>Ga0181520_10001258_pt1 | contig 52071 bp, 35 predicted proteins | sample PEATcosm2014_Bin_29_FD_132451 | JGI IMG/M metagenome (GOLD analysis project Ga0181520, IMG submission 132451) | Peatland microbial communities from MTU Mesocosm Facility, Houghton, MI, USA - PEATcosm2014_Bin02_30_metaG | ecosystem: Environmental > Terrestrial > Soil > Wetlands > Peat | place... | reverse complement strand
CGCCGAAGCGGATGCATTGGTCAAGGGCATCTCGATCGAAACCTTTCAAGTGAAGAAAGACGGCTCAGTCGTCAGGAGCAATGCGCAAGCCTCCTTCTGGAAGGGCTATGTGATGGCATTGCTGCTGTCGATGACCACTCTGATCTACGGCCTGAACGTGGCACGCTCGATTATTCAGGAGAAGACCTCGCGCATCTTTGAAGTGATGCTGGCTACCGTGAAGCCCAGCGACATGCTGGCCGGCAAGCTGATCGGCGTGGGCGCAGTGGGCCTTACGCAAATCGCGATCTGGCTGGTTGCCGGGGCCGCGATCATGGTCACTCCGTTTGCGGAGGCGATGTTGACCGGCCAATACGCGGTTCACTTCTCGTGGGCGGAGGGAATCCTTTTCCCGGTCTACTTTCTTCTCGGTTACCTGCTCTATAGCTCGCTGTTCGCGGGCCTCGCGGCTACCTGCGAGACCGAACAGGAGCTGCAGATGTACATGCCCTTGGCTGCCGCGCCCACCTGGCTGAGCTTTGCGCTCATCATCCTCATCATCAACGACTCGAACTCCGTCTGGTCAATCGCGGCCTCGCTTTTTCCGCCCACGGCGCCCATCATCATGTTTCTGCGCATGGCCTCGGAGATGCCGCCCGTGTGGCAGTTTGCCGTTTCCATCGGACTGATGGTGGTGAGCATCTGGGCCACGCTCTGGTTCTCGTCGCGGCTCTATCGCGTCGGCATTCTGATGTACGGGAAGCGCGCCACGCTGCCGGAACTAGTCCGCTGGCTCCGCTACTCGTGAGGCGCGGCGCTAGGTTTCTGACCGCGCAATTTTGTGCGTTGGGTTCATGCTATCCCAGGTCTCAGAATCGAGACCTGGGCACCCAGAGTTAGTACAACAGCAAGCGGTCAGAGACCTGGTTCCACCAACCCGCCAACTCCGCTAGAATCGTCACAGTGACCGCCGATTCCACGCCCAGATTTACTTTTGCCCAGCGCCTCGTTCTGGCTGTGGTTCCGCGTCTGGTGTGGGCGCTCTTCTCCCTCATCGGCCGCACCTGGCGCTTTGAGGTGATCGCCGAAGAAGGCGTTATCCCGGTTGTCTTCGGCGAGGAGCCGGGACCGGAGATCTACTGTTTCTGGCACCAGTGCGTTCTGCCTTGCACGGTGTATTTCCGCCGCTCTCATGCCATCATTCTCATCAGCCGCAGCTTTGACGGCGAACTGATTACGCGCACTCTGGAGATGTTCGGCTTCGGCGCCGTGCGCGGTTCCAGTTCACGCGGTGCGCGCGAAGGACTGCTTGGCTTGAAGGATGTCATCGAGCGCGGACGGACAGCCATCTTCACTGCCGACGGCCCCCTCGGCCCCATCTACCGCACCAAGATGGGGCCCATCAAGCTTGCGCAAATGACATCTGCGCCCATCGGCGCCTTGCACCTCGAGCCCGAACACGCCTGGACAATGCGTTCCTGGGACCGCTTTCTGGTGCCCAAACCATTCACGCGGATCGCAGTCAGTTGGGCGCAATGGACATACGTTCCAGCCGATCTTCCCGAAGCAGAGTTTGAGCACAAGAGAGAAGAGTTGAACGCCGCAATCGAACGCGCGCGGCTGCGAGCGCTCGAACATTTCGGCAAAGCCGATTGCATGTCGACCAAGCCATGACCGAGGAATCCCAAAGCGGGCTGCTCGTCTCCGACTTCGATTTCGAGTTGCCTCCGGAACTGATTGCGCAGCAGCCCCCGGCTGAGCGAGGCACGAGTCGCATGTTGCTGCTCGATCGGGCCACCGGCGCTTTGCGCGATGCGCTCTTTGCCGACTTCTCTTCGATGCTGCAGCCCGGCGATCTTCTCGTGCTCAACGACAGCCGCGTCATTCCGGCGCGCCTCTACGCCCGCCGCACACTGCTACGCGACCACGAGAAACCAACCGGCCGCATCGAAGTCATGCTTACCGAGCCCGTTGGCGACGACCTCTGGCGCGCCCTCGTCAGGCCCGGCCGTAAAGTAGCCATCGGCGAGCGCCTTGTCTTTCCCGCGCCCAACGGCGAGATCGTCGTTGAAGCGGAAGTCCTCGAACGCGGAAAATTCGGTGATCGCCTGCTCCAATTCGCGCCGGTCAAAAACCGAGATGCTGGCGACTTCTTCGCTATCCTCGACCGCATCGGCCACATGCCGCTCCCACCTTACATCCGCCGCGACGATGCGCAGCAGGATCGCGAGCGGTACCAGACCGTCTTTTCCCGCGAACGGGGCTCGGTAGCAGCGCCCACCGCCGGCCTGCACTTCACCGCGCAGACGCTGGACGCTCTCGCTGCCAGGGGAATCGAAGTCGCAAGAATCACGCTCCGCGTGGGCCTCGGTACCTTCGCCCCTCTCCGCGTTGAGCGACTCGACGAAGTCAAACTGCATCGCGAACGTTACACGCTCAGCGCCCCCGCCGCAGAAGCCATCAATCGCGCCGTCGCTGAAGGCCGGCGCATCGTGGCCGTCGGCACCACTGTCGTTCGCACGCTCGAGCATTGCGCTCTCCAGGCCACAGGCAGTCCTCTCAAGCCACATTCCGGAGCCACGGAAATCTTTATTTCTCCCGGCTTCGAATTCCGCCTCGTGCGCGCCTTGCTCACCAACTTCCACCTGCCTCAATCGAGCCTCCTCATGCTGGTCAGCGCATTTGCAGGCCGCGAGCGCGTGCTGGCGGCCTACCGTCATGCAGTCGAGCAGAAGTACCGGTTCTTCAGCTACGGCGATTGCATGTTCATAGAGTGACGCGACGCTGTTAAACTCTCTAGCGTGACAGACCAAGCCAAACCGCCCGTCTTCCTGCTCGACACCATGTCGTTCATCTTTCGCGCCTACCACGCGATGCAACACAGCCGCCCGATGTCCACGCGTGGCGGTCTTCCCACGGCTGCCACTTACGTCTTCGTGAACATGATCAAGAAGCTGCGGCAGGATTTTGCGCCGCGCTACTTCGCAGCCGTCTTCGACCTCAGCGGCGAAGTCTTTCGCGACGAGCGCGCGCGCACCATGGGCCCGCTGCGCAAGTGGAACTCGAAGACGCAGAGCTTCGACGAGGTTACCTACGAGGGGTACAAGGCCAATCGCGAAGCCATGCCCGAGGACTTGCGCCGGCAGATTCCGTACATTCGCCGCGCCCTTGAAGCTTTGCGTATTCCAATCCTGGAAGCGCAGGGATTCGAGGCCGACGACGTCATCGGGACCCTCGCCCGCCAGGCCGCCGAGCACGAACACGAAGTCTTCATCGTCTCCGGCGACAAGGACATGATGCAGTTGGTTACGCCGCGGGTAAAGATCCTGAACCCGCAGAAAGACAACCTGATTCTCGATCCCGCCGGAGTGACGGAAACGCTGGGCGTGCCGCCGGAGAAGGTGGTTGACGTGATGGCGCTGCGCGGCGATGCGGTCGACAACATTCCCGGCGCGCCCGGCATCGGCGACAAGGGAAGCGTCGAGCTCATCAAGGAATTCGGCAGCGTTGAGGCCGTGCTGGGTCGCGCCGCCGAGGTCAAGCGCAAAACCTACCGCGAGTCTCTGGAACAGAATCGCGAAACGGTTCTTCTTTCAAAAGAGCTGGTCACCATCGACAGCCACGTGCCCCTCAATCTGGACTTGGCCGCGATGGAAACCCAACCGCTGGACCTCGAAGCCTGCCGCGAGCTTTTTACGGAGCTTGAGTTCACGTCGATGCTCAAGGAACTCGCGCCTTCAGCGACCGCCGATGCCGTCGAGCTGATTGAAGACCCCTCCCCAGCTCAGTCCGCGGAATTTTATGGGGCCGCACAAGCGAACGGCTTCGCCTTCGCTCTCGATGCCAACGCTCCTAGCACCGGCTCTGAAACAGAAGACGAGCTGCCTCCCGCGCAGTCACTCCTCAATCTCGCCGAAGCGGACGAGAAGCAAGCCAGCTTCGCCGTAGGCGTCTGCGCCGAGGCCGGTGTGGCTCTGCGTTTGCCGCTCACGCCGGAGTTGCGCCAACTGCTTGAAGATTCTGCCACGCCAAAACGCACGCACGACTTGAAGTTAGCTCTGCATTTGCTTGATGCGCAGGGAGTTGCTCTGCGAGGCGCAGTGGAGGACACGATGCTCCTCTCCTACGCGCTGAACCCAACTCACGCCACCCAGGCTCTCGCCGATGTCGCCGCACGCCATAGCCAACCTGCACCCACAACACTTGCCGCCGCCGCTGCTGCCATCGGCGCTCTTGCTCCCGCACTGCTGGCAGAGGCTCAAAAGTCGGGTGTCGAGCGCGTCTACCGCGAAATCGATCTGCCGCTCGCGCCCGTGCTTTACCGGATGGAACAAGCCGGAGTCCGCATCGACATTGGCGTCCTCGACGGCCTCTCACTCTGCTTCGGCCAGGAAATCCAACGCGTCGGTGAGCGCGTCTTCGAGCTCGCCGGACGCCGGTTCAACATCAACTCCCCCAAGCAACTCGGCGAGGTCCTCTTCACGCACATGGGCCTGGCCGCACCGCCCTCCCGAGGAAAAGGCAAGAGCCTGTCTACCGCGCAGGACGTTCTGGAGCAGCTCGCCGAGCACAACGAAGTCCCAAAACTGGTTCTGGAATATCGCCATCTCTCCAAGCTCAAGTCGAATTATATCGACGCTTTACCGCTTTTAGCCGATGTGAATTCGAGGGTTCATACCACCTTCCAGGCCGCGGCCACAGCCACTGGCAGGCTCTCCTCCGTCAACCCCAACCTGCAAAATATTCCCACCCGCACGGAACTGGGCCGCGAGATTCGCGCCGCCTTTACAGCCTCGCCGGGCACCGAATTGCTCTCCGCGGATTACTCGCAGATCGAACTGCGTTTGCTTGCGCATTTCAGCGGAGACCCGTTGCTGATTCGGGCATACGAGGAGAACATCGACATTCACGCCCTTACAGCCAGCGAAGTCTTCGGCGTGCCCATCGACACTATGGATAAGGAAACCCGCAACCGCGCCAAGGCAGTCAACTTCGGCATCGTCTACGGAATCTCAGCGTTCGGTCTCGCGGCGCAGCTCGGCATTCCTCAGGCTGAGGCCAAGGCCTATATCGAGCGGTATTTCGCGCGCTACGTGGGGGTCAAGGCATTCATCGAGACAACACTGGACCAGGTGCGGCGGGAAGGATACGTGCGCACGTTATTCGGGCGGATGAGACCGATTCCGGACATGGAAAGCCGCAACCCGAACCAGCGCGGATTTGCCGAGCGCACCGCCATCAACACGCCTTTGCAGGGCACTGCTGCCGACCTGATCAAGCTGGCCATGATCTCCATCGATCGGCAGTTGACCGAGCGCAAGCTGAAGACGCGCATGATCCTTCAGGTCCACGACGAGCTGATCTTCGAGGTCCCGTCAGACGAGAGAGATGAGCTGGAATCGCTGGTCCGGACAGAGATGGAAGGCGTCGTCAAGCTCAAAGTACCGCTGGTAGCGGACCTCGGCTTCGGCCCCAACTGGAGAGACCTGAAGTAGGGTCCGCACCGAATGCGATTGCGCTGGAGCCGCTGCTATTGCGACGGTTGAGCGGCCAGCCATTGCTTCAGGTTTGGCTGCTGCAGAGAGCGAAACTCGATGCAGCCGTCGATGCCCTCGGTGGCGGACTTGAGGGCGCGCTCGGCGGCGGCTACTTTATGGGTCGAGAAAAAGCTCTGCACGTCGTCGCGCGCTTGGGCTGAGCAGAAGCTGGCGGTCGAATTGACCAGGTAGGTTCCGAATTCCGTGGTGAGTTGCGCCTGAACCTCATCCCAGTTGGCCTTGATGAATCTCCATGTGATCTCGCGGGAAGCATCGGCCTGAAGGCCCATGGAGAGCTGGATGCCGACATCCTGGTTGCGGACCTTTCCAGAGAGGTCGTAATCCAGGGACCGTTTCACGAGCTCCGGGTTCTCAAATTCGGCGAGCAGGCGCAGGGCTCCTTCCTGGAGTTCAGGATTGTTCGAGGTCTCATAAACCTTCTGCAATTTGTCGAAGAGGGAGGCGTCGCCGTTGCGGGCCGCAATCCCGAGTGCCGTCCGGCCCAAAGTCGGCTCCACGGACGTTGGATCGGCGACATATTTTTCCGCGATCCGGGCGGCTTCTGCCAGCACTCCGGGGTCTTTGCCGTAGTGGCCGAGGAAGCCGAAGAGCTGCGAGCGCAGCTCACGAGTATTGGCCGTGTCGCTGGGCGAGGGAGGTGCAAGCCTGGCATACACGGGTGCAAAGGTGCGGCGAATCCACGCGGCAAGGGCGGATTTTTCCTCTGGCGTGGCGGCTACTTCATCCACAATTGCGCCAACTCCGCCGATGGCGCTTGAGACAACCAGCGCGTTGGGATCGGATCGGAGTTCGGCGGCCAGATTGAGATAGTCGCCCACGGCCGCCTTGTTGGAGCGGACCTGCGCCCACTCATCGCCAATAAGACCGATGCGTTCCGGCGGAGAGAGCGATGTTTCGATGCCCTTGACCAGCGCGGCGTAGACACTGGGCGGATAAGCGCTGCGGTAGTAACCTTTGCCCGAAGCGTTTGCAAAGAAAACGGGTGCGGCGGGGACCTTCAGCGTCGAAGCGGCCGGAGTAAGAAGCTGGCAATCCTGCTTGCCGTCCACGCCGGTGGTGAAGCAGATGGGCAGTGTCCATTTCTGCTTCGGGTCGGGCTTAATGCTGGGACTCAGGAAGAAGCGCTTCTGCTCAACCGAAACCTTTCCGCCCGCAGGCTCGCCAAAGGTGACAATCGGCACGCCAGGCTGCGCAACCAGCGAATCCATGATCTGGTCCACCGGCTTGTGGCTCACCGCGGTCTGCGCGCCCCAGAAGTCTTCAGCAGTTGCGTTTGAGTAAAGGTGTGCCGAGAGGTGAGCGTGCACGCCCTGGCGGAAAGTTTCGGGGCCGACGTAGTTCTCTACCATCAGCAAAACGTCGCCGGCTTTTCCGTAGGCGATTCCGTCGAACATCTCGTTGATTTCGTCCGGCGTTTCTGCCTTGGCGCGGATGGCGCGGGTGGTGGGCTGTGCGTCAAGGTCGAGGGTGCTGTCTTCGTCGGCGGCAACGCTCTGGTCGACGTTCCACTCCGGGTGCAAGGCGGCGAGGGGCTTGTTCGCCATCCATGTCGCGAAGCCCTCGTTGAGCCAGATATTGTCCCACCACTGCATGGTGACCAGGTCGCCGAACCACTGATGCGCCATCTCGTGCGCAATTATGCTGACCACGTTTTCCTTGGCTTCGTCGGAGGCCGTTTTGGGGTCGATCAGCAGATCGGTCTCGCGATAAGTGATGGCTCCGAAGTTTTCCATGGCGCCGGCCTCGAAGTCGGGCAGCGCAATCAGGTCGAGCTTCTTGAGCGGATAGGGAATGCCGAAGTAATCGTTGTAGTAGTGGAGTACGTATTTCGCCACGTCCACGCCGTAGGGCGTCATGCCGACCTTGTCGGGGGTCGAGCAAACGCGGATGGCGACGCCATCCTGCTCGCCGGCCGTGCACTGAAAATCGCCAACCAGAAATGCAACCAGATAGCTCGACATTCTCGGCGTGGTCAAGAACTTGATTGTGTGTTTGCCGTCGCCGGGGCCCGCCGTATCGCTCACAATCGGACCGTTGGAGATGGCCGTGTCCCCGGCGTCGACCACCAGCGAAACATCGTAAGAGGCCTTGAATGCCGGCTCATCGAACGAGGGGAAGGCGCGGCGCGCATCGGTTGGCTCGAACTGAGTAACGGCGTAGTTGCGGCGCGCGGTTTTGGAGAGATAAAAGCCGCGCAGCTCGTTATTCAGAATGCCCGCGTAAGCGATGGAAAGCGTGGCTTTGCCGGCAGGAACGGGGGCAGGGAAGGTAAAGGTAGCCTGTTGCTTCTCCTTATCGAGAGCCACCGTCGCGGTCTGCTCCCGGCCTGCGGCCGAAACTGTGACCGACTTAAACGCAATCTCCGCGGAGTTAAGCGTGATCGAGCTGACCGGCTCCTTCACCGTGAGATCGATGGACTCAACGCCCGCGAAGGTTGCGGCCTTCAGGTCGGGCGTCAGGGTGAGCGAATAGTGCTCCGGCGCAACAGTATTGGGCAAACGCTGGGCGTGCGCCGGACAAATTGCGGCCAGTACAAGAACGGCTGAAATAGTTGCAGTAGCTGCGACTGTACTTATAAAAACAGATGAACGCATGCTTCAATTTTCCCATAGTCGGCTGACCCATGCGTGCCTAGGAAAAACGAGAGCCGTAGAGATGTGGCATTCCACCGATCGAATGCAATTGACGGAACCAGCTCCATCGACATGCAAAGCCCCCACCCTCAGGAGGTCTTTTCCTGATCCCTGATCCCTGATCCCTGACCCCTGCTTTTCGGCAGCAGCGAATCCAGCATCAGCAGGCACGCGCCGGTCACGATCGACGAGTCGGCCAGCTTGAAGTCGGGCCAATGGTAGGTGTAGATGTGGACCTCGATAAAGTCGATGACCGAACCGTAGGCGATGCGGTCGTGGACGTTGCCGAGCGCTCCGGCAAAGATGAGCGCCAGGGCGACTGTCGTAAGCGTGATGCGGCTGCCGAGGCGGATCATGGCGATAAGGACCACGACCGCCGCAAGAAGCGAAAAGGCGATCAGAGTCCAGCGCACGGTGTGCGGCGTCGCGGAGTCGGCGAACAGCGAGAAGGCCGCGCCTTGATTGGTCCAATGCGTGATGCGCAGAACGCGGGGAATAATCGGAATGGCTCCGCCCATGAGAACATGCTCGCCGACCCAGATTTTGGTGAGGCGGTCGGCAAGCAGGATCAGCGCGGAGAGTCCAAGCAACCACGGAAGGCGACGGGGCGCAACAAAGCTCACTGGGCTGCCTCCTGCGGCTGGGGCGGCGCAATGCCCATCTCTGTGAGCGCAGCCTGGCAGCGAGTACAGACATTCTGCCAGATGCCGTAATCGCCGACCTCCGGCATGAAGTTCCAGCAGCGGGCGCATTTGTGGCCGGAAGCGGGCAGAGCTCTCACCTCCAGCATTGCGCCCCCGACTACATTCACCGCGGAGACGTTGATGGCTTCTTTGAGACCCGCGGCGTGACGCCGCAGCAGCGCAAGCTGCTCGCCTGAGGCAGCGATCTCAAGCTCCGCTTCCAGCCCTTTGCCGATGATCTTGTTCTGCCGAGCCTCCTCAAGCACACGCAGCGCCTGGTCGCGCACCTCGAAGAGCTGCTTCCACTCTTCGAGCAACTTCGCTGGGTCCTCGGAGAACACCTCTTCCGGCTTGGGAAACAGCGCCAGATGCACGCTGGCTTCGCGGTCTTTGACGGCTGGGAGATATTCCCAGACTTCGTCGGCGGTAAAGCTGGCGATGGGGGCGACGAGGCGGACGAGGGTTTCAGTGATCTTCCAGAGAACGGTTTGCGCGGAGCGGCGTTCTAGGCTGGTGGGCGCAAAGGTGTACATGCGGTCCTTGAGCACATCGAGATAAAACGCGCTCAAATCGACAATCGCAAACTCGTTCACCGCCTGGTACACGCGATGGAACTCGAAGCCCGCATACCAGCCGAGAATCTTCTCGGTCAGCTCCCGCGTGCGCGCCAGCATGTAGCGATCCAGCGGCAGCAGGTCAGCCTCGGGAACGCGGTCGCGCTCCGGCTCAAAGCCGTTCAGATTGCCGAGCAGGAAGCGGAACGTGTTGCGCAGTTTGCGATAGAGGTCGGCGCAGCGCTGCATCAGGTTTTCGCTGGCCGCCATGTCCTCGCGGAAGTCCACCGACGCAACCCACAGACGGACGATCTCGCCGCCCATGCGATTCGCAATATCGACCGGATCGACCCCGTTGCCCAGCGACTTCGACATAGCGCGGCCCTGTTCGTCGAGCGTCCACCCAGCGGTGGTCACGTGCGAATAAGGAGCGCGGCCGCGCAGAGCCACCGAGGTCAGCAGGGAAGAGTGGAACCAGCCGCGATGCTGGTCGCCGCCCTCCAGATAGAGGCATTCCGGGGCTTCCCGCCCTTCACCCTCTTGGAAGAGGGTGTAGGCCGGGCTGAGGTCGGGATCGGATTCGCACACCGCGAACCAGCTTGTCCCGGAGTCAAACCAGACATCGAGAATGTCCGTCTCCTTGCGGAACACTTTGCCTCCGCAGTGGGCGCAAGCCGCGCCCTTGGGCAACAGGGCCGCAACGTCGGTGGTGTGCCAGGCCTCGGCGCCTTCGCGATCGAACAGCTCCACGATCTTGCGGTTCAGAGCGGCATCGAGAATCGGCTTCTGGCAGGCTTCGCACAGAAACACGGCAATGGGCACGCCCCAGATGCGCTGGCGGCTGATGCACCAGTCCGGCCGCGTGGCGATCATGTTGGTGATCCGCTCCTTGCCCCAGGCCGGGTCCCAGACGACTTTGTCGATCTCCTCGATGGCGAGTTGGCGAAACGTTGTTTCGGAGCCATCGGCGCGCTTGACCTGCGTATCGAGTCCGATGAACCACTGCTCCGTGGCCCGAAAGATGACGGGATGGTGGCAGCGCCAGCAATGAGGGTAAGAATGTTCCAGCGGCGCAGCGGCCAGCAGGGCTCCACGCTCATCGAGCATTGCCACAATCACCGGATTGGCGGCAAAAACCTTCATGCCCTCAAAGGCCGGAGGGGCAGCGAACGGCCACGCCTCGGGATCGACGTGGATATGGCCGGCGGCATCCACGCGGCAGGTGGAATCAAGGTTGTAACGCTGGCCGGTATAGAAGTCGTCGGCTCCGTGAGCGGGCGCGGTGTGCACTGCGCCGGTACCCGTGTCGGCAGTGACGTACGTGGCCAGAACGCCCAGGATGCTGCGATCGAGAAACGGATGCTGGAAGGTGACGCGGTCGAGCGTGGCGCCCTTGAAGCGGGCCAATTCGGAGGTCTCGCCGAGTTCGCAGGCAGCGGCAACCTGGCTGGCCAGTTCGGCAGCCACAATGTAGACCGGCGCATCGGCGTCGTCACCAGAGGCCAGAGCAACGTAGTCGAAGTCGGGATGGAAGGCAACCGCGAGCGACGCCGGCAGCGTCCAAGGGGTGGTGGTCCAGATAATCGTGTACATGTTGCGGCCAGCCAGCGCCGGAGCGATGGCCGCTGGGTCCGAAGTGAGTTTGTAGCGCACGTAGACCGAGGGGCTGGTGTGCATCTCGTACTCGACCTCGGCCTCGGCCAGCGCCGTGCGGTCGTGGATGCACCAGTAAACCGGCTTCAGGCCGCGATAGACGAATCCCTTCTCGAGGAAGCCATAAAATGCCTCCAGAGTGCGGGCCTCGTAGTCGCGCGACATGGTCTTGTAGGGCGTTTCCCAGCGCCCCAGGCAGCCAATGCGCTCAAACTGGGAGGTTTGCAGGTCGACGTACTTCTGGGCGTAGGCCCGGCAGGCTTCCAGAACGGCGGGAACCGGCATCTCCAGCTTCTTGCGGCCCAGCTTTTCGTCCACTTTGATCTCGATGGGTAGACCGTGGCAGTCGTACCCTGGCACGTAAGGGGCGTCGAACCCAGCCATAGTCTTGGACTTAACGACGAAGTCCTTGAGACCCTTGTTCAGGGCGTGACCAAGATGGATGGGGCCGTTGGCGTAGGGTGGCCCATCGTGAAGCAGGTAGGCAGGCCGGCCACGGGTGGCCTTGCGCAGCTCGCGATAGAGCCCCATCGAGGCCCAGCGGGCGAGCCGAAGGGGTTCATTCTGGGGCAGATTGGCCTTCATGGGAAAGGCGGTTTGCGGCAGGGTGAGGGTCGCCTTTAACTCCGGCGCTGCGGGCATCTTGACTCCCTGTATCGGTCCTGTATCGGTCTTGGATTGGTCGAGACTTTTGTTCACTTATCAGTGTAATGTAAATGGATAAGAAAGAAATTTCGGGTAACAAACCGGGTAGGCTCATCGTCTATTGTTTATGGGAGCTTTACGCGGCCCGGAATATGAATCCCTGGAGATCGATTGTCCTGAAAAAGGAACAATTGCTTCCGAGACAACGCCGGGGGCGGTCAAGCATAATGGTTTGATAAGCGTGGACAAAGATAGCCCAACGGGTGAGACGGGATTCGGACAGCCGATCGTGCAAGAACCGGCAGCAACCATGGCAAACGAAATGTTTACACAGGCAGACTCGAATTCTGAAGCGGCTGCGGTCTTCCCCGACGACAGCCATCTTCTTGACGCCCTGATGGGCAAAACCTTTGAAGAAAAACCCATTTGGTCGAGTCTGTGGGAAAGCGTCCAGGACATATTTTTCCCGCGCAGGCTGCCGCCCCTGGTTCTGACCTCGACGCCGATCCCGGTGCCCGACCGGATGGCGGTCAAGCCCAACCCATGGGCCATCGGGATTTCCACTACTGTCAATCTACTCATCCTGATCATCGCCCTCTTCTTTGTGGGCAAGAAAATCATCGAAACGGTGAACAAGCCCACGATGGTCACCTCCATCGACGTGGGAGATTTCGACGCGGCAAAAGCGGCCCAGAAAAATGGCGGCGGGGGCGGAGGCGGCGACCGCAGCATCATCGATGCCAGCAAGGGGAAGTTGCCGGAGATCGAGAAGAACCCGGTGGTGCCTCCCATGGTGCAGACCTTCGACAAGCCCAAGATCGCCATGCCGGCGGCGATCGATGTCCAGAAGGACATTAAACTGCCTGACAACCCGACGCTCCCCGATATCGGCATGAAGAGCGGCGTGAACGTGGTTCTCTCCAACGGAACAGGTTCGGGCGGAGGCATGGGATCGGGCACCGGCGGCGGCCTGGGCTCGGGAAATGGAATCGGATACGGCCCGGGCTCCGGATGGAATACCGGCGGTGGCCTGGCACAGGTGGGCGGCCGGGTCTCGGCGCCGGTTCCGCTCTTCCAGCCTGAAGCGGAGTTCTCCGATGAGGCGCGCCGGGCAAAGTATCAGGGCGTCTGCCTGGTTGGCCTGATCGTGGATGCCCAGGGAAATCCGCAGAACGTCCACATCGTCCGCGCGCTGGGCATGGGCCTGGACGAGAAGGCCATGGAAGCCGTGCGCAAGTACAAGTTCAAGCCGGCCATGCGCGATGGCAAAACGCCAGTTCCCGTCTATGTGAACGTCGAAGTAAACTTCCGGCTCTACTGAGAGCCGCGAATTTAGAGAGCCTGGAAACAAACAGAATACTGAGAGCGAGGCGCATGGGCGCCTCGTTTTTTTTGTGGTGCGCAGGACTCCTGGGAAGGCTCTTCGTGGCCCCTTCTGTGGATTTGCCAATGACTGTCCACCCCGGATTGGCGAATTACCTGCCTAAAGAGGATTGGGCAGGATGACCCGCAATCGAGCCGATAACGGCCTGTTGAGCGTGTTTTCCCCCGGTCCGTGCCGGCTTGGGAGCACGGGTGATGGGCCATAGCACTCACGTGGGATTGAAGCTCCGCTGCTACTCGCCTACTGTCTATTTAAATGGCTCAGGACGGCTCTGTTTCCCCAATTCCTGCTTGTATAGCGGGAAACAGATTGAGATTCGTGTGTGTGGCCGATGGCGATCGGGCGGTTGCCTCATTCCGAGGCCGGAAGTGACTGGTTTCAGAAGGAGGGCTTAGTGAGGAAATTCAGAACGGTAGCGCTGGTAGTGGGCGTTCTTTTAGTGGGCTACACCACAATGACTTTCCTGGGCACGGCAGCGGCCGGTTCCAGAGCCCAGACCATCCCCAGCAAGGTGGTTGACGATCAGGTGGTTCAATACAACTTTGCCGTCAAGTCCGGCACATTGATGGATAGATGTGTCCAGGCCGGCTTTGTTGCTTCGGCATACATCCAGGTCAAAGACGAACCGAACCGTGAAGAGTGGGAGCGGATACGGCAGGACGATTGCACGGCTGCAGGTTTGTCTCACTAGCCCATGTTTGTGTTGGCAGACCGGAGATCGCGATTTGCCTGGCAATTTCTCTACCCAGTTAGCGGCTTCCCGATCGACCCGGCCCGAATCGAGACCTTTCGGAGCACGCAGTTATAGAAATGGACAAATTGGCTGCAACGGCTTCACTCTCCCTCAGTCGTTTCCAACTAGACCAGGCTTATAAAAAGTACGTTAGTTAATGCGCGAAAAAATACACTCCTGACAGAAATAAACTAAAAACAGAGAAGGCCCCTCTGGGGCCTTCTCTGTTCATCAAGATTTCTATTTAAATGGTGGTGTTGCCCCGGCTCAGCATGGGCGTGATGGTGTCGTCGGTGAGGCACCCTACCCTTCACAGTGCTACCCACTCTTCGTGTAGACCGCCGCTCTAGAAGAAACAAAGTTGCTGTTGAGCCGGAATTATCAGTGATTCGCGTGAAAGTGCGCGTAGGTTTTTGTAATAAATTCGGCAAGTTAGCGTCCGCTTCGCGGACATAGCGAGTTGGCGAGTTGGCGGCGGCATTGGCAGGCAGAAGCTTCATCTCCCGCGGGTCGGCGAAGCCGGTGGGAGACTAAAAGGGGTCGGCCTTTCTTGCTGAATCTCAAGAAGCGGACAGCTACTGAGACAGTTCCCGCTCACGCAGCCAGGTAAAGATCACAGGAGTCACGATCAGAACGTGAATGAGAGAGCTGAGCATTCCTCCCAGCACGGGGGCAGCCAGCGGTTTCATGAACTCCGCGCCTGTGCGTGTGGACCAAAGGAGCGGCAGCAAGCCGGCAACCACCGTAGCCACGGTCATGACCTTGGGACGAAGCCGTAGCAGGGCGCCTTCAATGACTGCTGCATGCAGACCGGCGCGGGTCAGGTGACCATCCGCGGCTTTACGCCGCGTAACTGCGTCCTGAAGATAGATCACCATTACCACTGCCGTTTGCACCGCTGTTCCGAACAGTGCAATGAAACCTACCCAAACCGCAACGGAGAAGTTGAGTCCCAGAATCTTGACGAGGAATATGCCGCCGCTGAGTGCGAACGGAACTGCCAGCAGCACATGCGCAGCCTCCTTCGCCGAGTGGTAAGTGCGGTAGAGCAGAACAAAGATCACAAGCAACACGATGGGAATCACCAGTTCCAGCCGCTTCCGCGCACTGATTTGGTTTTCATATTGGCCGCTCCACTCGATGTAGTAGCCCGGCGGCATCTTGACGCGCGCGGCGACTTCGCGCTGCGCCTGGTCAACGAAGCTTCCAACGTCCCGGCCACGCACATTCAGCAGCACGGAGCCGCGCAACAGTCCGTTTTCGCTGCTTATCATTGACGGTCCCACGGTCGTCTTCATCTTGATTACTTTGCTGAGCGGCACTTGCGCTCCGGCGCTGCCGGCGACAAGGACTTCATCAAGCTGCTGTGGGTTTTCGCGGAAGTCGCGCGCATAGCGAACTCGGACTGGGAAACGTTGCCTGCCTTCAATTGTGGTGGTGAGGTTCTTGCCACCGATTGCGGTTTCGATCGCGTCCTCGACATCGGCGACATTCAAGCCGTACCGGTCTGCTGCGGCACGATCGACAGTCATCTCCAGATAGGGAGAACCCGTCGTTCGCTCGGCATAGAGATCGACAGCGCCTGGAACCTGAGCCGCGACTTCCTTGATCTCTTCGGACTTGGCCTCAATCACGCCGAGGTCGGGACCAAAGACCTTGATGCCAACCTGCGTGCGGATACCGGTTGAGAGCATGTCGATCCGATTGCGAATCGGTTGCGTCCAGATGTTGGTGACGCCTGGAATCTGCAGCTTTTCATCAAGCCGGGCGAGAATCGCATCCTTCGTAAGGCCTTTAGGCCACTGATCCTTCGGCTTGAAGGTAATGGTGGTCTCGCTCATGTTTACCGGAGCGGGATCGGTGGATGTTTCGGCGCGTCCCACTTTTCCCACGACCATTGCGACCGCCGGGTCCGCGGAGATGATTTGGTCCTGTTGACGGAGAATCCGGGTCGCTTCGGTGAGTGAAATCCGCGGATCGGTGATGGGCATAAAGAGCGCCGTCTCCTCATCGAGCGGCGGCATGAACTCTGAGCCGATGGTGGTTGCAGTGTAGAGCGCGGCGATGAACAAGGCCAATGCAGCGGCGAGCGTGATAGCTCTGTGCCCCAGTGCCCAAGCCAACACGGGTTTGTAGATAGCTCGCAGAACGCGCATCAGCGGGTTCTCATCTTCGCGATGCAGCTTGCCGCGGATGAGGAAGGTGCACAAAACAGGGACTAGCGTAATGGCCAATATGGTGGAACACACCATAGCGAAGGTCTTGGTGAAGGCCAGCGGATGAAACATCTTGCCTTCCATGCCGGTGAGCGCGAAAACCGGAACGAAGGCAAGGATGATGATGACCATGGCAAAAGAAATTGGCCTGCCCACGAGCCGCGCTGCGTTGAGCGTAATCTCCCAGATGTGATCGCGATAGTTGCCGTGTTCCTCCTCGTATTGCTCCGCCTGGCGAATCACATTTTCCGTCATCACAATACCTGCGTCTACCAGTACGCCGATGGCGATGGCGATTCCTCCCAGCGACATGATGTTCGATGAGATGCCGGCGCCTTTCATGAACAGGAACGCGCCCAAAACCGCGAGAGGGAGCGGAATGGTGACCACCAGGATGCTGCGGAAATGCCACAAAAACAGCACGTGCGCCAGCGTCACCAGAATGAGCTCTTCAATCAGCGCATGGCGCAGCGTGTCCACGGCATGATCGATGAGAGTGCTGCGGTCGTAGAAAGGAACGATCCTGACACTCGGCGGCAGGCCCGGTTGAATCTCGCCGATCTTCTTCTTGACCGCAGCGATAACTTCCCGCGCATTGGCGCCGTAGCGGATGACCACCACCCCGCCTACTGCCTCCTTGCCATCCTTGTCGAGAACGCCACGGCGAAACTCCGGGCCAAGCTGGACGCTGCCAACGTTCCCGACGGTAACCGGTGTGCCGTTGAAAGCGCCAAGGGATATATTTTCAATATCCTTCAGGCCGCCGATTAACCCGATGCCCCGTACCATCTCCTCGGTGTCGCCTACCTCGATTACCTTTGCGCCCACATTGTTGTTGCTTCGTTCGACCGCGGAGACCACATCCTTGAGCGCGACATTGTACGCACGCAGCTTGATGGGATCGAGATCGATCTGGTACTGCTTCACGAATCCGCCAACGCTGGCAACCTCCGCCACGCCGGGTACGGAGTTCAATTGGTACTTGACGTACCAGTCCTGGATGGAATGCAGAGTGCCGCTGTCGTACGGGCCTTCAACCGTGTACCAGTAGACCTGGCCCACTCCGGTTGCATCAGGCCCCATCATGGGTGTCACAGCCGCAGGCAGAAAACTGCCCGCCAGGCTGAGCCGCTCCAGTACGCGGGTCCGGGCAAAGTAGATATCGACGGAGTCCTCGAAGATAACGTTCACCATCGAGAAGCCGAAAGCCGAAGACGAGCGGACTGTGCGGACATGCGGCAGCCCTTGCAGATTCACCGTGAGCGGATAGGTGATCTGGTCTTCCACTTCCTGCGGGCTGCGTCCCTGCCACTCGGTAAAGACGATGACCTGGTTCTCGCTCAGGTCGGGAATCGCGTCGATGGGTGTATGCAGAAGCGCCCAATAGCCCCAGATCGCCAGCGCGGCATAGACGGCCAAAATCAGCCATCGGTTCTTCATTGAAAATTCGATGATTCGGTTAATCATGACCGTCTCCTACCTGGCGCTGAGATGAGTGTGTGTCGATGCGATCGCGGAACCGTTCTCTGTCGCCTCGACGAGCACGGTCCAAGTGCCGGCCATTGGCGGCTGCCCCTTGCCCACGTACATCTGGCGGGCAGCCATCCACGGCAGCTCGAAGGAATTCTTCATCTCCGGCATATTCATCGAAGGCATCGCGGGCATGATGAGCGTGACCGTGACATGAGCATCGGCGATCGGCTTGCCGCTTGCATCGGTCAGGTTCACATGAAATGGGTTGTCGTCACCGGCCTTTAACGGATCGGTGTCCGCATGAAACTCCATCCGCGCTGCGCTTGCCCCCGAGTCTTTTCCCGGCGAGGCCGCGGCTGGACCTTGCCCTTGCGCTTTGCCGCCGAACTCTTTCGATCCACCGTAGAGCCCGGACACGCCGGAGCTGAGGTGCGCTTGCGAGTCAATGAGGAAGTTGCCGTTGAGAACAACCTTGTCGCCAAGCGCCAGGCCACCGGAGACCGGATACAGATCCTCGGAAGGCGTACCCACCTGAACCTCGCGTGCCTCAAAGACGCCATTGGGCCGGGCCAGATACACTATCTTCCGCATCCCTGAGTCGAGCACCGCCGAACGCGGAATTACGATGGTTGGCAGTGCTGCGCGGCTAACGAATGTTGCGTTCACAAACATGCCCGGCAGCAAGCGCATTCCCGGATTGGCCACATGCACGTGGACCGGGACCGTGCGCGTCTGCTGGTTGGCTGCAGGTTCTATGAAATCCACATGACCGTGGAGAGTCTTGTTGGGCAAAGACTCAGCGGTGATCTCAACCTCTTGTCCCTGGTGAATCTGAGGCAATTGCTCCTCGTAAACATCGGCCTTGATCCAAACCTGGCTGAGATCGGCCACGGTGAACAGCGTGTCGCCTGCATTCACATATTGGCCTTGCGTCACCTTGCGATCGACCACCGTTCCCGAAGCATACGAGTAGATGGTCACATGAGGAACGCCTTCCTTTTCCGGCGCATCGATCTGTTTGCTGGAAATACCCCAGAGTTCCAGCTTGTGCTGGCTCGCGGTCACCAGCGCATCGGCTTGCGTGCGTGCGAAGTTGTCGTCCGATTGGTGAAGTCCATTGCGGTTCTCCTCCGCGAGTCGATATTCCTCGATCGCTGTAGCAACTTCAGGGCTGTAGAGGTCGGCAACCGGTTGACCGCTGCGTACGCGCTCGCCCGTGTACTGCACATAGAGTTTGTCCACGCGGCCCCCGATGCGCGCACTTACCGCCGCAAGCTGCGCCTCCGGCTGCTCCACTCTTCCGAAAGCGTCGATATCTGTCTTGAGTGAAGCGGTTCGAACTTCGGCAACCTGCACGCCTGCCGCGGTAATCTCCGCCGGGCTCAGTTCGACTGTGGCGCCCGGCTGCGTCCCCAGCGCGGAGGCTGGACTCGCGAGAGGCTGCCCTGCGGATGCAGGCTGTGCCGCAGCAACAGCCGGCGCGTCCGCGAAGAAATGTTTTCCTCTTTCCCCAAGCAGCGCGAGCACCAACACGCCAGTCAATATCCCTGCTGCCGCACTAAGCGCAATCAACTTCGTTTCCCTCGTCGTCATTTGCTTCTCCTCTGGGTGCTGGAATGGTCTGTGCTTGATGCGTCGGGCATCGTTCCTGCCGATTTCGTAACCTGCGTGCCGATGGCGCGTTCCAACTCAGCAACTCCCGTATCCGCCGCCGCCGATGCCTTGTAGTAGGCGGTCTGAATGTCGAGGAGCAGATTCTGGCTGTCGATCAGTGTCAGGAATTCGGCGCGATTGTTCCGATAAGCCGCCGTGGATGCTTTGAACGCTGCTTCGGCCTGGGGCAGCATCGTGTCGCGATACACCTTCACGCGCTTCTCCGCAGCCAGCGTCGCGATCTGAGCTTGACGCACTTCAAGGAAGACGGCAGAGGTTCGCGCCTCAAGTTCAGCTTGGGTCACTGCGGTGGCTGCATCGGCCTGCTTCGACTCGCCGTTATGGCGATCGCGGTTCAGCCAGGGCAGGTTGACGGTCACCTCGGCCATATACGCGTTGCGCGATGCGGAGCCGGCCGGCATCAACATATAGCCGAGCGCCGCCGTGAAGTCGGGCTTCATGGCTAATCGCGTAGCTTGTCCCTGGTCCTTTGACTTCGCAATCTGCGTGCGCAATCCCGCGAGTTCCGGTCGATGCTCAATCGCCAGCCGTTCCAGTTCCTCGATGGACGGCAGAGCGCCGGGAGCCGCGTAGTCCCCCGCAATCTCCAGCTCTTCTTCCGGACGCCGGCCCAGCAATGAATTCAACCCGGCGCGAACGGAGTCTCGCTCTTCATCCAGTTCAATCAGCTGCTCATCCAGACGGGTAAGAGCCATCTGCGCCCGTAATACATCGGCCTGCGGAACCTTGCCGGTCGTGTATTGAACCAGCGTCACGCTCAAAGCTTCTTTCAGCAGCGCATTCTGGCGATCGAGCAACTTTCTCTCATCGGCGCTCCGCATCAGGCCGGCGCATGCCTTACGCACCTCAGCCGCAACTTCCTGCCGGATCGACTCAAGGTCACTCGCAGCCGCTTCCACATCGTCCCCGGCGACCTTCGAACGCACATCCCGCTTCTCTTTGCTCAGGAAAGTTTGCTGCACGCTGAACATCATCTGCGCCTGGTTCAAGTCCCATGGCTTGCGCAGAGGCGTATCCCAGTCGCGCACCATCAGCATGGGATCGTCGAGGCTCCGAGCGGTTAGGGTTTTTGCCTGAGCAAGCGACAAGCGTCGAACTGCCGCTCGAATCTCGGGGTTCGACTGGAGAGCCTCCGTCACCGCTTCATTCACCGACAACGGTGCGACAGTTGGACCTTGCGGTGAACTCAGTGTAGGCGCAGAGGACGGCTCCGTCTGCCCGAAACAGACAAGGGACAGCGCCAGCAACAGCGGCGCAACAACATAGGTAGATTTCACTCTTCAACTCCGTGGTAAACGACAACAGAGATCATCCAGGGCGCAGAGATGCACACCCCGGCGAGCCACGGCAAAAACGAAGAGCTAGATTCTCAGGATGGATGCGCCCGTAGGCGGAGACTGCGGAGGGATCACTGCAAGAGGCTGAAACTTAGCCGCTGAAGAGGGCTGATCAGCGCCAAGGAATTCACTGGTAACCGTCAACTGAGCCGGACCGGAACGGTCTGGAGTGACAACGGCAGGCAGTGTTGTTCTTGCAGTGCAGCAGTCATTCTTGACGGTTGTGTTTGAATTGGACGCGGGAGCGCAGCAATCGTGTGCGGCTCTATGCGGCTGTTGCTGGCAGATTCCAGACGGCGCAATCAAGGTACCCATCAATAAGATGGCCACCGCTGCGCGTTGGACAACGCCTCTCAACATGCCTTTAAGCTTACCAGAGATGGCGGTTCATTCTGTGATTTGCATCACCTTGTAACCTGCAAAGCAATCGCGGCATAGGCTCGACGGCTCACTCCGGGAGCAAATTAAAGCTGCATCCAGAAGTGGTTTTGATCTTTTCTATTGCTGGCGGATGTGCTCGGCGCGGACGTCGTTGGCGGTGAAGAGGCGCAGGAAGGGCGCGCCCGCGGCAGCCGCCTCGACCGCCGGACGGCCGTTGGCTTCTTCGCGCTCGACGATGCAGACTACGGCGGCGACTATCATGCCGGCTTCGCGCGCGGCTTCGATGGCGTTGATGGTGGAAGCGCCGGTGGTGCAGACGTCATCCACAATGACTACGCGGGCGCCTTCGCGGAGGAAGCCTTCAATGCGGCGGCCAGTGCCGTGAGCCTTCTCGGCTTTGCGCACCAGGAAGCCGTTTAGCAGAGGAACGCCGGGATTGGTGAGCGCGCGCCAGGCGCTGGCAGTGGCGACGTTGGAGACGATGGGGTCGGCTCCCATAGTGAGCCCGCCTACGGCCTCGGCGTCGACCAGGTGCTCCTCAAGCAGCTCGAGAATCGCGTGGCCGGTGAGGCGTCCGCCCTCGGCGTGCAGGGTGGTGGTGCGGCAGTCGATGTAGTAGTCGCTTGTGCCGCCGGAGGAGAGCTTGAACTGCCCCAGGCGAAAGCTGGTGCGGGCGAGAAGAGAGAGTAATTGCTGAGCGTGGGTTGGCGTGGTCATCGGATTCGATTGTAGAAGACGAGGGAGCAGGGAACAGGGAAAAGGGAACAGAAAAACGCTATCCTCGTTTCTGCAGTTTGCTCATGATGGCGACCAGCATCCGGCTAACCTCCTCAGAAAGTCCTTCGGCGTCGCGGCGTTCAGGTGTTTTGCCAAAGCCAAGCCCATTGGAGATGACGAGCTGTATCTGTACTTCGCAGTTCGAACCTCGGGCATGACCGAGGAAGAGAAAATACTCGCCTCTTGTAGACCGGCCGTATCCCTCCGCGATGTTGCTGGCGACCGAAACGGATGCGCGTCTAAGTTGATTGGTCAAACCGAATCGCTCGGAGTCGGGGAATGAGGCGGTGAGCTTGTATATGGCCAGGCTTAGTTGAACGGCTCTCTGCCACACGACAAGCTCCCTGAAGGAATCACCCATGCTCTGCATCCTTCCTTCCCCACGTGCGCCATTCAAAGAAGCAAAGGAGCAACGTGGCGATCGGGTTCAACGTAACACGGATGCCTGCTCCCTGTTCCCTGTTCCCTATTCCCTGTTCCCTGCACTCATCACATTCGATCCAGGTGGCGGAAGCCGCCGGTGCCTAGCATCATGAGGGAAAAGAGGAGGAAGTTGTACGTGGCGTGGACGAAGACGCTGGCGGCCAGGGAGCGGGTACTGAGGCGCGCCCAGCACAAGACCAGGCTCACGCCGACCAGGAGAACAAATGGACCCCAGGAATATCCGGTTTGCGCGCCGTGCATCGCGGCAAAAGGAAGGCTGACAAGAATGGAGGCAATCACCATGGCGCTCATGGACCACTGGGGTTGCCCATTGCGGTCGAGCGGGCGCACTGCCGCGCCGGTGATTTTTTCGTGTATCCAGTCGCAGGCTGTGCAGATGGCCGGAAGCAGAAAGCCGCGAAAGGCCATTTCCTCAAAGAAGGGCGCGAAGGTGACGCCGAAGGCAAACAGAATCCACGCGGCTCCGGGAGTGCGGAAGATCTTGTCGATGGGCGTGTTGGTTGGGCCGGGAAGCAGGAATCCGTTGACCAGGGCAAATGCGCAGCAGATGGCGGCGATGACAAAGAGCCTCCGGCGCAACTCAAAGGCAACTGCGCCATTCCACTGCATGCCGGCGAACAGGCTTTTGTGCCAGATGAGTGGGAAGAACAGCAGGCTGGCCCCAAACATGAGCAGGTAGAGAATGACCTCGCTGCCCAGCGTGTAATGAATGTCGTTGACGGCATTCTGGAGGTTGGTCACTCCGAAGAGATGGAAGTGGAGCGCGGAGCGGATGAGAAGGCTCGCGCACAGAAGGCCGGAGAAGCCGAACACCGCCAGAATGGCTACATGGCCCAGATGAGGAGTTCGCGACGGCGGCCGAATCTCAGGCTGCGAGAAGGACTGGAAAAGCGGACGGTCAGGTTCGGGGGGCTGCTGCACGGGAGATGGGATGACCAGGAATCCCCCAGGGGCTAAAGCCCCGGCATCTTTTTGTGAGGTTACGGCCCGACTAAAGTCGTGCCCTGTTACAAGGCCTTGGGGAGTCTCACCCAACAGGAGTTCTTCCGCAGCCTGTAAAGCCGGACTCGTTTTGCTGGGATTATGTACAGGCTGAAGTCCGTACCCTTCAGGAAAGTCCAAGTTTCTAGACGGATTCTGAAAGTCAACGAGAACTTCAGAGGGGTCAATCGACACCGCGTTGGAAGGTGCGTCCGGCTTCCACGGCTCCGCTGGCTCGGCGCTGGAGACTTGCGCAGTGGCAGCCTCAACGGAGACTTCAGAGGCGCGCAGGTCAGGCTCGGGCTCACGATCGAGTCCAGGCTCGGGCAGGCCCTCGGGCAGACCGTTTATGGGCGTCCGGTCTTCTTCTTCCAGGGTGCGGCTCCTTTGGAGGTTTTCTCTTTAGCTGAACGTTTCTTCGGGCGTTTGGCGGCAGGCGAGTCCGACCCGGCCGATTGCAGAGAAGGCGTGTTTGGATCGGACCCAATTTCTGTTGCTACCGATAGTACATCTTCTTCGGGCTCGGCCTTCACCAGGCGTCCGTCGCTGCCCGTGTAATAGCGCATGAGGAACTGGCCGGTATAGGAGCCGGGGGTGGCTGCGATCTTTGCGGGGCGGCCTTCGCCGACGATGCGGCCTCCATCTTCGCCGCCTTCGGGGCCCAGGTCGAGGACCCAGTCGGCGTTGCGGATCACGTCCAGATTGTGCTCGATGATGATGACCGAGTTGCCCAGGTCGGCCAGGCGGTGCAGGACTTCGAGGAGCTTGCGCACATCGTCGAAGTGGAGTCCGGTGGTTGGCTCATCGAGCAGGTAGAGCGTGCGGCCGGTTTGGCGCTTGGAGAGCTCGCGGGCCAGCTTCATGCGCTGCGCCTCGCCGCCGGAAAGGGTAGTCGCGCTTTGGCCCAGGCGGACGTAGCCCAGGCCCACATCCACCAGGGTTTGCAGCTTCTGGCGCACCTGGGGCACGTCGGCCAGCACCGGCAGAGCGTCTTCAATGGTGAGATCGAGAATGTCGGCGATGGAGTGGCCGTGGAACTTGACGGCCAGGGTTTCCTGGTTGTAGCGGCGGCCGTTGCAGACTTCGCACTGAACGTAGACATCGGGCATGAAATTCATTTCGATGCGCCGCTGGCCGTCGCCCTGGCAGGCCTCGCAGCGGCCTCCGGAGACGTTGAAGCTGAAGCGCCCAGCCTTGTAGCCGCGCTCGCGCGATTCGGGCAGCATGGCAAACAGGTCGCGAATGGGCGAGAACACCTGGGTGTAGGTGGCGGGGTTGGAGCGCGGGGTGCGCCCGATGGGCGATTGGTCGATGCGAACCACCTTGTCGATCTGCTCGGCGCCTTTCACAGCGTCGTGCGCGCCCGGTTCCTCGCGGGAGCCGTAGATGGTCTTGGCCAGTGAGCGGTACAAGATGTCGTTGATGAGCGTGCTTTTGCCGCTGCCACTGACGCCGGTGACGACGGTCATGACGCCGAGGGGAATACGGATGGTCAGGTCGTGCAGGTTGTGCTCGCGGGCTCCGGAAACGACCAGCCACTTGCCGGTAAGCGTCCGGGGCTTTGTGCGCTGCAGCATGGTGGCTGCGCCGGAGAGATAGCGGCCGGTAAGGGACTCGGGGGTGGCCATGATCTGAGCGGGGGTGCCCTCGGCCACAACGCAGCCGCCGAGGCGGCCTGCGCCGGGACCTAGGTCGACCACATAGTCGGCGTGGCGGATGGTGTCTTCGTCGTGCTCGACCACCAGAACGGTGTTGCCCAGGTCACGGAGGCGCTCGAGGGCCTGGATCAAGCGGCCGTTGTCGCGCTGGTGGAGGCCGATGGAGGGCTCGTCGAGCACGTAGAGTACGCCGCGCAGGCGGGAGCCGATCTGGGTGGCAAGACGGATGCGCTGCCCCTCGCCGCCGGAAAGGGTTGCGGCGTTGCGGTCCAGGGACAGGTAGTTGAGACCGACGGCGCATAGGAATTCAAGACGCTCGACGACCTCGCGGCGAATCCGCTCGGCCACCAGAGCTTCGCGGGCGGTAAAGCTGAGGTTGATGGCAGCGGAGAGGGCGCGATTGAGCGGCAGGGAGGTGAAGTCCGCAATCGAAAGCCCGCCGATTTTGACCGCCAGGGACTCCGGGCGCAGGCGCTTGCCGCGGCAAACCGGGCAGGGCGTGGCGGACATAAAGTTCATCATGTACTCGCGGTAACCCTCGCTGCGGGCCTCGTCGATGCTGTCGCGGAGATAGGACAGAATGCCGTGGAAGCCGGTGCGGGGCGCCTCGTTTTTGGGCGGACCGTAGACCAGCAGGTGCTGATGCTTGACAGGCAAATCTTCAAAGGGAAGCTTCAAGTCTATCTTGTAACGCTCTGCTGCAAGATGCATTAGCTTCAGGAGATATTGCGACGAAGAACCCGGCCCGAGGCCGCCATCGAGCAGCGGTTTGGACCAATCGGTGATGACCTTGGCGGGATCGAGGTCATAGAGCGAGCCCAGGCCGTGGCACTCCGGGCAGGCGCCAAAGGCTGAGTTGAAGCTGAAGCTGCGCGGCTCGAGTTTGGGCACGTCGAGGCCGCAGTCGGGGCAGGCCATGGAAGAAGAGAACAGTTGCTCCGGCTGATCCTTTCCCGCGGCGACGGCAACCAGCACCAGGCCGTTGGCCAGTTGCAGAGCTTTGGTGACGGCCTGGTCGAGACGTTTTTCGACGGAGGGTTTGCCAGGAGGAGCGGCGGGTTGGCGGCTTCCTTCCCCGGTCCCCGAAGGCGAGGGACCGGGGGCACCCGCGCTGGAAGTGGAGGGTTTTAGGAGGATGCGGTCGACGATGGCTTCAATGGTGTGATTCTTGCGGCGGTCGAGCAGGAGCGGCTCGGAGAGGTCGCGTAACTCGCCGTCTACTCGGGCGCGAAACCCTTGCTGGTCAAGCTGATCGAGCAAATCCTTAAACTCACCCTTTCGGCCTCGGACGATGGGCGCCATCACCGTGACGCGCTCGCCCTGACCCAGTTCAAAGATGCGCTGGACGATTTGCTCGGCGGTCTGGCGGGCGATGGGGCGGCCGCAGTTGGGGCAGTGCGGCGTTCCCACGGAAGCGTAAAGAAGGCGAAGATAGTCGTAGATTTCGGTGATGGTGCCGACGGTGGAGCGAGGGCTGCGGCTGGTGGTTTTCTGCTCGATGGAGATGGCGGGGCTGAGGCCCTCGATGGAATCCACGTCGGGGCGCTCAATCTGGTCGAGGAACTGGCGGGCGTAGGCCGAGAGTGTCTCGACATAGCGGCGCTGGCCTTCGGCATAGATGGTGTCAAAGGCGAGCGAGCTTTTCCCGGAGCCGGAGAGGCCGGTGACCACCGTGAGCGTATTGCGTGGGATACGCACATTGATGTCGCGCAAATTGTGCTGGCGCGCGCCGCGCACCGATATGTGAGTGATGGCCATGGTGAGGAAAATGGAACCGTGGACGCTTTCGCGGGAGGAGTGCGGCATGTCACCGCAATTCGAATGCCCTGGGAGTATTCTATTGGTCAATAGAATCAAGGGTCAACGCGGCCGGATTTTCTGAGAGAATCACTACAGCTTTTGAAGGATGTTTCTGAACGACTTTGGGCATTTGAGCGCGCCCGTTACAAGCCTTGGCACAATCAATAAAGGCAGGATCGATGACGGATTTATTGAACTTAGTTATGTTGATTTGTGCGGCAGTCGGGTCCATGGCGTTTGGCATTCTGGCGGCTTACGGGATTCTTCGGGTGGGTTTCGCCATGCTTGGCCCGCAACGGCGTCCGGCGCCGGCTAAGGCTCAGCGGGCGGTTGTCAGTGAGCCGTGAAAAAGCTAGTGGACAGTGGACAGTGAACAGTTCGTTGGCTGGCGCTGTCATTCAGACTTTGGATTCTGAAATCTGCTTGCGGGGATTCCTGTCTGAGCAGCCCGTCGTGAAAGTCGAAACGGTCTAAGAGCTTCCCTCAGGGGCTAAAGCCCATTGTTTCTTATCAATAGTTTGCGGCACGCCTAAAGCCGTGCCCTTTCAAAGCCCGACTTTCGCTTAGGGGCTGCTAACTCCTAACCCCTAAGCACTGTTTTTATTGCGGGTTGTTCTGCGGTATCTGCTGCTGCTGGCGCTGCTGCATCTCCTGCATGATTTGCTGGGGAGTGCGTGGAGGCGCGCCCGGCGTGAACCCGTTGCGGATCGGCGGCGGTGGCGGCTGGGGTTCCGGCTGCTCGTCTGCGTCTGAATTCTCTTCATTGGCGGCGGGCTGGCCGTTAGCCGCGGGCGGAGCGTCTCCCTTGGGCTGGGTGCTGAGCAGGATCTGGCGCGGCGTTCCTTCGCCCTGGTCGCCAATCATCAACACGTTGTAGCCGGAGCCGTCGAGGAGCTTTGCCAGAATGTCGCGCGCCTTGCCGGGGCCATATACGCCGAAGATGCGCTCATCCGTCGCAAGACCCTGGACGCCGATGCCGGTTGAAGCGGCGACATCTTTGAGAATCTGCTTGAGGCTGGAGTTGGAGGCTTCAATGCGCAGGCCCTGGCTATTCCAGACAACGGTGGCGTCGGTAGGGTGGTCGTTGACCGGCCAGTCCGGAAGCTTGGGGGCAGGTGGCGCGACGGAAACTGGTGTTGTTGGGGTGGCCGGGGCTGGACGCTTGCGATGGTGAACAGGCTTGCGGGCAGCGGCTTGAGGCGATGCCTTCTGGGATGCGGGTTGCTGGCCGGCTGCGCACAATGTTCCGGCTGTCAGAACGGACAGAAATAACAATCGCAGGCAGCGGGGAAGCGGCTGCTTCGCGTATGGGACGAATTGGGGTTGTGCCGGGACGACAGTACGCATTGAAGTCAGCTCCCCCCGTTCATAGAGCACTGCTCAGGCGCCCATTTGCTCAGCCGCGGCGATGCAGCAAAGCGGCGCAGCAAATGGGCGCTCAAAAATCGGTAGTGGGTCGGTTTGAACGAGCTTCCCTCAGGGGCTAAAGCCCAAGATGATTTTGCTGCGTTTATGTACGGGCTAAAGCCCGTACCCTTCAGACTGAAGCCCGTACCCTTCAGACTGAAGCCCGTACCCTTCAGACTAAAGCCCGTACCCTTCAGACTGAAGCCCGTACCCTTCAGACTGAAGCCCGTACCCTTCAGACTGAAGCCCGTACCCTTCAGACTGAAGCCCGTACCCTTCAGACTGAAGCCCGTACCCTTCAGACTCACCCATTACCCAAAAGTCCTTACCGCTCCACTGTACTAGACTATCAGTGGCCCATGGACGCTCGAAATGAAGTCTTGCTGGGCAGAGAGGATCACCGAGGATGTCCGCGAAGATGCGCCTCTTTTGGAAGGTCTGGGCTGCAACGATTCTGCTTGTGCCGGCAGCCAGCCAGGCAGCCACATGTACTCCGCAGGCCGAGCTTTCGGCCGAGGAGCGCAGTGCGCTGAGCGCGGTGGGCGGCAGGTTGGCGCAGGCTGTGGTTCAGCAGGACGAGAGCACTCTGCAGGCTGCTCTGCTGCCCGCGGAGACGGCGGAGTGGAGCGGGATTCAGTCTGCCGCCGAGCAGGCTGCGCCGCTTGTGAAGAGCGGCCAGATTCAACTGCGGAACCTCTACCTGCTGGACGCGGCCAGCCAGACCGCGGTAGCCGATACACAATTCTTCTGCTCGAATGCGAGCGGAACGCTTACCGTGACTATCACGATGCATGCGCTGCCGCCGGGACGCTACGCAGTGTTGCTGGCCGATGCGTTGGGAACGCCGCTGGGGGGGCAGTTAGGGATCATCCTGGCATGGGACGGCACTGCGTGGCGGCTGGCTGGGCTGTCGGCGCACCAGGGCATCTTTGACGGGCATGACGGCGTCTGGTACTGGTCGCGCGCGCGGGGGCTGGCCAATGTCGATCCATGGAGCGCGTGGTACTTGTACGACGCGGCACGATACTTGCTGCTGCCGCTGGATATTCTCTCCTCGCCCAACCTCGAAAAGCTCCAGCAGGAACAGGGGCAGATTCTGAATTCGCCGCAGACGGCCTTTCCTTACACGCTTGCGGCAGGCGACCGCACCTGGAAGATCGACGCGGTGTTGCTTGATTCATCGCTGCACTTTGCGGACCTGGCCCTGGCCTACGAGTCGGCCGGGGTTACCGATCCTGCTGCGCAGCGGACAGAGGCGATTGCGGTGTTCAGCGCGTTTCTCAAGGCGCAGCCGGGGATACGGCAGAATTTTCATGGGCTGTGGGCTTATGCGGTGAAGGATGGGAAGCGGACGCCGGTGATGGAACTGCCGATGGGGCAGATACCGTAAAGGCAGGGATCAGGGAACAGGGAGCAGGTTTGTGCCTCGGTCATGAGGTGCGACTATTTTCACAGACACCAACCGAAAGACAAGAAGGGCAAGGAAATTGGCGGGAATTATCGATCTGCGTTCGGATACGGTGACGCGGCCTTCGCTGGAGATGCGGAGGGCGATGGCGGCGGCTGAGGTGGGGGACGATGTTTATGGCGAGGACCCTACCGTGAATTTGCTGGAGCGGCGCGCGGCTGAAGTTTTTGGGCGGGAGGCTGCGCTGTTTGTGCCTACGGGGACGATGGGGAACCAGATTGGCATTCGCGTACTCACGCAGCCGGGGCAGGAGGTGATTGCCGAATCGCGGGCGCACATTCTGGACTGGGAGATGGCGACTACTGCGGTCTTTTCCGGCTGCCTGGTGCGGGCTGTTCCGGCAGAGCGCGGGATTCTGACCTGGAAACACATTGAACCGGCGATCTATGCGCGTGGGGCGTTTCGCGCGGCTACGGGGCTCATCGAGATTGAGAATACAGCCAACCTTGCCGGGGGGAGTTGTACGCCGGTTGCAGTGCTCAAAGAGATTTGGGCGGGAGCGAAGGAGCGGAAGCTGCCGACGCACCTGGACGGAGCGCGGATCTTCAACGCCGCTACGGCGCTGGGCGTGGATGTGAAGGCGCTTTCGCACGGCTTCGATACGGTGATGTTCTGCCTGTCGAAGGGACTGGGCGCGCCGGTGGGGTCGATGCTTGTGGGGTCGGCGGAGTTGATGGACAGGGCGCGGCTCTTCCGCAAGGCGCTGGGCGGAGGCATGAGGCAAGTGGGTATTCTGGCGGCGGCGGGGCTGATTGCGCTGGAGCATGGACCGGGGCGGTTGCACGAGGATCATGCCAATGCGCGGTTGCTGGCCGAGGCGCTGGCGGGGGTGGATGGGGTCTCGATAGACCTCGATACTGTGGAGACTAACATCGTTGTCTTTCGATTGATGGGCAAGCGGAGTGCGGCGGAAGTGGTGTCGCGGCTGAAGGCGCGCAATGTTCTGGTGAGCGCTCTGGGCAAGGATTTGATTCGGTTGGTGACGCATCTCGATGTGGATCGCGCGGCGTGTGTGGCGGCTTCGCAGGCGCTGGTCGAGGAGATTGAGGCGGCATAGAGTCTTGAAGAATTCCTGACAAGAAAACAACAATGTAAGTTAAACAAAAAAGGATAATCCCGCGATCCCACCCATCGGACAAAAACAAAGACGTCCTGCCCCGACCCAAAGGGTACCCCGGCACCCAGATGGGGCACAGTTTCATCCCCCGTGGGTCGGCAACGCCGGTGGAAGACTAAACAGAAATCCCGGCCGCTCTGAGAGGCGGCCGGGGTTTTTCGGTGCGACGACGGATCAGGCCACCAATTCGGCGACGGGGACGGAGTTGATGGTCTTGAGGATGCGCGAGATGATCTGGTAGGGGTCGCCTTCGGAGTTGGGACGGCGGTCTTCCAGATAGCCCTTGTAGCCGTTCTTGATGAAGTTGACAGGGAGGCGCACGGAAGCGCCGCGATCGGAGAGGCCGTAGCTGAACTTGTCGATGGCCTGGGTCTCGTGAAGGCCGGTGAGGCGCAGGTGATTGTCCGGGCCGTACACTTCGATGTGCGCGGCAATATTGTCTTCGAATGCCTTCATGAGGGCTTCAAGATATTCCTTGCCGCCGACTTCGCGCAGGTGCCTGGTGGAGAAGTTGGTGTGCATGCCCGATCCGTTCCAGTCGCCCTTGATGGGCTTGCAATAGAGGACCAGATCCACTTCATATTTTTCGCAAAGGCGCAACATAAGGTAGCGCGCCATCCAGGTATCGTCAGCGGCCTTCTTGGAGCCCTTGGCGAAGATCTGGAACTCCCACTGGCCCTTTGCGACCTCCGCATTGATGCCTTCGTGATTGATGCCGGCGGCGAGACAAAGCTCGAGGTGCTCATCGACAATCTGGCGGGCAATGCTGCCCATGTACTTGTAGCCGACGCCGCAATAGTAGGGACCCTGCGGAGTGGTGGGGTGTCCGTCTTTGGGGAAGCCGAGAGGTCGGCCATCCTTGTAGAGGAAGTACTCCTGTTCGAGGCCGACCCAGAAGTCGGGATCGTCTTCGATGGTGGCGCGGGCGTTGGTGGAGTGGGGGGTGCCATCCGGATGCATGACTTCGCACAGAACGAGGTAGCCGTCCTTGCGGGCGGCGTCGGGATAAAGAGCCACGGGCTTCAGAATGCAGTCTGACTTGCTGCCCGCGGCCTGCATGGTGGAGCTGCCGTCAAAACCCCAAAGAGGCAGATCGGCAAGGGTTGGCGGCTTCTCAAACGACTTGAGTTGAGTTTTGCCGCGAAGTTCGGGAATCGGCTTTTTGCCGTCAAGCCAGATGTACTCGAGTTTGTACTTTGTCATGGATCTCCTTTTGGCGTATGAAGATGAAACTATTCAAGGAGATCGTAGAGCTTGAGGCATAAAGAACCCGTGAGGATTCTCGGAAACTCGCGTGGGGTGCGGCTGCGGGTTAGTGGTGACGGGCAATCAGCATCATCAGCAGCAGAATAACCACGGGAACCATGGCCAACGCGCCGTAATAGAGGATCTTGCGCGAGAGCTGGGATTTGCGCCGCTGCCAGTTCTTGAGCTCGTCCCGATCCTCCACGCCGACCTGGTCCAGATGTTGAAGGTCATGCAGAAAGGCATGGGCGTTGGGATAGCGATTTTTGGGGTCCCTCTCCAGGGATCGATAGAGAACTTCCTGGAGCTGCGGAGTGACGGTAGGGTCGGCGATGGTGGGGGGCATGGGGTGGTTCAAGAGGCGGTCGTTCATGGCCGCGAGCGGCGATGGACCGGTGAAGGGAAGTTTGCCGGTGAGCATCTCGTAGAGAATTACGCCTATCGAATATAGGTCGGAACGGCCGTCGCCGCGTTTGCCCTTTACCTGCTCGGGGGAGATGTAATTCGGGGTGCCCAGGGTTGCGGTGAAGTTAGCGTAGGTGAGACGCCGCGCGGAGGAGTCGCTGGCGATGCCGAAATCGATGAGCTTGATGTGGTCTTGCTCGTCGACCATGATATTTTCCGGCTTCAGGTCGCGATGGACGACGCCATTGGCGTGGATATAGTCCAGAGCCTCCAGAACGCCTTCGGCGATGCGGATGGCGCGGTCGTGAGGAAGTCTTTCCTCATCCATGATCTGGCGCAGCAGGCGGCCAGGGCACCACTCCATGACCATGTACACGCGGGAGCGCTTGTCGTCGCCAAAAACGCGCATCACGTTGGGATGGTTCAGCCTTTCGCCGATGCCTCCCTCGCGATTGAAGCGGTCGGAGAGTATGGGGTCGGCCTCCATGTCGGGATGCGGAATCTTGAGCGCGACGATGCGGTTATCGCGCACATCGATGGCGCGGTAAATGGAGGCCATGCCACTGCGAGCGATGGGGGCATCGATGCGGTAGGAATCGACCTGCGAACCGGCTTCAAGGCTGTCGTAAAAACTCATCGTGCGAGATGCTCCGGGTGGTGCGTGTTCTTCCACTCTATCGGGAAAAGGCCTTGGAAGGGCAAGTATTCCGTAAGGGTTTCGGTCAGGAGGGCAGCCGGTATGGGCGTCCGCGGTACATGCCGACTTGCTCGACGGAGCGGATGCGGATAACCTGCGCGGTGGTGTTGTCGCCGCCGTCGATCTCGACGGCTTTTGCCACCAGCTCACGCGCGACTTCATCCATAGTCTTCTTCTGGGAGACGATTTCCGCGATTGTCTCCCCGTGCATTTCGTCGTGCAAACCATCGGTGCATAGCACCAGCACGTCGCCTGCCTGCAGCGTGAGGGCAGTCGTATCCGGAGAGACGAACATCTCCGGGCCCAGCGAGCGAATGAGCACATGGCGCGCGTCGGAGTTCGGGATATCTTCCGTGGAGATCAAGCCCATCTTCCGCTGCTCGTTGACCAGCGTGTGGTCCTGCGTGATCTGCCGGGCCTTTCCGTTGCGAACCATGTAACAGCGTGAATCGCCCACATGGGAAACGATTGCCTGATCGTAGCGAAGGGCGCAGGCCACCAGGGTTGTCGCCATGCTTTTGCCGCGGTATTCGGAGTCCAGGGTGCAATCGTGTACGGCGGCATTGGCGTGCTGGATCAGGCGCGGCAGCAGGCTGATGAGCATGGTCCCGGCCTGGGCCTTGGCAAACTCATCGGTAAGGACCGCAACTGCCGTCGACGAGGCGACCTCTCCCAGATCCATGCCGCCCACACCGTCGGCAACCGCAAAGAGGTAACCGTGCGAGCGGGCTTGCTGGCGCGAGGCGGGAATAAACGACGCCATCGCATCTTCGTTGTTGGTGCGAACCTTGCCGAAATCGCTTGCCTGGCCGAACTGTACATCCAACATGGACGCTGCCGCCTTGAGGTTCTCCCCTATCTCCGAAGGGGAGAAGCTTTCTAGTACTACAGTTATATCTTCTTCAGGCCACCCCGATCCGGGCCTAAAGGCCATGTCGCTTTGGCCATTTCTCAGGGGGTTGAAACCCCCTGCTCCCTCCGCAACCGCGTCTACAACTGCAGTACTAGAAGATTGTGAATCGTTTGGTTCAAAATGGCCACTGGGTGGCTCTCTGCTCCTCGTCTCGATGAAGGGTTCGAGGAGAGATTCCACCCAGCGGCCGGGGTTGAGTTACGGTCAGGGCGAAGCGGCTACTTCGATTCCAGCAGGATCGCTCTCCCTTTGGCCTTGGAGCTACGGAGGAAGTAGATGGCTCCGTAGATGCCCCAGACGGCCGAGATGGCCAGGGCGAGCAACGGTTCCTTGAAAGTGCCCAGGCCGAAGATGGGACCGGCAAGGTAGAAGCCCATGCAGACCAGGTTGGCAAGCAGACCGAAGCCGGGGATGAGAGTGTGGATGAGGAAGTTGTAGTCGGGCCGCTTGTGGTAGGCCACCATACACAGGAAGCAACTGAGGGCGTACAGGATGAAGGTGCCGAAGTTGGAGGTGAGGGTGATGGTCAGCAATGAGTTGGGCAATGCAGCTAACTGATCGTGCGACAGGTAGCCCCAACTGGAGAAGATGCCGTGGGGAATAGCGGCGATGGTGGCGTCGGCAGGCGCGGCGGCGTCGCCGAAGAGCAGTGAGACGGCGATGACGCCGATGACGGCAGAGATCCATGCCAGGGTCCAGATGGCCTTGCGGGGCGAGAGCGACCCGGCATGAAGGATGCCAAAGTGCTCGGGAGCCTCGTCGTCCTTGCCCATGGCGTAGGTGACGCGAGCGCCGGTGTTCATGCAGCTCAGGGTGGTGCCAATGAGCGCGAAGAAGACCGTGACGGCTTCGGCCAGCATGAAGTACTTGCCGTGGCCCTGACCGAGAAGACCGTCGCCGACGATGATCATCATGTCGCCGATGGGAGCCGCGGATTGGCCCGCGTTGGCCATGGTATAGCCGGAGTTGAGGAAGTAGTTGGCCGCGAAGTATTCAAACAGATAGCAGAGCAAGCCCTGAATCAGCAGTGAAGCGATCACGGCTATCGGTATATGTTTAGTGGGATTTTTGGCCTCGCCTCCCATCGAGGTGACCGATTCGAAACCGACCAGGATGAGGATTGCGACGGTCGCCTGGATGAACATGTAACTCAACTTGTGAGGCACCACCACCGACGCCGCGGAAGTATGGGCCAGGAAGTTGCCGCTGGAATCTCTTTCTGTGTAGTCGATCTTGTAGGGAAGCGGCTTTCCCGCTGAATCCAACAACGGCAGTGGCGCGCCGCTGGAGTCGCGCAGCGTGGATCCGTCCTTGGCCGTGGCAAATTGATAGGTATAGGTTGCGAGCGTCTGCGAATCGTATTGGAAGGCGGCCGAGCCTGCCGGGTGACTGGAACGATAGCCGAGCGCCAGAACGCTGAAGACCACCAAAGCCGAAATCTGGATGATGTTAATGGCGAGGTTGACGGCGGTCGAGGCGCCTGCGCCCTTGGATGCGATCCATGCGACGAAGAAGGAGAAGACGATCGCCACCAACGACATGAACACCGGGCCTGGATTGGAACCGCTCATGACGTTTGGATAGAGGAAGCCCACGATGTAGCCGCAAAAGATGCCGGTGGTGGCCACCATGACGCCGGGATAGACCCAGTAATAAAGGTGTGAGCCCCAGCCGACGATGAACTTGGCCACGCGCGCATACCTGAAGGCCTTGTTCTTGGAGAGCATGGCCTGTTCCGCGTAGTAGTAACTGGAGCCGGTGCCGGGATAGAGCTTGGAGATTTCAGCGTAGGCGACGGCGGTGGCCAGACAGAGCAGGAGAGCGGCGAAGATGCCGATCCACATGGCCGGTGCGGTTGATGGCTGGTTCGCGACTCCCGTGTTGGCCTGGATTGCGAAGGTGAGCCATAGAAAGGCGCCGGGGGCGATGAGCGCCATTGCGTTGCTGGTCAGCCCGGTTAGACCCAGGGTGGCCTGCATCTGTGGTCCTTTTTGATCTGCCATGAGCATTCTCCTGAGAAGTAAGTTCGTTGGTCTTTTCCCGGCGGTTATTACCGGGAATCTGGAAAGGCGCGCCCGCATTCGTCAATTCCAATTCGGGCCTGTTGAACAGAGCTTCAAACACCATCGCGCGGTTTCGTGGTTTGTGGGCCGCTTCATTGATCGGGATGTGCCTATTGCCGGCTTAGGCTAGAGGTGTTTTCCTTGCCTGTTCGGAGCCGACTGATTTGTTACTGTGCCGAAAGAGTATCTCCCATCGCATCAGGACGAAATGAAGACGAGAGATAAAAATCAGCGCTTCTGGCCGAGGCAGGCAGCGACCCCTGCGGTGACTATTGACTGAACCTTGACCGCACCCAGTCTGTTGCACCCTATGAAGATCGGCACATCGACGCCCTGCGGAGCTACGCTTCGATTCGGCTATTTTTGGATGTTGTTGCCAAAGATGAAGCCGAATTCAAGTACGCCCCGGAATTGGTTCGAATCCGTTCCCGTCTTGCCAAAAACATCTCCGTTCGTGAAGTTCGTTGCGTCCACCCACGCGAGATCTCCGCGAACGTACATGCCTCCTTTTTGGTAGGTTGGCGTCGCGGTGAAAGTGGTGCCAGCGCTGCCGGATCCAAAACCCAATAAGTTGACCGACCCATCGGTTGCACTGCCCGAACTCGTGAGGTATTCAACACGCACCGGAAGCGAGAATCCGTTTTTAAAGGCGTAGCTGACGTTGAACGCGCCGCCGGTTGCGGATGTGCCCTTGGCGACGCCTACCTTCGCATTGGTAGGCAGCTTGCTGTACTGGAAGTACGGAGAAACAATCCATGGGCCCTTGGTGAACGTATAAATCACCACGTGCATATAGCTGTTGTTCTGCACCGGCGTAGATGTCGTTTGAAAGACGGTCTGCCCGAGGTTCCCCATCCCGTCGTACACCAGACTATGAGGCCCCTTCGTAAGGGTCGCCGAGCCCGAGAGCCATGAATAGCGGTTGGAATAGTAACCGTCGTTCCAACTGAAGGCTGCGCTGAGGTATTTACCTATCGTTTGATTCACTTGGATGCCGCGATTGATGGCGTTTTCCTGGTTCCAAACAATGCCGCGTTCGATGTTGAAGTTCTGGTACGTAAACGTGGACTCGGCGCCCATCAGAGTGGGAAGAGAGCCGATAAGGAACTGCGTGTTCTTAGCCGCTTGCCACTTCAGGTAGGCGACCGGGACAGGCCCGTAGAAGTTGTTCACGGTATTTTGGGCGTTAACAAACGGCACGCTGAGCGTCGGCATGGTGTAGACGCCCGCCTGGATGTAGTACTGAACTAATCCGTCTGCCTTCTGGATAAAGATCTGTCCGTTGCTCAGAGTGGCTTGCGCATTGTCGTCTCCCGGCACGGAATTGTTCTGGAACTGCGAGAAGCCGGTCAGGATGCCGTTGACGGACAGCTTGCCAAACGGTCCGGCATCAAAGGTCGCCGGTGGCAGCCATTGCAGCGGACCCGTGAGAACAAACGTGGAAAGCGGGGCTGGGGCTGTTGCAGGTGCCGCTGGGGTTGCGGGAGCCGGTGTTGCAGGAGCCTGTGCGGCTGCCGGAGTTGCCGCCGGGGCTGGATCTTGCGCGCCAGCGAGTAGGGCGGTTGCCATGGCCGCTCCGGCCATCATTTGAAGAATGCGAATTGGCTTAGATAACATCGGCACTATTCCTCCAGAAGAACGATTTTTGGGAATGACAAGCTATGAACTCAGCCGAAAATGCGGCAATAAGACTTTGTCTTGGCAGGCTGCCATTTGCGCACACAAAGCCTGTAAGCCCACACGTGCTTTTTGGGCCCAATGAATTCTCATTGGAGTGGTTCGCAATCGTCCGTTCAGCTCCCTGATGAATTCCGGTTGCAGCGGACTAATAACAGTAATGCAAAGAAAGCATAAAGAACCTATGAGGATTACTGAAAGAATTCATGGAGGAGAATAATTCGGGAATTTCCGCGGCCGGCGGAGTGCCCGGTCTGTGCTGCATACGTGCGCGAGACCGCGCGTAACACAAGAGAACCGCGAGAATGGAATAAGGAACCTGCTAAAATCTTTATGCGCTTTCATAGCTTCCCGAATTGGCCCGAACCAATCGTTTCCCGTTGAAAGGGTTCATAACTGCGAGTGGTCAGTGCGGGATGAGTGCCCGTTCCGCGCGTGGATTCTTCAACCCAGGACGGCAGGTCATTCCGTAAGTCCGTCGAGATCGGAAGGTAGGTGCCGGTTGTCCACAAGCTCAATTCCGGTGCGTTCTATCTTCGGCGCCAGAAGCTCGCGCGGCTCAGGGCCGCGGTTGCTGCTGTTCACGCTAGAGTGCGCGCTGGGAATTGTAGCCGTAGTTATGGTGGCGGCTCTGGCTCACTGGTTCGGGTGGTTGCTTCCGGTTGCGCTGCTGCTTTATTTGCTCATCGTGTTACCCACCGCGCTGCTGTGCGGATTTTGGCAAGCGGCGATTGTTTCTCTCTCCGCGGTTGTGGTTCACGCTCTTTTTATCGCGCGGCAACCTGAGCTGAGATTGGCGGAAGACCCTGCCAACACGGTTATGCTGCTGGCCTTCGTTCTGGTGGCCCTGGTTGTGAGCCGCCTTTCCGCGCGGGTTACCGGGCATGCCCGCGAGGCCGAATCCTGGGGCGGCCAGATGCACGATCTCTATGAGTTCACCCGGCGCACGCTCAAAATGAATCTCCACATGGAGCCGGGACCGCAGTTGGCCGAACTTGTGCACGAGATATTTTCGCTGGAGGCGGTGGCTGTCTTCGACGCCGACCTGCACGACGTTTACCAGTCCGGCAACTGGAGCGTGGACCCGCAGGAGATGGCGCAGAATGTCTACTATTTTGAAACCTCGGACGACGATGCGGAAACCGGCATTGGCCGGCGCGTGGTCCGGTTGGGAACGGTTCCAGTGGGCAGCCTGGTGGTGCGCGGTGAAACCAGCCCGCTGACCAACAACGCCATCGCCTCGCTGATTGCGATTACCTTCGACCGTTATCGGGCTTTTGCCAACGAGAGCCGCATCGAGACCGAGCGGCGCACGGAGCAGTTGCGCGCCACGGTGCTCGACAGCCTGGCTCATGCCTACAAGACTCCGCTGACGGCCATTCGCGCCGCCAGCAGCGGCCTGAGTGAGATGGGCCACTTGTCGCCCGGGCAGGCCGAGCTGGTGGCTCTGATCGACGAACAGGCCGGGCTGCTCGGCGAGTTGACCACGCGGCTGCTGACCACAGGCCGCCTGGATGCAGGCGAGATCACGATCCATGCCGAGCCGGTGGGCGTTGGGCCGCTGATCGACGAGGTGCTGGCTAGTCTGAAAGACCGCTTGGCAAGCATGAAGGTCGAAGTCGATCTCGAGGATGAGGATCTGGTTCTCGACTGCGATCGCGAGTTGATGAACATGCTGCTGACGCAGTACATAGACAATGCCTGCAAATATTCCATCTACGGCACCACCATTACTATTCGTGCCGTGCGCGCCAATGCGGAAGTCCTATTCTCGGTCCATAGCTTTGGCCCGGTGATTCCGATGGCCGACCGCGAGCGCATCTTCGACCGCTACTATCGTTCTTCAGACCACTCCAATCGCGCATCGGGCACGGGCATAGGCCTTTCGGTGGCCAAGCGGGTGGCGCTGATTCATAGCGGCTACGTGTGGGTAACGAGCGACGATGAAGAGGGGACCACATTTTTCGCGGCCATTCCGGATTCAGTGCAGAAGGGGAGAACGTGACCAGCCAGCCCGCAATACGAATTCTTATAGTCGACGACGAATCGGCCATCCGCAGAGCATTGCGGCCGCCGCTGGTTGAACTCGGGTTTCAGGTGGCCGAGGCCTCGCGCGGTGAAGAGGCTCTGCAACTGTTGCGCGCCGGAACCTGCGATGTGGTCCTGCTGGACGTGAATATGCCCGGCATCGGCGGTGTCGAGACTCTGCGCCGCATTCGCGCCTTTGCGCCCCGGCTTCCCATCCTGATGCTGACGGTGCGCGACCAGGAAGAGGACAAGGTGGAGGCCCTGGAATCGGGCGCGGACGATTACGTGACCAAGCCCTTTAGCACGCGCGAACTGATTGCGCGCATCCGAGCGGCGGTACGGCGCGTCCGCGCTCCGGCCCGCGCCGAGGACGCGCCTATCGATATTGGAGAAATTCATCTGGAGCCGCTGAAGCGCAGCGTGACCAGGCGTGGACAAACTTTGCATCTGACCCGCAAGGAGTTCGATATTCTCCATTGCCTGATGAGCCGCGCGGGCCGAGTTGTCACTTATGCCAAGCTGTTGACCGCGGTGTGGGGCGGGGACTGCCGCGAGGAGGTCGAGTACCTGCGGACCTTCGTCCGCCAGTTGCGCAAGAAGATTGAGGACGATCCCTCAAACCCCGTATACCTGCTGACAGATGTGTATGTCGGATACCGCTTTGCCGATGCACGGATGCTGCAAGGGGAGTCCGGGGAGGATTCGCCTGGATCCAACAATGAGGCGGAAGCGAGGCCGGAGCCGGCACAGTAGTGGAATCGCTTGAATCCTTCTATTCGTCGTAATGCAGCAGACTGAAGACGTCGTATTCTGGGAAGCGGTCGCGGCCTTTCAGAAAATCCAGCTCGACGGCGAAGGCCAGCCCGGCGATGTTGCCGCCGAGTTGCTTCACCAGCTTCACGGTCGCCTCCATGGTGCCCCCGGTGGCCAGCAGGTCGTCAACCAGCACCACGCTTTGGCCGGGCTGAATCGCGTCCATGTGAATCTCGAGCGTGTCTGAGCCGTATTCCAGGTCGTAGGTGACGCGCGCGACAGGGGCGGGCAGCTTGCGCGGTTTGCGCACCGGCACAAAGCCGGCGTTCAACCGATAGGCCAGTGCCGGCCCAAAGATGAATCCGCGGGCCTCGATGCCCAGCACCAGATCAATTCTCTCAGTGATGTAGTGCGCCGCAAGCGCGTCGATCAGTTGCGCAAAGCCGGTCTTGTCCTTGAGCAGCGTCGTGATGTCGTAGAAGAGAATCCCCGGCTTGGGAAAATCCTGAACGGTGCGCACCAGCTTCTTGAGGTCTTCCACATTGATAGGCTTGCTTGTTTGAGGCATGGGCAGGTTCGCTCCTTGAAATGACTCCGAAAAATATTTTAGATCTGTGGGAAGGGAACAGGCGGGGATGCAATTCTTCTTCCTTGAAGATTATAAAGGCAGGGGTCAGGGATCAGGGGTCAGGGGTCAGGGGTCCGGGGTCAGGGGTCAAAGGCACGGGCATCGAATCGGGATCAATCCGCGCTCGCAGATCAATGCACTGTTGGTTGGACTAAAGTTGGTGGCGGAAAGTCCGAAACTGACCCCTGAAACCTGATCCCTGACCCCTGTCTTTTCACCACGCGCCATCAATCCTGAACGAGTTCAGGCCCTTGGCTTCGCGGTCATCGAGGTAGTGCTCGATCAAATGATCTACGCGGCTGCCGCGCGGTCCGCGGCGCAGGCTGGCGCGCAGTTCGGCCAGGTCGGCAACACTGCCCGAGGCCACCACTTCCACCTCGCCCTCCTCGGTGTTGCGCACCCAGCCGCGCAGGTTGAGTTCGCTGGCCTCGCGGTGAACGAACCAGCGAAAGCCAACACCCTGCACCCGGCCTTGAATCAGAAAATGAAGAACCATCATGAGCGACCTAGGTCAGTCTTGCAGATGCGCCGCCGGTGCGCAACCGGAACTCGATCTCCAACTCCTTCGTGACGCAGGGTCAACACCAAGCCGCGGCCCTCGCGATACACTGAGACTCACCATGGTCTTCGTCCTCGACAACTACGACTCGTTCACTTACAACCTGGTCCAGTATCTTGGCGAGCTGGGCGCGGAGGTCGTGGTCCGCCGCAACGACGAACTGACGGTGGAAGAGGTTGAAGCTTTGCATCCGGAGCGCATTTTGCTGTCGCCCGGCCCTTGCACGCCTCGCGAGGCCGGCATCCTGGTTCCGTTGATTCGGTACATGGCCGGGCAGGTGCCGATCCTTGGCGTTTGCCTGGGACATCAGGCGATTGGCGAAGCATTTGGGGGCGAAGTGGTGCGCGCGCACAACCTGATGCATGGCAAGACCAGCGCGGTGGAGCACGACGGCAAGGGCATCTTCGCAGGCCTGCCAACGCCGCTGACTTGCACGCGTTACCACTCGCTGATTGTTGCCGAGAAATCGCTGCCGGGGGAGCTTGAGGTTACGGCGCGGACTCCAGAATCGAGCGGCACGCCGGGGTCGGTCATCATGGGGTTGCGGCATCGGCATCTGCCCATTGAGGGCGTGCAGTTCCATCCCGAGAGCGTGCTCACCGAGGGCGGGCACCAGATGATTCGCAACTTCCTGGAAATGTAGCCGCGATGCGAAATCTTGCACGAGTGAAGACCGGATTTCCGATTTCCCCACAGCATTGGGATCTCACGCGCCTCATTTTGTTCGCGACAATTTCGATGATCGCGCCTGGGCTGAGTTCGCAGTCTGCTCAGCCAGCGCCGCCGTTTCCCGAGCCAGTGCAGACAGGAGCGGCGCCCCAAACGACACCATCCGCCCAGGTCAGCGCCACAACTCCGGCCTCCGGTTTCCGCCCCATTGCCATTGTTCCGCTTGACAGCAAAATTCCGGGGCACGCCTTTGAAGTTACAGGCGAATTGCAGGTTTCGAATGGCCGTGCGTTCATCGCCGCCAACGGCTCCATCGCCTCGGGGGATCAGAGCACGCATGTCACGCTGCCCTACCGAGGCACGCTGCTGGTCTGCGCCTATACGACGGTCAAGCTGACCGCCGACTCGAGCGTACCCGGCGGTGAGGTGCCGGGGCTGATGCTGGCCCTGGAGCACGGCGCCGTGGAGATGAGCTTCGCGGCTGGCCGGGCGCATACGCGCAACGCAGATTTTCTGCTGACGCCGGACTTTCACATTCTCATCGGCGGACCTGGAGCGGCAGATGTGAAGGTTCGCCTCGGGCCCCAAGGGGACACTTGCGTGGACAACGCCCTGGCCCCCGGCGCCGGCGCGCCTTATGTGCTGGTTTCGAGCGTGTTCGACGGGGGCGCTTACCGCGTGCAGCCGGGCCAGCGCGTCATGTTTCAGCACGGCAGCCTGCACGAAGTGGTGGATCAGGAAAAGGAATCGTGCGGATGCCCGCCTGCCGAAGCCAAGGGCAACGAGTTTCCGCTGGCACAGAGCGAAGGACTCGCGCCCATGCCCGAACCGGCTACTGCCCCGCCCGGCCAGAATCCAGCTTCGACGGTGCCGGTTGAGCCGCTGGTCTACAAGAGCGCCGAGCACGCGCCCCAAGCCGCTGCGGGCGCGGAGACGACCGCAGCGCAGGGGACTGAGGCGGGTGGAGCAGGAAACACGCCAAAGGCCGGCGCGCAGAAAAAGCCGGGATTCTTGACGAGAGTTGGACGTTTCTTTAAACGGATCTTTGGGGCGGAGTAATTGTTTCGGTATACGAACACTCCAACTTCGAGCAATTCCTTCCAGTATTGGCGATTGGGCTCCCCTTTGGGTCGGATTCCCACTGACGAGAAGGATCTAAGGTTATGCTGATTAGTAGCATTTGGAAGGGCTGCGACTATGAGTGCAAAGGGAAAGCATCGTGCAGGTGGGATACCTCGTATTGAGTCTCTAAAGGTCGAGAATTACCGCGCCTTACGAGATGTGGAATTCAAAGATCTGACCCCCATGACCGTATTGTTGGGTCCGAATGGAAGCGGGAAGTCAACGGTTTTTGACGTGTTCAATTTTCTGTCGGAGTGCTTCCAATCCGGACTTCGTCCCGCTTGGGACCGCCGAGGAAGGAGCAAGGAACTCAAGACGCGGGGAGCCAATGGTCCGATACAGTTTCAGCTTAAATACAGGGAGAGACCCGGAAGTCCGGTTATGACTTATGTGCTGGCCATCGATGAGGGTGCCAAAGGGCCAGAGGTAATAAATGAGGAACTGAGATGGCGCCGGAATTCGGAAGGTAGACCTTTCAGTTTTCTTTCATTTCAAAGAGGCTTGGGCGAGGCCGTGAGTGGCGAGGAGCCAGATGAGCAGACCCAACGGATAAGCACCCAGCTGAGTTCTTCGGATTTGATAGCTGCGAGTATGCTTGGTCAGTTGTCAGAGCATCCACGCGTGGCCGCGCTTCGCGAGTTCATTACCGACTGGTACGTTTCCTATTTGTCAATCGAGAGAACCAGAGAGCAGCCCGAGGCCGGCCCGCAAGAGCGTCTCAGCAAGAGTGGAGATAATCTGCCCAACGTAATCCAGTACTTGAAGGAACAGCATCCTGATCGTCTGGAACACATATTTCAAGTCCTCCGCCAGCGAGTTCCACGGCTCGAAAACGTGATCAGCGAACAAATGCCGAACGGCAATCTCTTGCTGCAAATCAAGGACGCGCCCTTCGATCAGCCTATTCTCGCCAAATTCGCCTCCGACGGCACGATGAAGATGCTGTCCTATCTTACAGTGCTTTACGACCCAGAACCGCCGCACTTTATTGGATTGGAGGAGCCAGAGAACTTTCTTCATCCGCGCCTTCTGCCTGAGTTAGCCGAAGTTTGCCGGGAGGCATCAGCCAATTCACAGTTACTAATCACCAGCCACTCACCGTTTCTTTTGAATGCAATGAAACCCAAAGAAGTTCGCATTTTATATCGCGACGAACGCGGGTTCACTCAGGCTCAGCAGGCGAGTGAAATAGAAGGTATCACGGAACAGGTCGAGGAAGGGGGTAAACTCGGCGATCTTTGGATGGAGGGCTTTTTCGGGGTAGGAGATCCCCTCACGAATTCTGGCGCACCTCAGCATTCCAGTCGGAGGCGAGGCTGATGCTGGAAAGACTGATCGTCATCGTCGAGGAAGAATCGGCTGAAGCTGCGCTCCTGCTAATTTTGCCCAAATTACTGCCTGAATCAAGTTTTCAGATCGTTCGATTTCAAGGTAAGCAAGATTTATTACGAAATCTCTTAGCTAGGCTTCGTGGATTCAAAACTTGGCTACCTGAGAATTGGAAGATATTAGTTCTCGTGGACAGGGACCGGGATCGTTGTGAGGATTTGAAACAACAGCTTGAGTCCATTGCGCAGCAGGCTGGGCTAATAAGTAAGAGCAGAGCCGAAGCTGGATCGGGGTTCCAAATAGTTAATAGGATCGCAATAGAGGAGTTTGAGTCATGGTTTTTTGGCGATTGGAAGGCAGTGCTGCAAGTGTACCCACGGGTGCCTTCCACGATTCCGGCCAAGGAGCAGTATCGTGATCCGGATGCAATTCTTGGTGGCACTTGGGAAGCTCTAGAAAGAATATTTCAAAGGCACGGTTACTTCAAATCAGGACTTCGCAAAATTGAGTTGGCAAGGAGTGTCGCTCCTCACATGGACTCTACAAGGAACAAGTCACATAGTTTTCAAGTCTTTCGGGATGCGATCACTATGGCTTCCACCTCCTGACTGATTCTGGACCAGGCTCATATCTCCCGAGCGCGCTCGATTGCGCGGATCACCGCTTGCGCCTTGTTGATGGACTCCTGGTGCTCCAATTCAGGGACGGAGTCGGCGACGATGCCCGCTCCGGCCTGCACATAGCCTTTGCCGCCCACGGCCAGCATGGAGCGGATGGCGATGCAGGAGTCCAGGTTGCCGGAGAAGTCGGCGTAGAGCACCGCGCCGCCGTAGGTTCCGCGCCGAGCTGGCTCCAGCTCTTCGAGAATCTCCATCGCCCGCACTTTGGGTGCGCCACTCAGCGTGCCGGCAGGGAAGCAGGCGCGCAGTGCATCCACGGCGGTCAACTCCGGCCTGAGCCGGCCTTCAATCGAGCTGACGATGTGCATCACGTGGGAGTAGCGCTCGACGAACATCAGGCGGTCTACTTTCACGCTGCCGAACTGGCTCACCCGGCCCACGTCGTTGCGGCCCAAGTCCACCAGCATCACGTGCTCGGCGCGTTCCTTCTCGTCGTGCATCATCTCGTCGGCGAGGGCCTGGTCCTCTTTTTCGGTGGCTCCGCGCGGGCGCGTTCCGGCGATGGGCCGGTACTCCACCTTGCCCTTGTGCACACGCACCAGCAGCTCCGGCGACGACCCCGCCAGCTCCAGTGGCGGAGCCACAGGCTCTTTTGACCTTTTGGAGGAGTTTTTTCGCTTATGCGGCTGCCCGCCCAGCGGCCCCTCGGGAGAAAAGCGCAGGAAAAACATGTATGGACTGGGGTTGACGGTCCGCAGCGCGCGGTACACCTGGAAGCTGTCCATCTCCGGTTCCACGTCGAAACGCTGCGACAGCACGGCCTGGAAGATGTCTCCGGCGGCGATGTACTCCTTGATCCGGACGACGGCGTCCATGTAGGCCTTCTTGCTGGTCCGGTACTTAACTTTGAGATGGGCCTTTTTTCCGGGAACCTTTGGCTGGGGGAGCCTGGGCAACGGCTGGGCCAGGCGTTTCTCCAGCTTGTCGAGCCGCCTGATCGCCTTTTCGTAGGCATCGGCGGGCTTGCCGTGGGTCACATCGGCCGTGACAACCAGCCAGATCTCCTTGCGCACATGGTCGAAGGCCAGCACTTCATCGAAGAACAGCAGGCAAGCATCGGGGACGCCCAGCTCGTCTTTGGCCAACTCAGGCAACCGCTCGATCTGGCGTACCGCATCGTAAGCAAAATAGCCCACCGCACCGGCCGTGAATGGAGGCAGGCCGGGAAGCCGGGCCGGCTTGTGGCCGGAAAGCGCCCGGCGCAGCACGGCAAATACGTCGTCTTCAAGGCGAGTGACCTTTCTGCCCTCGGTAATGGTGATATTGCGGCCACGCGCCACGATCCGCTTGAAGGGAGCCAGGCCAATGAAGGTGTAGCGGCCCACCTGCTCGCCTCCCTCTACCGATTCCAGCAGAAAGCACTCCCGCGCAGCCCAGGCGGCGCGCAGAAAGGCCGAGACCGGGGTTTCCAGGTCGGCGGTCAAGGTGCGGCATACGGGTACCAGGGTGTGTTCTTTGGCTAGGGCCAGAAACTCCTTGCGGACAGGCTGAACGGGATGGCTGGAGGCTCTCACAGGCTCCAGTGTAACTGCTGGAGAATTGAGGACCGAAAAAGGGCCAATAAGAAACCGGCGAACCATCCGCACAAAATTGATGCGACTGGTTCACGCGGGCTTGACTCACCTCGGTGCGTAGCCTAAACTCAACGGGGTTTGGGCCTGCAGGGCAAGACCGGCCCAACTATTGGGCGAACGAGGCGGAAGCCGATTTTGAGGATCGATTGACTCTGGATCCGATCCTGGATTCAGGGTTCGGACTTCGCTTCATCTCGCGGATAGAGCCTCCAGCGAATTGAACGCCCCGAGGCCGGTACCTGGAATTGGAGAAATATATGTCAACAAGTACTCCCGCACTTACTTTGGACCAGGAGATCAATCCCTGGGAGGCGCAGAGCGCCCGGTTCGACTTTGCGGCACGAAAACTCAACCTCGATGACGGTTTGTGGAAGCTGCTCAGGACGCCGGCGCGCGAAATCATCGTTCATTTTCCCGTGGCCATGGATAACGGCCGCATTGAAATATTCACTGGCTTTCGGGTGCAGCACAACATTGCCCGCGGGCCCGCCAAGGGCGGCATTCGCTACGCGCCCGACGTTACGCTGGACGAGGTGCGCGCGCTGGCGAGTTGGATGACGTGGAAGTGCGCGGTGGTCAACATTCCTTTTGGCGGCGCCAAAGGCGGCGTCATCTGCGATCCGAAATCGATGAGCCAGGGCGAACTGGAGCGGATGACTCGCCGCTACACGTCGGAGATCATCGATTTCATCGGGCCGGAAAAGGACGTTCCCGCACCCGACGTGAACACCAATGAGCAGACCATGGCCTGGATCATGGACACCTACTCCATGCACGTGGGCCATACAGTGACCAGCGTGGTGACCGGCAAGCCCTTGAACATCGGCGGCTCGCGCGGCCGGATCGAGGCCACCGGGCGCGGCGTGCAGGTGGTTTGCGGCGAAAGCCTGCGCTACCTCAACATGCCGATCGATGGCTGCCGGGGTATTATTCAGGGCTTCGGCAATGTGGGCTCCAACGCGGCACGCCTGATGATGGAGCAGGGATACAAGATCGTCGGCGTGGCCGAGAAAGATGGCGGCCTCTACAACTCGGCCGGCATCGACGTTCATGCGCTTGTGGAGTACAAGTATCGCAACGGCACCACCCTGGGCTTCCGCGGCGCAGAGGCCATGCCCAGCGACGAGCTTCTGATTTCCGAGTGCGAAATTTTGATTCCCGCCGCCACGGAGAACGTGATCACCAGCCGCAATGCCGCGCAGATCAAGGCTCGCATTGTTGTTGAGGGCGCCAACGGTCCCACCACTGCCGTGGCCGATGAGATTCTCGCCGAAAAGCGGATCTTCATTGTCCCCGACATCCTGGCCAACGCCGGCGGCGTCACCGCGAGCTACTTTGAATGGGTGCAGGATCGGCAGGGTTACTTCTGGAAAGAAGCCATCGTCAACGAGCAGTTGGAGACGATTCTCCGCGACAGCTTCGACGACGTGGTCCGCTACTCTGAAGCTCACAATGTCAACAACCGCATCGCCGCGTATATGCTGGCCATCGATCGAGTGGGCTTTACGATCAAGCAGCGGGGGATCTACGCATAGACGACTGTGGCGTGGCTGGCGGGCCAATAAGAACAGGAAGAGCGGGATGGGCTTGGGGCCTGTTCCGCTCTTTTTTGTTGTCCTCCCGAATTGACACTGGCGCGTCGAACGAGAGGGCGAGGAAGGACGAGTGGGTCAAGCGCTTCAACGCCGACGCTTCAACCCCGAAAATCCTTCCCGATTGTAAATCAACGATAAGCAAGCCAGAGGCTTGTTCCCACGATGTTGAGGATGGAGAGCGGCATCAAAACTCTCCATCCGAAATTCATCAGTTGGTCGTAGCGGAAGCGAGGCAGAGTTCCGCGCACCCACACATACAGGCAAAGAAAACAGAAGACCTTGAAGACAAACCAGAAGAGCGGCATCAGCGCATGAACAAAGATATTTTGCGGAGGCTCGATCAGGTTGCCGAAGGGGCTGGTCCAGCCGCCGAAAAATAGCAGCGTAGCTACGCAGCCCACGTTAATCATGTTGGCGTACTCGGCCATGAAGAACATGGCGAACTTCATCGAGCTGTATTCGGTGTGATATCCGCCGGTGAGCTCGCTCTCTGCCTCAGGCAGATCGAACGGCGAGCGGTTGGTCTCGGCATAGGCCGCCATGAGGTAGATGAAGAAGGCCAGGAACTGCCCTCCGCCGAAGATGTTCCAGGTGGCGACCCCGAGCGTGGCTTGCTGCTCGACAATCGCGCGCAGATTCAGCGTTCCGGCGCGTAGTACCACCCCAACCAGCGAAAGCCCCAGCGCCAGCTCGTAGCTGATTAGCTGCGCCGAAGAACGCAGCGAGCCCAGCAGCGAATATTTATTGTTCGACGACCAGCCAGCGAGCGCGATTCCGTAAACACCAATCGATGTAATGCCAAGAATGACGAGCAGGCCAATATTGACGTTGGCGATTTCAAACAGGTCGAATCCATGCGGCCCAATCTTCGGCTCGCCAAAAGGCACAACGGCGATCGAGATCAGCGCGCAGCCCAGCGCAAGAATTGGAGCGAGAAGATAGATCGGCTTGTAAACACCGGCCGGAATCAGGTCCTCTTTCATAAACGACTTCGCGCCGTCAACGAGCGGCTGCAACAGGCCGAAGGGACCAACGCGCGAGGGTCCCCAGCGGTTCTGGATGCGGCCCACGAGCTTGCGCTCCAGCAGCACGGTGTAGGCGACGCCGAGCAGCATCACCACCGTAACCACGGCCACCTTGAGCAGACTCCACAGAAAAAACTCTAAAATCGTCACTTGCCTTCTCCTGAGCGAAGCGTAGCGCAGTCGAAGGACCTGCGGTTGCTTTCTAACGATTCACTACAATCCCATTTCAACAAGCTAATCCGCCGCTGCTTCTGCGACTTCATGTGCCTGGTGTTTCCCAAGTTGGCGGAGCGCGGGGCTGTACCGGCCCAGCGTTCCGGAGGTAAACAGAGTGTCGTGTGCCGGAGCCACCGCAAGGGCGGAGACCGGAACAAAGGCCGGACCCGCGCTTAAATCGCTGGGCACGGCATTGCCGCCAAACAGACTCACGCGGTCCAGCTCGTAGCCGGGAACCAGCCGCGCAATTTCGTCCAACACCGCCAATGGATCGAAGGGACTGAGCCGCGGCTCAAGATTGTTGGCAGCCAGCCACACTGCGTGCTGGTCTGCCTCGCCAGCCTGCGCGCCGCGCGACTGCCCCAAATCGGCCGTGACGCCGCCCTTGCCAAACGGCACCAGGGCCTTCACATCCGCGCCCATGGCGTCGGCCAGCCGCACCAGAATTTCGAAGTCCGGCTTTACGCCCGCGCGGTCGGCAGCCTTCTTCACCAGTTGCACATCGCCGTAGGTATTGGTGACCGTGCCGGATTTTTCGTAGAGGCTCGCCGCCGGCAACACCACATCGGCCAGCCTTGCGGTCTCGGTAAGGAAGAGATCCTGAACTACCAGGAAAGTACTCTCAAGCCGTTCCGTTTTAGCAGCCAGCTTGGGCAGGGGATTGGCGCCAACCACGAGCAACGCTCCCAATTCGCCGCTATCCGTGGCGGCCACCATCTCCGTGAGCGTCTTTCCAGGCGCGGAGAGCAGCCCCGCATATTCCGCAAAGCCAGCGGGCGCGGTCACCGGCACATAGCCGGGCAGCAGATCGGGAGAAAGACCCATGTCGGCCGCTCCGCGCGAATTCGAGTGGTCGCCCAGCAACGCAAATCGAACATTGCCGCGTTTCAGGCCCCAGGCAATCATGTCCGCCATCGCCTGCCCGCGGCATTCCTCGCCGAAGACGATGACCAGCGACTCTTCCGCCATGATGGCCTTGCTGAAATCTGTAGTTCCCAGTTCGAGAAGTGCAACAAGATCCTTGTAGCCGCCCGGAGGCAATCCCTGAGTGGCTTTTGCCTGGCGTTCAAGCTTGATGGACTTCGAGTTCGCTAAATAAAGGTGCGCGCGATTCAGGCGCACGTTAGTGCGCAGCGTCCAGGCCAGCAGCGGATGCTCCTCGGTCGGATCGCCTCCAACCAGCAGGATTGCGCAAGCATGTGCAATGTCTTGGAGGCCTGCTGTTTTTCCATGGTGTCCGGCGAGTGCGCTGGCAAATTCCGCATAGCGGGCGGTGCGCTTGTGGTCAATGTTGTTGGTCTTCAGAATCGTCCTCGCGAACTTCTGCAGCAGATAATTCTCTTCATTGGTGGTGCGGTTGGAGCCAATCACGCCGATCGCTTCACCACCGCGCGTGTCGCGAATCTCCTTCAGCTTCTTCCCCGCGAAACGCAGCGCCTGCTCCCACGTGGCCGGCTCCAGCTTGCCCTTGGCGTTGCGCACCAGCGGCGTGGTCAGCCGCTCCGGGCTCTCCACAAAGTCGAATCCGAACCGCCCCTTGGCGCATAGAAAATCGCCGTTGAGCCCGCTCTTGTCGCGATTGTCGGCGCGAATAATCTGCGAACCGTCGTTCGATTGCCGCACGCCCAGTGTAACCTTGCAGCCGTCGGCGCAATGAGTGCACACCGTGGAAACGTGGTTCATCTCCCACGGCCGCGTCTTATAGCGATAGCTGCCGCTGGTGAGCGCGCCCACCGGGCACACGTCGATGCACATCCCACATTGCTCGCAGTCGAGCCGGCCAGTTTGTCCGTCAGGGGCAAAGCCATTAGGCGCAATCACCGACGTGACGCCGCGATTCTGGATGCCCAGCGCGAACACGTCCATGCCCTCGCCGCACATGCGCACGCAGCGGTAGCAAAGAATGCAGCGCGGACGGTCAAAGTAGACAGCAGGCGACCACTGCTGCTCATCGCGGTGCTGCTTGGCCTCGGCGTAGAGGCTCTCGCCCGCGCCGTACTTGAAGGTCATATCCTGCAGTTCGCACTCGCCGCCAGCGTCGCATACCGGGCAATCGAGCGGGTGGTTGCCGAGCAGCAGTTGAATGGTTGCCTTGCGCGCCTGCGCGATCTCAGCCGACTCGGTAATGAAAACCTGTCCCTCGGCGACAGTCGTCGTGCAGGCCGTCTGCAGCTTACCCACTTTTTCCTGGCGCACCACGCACATGCGGCAGGCGGCTTGCAGGCTCAGGCCCGGATAGTAGCAGAAAGCCGGAATCTCGATGCCCGCCTTGCGGCAAGCCTCAATCAGCAGCGTCCCCGCGGGAGCCGTCAGCGTTTTTCCATCGACTGTGAAAGTT
>Ga0181520_10001257_pt1 | contig 52082 bp, 30 predicted proteins | sample PEATcosm2014_Bin_29_FD_132451 | JGI IMG/M metagenome (GOLD analysis project Ga0181520, IMG submission 132451) | Peatland microbial communities from MTU Mesocosm Facility, Houghton, MI, USA - PEATcosm2014_Bin02_30_metaG | ecosystem: Environmental > Terrestrial > Soil > Wetlands > Peat | place... | reverse complement strand
GATTCTCAAGAACCTGATCGGGTCCATTAACCCAGGATTCGAGCCTTTGCTGCAACAGCAGATATGGGCTTTGACAGCGGCTGGATCAGCGACGACGTTCACTGTTCCCGATCAGTACGATGGTGTTCCTCCGAATTACTGGACTGGCGGCACGTTTACCGTCGTCGAATCGCAATCAGGCGGAGCTGAGCTTGGTTGCACTGGTACGATAGCATCGAACACTGGCCCGAATTATCCACTCGTTGGGCAGTCGACCTATTACGCTCCGACGATCACAGTATCCTCGCCATGCAACGCCTCGTTCAGCGTCGGCGACACCGTTATTATGAGCAAGACGACATTTCCCACGCCTGAGTCGTGGTGGGAAACCGGATCGCAGGGCGGAATATGGGGATCGGTCTCCGGCGGCGCTCAGTTGCTTTCCGATACCACGGATCTCTGCGCGACCTGCGGCACGCAATCGCTCAACATGAATGCCTCGACGGCAGGATCCTCGGCGACCGCGAACTGGTATTTCGACAGTTGTACCCACGATAACATTTTTGTCATGATGAATGGCACATATCAGCTCTCATTCTGGGCTAAAGCAGCCGCGGGCGCTCCGGTGCTGACAGCTACGGCCAGTAGGCTCTCACAGGGTGGCTTCAACTGCGGCACCTACTCGCCGAAACTGACTTCGAGTTGGGCACAATATACCTGGAATTGCACGGCAGCTGAATCGCAGGCAGCCACATCGCCGGGCATGGCTCAAGTGGCAATCACCACCACAGGCGGCTCGGTCTATCTGGATAATGTGAGCTTCGAGAAGACAAGCGGTAACCCCAGCAACACCACAGTTCTTCGTGACGAAGTTATTGAAACTCTACAGAAATACTATGGTCCATCAATCGGCAGCAATCCCGGAATGTTCCGCTACTGGGTAAACCAAAACGCGGAGGACATGAATAACTGGACGCAGCCTGACTACGCGCATGGACCAACAGGTTGGGGAACAGGATACTTCATCAGTCCGGGCGGAAATGGATCGGTGGTTCTTTCGCTTGAAGACTATCTTGTCATCTGCCAACTGCTGAATGCGCAGCCCTATTTGGAAGTTCCGGTAACATTCTCAACGACAGACGCGGCGAATTTGATCGAATTCCTCGCCAGTCCTTCGGGGACAACCTATGGAAGCAGGCGCGCGGCACTCGGCCAGTCAGAACCCTGGACAAGTGTCTTCAGCCAGATTCATCTTTCATTCTGCAACGAATGCTGGAACGGAGGATCCTTTCCAGGTGAGTCGTTGGCGTATCGTTCCTCTGTGCCTAACTCTGAGTATTACTACGACTACAGCTTGCGTGCGCGAGATATTTTTGCAGCAATGCACGCCGACCCCTATTACTCGCAGTCTTCCTTCGATCTAGTCATGAATGCGCAGACGGCTGTCAACGCTTCGATGGATACGGCGATTGCACGTGCGCATCCGGATTCCATTGAAATTGAAGGTTACACTTACAGCTCGGTGAGCAGCTTTGCCACGGATGCCGCTCTGTGGCAACCGGCGATGGTCGAACCTTATGAAAAGGTGACCAATCCGTCGGATGTTTATAACTTCTATCAATCCGTCCACGACTATCAATCGCAGAAGACCTGCGGTGCTTCCGGCACGGCGGCTTGCAATGTCAATATGTACGAATGGGGCCAGGGCACCGTCGAAGGAAGCATAGACCAGCAACACATGGATTACATCAATGCCGGCGCAGGCGAAGGCGTGGTGATGGCTCTACAGCCCCTGCTGAATCTGCAGTACTACGGCATTAAACCTCAGAATTTCTTTTCGCTGGACGAGTACAGAAACGGCGCGGTCAATGGATTGGTCAACAAGCTATGGGGTAACATCGTCGATATGGGCGGGGCAACCAATAACGTGCGCCCAGAATACCTTGGCCTTCAATTGGTGAATCAATCGATCATCGGTCCCATGTACTCATGCCCCATCGCGAATAACGCGACCTATAACTTTGCGGGTTCGCCGAACGGCATCTCAGCTTTGCCCGCGCTCAACAATGTACCCTATCTTTACGCATTCTGCTTTGAGAATGGAAGCAGCCGGTCGCTGGTGCTGATCAACACCGATCTATCCAACAACCACACCATCAGTTTTTCTGGAACCAATCCTCCTCAGGGCACAGTAACGCAGCGGCAATACGCTCCCGCAGCGCTGGACGATATGAACGAGGCGCCTTCCGGTTCCGTCACTAACCAGGCACAAACCACTGTAGCGCTAGAAACCACAACGCTCTCCAGCCCAGGTTCGATCACGTTGCCGCCTTATTCAGTTACCGCGCTTGATTACACTGCTGGTGGAGCATCAACCGCGCTAGCGCCAACCTTCTTGCCTGCGGCGGGGACTTATACAACCTCGCAGTCAGTAACCATAAGCGATGCTACTTCCGGCACTACGATCTACTACACCACTAACGGCACAACACCTACTACGTCGTCCAATGTTTACAGCGGCGCAATCACTGTCAGCGCGACAGAAACGCTGGAAGCCATCGCCGTTGAAACCGGTTACGTGAACAGTCCCGCAGCGACTGCGACTTACACCATTGCGGTTGCTACCACGCTGCCTGCGCCGACCATCTCGCCAGCAGCCGGCACTTACACCACATCGCAATCGGTAACTATCAGCGATGCTACGTCTGGCACAACGATTTATTACACCACCAATGGCACAACACCTACAACTTCGTCCAGCGTGTACAACGGCGCAATCACTGTCAGCGCAACGGAGACGATTGAAGCTATCGCAGTTAAAACAGCCTGTACGAATAGTTCAGTAGCAACGGCAGCTTACACCATCACAGCCACTACTTCGACTCTGCCCGCGCCTACGTTATTGCCAGCGGGCGGGAATTACACCACATCGCAATCGGTGACCATTAGCGATGCTACGGCGGGGACGACGATCTACTACACCACCAACGGCACAACGCCTACTACGTCGTCCAATGTATACAGCGGCGCGATCACTGTGAGCGCTACCGAAACGGTCGAAGCCATCGCGGTTGAAACCGGGTATGCGAATAGTGCGGCCGCGTCAGCAAGCTATACGATCTCCTCGACGGCAACCGGTTTGCTTGCCTATGAACTCTTTGGTGAAACTGGAACAACACCCTTCGCGCTGAATGCAGCCAGCGGTGGCGATTCAGGCTGGAACGCAGCCTGGGTTGTTCAGAACGGAGACATAACTGTACCCGGGTATAACATCGCTTCCACGAACCCCCTGAGCTATACCAATCTAGTTACAACAGGACAATATGCTGTTGGCGGAAATAACTGGATGGGCGCAGGACGGCAATTGAATGTAAGCGCCAGCGGTCCGTTCGGTTCGGGTTCGACAAACTATCTCTCCGGAGGCATGATCGGAGCGCCTGGAACTACGATCTGGATCAGCTTCCTGTTGCGCCAAGATGCAGCCGGAGGGAGTCCGTATGTCGCTCTTACTGCCAACGGTGGTGGAACAGTTTGGGACGTTAGTTCAACGAACTTAGAGATAGGAGCCTTTAGCGGTATGTGGGGCCTGCAATATAACGGAACGACTGTGTCGAGCAACGTTGCAGTTACTACGGGTCAGCCTGCGCTGCTTGTTCTCGAGGAAACTTTCGGCACAACAAACGCAGTCAACTTGTATGTCAATCCGACATCGCTAGGCGGAACTGCGCCAGCGATTTCTAGCGCGACTTATTCCACGGCGAACAGCCTCGCTTTCGAAAGCTTTGCCTACTACGGAGGCAACGGCACCAACGATAGTTCACTGGCTGACATCCGCATTGGACCAAGCTATGCGGCAGTTACTCCAGCAAGCCTTCAATCGCAGACAATCAACTTCACAGCGCCGACATCGCCTGTGACCTATCCTGGAACGTCAACAGTCACGTTAACTGCGACAGCTACATCCGGGTTGCCAGTCACCTTAAGCGTAGACTCGTCTTCTTCCGGCCAAGGAACGATCAACGGCAGCATACTGACCATCACAGGAGCGGGCAAGATTGTTATCGATGCTAACCAAGCCGGCAACAGCAGCTACTCAGCCGCCCCGCAGGTGCAGCAGAGCGTCGTTGTCAATGCGCCGACCGCCTCTACGCCGACATTCTCGCTTGCGGCAGGAACTTACACTACCTCGCAGTCAGTAACAATCAGCGACGCGACGGCAGGCACAACCATCTACTACACAACCAACGGTACAACACCCACGACGTCTTCAACTGTGTACAGCGGTGCGATCACCGTAAACTCGACGGAGACACTGGAAGCAATCGCAGTGGAAACAGGCTATACCAATAGCGCGACGGCGAGTGTAACCTATACCATTGCTCCCGTGTTGCCTACGCCGACATTCTCGCTCGCAGCTGGTACTTACACAACATCGCAATCTGTAACAATCAGCGATGCGACGGCGGGAACAACAATTTACTACACAACCAATGGAACGACGCCCACTACATCGTCGAGTGTTTACAGTAGCGCAATCACGGTGAGCGCGACGGAGACTATGGAAGCTATTGCAGTCAAGGTTGGCAATACTAATAGCCTTGCAGCGACAGTGGCGTACACCATTAACTTAGTATTGCCTACGCCGACATTCTCGCTCGCAGCGGGTACTTACACAACATCGCAATCTGTAACAATCAGCGATGCGACGGCAGGCACAACAATTTACTACACAACAAACGGTACAACACCCACGACGTCTTCGACTGTGTATAGTGGTGCGATCACGGTGAGCGCGACGGAAACGCTGGAAGCAATCGCGGTCAAGGCTGGCAATACCAATAGCCTCGTGGCGACTGTGGCTTACACCATTAACTCAGTATTGCCTGCGCCGACATTTTCGCTTGCGGCAGGGTCGTACTCCGGCTCGCAATCGGTAACGATCAGCGACGCGACAGCAGCCACAACGATTTACTACACAACCAACGGAACAACGCCCACGACGTCTTCGACTGTGTATAGCGGTGCGATCACGGTGAGCGCAACAGAAACGCTGGAAGCTATTGCGGTCAAGACGGGTTACACCAACAGTGCAGTGGCCACGGCGGCGTACACCATCGTTCCTGGGGTATCAGCACCAGTGTTTTCACCGACACCAGGAACTTACACTTCTGCACAAAATGTAACCATCAGCGACGCAACATCGGGAGCGGCGATTTATTACACGACCAACGGTACAACTCCGACAACTTCGTCGACCCTGTACACGGGAGGGATCTGGCTGACTGCTACACAGACTTTGAAAGCCATCGCAGTTATGACAGGCTATGCAAACAGCCCGGTAACGACGGCCGCCTACGCCATTGCTCCAGTGTTACCATCACCCACTTTTAGTCCGCAAGGCGGCGGACCTACATGGGCGCTATTCACAACGCCACCTTCTGTGACACTCAGCGACACGCAAGCCGGAGTCAGCTTCTACTACACCACCAACGGGACAACACCTACTACGTCCTCGACCCTATATACCGGTCCGATTACGGTGACTGTGTCGGAGACAATCGAAGCTATCGCAGTTGAGTCGGGTTATTCCAACAGTCCTGTCAGTTCGATGTTGTACAGCATTGCTCCAGTGCTGCCCGCGCCAACTTTCTCGGTTGCCGCAGGCACCTATAGCTCATCGCAAACCGTAAGCCTCAGCGATACGACGGCAGGCACAACGATCTACTACACGACCAATGGCAGCACACCGACAACGTCTTCGACCAAGTATACTGGCGCGATCACGGTCAACGCTACGGAGACGGTGGAGGCAATTGCGGTCGAGTCGGGTTACTGCAACAGCACGGCATCCGTGGCGGCTTACACAATCAGCGGCAGCGCTTCTCTCCCGGCAGTTTCGGACTTCACTATCAGCGCGTCGACCCCTTCGGCAATCATCATGCCGGGGGGCTCGGCAGCCATTGCATTAACCGTGAGTCCGCTGTCTCCCGCAACTGTGTTTCCAGCCGCGGTCAGCCTGTTAGCAAGCGGGTTGCCTGCGGGCGCGACTTACACCCTTTCGCCATCTACGGTGGCAGAGGGTGCGGGCGCCACAGCTGTAACCTTGACAGTTCAGTTGCCGCAGGCAACAGCAAGCAATAGACCACCATTCGGGACCAGCGGAAGCGGGATTTCTAGAATGGCTCCCCTTGCTCTTGCGCTCCTTCTTCTACCTTTTGCGGCAAGGCTTCGCAATGCCGGAAAGCGGTTGCGGCGCACCTCATCCACGCTGTTGCTCCTTGCATCAGTGATGGTTGCCATGGCGGGACTCGGAGGTTGCGGAGCGCTCAACAGTACCTTGACAGCGCAATCGCAAAGTTACTCTGTGACAGTGATTGGAACCACGGGCAGTATAACGAAGTCAACCACAGTCACACTGACGGTCAAGTTATAAGGCCGCTCGACAGGATTGGCCGGCAAAAATGAGATAAGTCTCTTCCGCCCAACGGTAGATGATCCGCAAAGGTCATGTCGGTGGGATTGTCGGCCAATTATTCTCTATAGTTAAATACATATTACTTTTCTTCGTCGCCCAACCGCACCTGGAAGCCAGCGCGCGCGACGCGCGGCATCGCCAGAGTGGTTGTAGGAGTCTTGGCGACTTCGATTTGGCGGTTGAGGAGGTTTTCGCCAGCCGCGAATATCTGAAAGCGCTTTCCGAAGTCGCGTGTAGCAAAAGCGTCAAGGCGGAAATATCCGTGCAGCAGCGAAGAATTCGCCGCATCGTCAAACTGTCTGCCGCTTAGCCGGCTTTGCAGGCTGAGGGTTCCAATCTTCGGTTTAGATGCGCGCATATTCAGCGTGGCCATGTTACGGGCAACTTCGGGAATCCAATTTCCGAGGTAGGTTGTGGCGCCGGCATTCGTGACGGTGGCGTGGGCATACTGATAGCCGCCATCGACGGCCAGCCAGCGGCGAGGCGCGAGCGTATAGTCCAGAGCCAGGCCGCGACTTTCGATCTGGCCGAGGTTCTCACGCATCAAAAGGATTGGCAACGAGTTCGGATTGGTGGTAACCGCGGTGATTGGACGGTTCACCTGCGTGAGGAAATAGCTGGTGCGAATTGATCCCCATTTCCACTCTGTAGCTAGGCCAGTCTCCCAGCCAGTGGCGCGTTCGCCGAGCAATGAGCCGTTGGGAAGCGTGAGTTGACTGCCGACTTGAGTGGAGCGATAGAGTTCGTTGGGCGTAGGAGTGCGGAAGGCACGAAAGCCGGAGGCGGAGACGGCCCAGTGATTCCACAGCTTGCGATCCAGTCCCAAGCGGGGATCGAAGAAGTGCTGATCGAATTGGGGTGGCTGAGTGGCAGATAGCACCCAACTGAAACCGTTCCACGATAACTGCTGGCCATCGTAGTTCTGAAACCAATCCATGCGTCCGGAGGCGATCAGTGTCCAGGCGCGTCGGACCCACATCAGTTCGACATAGGCCGCAGAGTCGCGCTGATGATCGTGCAGATTAGTAAGCGGTGGAGAACTTACAAAGCTCTGTTCCCGGTCCCACACACGCACGTCATGCACGTCAGCCCCGGCTACCAGCAGCAATCCAGCGCCGAGCGGTTGGTTCCAATGAGTCGCGGCACCGAGCTCGTTGTTCGGGGTCAGTGAAAACTTAGTAAGTGTTTCACCGCAGCGATAGGAACAAGTGGGACTGACGGGGGTAGCGAGATTCGAGATATTGGAGAAGGTCTGGCGATAATGCTCCGTCGATCCGTATAACCGGGTGATCAGAAAACTGTTGCGCGGACCCCGCCAATCGCCGCCGGTTGCGTAGCGCCAGATGCGGGTTCCGTTAGTCTGCAAGGGCGTACCATTGCCGCGCGCTTCGTTGAAACCGCCGGCGCGCAAAAAAAAGCGCAACGGACCAGTGACTCGCTCGGCCAGCATTACTCCGTTTTGACTATGCATATTGGAAGCGATGTCCACCGGACCGCGCTGTGAAGGGGCTTCTTGAATGTAGCCGTCTGTGCCGAGAGCGCCGCCGCTTGCCATTACACCCCAAGGACCGCGTTTGCTCTGGAGGAGCAAACTATCGTCGTAGGTTCCCTCCGCGCCGTAGCTGCTTCTCAACTCAGCCAAATTCGATGTGGGCCGCACCTGCGTCAAGTTGATTACTCCGCCAATGGCGCTTGATCCGTAGAGATCGCTGGCGCCACCGCGCACTAACTCAATACTCTGAACAGAAAGTTCAGGCTGTTCCTCCCAATGAATCCATCCGCCTAAAGCGTCGTTGAGTGGAACATCATCTTCGGTGACAAGTGTGCGGCTGGCCGACGTGGAGCCGAGACCGCGAAGACTCACACCCTGCGAAGTTGGGTTGGCTACCAGAGAACTAGATCGGCGAAATAATTCGACACCAGGCAGTTGACGCATCACGCCATCCAGAGTCACTGTCGGCGTGGTTTGGAGTGCATCGAGCGAAAGCAGCCGCGATGTTGTGGGACTTTCTAATGTGCTTAACGGGGCGCGATAAGCGGTTACCGTCACCTCTTCGCTAATTGAGAGAGGTTGTCGTTGAACGGTTGTTTCGGTTTGTGTTGGAGAAGCCTGCGCACCTAGCGGTGAAGTGGCCAAGACTCCAGTGGCAATCAACAATACGCCCATCAATAGAATTTGTGCAAAGCTCCGCATGGCAGCCTCTTTCTAAAAGAGCAGTCTTTCAAGGATTGATTTTATTGGAGGTAAGAAGGGAATGGGAAGATGAAGATCATCGCAAGAATTCAATCGGCGGGTCTTTGCTTGTACTCGATCAGCTTTTGTGTTTTACGCTGCCGCTTGTTGAGTTCATATTGAAGCTGTCCTATGAGGATTGGAACTTGCTGCAGGTGAGAATGAATTCCATAGAGTAGCAGGACTCCTGGAGTGCTTCGCTTCCAGCGGGTCTTCCAAGCCGAGCGCGCGGACAACAGCAGCAGAATGCCAAGCCAGAGTGCAAGGGGAAGGACTCCAAAGACTGTGGAAGCGATGATGGCCGCGGCCAGCGAGGCAAGCCAGATGCTACCGCGCATCAGGTTACGCCTTCGGTCGGAAGCCCAGAATGGGTCGGCGGTGTTGCGAAAACGCTGCGATACTTCAGCGTAGGCATGACCAGCGCGCGTGGCTCGCTTCCAGTACTGGCTCCAGCGAGTAATTTGCAGATCGTGTCCGGTCATTGGGCAGTCGATATGCAGTATCTGGTATCCCAGTGCTCTGATACGCCGGCAAAGTTCCGGTTCTTCTCCTGCGATCAGCCTCTCATCGAAGCCTCCGGTTTCACGCAGAACCTTGCGACGCATCAAAACATCGCCGCCGCAAAATGTGGAAAGCCCAGGAGGATAAATCCAGTCGAGGTCGAGAACGCGATTAAAGATTGATGCTTCGGGATGAATCTCGCGGCGATGTCCCCAAACGGCTGCTATCGAAGACTCCCGCTGCAATGCTTGGCAGGCCTTCAACGCAAAGTCAGGATTGAGTACAGTGTCTCCATCCAGAAAGAGGATCAGTTCGGATTTCGCGTTGCGCCATCCGGTATTGCGCCCTATCGCTGCAGTAGGAAGCTCCGGGTGGACCACGATCACAGTAGCGCCATACCTTGCCGCCACCTCTGGACTACCATCGCTCGATGCGGAATCGACGTAGATCAGCTCATCAATTGCAACACCTCGCGACTGCCGGACAGACTCAAGGCAGGCGGCAAGGCGCAGCCCTTCATTGCGCCCGATTACGACGACAGAAAGAGAGGGTAGAACAGTCTCCGCTTGATCATCCGATATACTGTCAGGTCCGCTCCGCATACACACCCCGATCTTGCTCCGCCTCGGCAATCAGTGTCTTCTCGCTTGTCGCAGCCAAGGGCTTTCGCGGAATTACGCGTGCCGGAACACCGACTGCAATCGAGTTGGAAGGAACATCGATAAGCACAACCGCGTTGGCTCCAATCTGCACATCGTCGCCGATATGAATCGCGCCCAAAATCTTGGCTCCCGCTCCTATATCCACGCGGTTGCCCAGGATCGGCGCTCCGCGCTGACCTGTATGCTTCAGCCCTACAGTGACTCCGTTGCGAATCACGCAGTCATCCCCAAAGACAGCGTCGCCACTAATGACGATCCCACCAAAATGATCAATTCGAAATCGCCGACCCACTGTTGTTTCGCAGGGAAGTTCGATGCCTGTCAACACCTCGGAGAGCGTCTTCAGTACTTTATAGATAAAGGAAAAAGGCATCCGAAGCCAACGCCAGCGAATTGTGTAGCGCCAGCGTCCAAAGCGGTACACAGCCATCGCCCACAAACCCTGACGGGAAAGTTGCCGGCTGTGCGTATGCCAGTCTTCGCGGATATTATCGAACATCATGACCTCACCCAAAATTATCTTGCGCAGGAAACGAGTACCTTCTAAATAAGCGAGGCAGAGTCTTCACACTGAAGTAATAATACCCTGCTTTGAGCTCGAAGCTATGCAATAATCTGAATCTATGAGAATAGTAATCGTGCAATACGCAGGTGACTATCGGGAGGCGGCAAGCCGCATAGATGCCACGGGGCAAGAAACATACTACGCGCAGAAGTATTCCGTCGATGCGGTCGCGCAGCTTACGCATAGCTGTGAATCTGTGACTGTAATCTGCGGCCTTACGAAAACCGCATACGATGAACAACTCGATAACGGCGTTCATGCGATTGGCGCCGGTTTTTCCACTTCATTTGACGAGCGCGCGCTAATCGATTTGGTAGATCGAGAGAAACCGGACCGGCTGATAGTCCGAATGCCGGCGATGCATTTGCTGAAGTGGGCGATCTCGCAACCATTTCGGACGATCGCTGTTCTCGCTGACTCGTTTTCGTCGAAAGGGATTCGCGGCTACATTCACAATCGCCGTTGGGCAAAGCTGCTGAACAATAAGCGAATCGAATGGATATTCAATCACGGCTTGAATTCGTGCATTTCGCTAAAGAATATCGGCGTGAGCGCGGATAAAACGATTCCCTGGGACTGGCCGGCACTGGTCACACCGGCTGCGGAAGCCAAGAGTTTGCAAAGCCGGACTTCATACAATGCGCTTTATGTAGGCATGGTTACTGAAGCTAAAGGTATAGGCGACGTGCTTCAAGCGGTCGCCCGACTGAAGGTCACAAAGACGCGCGTGACTCTTAAGGTTGTTGGAGGCGGTGATATACAGGCATTTACAGCTCTAGCCAAAAAGCTGCATATCGAGGATTACGTCAGCTTTCTTGAACTTTTGCCACATGAGAAAGTTCTTGAGTCGATGTACCAGGCAGACCTTGTGGTTGTACCCAGCAGACATGAGTACTCAGAAGGATTTCCCATGACAATCTATGAGACTCTTTGCGCGCGCACGCCAGTCGTGGCATCAGATCATCCCATGTTTCGGGCGAACTTAACGCATGAAGTGGATGCGCTGATCTTTCCCGCTGGCAACGTAACTGCGCTTGCCGCAGAAATCGAGAGGCTGCTGTCGGATGGGGGCTTGTATCGGAGCTTGTCGGTTGCATCAGCGCAGACGTGGACCCAATTGCAACTTCCTGTAAAGTGGGCTGAGATGTTGGAACGATGGATAGCTGACTCACCAGCGGACAGCGAATGGCTCTTCGACCACAGGCTCTCATCCGGCATCTATCCGCTGCATAGGTATGAATAGCTATCCAGAATGCCGTAACCAGTATCTTTCTTGTTCATCTATTTATTTGCAACGCGCCGACAGCTCGCGCGGGTACGCCAACAACTGTCACTCCCGCGGGCACGTCATGCGTAACGACGGCGTTGGCCCCTACAGTAGCGCCGTCACCAATAGTGACGCCTCCCAGCACCGTCACGCCGCGTCCAATCCATACTTCACTGCCGATCTCAATGGGCCGCGTACTGTGCCCAGATTCGCGTATCGGCAGCCCTGGCAAACGAATGTGATTTGCGTCGCGAATGCTGGAGTACTCGCCGATCATCGTACCTTCGCCGATGGCGATTCTCTTTCTCGAAACAATATGAACTCCGCGCGAAATCACGACACTGTCGCTTATTTCAACGTAGCCGTCTTCCTCTGTCTCAAGATAGAGCGCGGGATACAAGAGCACGTCTTTACCAAAGCGAATCATGCCGGTGCCGTGAACTTCCACAGGACCAAGAACCACCACGGATGTATCCAGCGGGACCGCCAGACAAGAAGCCAGTTCAGCATGGCTGTGAATCCGCCGCAGATTTCGCCGGACGTTGGCTGTAGCCCGATAGACCGACGCCAGCAGTGTGGTCATCATCAATTTGATCTTGCCGCGCATGGAGTCACCTGCGAATCAATTCTTGAGAGTACACTACCACGGTTGTTCCGGAGAGAGTCGTCCGCCCTTCGTGTCGCGCCATGCCTCGCTCATAATCGAAACCATGGAGAGATCTGCCTGCGCGCTGGCGCGGCGATCAGGGTCACTGCTCAAACGCCGGCGTTGCGAGCGCAGCCAATACCAGAGGGCTTCCACCGCCATGGTCAGCCATGCGGACAATCCATGATGTTTCCGGTAGTAAAGTAATGTGCTGCGCATCCGCCACAGAGTTAGTTGCGCGCCAGTGCGCGAGAGATGCAGCGACTTTACTTGACGGGAAGACTCGCCGCCGATGTGCGTGACAACGATATCCGGCCAATACCAGATCGAGTACCCGGCATTTTTAATTCGCTTGCATAGGTCGACTTCTTCATAATATAGAAAGAAGCGCGGATCGAATGAGCCGACGGACTCCAGCACATCAGCGCGCATAATTGAGTAAGCGCCCGGTACCCAATCGACCTCAGCGGCCTCCATTGGGTTCGCCCAGGTGCGGTCGAAGCTTCCAAAGAACCGCGAGCGCGGAAAGCGTGCGGCTAGACCGGAAAGAACCAGTAAGTCGCCGACAACTGTGGGAAACCTACGCGCTGATGGCTGCCATGAGCCATCGCGCCCGATCAAGCGTCCGCCGCCAAGCCCCGCGTTCGGCTTCTCATTCATGTGGGCGATGGAGCGCTGCAAAGATCCTTCAGTCAAGAAGGCATCGGAGTTGAGCAGCACAAGATAACGTCCGCTTGCTGACTGAAAGCCAAGATTGTTTGCCGGACCAAAGCCTAGGTTGACGCTGCTGCGCTTTAGAAGCACATCAGAAAACTCCCGCTCGACCATATCGGGTGAACCGTCGGTCGAAGCATTATCGACAACGATGATCTGAACGCGCAGAGAACTGGACTCGCGAATGACCGACTGCAGGCATTCACGCAGCAGATCGCGCGTATTGAAGGATACGATTACTACCGAGAGATCAAATTGAAAAGAAGAAGTCAATTGAAGCGATCCTTTTAGTTGTTAGTGGGCAGGTTCTCGCGCAACACAGATGCGAGCAAGCCTACGTTCTTAGGAAGGTTGTAAAGATCGTGGACGCGTTCGCGGCCTGCAATTCCCAGGCTGCGCCGCAGCGGCGGCTCATCGATCAGCCGTTCGAGCGCAGCGGCCAGCGCTTCTGCCGAAGACGCGGGAACGAGCAGTCCGTCAAGCCCGTCGCGAATCAGCTCTGGAATTCCAGCAATGATAGTGCTGACGCACGGCACCTCCATCGCCATCGCCTCCATCAGCGCAACCGGTACGCCCTCGGCAAAGCTGGCTAGGGCGAAAATGTCAGCGTGTCCAAGCAAGAGACGCGTCTCATCGTGGCTTCGCGCTCCTTCAAAGATGATTGGGATACCTTTCAGTTTCGCGAAGGCCTGCAAGTGTTTGCGATCCGGTCCATCACCCACCAGGCGCACACGGATTTCGCGGCCTTTGGAGAGAAGAATAGCGCACGCGCGCAAGAGAATAAGTTGGCCCTTCGACGAAACCAATCTTCCTACACAGATAATCTCTGGAATGCGCTCAGAATCGGGTTGCTCTCGCAGTGGAAAGAAGACATCGGGATCGACCCCCAGCCGGATAATGTGCATTTTCTCCAAGTGCTCCGGCGCTGAGATGCGCATCAGTTGGCTCCGGCAAAAGTTGCTGATGCACAGAATAAACTTTGCAAACTCGATCTTCTCGCGGAGATAGAATTTCTCTCCATCATAAAATTCGTCCGGTCCATGCACAGTCAGCGAGTAAGTGAATCCCCACGCCAGCGACGTCAGCATTCCAACCGTCGCGACTGGTCCGCAGAAGTGTATGTGCAGATGGCGATGACCGCGCGCACGCATCCAGTCGCCAAGAATCAATGCCTCCGCAAAATAAAAGAGCGCGTAAAGAGTCGCTCTCAAATTCCATTGCCCCAGAAACAGAGCAGCTTTCAGCCCGCGAACAAAGACGATTGGCCTGAACAACAGTGTTTTGATAGTGACTTTCGCTGCTCTCGCGGCTCCGGCGGACTTAATATAAAAGGTTTTCTCCGACTCTTCAATTTCAGTTATCGGCATCGACAAACGCGGCCGGTCAGGAAGATTGATGGAAGCGACTTCAACGGCGAAACCTTGCTTGTTCAGTTGATGAATCTCGTTAAGGAAAAAAGTGTGCGAAATTCCAGGGTAGCGGCTCAACAGATAGACGAGACGCTGCGGCGTCGTCTCCGGCGACTTGCCTGTCAACACCTCGGAACGATGTGCCGTATCCATTGTCTGTTCTAATCTTGAAGCCATCATTCGATCTCCGGCTTGCTCGTTGCCGTTAGTGTGATTTCAGTTAGGTTCGGATGCCGGTGCGGTAGAAATGCCGGATGATTTCGATATCTGCGGAAAGCCTGCATTGTCTGCTGCCGAGCGGTAAATTCCGATTACTTGATCGATTTTTTTCTGCCAATCGAAATCGCGAACCGCCCGCTCGCGCCCCGCAGCACCCATGGATAACGCGAGAGCGGGAGAGTCGATCATCCTGCGCATCGCATCGGCAAATCCGGCTACCAGTCCCGAATAACTCTCTGGCTCCACTAGTACGCCGCAGGAAGAGTCAAGATAATCCGCGGGACCGCCCCAGCGCGTGGCGATGACCGGCTTGCCCATAGCCATGGCCTCAAGCACCACAGTTCCGCCGCATTCATACAGGCTGGGCAATACCAGAGCGGTGGAATTCATCAGGCGATTGGCGCACTCGCTCTGCGTCAGCCATCCTGAGAAATAAACACGATTATTCAATCCCAACTCGGCCGCCAGCGATTGCCAAACATTCCGCATAGAGCCGTCGCCGATGATGTCGAGTTCCGCTGAAGGAAGTGTAGCAAGCGCGCGGATCGCAACATCTACAGCTTTCCAATCCACCAGACGGCCAATAAAAACAAAACGCGGAACACCACTTTCAGCAGCGGAACGCGCACCCTGCCAAGTACCGATGTCAATTCCATTCTCGACTAACTCGATCACTTTACCGCGAATCCCTGAAGGCAGTGAACGGCGCGTGCGTTCATTGGCAACCAACACCACGCTTGCGTACTTCTTCCCCGGCAGCAATGTATTGCCCAAATTTGCAAACAGACGGGCAAATGCAATTGCGGCGCGGCTTATCCATGATTCAGCGCGGCGAAAGGCCGGAGGATAATCCATGCCGCCATTCAGCGGACCAATCACCACAGGGACGCCTAGGCCGAAGAGTAGGGAAGGGAAGCGCGGCGCGACCGGAATAGGCTGGTGAACAACGTTAATCTTTTTGTCGCGGATCAGTGTGCGCACGATCGCGCGTTGACAGAATTGCGTGATGAGCTGGTTGAGAAGGCCAAATGTGGCTTCAGATAACCGCCGAGGAAGAAAACGGCTCAGATAAAAAAACAGCTTTTGAATCCATTGATCGGGAACAAAAAGAATTCGGTCAAGATCGTTTGGAAACAACTTCGTTACTTCGTCCTGTGTTCGCGCATGCACAACCATCCAGCATTCGATACCGCGCGATCGCAGTAGACGAAAGTAGTGGACCGGAAGGATGGCCTCGCCGCCGAAGCGTGTCGAAGCGTGCTCGGCAACAATGCAAATATTCATAGACACTCATGCAGTACGGAAGATTTGGTAATAGCCCATGACTTGCAGCATTCGTTTGAAATTCTGCTGGCGCGCGTACTGAGCCGGTGTCAGTTCTTCAAATGGAAGCACGCGGCCTGGTTGGTCGAGCGTGGCGCGACCGTCCAGCATACCCGATTCGCGCGCTTTGTGCAGCCACCATTTTGCCTCGCCGCCGGCATGAAAGCATTTCAAACCAGCCCACGGCTCCGATTTAAGAATGCGCATCCCGTTCACTCCTAGCTTTGTCATTATCCGTTTTGCCGGTGACCGGCGCCAGCACTTCCAGTACGCTGGATCAAGGTGACCTCCGCCCACGCGCATGGCCAGAGCCGCCCACACAATCGCTTCCACGTGCATGATGCGTGGCAGTTTTGTTCCTCCCAGTTTTTCTATCAGCCAATCAAGCCACTGAAGATCAGCGGATGCGCGCCAGTGCGCCACTCCGATGTCCACATGATGCGCAAGTCGTATGCCGTCGCTGATGGCAGTCTTGACCACATCGGGTGGAAAGAGGCAGTTCGGCGGCTGCCACATCAGCAGTAAGCCGCTTTTCGGCGTTGGCTCAAAGTGAAAGCGATTGGGAAAGTAAAGATCCGGGTCGAGCAGAACCAGTTCCTCGTCGGGGTCGCTGAGAAGTAGCGGATCTGTAATCTTGCGCCAACAGGGATGACCGCGACGAAATGCGCGCAGGTTATCGTGTCCGGCAAAGAGCGCCTCCTCTCGTTCCGCCAGATCGTCCTCGGAGAATACCGACCATCGATGCGTTCTCGAATCGAGCTTCGCCAAGGTCTCGGACAACTCATCCTTGTCCTGCTTGGAGTCGGTAATCAAACGCAGATGAAGGTCTTCAACAGAATTAGCGAATAAACTCTCCAGCGCATCTCTGGCATAACTCAGGGAGCGCGGTGAAAGCACCATGTACACGTGTCGCATAGTCATCAGGCGGCATCCTTTTACTTCGATTTTGTAAGCGCTGATCTCAGGCGGCCGGTTCGCTTACGCGATTCTTTGTTGCATCAGAGCGCTTTAGGCGAGAACGGAGTTGCGCAGCCAACGCCTGAATGTTCGGTTCACGAAATACCAAGTCATGATCGCCCGGCAGTTCAAGTATCTCCAGGCCGCCCTGCGCATATGGCGTCCACCCAAGATCCATTGGCAGCCTTGGATCCGGTTGAATGGCAGTGCGGAAGAGTGTCATGGTTTCAGGCCAGGGTTTCGTCCGGTAGTTCATCGCGGCCACCCATGTAATGTCGTCAGTGCTCTTCATAAAGGAAGGCACGGAACGAAAGCCGAGCTTGACCGCCAGTTGGTATATCCTTCGCAGGGTTCGCGTATACAGTTTATCCCAGAGATAACTACTCTTTTCCGCCAGTGAAAGGTCTGAGAGATTTCCCCAAAACCGCGCCATGCGGCGATCAAACTGCACTCGCGCGGAATCATTTCGTTGCGCTGTAACAACGCAATCACGCTCGCGGCTATCGAGCATTCCAAGCAGCTCAACCCGCTCACCAAGAGCGCGCAATTGATGCGCGATCTCCAGCGCAATCGTACTGCCAAAGGAGTATCCCAAAAAGTAGTAAGGGCCCTTTGGCTGGATACCCCGGATTTCTTTCAGATAAAACGCTGCCTGATCTTCCAGTCGAAGAATTGCCGGCTGGCCCACCAGCAGCGACTGCGCTTGTACACCATAGACTGGGTGCTCTGTTTTGACAAGCATGGCAAGCTGGTAGAAGCGAATGATATTCCCTCCCGCTCCGTGAATGATGAACAGTGGCTCTGCCGATCCATGCGGTTGCATGGCCACAACCGAGGAGCTTACATTAACCGAAATCTTTTTCCTCACCAACTCCGCCATTTGCGCGACCGTCGGCGCGGAGAAGAGCGTCGCCAGACCAAAATCAACAGAATAAGTTTTGTTGATCCGGGAGACGATTCGCATTGCGGCCAGCGACCGTCCGCCGAGATCGAAGAAGCTCTCATGAGGACTTAGGCTCTTTATCCCCATCGCTGTCTTCCAAATCTCCTCTAACTGCAACTCGAGCGAATCGGGGTGCGATACAAAGTCTTCACTTGGCGCGTGGGTTACCAGTGCATTGTTTCGTGGAAAGGAATTCAGTGCGCCGTTCTCTGACTTGCTAAGTAACGCCGCAGGTAGTTGATCTTTGCCAGAGTTTCGCGCCGTCGCTTCTCCTGCGAGATTACCCTGGTCAGACAGAATTGCTTTGAGAATCTGGAGATAACTCTGAAGAATTTTCTGAATGGTCAAAGCGCCGAAGTGGCGAGGATTGTACTCCAATTGCAGGCGCGGTCCTTCGGCGCGTTCCACGATACTGAGCATCAAATCGAAGGTCGTTCCAGGACTGACAGATCGCAGCGGAACAATCTCCAGGGACGACGCGCGCTGAATCTGCATGAACGCTTTTTGGTAAATAAAATAAACCTGGAGAGCAATCTGATTCTCTGCACGTGAAAAGAACTCGTCATCGTTTAAGTCTTCAAAGGGCAGCACCTGATGAGCCATCGCGCCGAGTGTCCAGTCGCGCACGCGCTCCACAACGCTGCCCAGGCTCTGTCCATCCTCTATCTTTACCCGGATCACCTGCGGATTGGAAAATGGGCCGATCAAATCTTCTGTCTCTTGCCGCCGGTTGGCGCAGGGTGTGCCGATAAGAATATCTTCCTGCCCCGTCAATTGATGCAGCATCACGGCATAGACCGACAGCAGCAGCGTATACAAGGTTATTCCTTGAGCAACACAAAAATCCCGCGCCTCCCGCACCTCTTCCGCAGGCAGCAACAGAGTTTTAATCTCGCCGCGTGCTTCGTCGCCATCTCCGTTAAAGTCCCGCTGAATGTGAAGCGTCGTGAAGTTTCCTTCCAGAGTTTCACGCCAGTACTTCAGGTGTTCCGCCGGCTCTTTTCCTTTTCTCCATTCGTCGAGCCAAACGGCGTAGTCTCCAAACTGAATTGGCAGTTCTGGCAGCTTTGCGGGAGTCTGGCGCACCAGTCCGTCATAGATTGCGGCGAAGTCTCGAATCACCACCCCATTCGACCATCCGTCGCAAACACTGTGGTGAATAGTGAGAAGAAGAATGTTCTCTTCAGCTCCCATTTGGATCGCTCGCGCAAAGAGCAACGGCCCGGTTTTCATATCCATCTGGATGCGAGCTTGCTGCTGAATAATCGCATTGGCTTGCCGCTGGCGTTCTTCTTTTGCCAAACGACGCAAATCCTCTACAGGCAAAGCAACTTCATAGGGCGGATGAATTACCTGGGACAGCACGCCGTCCACCATCTCGAAGGTCGTGCGCAGCGACTCATGGCGGCGAACGAGCTCCGCCAGCGCCGCTGCTGCCACACCCAGATCAAGCTTGCCCAGGCACTTCCATGCCAAGGGCATATTCAGCGAATGATTGCCGGGGTGGATGCTATCGAGCAGCCAGAAGCGAATCTGGCACGGTGTAGCAGGCATCACGAATATTTCTTGTTCGGATGGTGCTGCGTTGTTTTCAACCAAAGCAGGAGATACTGTCTTTTCCAATGTGCTTACCAATGTGCTTACCGTCATGCCTTTGTCCTCCGAAATCTTTCACGGGAAACAGCAGATATGGATGAGATGGCCGAAACTTTTTGTGACTCCGCCGTTCCGGCTTCTTCAAGAGCGTTTGTCAAGTTTGCGATGGTGCGATGCTGGAAGATCTGCGCTGTCTGTATCGGCAGGCCTTCGCGGCTGGCGCGCGCGGAGATTCTGAAGATCAGCAGCGAATCAGCTCCCAGTTCAAAGATGCTGTCGGTGATTCCGACTCGATCAAGCTTCAGAACATCAGCCCAGATTGCCGCCAGCTTCTTCTGCTGTGGTGTCTCCGGGGGAGTGAAACTCCGCTTCTGCTTCTTGCCCGAGAAGGCGGGTTCCGGCAGAGACTTGCGGTCAATCTTGCCATTCGCGGTCCGAGGCAGAGCGGGCAACACGGTAATAATCGCCGGGTGCATATACTCGGGCAGCTTCGCTGACAAAAGAGAATTGAGTTGCGCATCCAAATCCGCTGGCGGTCTGTCCATCGACGAATCGACCCATGCAGCCAGCCGCTTGTCTCCCGGCGCCACTTCGACGGCTACCACCACTGCATCACGCACTGCCGGATGGCTTTCCAGCGCGCTCTCGATTTCGTTCAGCTCAATTCGGAAGCCGCGAATCTTCACCTGGAAATCAGTCCGGCCCAGCAGTTCGATGTGCCCATCCGGTATCCAACGCGCCTGATCGCCGGTTCGATAGATTCGTCCAGAGCCGAATGGATTTGGCAGAAACTTCTCTGCCGTCAATTCAGGCTTGTGCCAGTAACCGCGCGCCAGACCAGCGCCGCCGATGAACAGTTCGCCAGTTACTCCTATAGGAACAGGATGCAGGCGATCATCGAGCACGTAGAATTGCGTATTGGCGATCGGAGGCCCTATCACTACCGGACCATCCTGTTTATCGAGACGCGTGGCAGAGGACCAGATCGTGGTTTCCGTCGGTCCATAAACATTCCACACATTATTACTGCACTCCAGCAGAGAATCGGCTAGATTGCGTGGCAAGGCTTCTCCGCCGCACAGAACTTTCAGTTGCGGCTGGCCCTTCCATCCCGCTTCCAGCAGGATTCGCCAACCGGATGGAGTAGCCTGCATCACGGTCGCCTGCGATTGCTCCAGCAGACTTAGCAGACGGAAGCCATCAATAACCTCGTCTCTGGTGGCGATCACCAGACGGCCGCCAACAATCAACGGAAGAAAAAGTTCCAGCGCCGCAATATCAAAGGACAGCGTTGTTACTGAGACAAGCGTGTCCGTGGCGCTCAACCCAGGCTCACGCTCCATGCTGCGCAGCAAGTTGGTCAGTGCGTTGTGCTCAATGGCCACACCCTTGGGCCGCCCCGTCGATCCGGAGGTATAGATGACGTATGCCAGTGAGTCCGCCGCGTTGGTTTTGTCCAGATTCCTTCCACTCTCCCGCGCCCACAGCGACAACTCACTGTCTACGCAAATCACCCGCGCGGAGGTACGCAGCCGCGAGGCAAGATGCTCCTGAGTGAGCATGAGCGATGCCTCCGCATCCGACAGCACCAGCTCCAGACGGTCGGCTGGATGACTTGGGTCAAGCGGCAGATACGCCGCGCCTGCCTTGAGTACGCCGAGCACCGCGCCCAGCATCTGATGCGAGCGCTCCAAACACACGCCGACCAACGACCCTTCGCTAATTCCCTGACGGCGCAAGTGCCGCGCCAGCCGGTTGCTGTATTCGTTGAGTTGCTGATAGGTCCACTCGATTCCGTCGCAGACTACCGCGATGCGTTTGGGCGTCTGGGCTGCCTGCCGCTCGAAGCTTCGATAAACTGGCTCGAATTCGCCAAAGTTTACCGCAGTGCGATTCCATTCTTCCAGCACCCGCTTTCGTTCGCTAACAGCCAGTATGTCGAGATCCTCGACTTGACGGTTGGCGTCCACGGCAATTCCGTGCAGAATCGCCGCATAAGAAGTCAGCCAGCGTTCCAGAGTGCTGCGGTCGATCAGGTCCGTGTTGTAATCGCAATTCAACAGAAGATCGTCGCCGGCCTCAATGACATTCAGGAAGAGATCGGTGTTCACAAACGCCTTTGGATTGGAGCGCATCTGCGTTTGCAATCCGTCAAAATGAATATTGGTTCCCAGTTTTTCCAGATTGAATTGCACTTCAATCAGCGGCAAGCGACTGGAATCGCGCTGAATTGGCAGCTTGCGCAGCAGAGTGCCATAGGTAAATTCCTGATGGTCGTAGGCGTCGAGAAGCTTCCCTCGCGTAACCGTCAGATGCTCTTTTGCTGTGCAGCCGTTCGGAAGTTCGCTCAACATCGGCAGGAAGTGGACGCAATGTCCAACCAGACTCGCATCATCAAAGAGAGACTGGCCTGCAGCGGAGATGCCGACCACAACCTCGGACTGACGCGTGAGCCGGTGCAGCAATATCTGAAAAGCCGAGAGCAGTGTGACGTACAGTGTGCAGCCAAGCCGCGAACTCGCTTTTTTCAGTTCGGCTGAGAGCTCTGCGCCCAGCGACGTGAGCAGCGTATCGCCGTTGTAACTCTTCATCGCCGGTCGAGGCCGATCCGTCGGCAGGTCAAGCACCGGCGCGCGTCCCGCGAATATCTCCACCCAGTAGCGCTCGTTGTCGGCATAAGCCCCCGCCTGCATCTCCTCCTGCTCTTTCAGCGCATAGCTACTGAAGGGCATCAGCGGCGCGAGAGACGGATTAGTCTTTGCCCTTGCCGCGCTATAAATCTTGCCCATATCTTCCAGTAACTGATTCGCAGACCAGCCATCCATCACGATGTGATGGCCTGTAAACAGCAGCACTAATTCATCCGGCGCTGTGCGAAAGAGCATTGCGCGCACCATCGGACCATTGGTCAAATCGAAGGGCGTGCGTCCCTCTTCCGCAATCCTTGCTGCGATGATTGAATCGCGTTCTTCGGCGGAAAGCGCGCTCAGATCAACAATGGGAATCTGACCGGCGAAGGCAGGTTCAATCCGCGCACATTCCTCAGCCGGATCAACCGTCGAACGCAGTGCATCATGCCGAGCGATTGCTGCTTCGAGCGCATAACGCACTTCTTCTTCGTTCGCCGCGCCTTGTAGATGAAGCGTCAGCGATTCGTTGAAGGCGCAGTTCGCGTCATCTCCACGCATCGCAGCCATCCATATCTCACGCTGCGACTCCGTCAGCGGCGCTTTCTCCGGATTTCCGCCGCGCGCGGCCGGATGCAACTCATGTGAAGTTGCAGTTGGGGTCGCTTCCTTCAAAATGGAGGCTGTCGCTGAAACAAGAGCAGGCAACATACCGCCCGCGCGCATCTCCTGGATCGATTGGCGGAATCCCTCAACCACGCGCGCAAAATCCTCGTCGCTGTGCGCGGTGGTAAAGAAGCAAGGGTAGCTCTCCAGGACATGAATACCTTTTTCGCGCATATGGTAATAAAGCAGGCTGCCGAAGCGCGCCTCTGTGGGCAAACTGAAGGAGAACCATGCGCCGCAAGGATGCACGCCCACATCAAGTCCTGCATCGCGGAAGCACTCTTCCACCGCGCGCGCGGCTTCGGCCACTTTTCTGGCAAGAGTTTTTTGCAGCTCCGGTCCGGTCGCCTTAAGATAATGCAAGACCGCTTTCGCCGCCGCCAGCGCAAGTGGATGGCGCACAAATGTTCCCGCGAAGAAGGTCATCCCAACTTCTGGAGCGGAATCGTCTCCGTACTGCCATGCGCCGCCATCGAGCGTGTCAAGGTACTCTGCCTTTCCCGCGAGTACGCCAATGGGATAGCCGCCGCCAATCACCTTTCCATACGTAGCAAGATCGGCGCGAATCCCGTAATACTCCTGCGCACCTCCCAGAGCCACGCGGAAGCCGGTGACCACTTCGTCAAAGATCAGCGCTGTCCCGCACTCCGCTGTGATCTTGCGCAGTTCATGCAGAAACTCTCGTGGCTGTACCTCCGGATGGCGGCTTTGGATAGGCTCGACCATCACAGCGGCGATCTCTTTGCCATGTGCGCGGATATACTCCAGAGAAGCATCGGAGCCGTACTCTAGTATCACCGCGTTGTTATCGCTTCCCGCCATGATGCCTGGAGCAATCGGCGCAGCGCCGTGCGGCGTAGCGCGCAGCAGAACTTCGTCGAAGGTGCCGTGGTAGTCTCCGGTGAAGTAGACGATCTTGTCGCGCGCAGTCACTGTGCGAGCCACGCGCAAGGCCGCCATCACCGCCTCGGAACCCGTATTGCAGAATGCGGCGCGCTCCATGCCTGTCAGTTCACAGATCAGCGCCGCAACTTCTCCAGCCAGCGAGGACTGCGGGCCGATCTCCACGCCAGCGTCGATTTGTTTGCGCACCGCTTCAGTGACAAACTCCGGACCATGCCCGAACATGATCGCCCCGAATCCGTTGACGATGTCGATGTACTCATTGCCGTCCAAATCCCATATGCGCGAGCCTTTGGAGCGGTTGGTCACCAGCGGATAGACCATCTCTTTCCACAGCGAGCGGAATCCAGCGACGGCGCGCGGGTCGGTTAGATGCGCGCGATGCGTCTGCGTATACTCCTTCGATTTTCCAGTGCGGCGCGTGTATTGAGCGATGAGCGATTGAATGTACTCGCGCTGCTGCTCCGTGATTCCGTCTTTGGTGCCCGGTTGCACCGGCTTGAACGGGCCATGCGGTTTTATTGCAGCGGCTGGCGCAGGCACATCCGCCGCAATCTTCTTTGGCGCACCCGGCGCAGGTGTTGTCAGTTGCGCTGAAGGCTGCTGCGATACTGCGACAGGAGCTGCTCCGCGAACTGCCGCAAGTTGCTGTTCAAAAAGTTGAGACATGGCCTGCATCTGCGCCTTGAGCAACTCTTCAAGCTGCGAACCTGTTCCGGAGGATGACGGCAAAGAGACCGGTATAGTCGCTATTGGAGCGCTCGCGGCAACTGCATTCTTCTGCGGCTGCGCTTGCTGTGCTGACTCGGATGGAAATGCATCCGCGGGAAGAATCGAATCCAGGCGTTCGGCGAGCGCGCTGATGCTTGAGTACTGCTCAACGATCTGCCGGAAGGTCACCTTCACTCCGAAGCGGCGCTGTACGGCTTGTGTAGCCTGGGTCAGGAAGAGCGAGTCGAAGCCCAACTCCATAAATGAGGTCTCAAAGTTCTCTGGTCCGGTGGCGATGCCGCTCAGTTCTTCAAAAAGACTTGCCACAATTGGCTGGAGCCTGTACCGGCGTTCAGGAGCTACTCCATTTGCGTTCATTGTCATCTTGGCTTCTCCCTCTTTCTGTGCTTCGGTCTCTTGCGGCGCAGCCGCGGCTTGCAGTGGCGAATTGCTTGCTGTCGTCAGCGCCGGCGGAGCGATCCAATGCTTCTTGCGTTCAAACGGATATGTCGGCAGCGAGACGCGTTGCCTGTGCTCCTGACTCCAGAAATGTTTCCAATCAGGCTGAATGCCTACGGCCCAGAGCCGGCCCAGCGCATCCAGCATTGTTCCTGTATCAGCAGCGTCGGCGCCGCGCTCCGGCATCGACGCCACAATCGGCGTGGTGCGATTGCCGCGCTGCTGCCGCGCCAAAATCGTCAGCGATTGCCCCGGCCCTACTTCAAGCAGCACAGCTTCAGGCAAGCCGAGTGATACTTCGACCGCATCCGAAAAACGCACAGGCTTGCGGCAATGATCTCTCCAATAGCGCGGAGCAGTCGCTTCCTCCGGCTTGATCCAGCTTCCCGTTACGCCGGAGATATACGGAATCTTTGGCGCATGAAGAGTGACGCGACGAACCTCGTCTTCAAAGGCATCCAGCATCGGATCCATCATCGCGGAGTGGAATGCGTGCGAGGTCCGCAGACGCTTGGATTCAATCGACTCCTCTCGCAGTTTCTTTTCCAATTCTTCGATGGCGTCTATCGGCCCGGATGCAACGCACAGTAAGGGACTGTTCAGCGCGGCTATCGAAAGTCGGCTATTCAGTTTGTCCACAAGCGCAGAGACTCGCTCCTCGCCAGCTCGCACGGAGAGCATCGCTCCGTGCTCCATCTGCTGCATCAGCCTGCCGCGCGTTGCAACTAGCCTGAGCCCATCTTCGCGGCTCATCACACCGGCCAGAACTGCGGCGACGAATTCTCCCAGGCTGTGTCCCGTCATGGCCTTCGGCTCGATTCCCCATTCCATCCACACTCTGGCCATTGCCAACTCTGTAATGAATAGTGTGGGCTGGGCCAATCGCGTTTCCATCAGAGCTTCAGCTTTTGCATCAATATCTTTGTCTGCCGGGAAAAGCAGTGTGCGTATGTCGAGATCGAGCAGCGGGTGCAGTATCTCCGCGCACTCATCAATCTGCTTTCGGTAGACAGGCTCCGCCTGGTAGAGCGCGCTGCCCATCCCCGGAAACTGCGCGCCCTGCCCGGTAAAAAGGAAGACCGGCTGGGGATGCGCTAAGATCTTCGCGGATTTATTGATCTGTCGGTTCGTGGGGTCTGCAAGCACTCGCGCTCCTTCGTCCACGCTGGAACAAACAACCGTGGCGCGATGATCGAAGCTCTGCCGCCCGGTCTGAAGCGTGTAAGAGACGTCCGCCAGATTCAACTCCGGATGCTCGCGCAGACGCTGGCCGAGATTGATGAGTGCCTCATCGAGCGCGGCCGCCGAACGCGCGGAGACACAGAGCAATTGAGCAGGGCGCGCGGAAGCTTGTGTCGCACCTTCCGGTCCCTCTTCGAGCACCAGATGCGCATTCACGCCTCCCACGCCAAACGCGCTCACGCCCGCCATGCGCGGACCTTCGGGCTGCCACGGTATAGCTTCAGCGCTCACGTAAAATGGCGTGCTCGCGAAATCGATACGGGGATTCGGCTTGCGGAAGTTGGCCACTGGCGGAATTGTTTTGTGCTTCATGGCAAGCACCGTTTTAATCAGACCGCTGACTCCCGCCGCCGCATCTAAGTGTCCGATATTTGCCTTGGTGCTGCCCAGCGCGCAGAAGCCATTGCGTTCCGTACTCTGCCTGAAGGCGCGTGTCAGCGCGATAACCTCAACAGGATCGCCAAGCGGAGTCGCGGTTCCATGCGCCTCCACAAAAGTGATCGCATCTGCGCTGACTCCCGCCATTGCCTGCGCGGCGGCAATCGCAGTACTCTGGCCATCGACCCCCGGAGCCATGTAGCTGACCTTTGCGGCTCCGTCATTTGTTACAGCAAAGCCGCGAATCACTGCATCGATCCGGTCGCCGTCGGCAAGCGCGTCTTCCAGACGCTTCAGCAGTACCACGCCAACGCCATGTCCAAAGACAGTGCCCGTCGCATCTTCGTCAAAGGGTCGGCAATGTCCGTCGCGCGATCCCATGCTGCCTTCTTGATAGACATGGCCGCGATGCTGCGGGAAGGTGACCGATACGCCCCCGGCCAGCGCCATATCGCATTGATAGGTGAGCAGGCTCTGGCTCGCCTGACAGATCGCCACCAGCGACGTTGCGCAAGCACCCTGCACCGTGACGCTGGGACCGCGCAGGTTCAGTTTGTACGCAACGCGCGAGCAGAGAAAATCCTTGTCATTGCCCAGTGTTGCTTGTAGCTCACCGACCTGATAGTTACCAGTTAGTTCATCGAGAAACTCGCGGTTCGCACTCAGATTTGCCAGCAAATAAGTGTTCAGGCTGCATCCGCCGAAGACGCCGATCTGCCCGCTGAACTGCGTCGCATCGTATCCGCCATCTTCAAGCGCATTGCGGCAGGTCTCCAGAAAGAGCCGGTGCTGCGGGTCTAGATAATCGGCTTCGCGAGGCGGTATGCCGAAAAATCCCGCATCGAACATCTCGGCGTCTTCCAAAACTCCGTGCGCGGCCACATACTCCGGGCCGAACTCCAGCGACGCGCGGTCTTTTGCTTCCAGTTCGGCGCGCGAAAACTGTTTGATCGTGTCCTTGCCCGCATTGACGTTAGCCCAGAAAGTTTCCAAGTTCGGCGCGCCGGGAAACTTGCCCGACATTCCGATAATCGCTATGCCTTCCAGACGGTTTTCATTTTCCGGATTGCTCATCAAACTGCCTTTCTTGCTGCGCGGGCGCGCGCAAATGCCGCCCGCTGCTTTTGAGCCTGATCCTGCGCCGTATTCCATCCTTTGGAATCCGGAGCAGTGCCACCCAGCCTCTCCGAGAGTGTGCGGACCGTGGTGTATGCAAAAAGTTCTGCGACAGGAATCTTCTTGTTAAAGAGTGATTGCAGCTTTGTGTGGACCGACACCAGCAACTGTGAGTTACCGCCAATGTCAAAGAAATTGTCATCCAGGCCGACGTGATCCGCGCCCAGCACCTGCCGCCACGCGCCGGCCACATCTTGTTCTACGTCTGTGCCGCGCGTTTCCGTGCCCGCGCTGCTGGACGATCCGGCCATCGGCGCAGGCAGAGCTGCGTAATCCACCTTGCCATGCGGCGTCAGCGGAAAGGCCGGGATGGAAATATACATCGACGGCATCATCCAGGGCGGCAGCTTTCCGCGCAGATACTCGCTCAACTCGCGCGAGGTTAGGGCCACATTTTCCCGCGCCACGTAATAGCAAACCAATCGCTTCGTTCCCGCCTCGTCCGTGTGCGCAATCACACGCGCCTCTTGAATCCGCTCATGTCCGGCTATGGCAGTTTCAATCTCGCCGAGTTCAATACGAAAGCCTTGTATCTTCACCTGTGTGTCGCCGCGGCCCAGATATTCCAGTTCGCCGTCCGGCAGCAAGCGGGCAAGGTCGCCAGAACGATAGATACGCGCGCCCGGAATCTCCGAAAACGGATCGGCTATAAATCGCTCGGCGTTGAGTTCGGGGCGATTCAAATATCCGCGCGCCACGCCTGCTCCGCCTACGCAGATCTCGCCCACTTTACCCACCGGCACAGGCTGCCTATCGTCGCCGAGCAGGTAGAGTTGTAGATCCGGGATAGGAACTCCAATCAGGCTGCGAGCGCCATCTGCCGCATCTGCCGCAGTCACCTCTCGATAGGTCACATGGACAGTGGTCTCGGTAATACCGTACATATTGATCAAACGCGGCTCTCTGTCGCCATGCTTCGCAAACCACGACTGCAGCGTCTTGAAGTTCAACGCCTCGCCGCCGAAGATAATCACTCTTAGGTTTAGTTGCCGCGTGCAGCTTGCCTGATCGGCGGTGATAAGTTGGTAGAAAGCAGACGGCGTCTGATTCAGAACCGTAACCTGTTCCTTCACCAGCAACTCATGGAAATCCTCCGGCGCGCGCGAAACTGCGAAGGGAACGATCACCAGTCTTCCGCCATGCAGCAGACAGCCCCAAATCTCCCAAACAGAAAAGTCAAAAGCCAGCGAATGAAAGAGCGTCCAGACATCGTTTTCATTAAAGTGAAACCAATCCGCCGTCGCGCTCAACAGGCGCGATACATTACCGTGCGTCACCATCACGCCCTTGGGTTTTCCTGTCGACCCTGATGTGTAGATAACATACGCCAGGTTATCCTCGCCTGAGCGCGGCTCAATTGCTGCGTCTTGCGAAAAAAAGTCATTCGCGGATTCGCGGTCAAGGCAGATCGTCTTAGAGTCATGCGCCGGAAGCCGATTGAGAAGATGCTCCTCGGTCAACAGCACTATTGGCCGTGCATCATCGAGTATCATGGCCACGCGCTCGCCCGGATAAGCCGGATCAAGTGGCAGATAAGCTCCTCCAGCCTTGATAACTGCCAGTAGAGCGATAATCGCTCGCTCCGAACGCTCCATATACACGCCAACCAGCGATTCCGGGCCTACTCCAAAACCGCGCAAACGAGCTGCGAGCTGTGTTGCCTGCGCCTGAAGCTCTCTGTAAGTTAGCTGCCGATCACCAAAGGTCACCGCCGTGCGGTTGGCGTATTGCGCCGCTACTTCATCGAAGAGTTGCCACAAAGTCTTTCGGGCAAAGGAAACTCCGCGATCAAAAGATCGTAGAGTTGTCGCGGGGCCAATCTCTAAACTGCTCTGCATTGTTTCAATCGAAATTGTCATCATCGTTCACCGAATCCGAAAGTGGTTTAGCCCTTGATATAGAGTCGCAGAGCAAGACCTATGCTCAGAAGGAAGAGAAAGAATCCGGTTGTCTGCAAGTCTTGTCTCCACGTCGAGATGCCTTCGCGGCTTGCGCCTGTGACAGTCACGACGTACAGCGGAAAATCGCCCGCGGCCACGGCAATCACCGCGCCGAAGAGGCCGAAGAAATGGAAGGCGACACGAATAGCTGTTATCACTGCAACGCAAAACAGCGCATTGCCGACTGCCGAGTACTTCGACTTACCCAGCGAGAACAGCGCCGGCATGGTCGTTGCATACATCAGCGTGTGCCACAGGCCAAGGGCTAGAATCGGCACCATCCATGACGCGGCGTGATAGCGGCTATCGTACATCTTAGTAACAAGAAAGCCGCCGAGATGGACCATCAGACTCAACATGAACGCTCCAGCCAGCAGTGCGCGAAGACGATAATGCAGAAAGACTCTTCTGAATTCAGCGATCGGCAAATGGACCAATCTAGCAATGAACGGATAGCCGACTTTTTGCGAGAACGCATTGATGATTGCACGCGGAATATCCGAGACCGAGTAGGCTATGCCGTAAATTCCCAACATACTGAAGCTGATCAGCCTACCCAGTATCAGCCGGTCCGCCTGCGATGCAAAAAAGTAAAAGGCCGTGGAGAGAAGAATCCATTTGCCGAAATGAACCAGGCCACGCACGCTCTCGCGATCCCAGCAGAATGTGTTTCGTATGCCAGGTATCAAGCGGCGATAGTAGCTGAACGAGAGGCGGAAGGCTGTGCTCAGAAGCGATCCAATAACCAGAGCCCATACTGACCGGTAGAGCAACGCGCAACCCGCCGTGACCAGCAGCGTGAAAAGCTGCGTGCTGATGTCGAGCAGAAACAGCCTGCGCACGCCCATGTGACGCGCCTGCGAAAGCAGATTTGTGCTATTGAAGGAACTGATAACAACATTGATCCCCAGCGCGGGCAGCAGCGCCAGCAAACGCGGCTCATGGTAGATCAGAGACATCGGCCACGCCAGAATAAGCGAGACGGTGAAGATGCCCAGGCCGCGAAGCACCTGCAATGTCCATACCGTGTTCAGAAGCGCGGGATCGTCTCCGCGAGGACTTTGAATGACATTGGGAGTCAGGCCTATATCGGAAAGCAGGCCGATTCCCACGACGAGCGTCGTCACCAGCGTCATCAAGCCGAAGGATTCCGGCATCAGCAGACGAGTTAGAACCATGCTGTTGACGACGCGCAGCGCCATCGAACACCCATAGTCCATCACGGTCCAAAACGTAGCCCGCATGGCTCGCGATTCCAGAACCTTCCTGGCCAACACGTCTGCGTTGGCGCACTCTTCCTCCGCCGATTCCAGATCGGGGTCTTCAATCGTCGGTAATGTCATGTCAGTCGGCAAATGATTCTCGGTATATCGGAATGTATTTCGTTATGATGCTTTACTCCGCGATCTGCGAAGCCGCTTCAGCAGCACAGTCTATCTTCGTTGCGCAATCCGCCGAAATTCTCGACCGTATGATGGGCAACTTTCGTCCCTGACTCCAGATTGAAGCCAATCCTGCTGTCACATTTTGAGCAAAAGAAATTACAAACTTCAGCGACAGGCTTCCATTCAAAAAGCGCCGCTCCACAAGAAACCAGGAGAGCGCGCCCACTCCCACTGACAGAGGCGTGGCCAGCAGAAAGAGCTTTACCGGCGCCATCGTTCCTCCTGCGAACTTCACAATCAATTGCTGAATAGGAAAAGCATAGAGATACGTGCCGTAAGAGAAATCCCCAAAGCGCGCCAGATTCAGCGGGCGCAGCAAGGGTAGATAAGCAACTCCCAGCAGAAGATACGAACCGCAAACTGGAAGTGTAACTACCAATGCATGAGAAACAAAGAAAGATGCAATCAAAATTACTAAAGCAGCAAACATCAAAGGATTGCGAAGCAATGTCGCGCCGCCAAAAAGATGAAAGAGAGACCCTGCAAGAAAGAATGGGAGAACGGTCGCCCAGAATAACGGAAAGCCAAAGATAACTCCCAGAATCTTGCCGCCTGGAATCCATCCCGTCATCGACAAATAGAGATGCCATGCAATCACCGCGGCGAAGAACGCTACTATCAGCCAGCGGCGCAGAAGCAGTCCAGCAACTCCAAGCAACAGGATTCCGATATAGCACCAGAATTCAAAGGGCACTGACCACAGCGAACCATTCAATGCATTCGGCCAGGCGTTGTGGACAAAAACCGGAGAAGTGTCGAATATCTGTAGCCTGAGTGTTTGCAGCAAAAAGTTTCCGATCGCAATCGGTCGCCGTGTTGCCGGATCCACGGCAAATGGAACTACGATCAACGCTGTAAGCAATGCCGCAACGATGAACCCTGGGTAAATGCGCGCGATGCGACGCTTCAAGAACTTGAGCGGTTTCGGCGAGCGCGTCCAACTCTGCGCGATGAGAAATCCGCTGATGACAAAGAATGCCCACACGCTCACATTACCAAAAGTTATCTGACCATGAGTCAGCACAAAGAGCGGTTCGCTATTGTCAGAGCCGCGGCCCAGCGCAAAGCTGTGTGAGAAGATCACCAGCACGGCAAAAATCAAACGCAGCGTGTCGAAACTGTTGTCGGCGTGGCTGCTTGCATTTTTCGTGGCGCTCATCTCCTCACCTCATGCATGAGTAACTCATAATAGGTAGCGTTGGATACTCGTTGTCCTAACCACTCAAACTCCGAAACGTCTCCGGAGCGCCCCACGCGCCGCGTAAGCTCCTTCGTACAGCTTTCCAAAGGTCAAATTCTTCAGGCGGTCGAGAGCTGGCTTTTTTTCTGGGGCTGTTGGATGCATTCCTATCTTTCGCGCATAATAATTCGCCCGGTACGCGCCAATCGCGTTGTTTCGCACTCGTTTGAAATTGATGCTGACAGATACTGAAACATTGTTTGTGTTCTTAACCCAGTGCGGAAAAGTAGCCGGATTAAAGACGCCTACGCCGGGGGATACATCGTAGCGCCATTGACCATCCGATAAGTCATCGTGCCATCTGGGCGCCAACAGGTGCCCGGTCCAGTACCGTTCCATCTCTTCGGTTGTTAGAATGCGCGGATCGTGCGCATTGTAAAGATAGACAGTTTTATTGCCCAGTACCTGTGCCAGAAAATTGGCCTCACCGTCCAGATGATATGGCGTAATGCGATTGGGCGAAGTAATAAAGATTGTTAGAATCGGATCGTGATACCGGCGGCGCAAATCCACACCTGTCAACTGAGATAGCTCAGTAATAAATAACCCCAGAGCTGCGCGATACTCCGGTTCTTCATGAATGCGCTTCAGAATGATCCAATTCTTACTTTCTCCAATCCCTTCCAGCGCCTGAACCAAAGTCATATCCGCGGGTTTGTTGCCAAAGTAACCGTTCACTACAGGCTCGCCAGTTTCGTAGTGGCTCTTGTGTTGCCGCTTGCGCATGCAGCGCTCTGCCAGATTCAGCAGCGCCGGCATTTGAAAGATTTCCATCGTATCGAGAGCATGACGAAACTGAAATGGACGATGGTCGAAGTTGTCGGTAAATAAGTCGTGAGTCTCGGCATCACTCGGAAAGAGTGTAGATGCCATTGTCGGATGAATCGCAGTAGCCATGTATCCTCCATTGCGGCGTCTTGGCCGCGATGGTTTGAGTGCGTATTTGCTTGCAAACATCCTCGGTCAAGCTTCACCCACATCACTCCCGTCGCATGAGTGAAGTTACTTGAACCATTGAATCATGGGATGTTAGAGGCATTCGTTAGTTGCAAGAAATTGTCACTTTCATCCTGGAATTATGATCCGGTCCCTGCCAGAACCACTCCGACCGTGCGCAGAATGATTTTGAGGTCGAGCCAGATATTCCAGTTCTCGATATAGGTCACATCTTGTGAGATATAACTGTCGAAAGAAGGATCTTGACGCGACTGCACCTGCCACAAGCCTGTAATGCCGGGCGTTACATCGAGACGGCGCAAATGACTTAGCTTATACTCCTGAACTTCGCTGGCTATCGGCGGACGCGGTCCAACGATGCTCATGTCGCCATGCAGTACGTTAAAGAATTGCGGTAGTTCGTCAAGGGAATACTTGCGCAGTATCCGGCCAAGTTTGGTAATGCGAGGGTCATTGGTAACTTTGAACAGCACACCGTCCCGTTCATTCATATGCATGATGGCGGCGCGGCGCTTGTCCGCGTCTCTGACCATGGTCCGAAACTTGATGCAGCGAAAGACCCGCCCCTTCTTGCCAATGCGATCCGATAAATAGAAAACTGGACCGCGCGAATCCAACTTGATCGCGATGGCAATAGCCAGCAGTACTGGTGCAAGAAGAATCAATATTGTACCGGAGATCGCTACATCAATCATTCGCTTGAGCACCAGAGATATCTCCGGCACGTTTCGATATTTCAACGGAATGGTGGGAAACTGCCCGATATACTCGATAGGGCTATTCCAGGCCAGTCCGTCATACATATCGGGAACCACGCGCATATCCACTCCGTGGGCGCGGGCTTGCTCCAACACCTCCTTGACCACACCACGTTGTTCGCAGGACGAAGTGAAGAATACCTCGTCAACAAAATGCCTGCGAGTATGTTGGAAGAGTGTGTCGAGTGTGCCTATCACATCGTCCGAGGATCCTGGAAATCGAGAGCAAGCTCCAGGGAATTCGATAAACCCTCTGAATTTATAGCCTAGATGACGAATGCTCTCCAGGTGATTACGAAGCGCTAGAGCTTCGGGTCCTGTTCCAACAATCAGTACGTTGCGTGTGCCCATGCCGCGTTCGTAGCGATGGTAGAGCAATATTCGGTAACCCAAACGGCGCAAGCCTAGAATCAATGTGACCAGCCCGATCGTGCATATCAGAATGCTGCGCGGAATATCGTCCGCGTGGAGCAGAAAAAGCGCTCCGGTCAAAAGCAAGCCAGCGGTAAAGCAGGCTTGCAAACTTAGTCTCTGCTCATGCAGAATATTGCTCAAGCGCGCGGGCGAATACAAATTCAACTGTAGGCTGGTAATTAGAAGCAAGACCGTAAATCCGCATAGCACAGCCAGTAGAAGTATTATCGAATGACTTTGATCTAGAGTGCTCCTCCAAAGTCTCATCGCGCTTGCTACCGGTCCATTATGTTTTTCGTAAAATGTCACCAGCAAAGCAGAGACCATAATCGTGATTCCGTCCATGACCATCCATAAGGCCGCCATGCCGCGCGAACTGCGCGACGCCCCCGCCGGCATTTCAGACTGTTGCTGGGGAGAAGTTATGTTTTCAGTAACTCTTTGCCAGAAATCAGATGTAGCCATATTCTCTCCTATGACCTCACGTATTCAAAGATTCGTTGATAACCTATTCACTTCTTCTCATCCGGTTCAAAAGTGGCGCATCAATCAGCTAAAATCAAATTCAGAGGAAAGCCATCTTGAACCGTAGTACACTTTGGCTTCAGCCGCACCCAGCGGAAAGTGATCCGCTCGCGCGCTTCTTCTGTCTTCCTCACGCCGGCGGCGGCGCCACGGCATTTCATTCATGGACCGCCGAATTACCCGCTATTGTGCAGCTATGCCCTGTTCAGCTTCCTGGAAGAGAGACGCGACTCTCTGAGACTCTTTACACCCAAATCGATTCATTGGTTGATGCCATATATCTGGAACTACAACCCTGGACGAATATTCCCTTCGCAGTCTACGGACACAGCATGGGTGCATTGCTTGCTTTCGAGTTAGTGCGCAGGTTGCAATGTGATGGGTATCCCCTGCCCGCCTGGCTCTTCATCTCTGGCCGCTGCGCTCCAGATGTTCCGTGCGATACTAATCTGCTGCATTCGCTTCCCGACCGCGAATTCATCTCAGAATTGGCACGGCTCTATGGCGGAATCTCGCAGGAGTTTATGGAAAATGAGGCGCTGAGGGAAGTCTTTCTACCGATTCTGCGAGCCGATGTATCGGTAGTTGAGAGTTATCAATTTCGTGAAGGTGAACCGCTGAATTGCCCCATTACTGCATTTTCCGGAATGAGTGATGCAAGTGTAAGTTGGGATCAGTTGGTCGGCTGGAAGCGTCAGACTAACCAGCGCTTTGCTATGCAAGTGTTACCCGGAGGCCACTTTTATCCTCAGCAACCTATGTTAAAAACCATCTCGACAACTCTGGCTGAACTCTGGTCTCAGCTTGGTTGATAGTCTGAAGCGCGTTTATTCATTCGTGATTCGGTGCGGACAAGCCCCATTCCGGCGTCAAAAGAAAGCCAAATTCCTCAGGATTTCCAGCGATCCCAACAATCGCTCCTCTGTCGTTCACGCCGAGAGCGACTGCGTTCACAGCTTCAGAACTCAATGTGGACAAGAGTGTAACGCTTTCACGGTCAAGAATGAACCCCGTGCCCCCGATTTCTCCGCGATTGTTGATTGCGTAAGCTAGAGCCTGATTGTTTGGGAAGGGAAGATCAAGGGTGCGAAACTCCCCCTTCTCTCGTATAAATGCATGAATACGCCCATCGCTTCCGTTATACGAGCCAACAATTTCTCCCCTATCGTTGATCCCAGATGCAAATGTGCAACAAGCTCCTGCGAACGGAACATCAATTGCGGTGTATACTCCGTGGTCAAAAAGAAATCCATGAGATCCGGCAGCGTCATCGTAAAATCCCACGATCCGCCCTTGATCATCGATCCCTCTGGCCTGCGTTTGAGTCACACCGGAAGAAGGAAAATCAAGAGTGGCGAAGACTCCATCCTTGAGAAGAAATCCGTAACCTACTCCACCAGCGGTGTAACTGCCGACGATCTCGCGGCGGTTGTTGATTCCAAAAGCAACCGTATTCTGCGCGCCAGGAAGTGCGACATTGATTGCCGTGTAAGTATCATGTTCCAGAATGAATCCATGATCTCCCGCAATATCGTTATAGTCGCCGACTACCGCACCGAGGTCGTTGATTCCGTAGCCCAAAGTTTGAGTAACTTCCGGAAATGGCGCGTTGAGAGTCACAAATCTATAGCGATGCGGCACATCCTGCGCGTTAGATTGAAAGGATACGATGGCAGTTACGATCATCCCCATCAGAATGACAGTTGAGCTGATGCGAGTGTTCTTCCTTACTCTCGCAAATGGGGATTTGTAGAGTAATTCAACCATTGGAAGGTTCCTCCGTTACTTCCGTTGTTATCGCGATTAGACCATCTCCGCCAGTTGCGCGATCCTTCTGTTTTGTTCGCGCGCTTCCGCCGGAATATGCGGCCGGCCCTTCACCGCCTGCTTCGCTCGCTGCGCAACGGTAAAGACAGTACTCTTGAAGTGGTCGGAAACGGGATGAACTCCGGGCGGGTGTGGAGCAATGCCCGCGCGGCGAATGTAATAGTTCGCCCTGTATAAATTCGCCCAGTGCCGGTCATGAAACTGAAAATTAACATTCAGCGTTACGGAAATATTGTCCTTATTGCGCAGCCAATGTGGGGTATTGATGGGAATATGCACACCCGTTCCAGGACTCATCTGATAAACGATTGCTCTTGATTCATACTCCGGCTTATAGCGAGCCGCCCTATTATCGGCGGTCCAATAGACCTCGAGTTCCCGGTCGGGGACTATGTCCTTGTCGGCGCGGTCAAAGAGGTGTATCTCCTTGTCGCCTTGAAGCTGAAGTATCCAAGAAACCTCGCGGTCCAGGTGATACTCGGTTACGCGATTTGGAGAAGTGATGAATAGGATCGCTTCAAACCATTTGATCTTGCGCAGAAGCTCCGCTCCTGAAAGTTGAAGAATATCTCGAATGCAGTTCTCCAGCACTTCGCGGTAACCTTCCTCGCGCTCCACATGCTTTAGAATGATCCACGCCTGCGCTGTATCGATCTTGCGAATCAACTCGGCGGCGGCTGTTCGCGGAGCATCAGGACGTACAGGCTTTTCGCCCGGCTCAATCAGCCCATCGTTAAAATACACATCTCCGCCGACCAGATGCGGTTCTCGGCGCGTTGCCACTTTACCGGCCAGATCCACAAGCCTTGACAGCTCGAAGAGCCGATTGCCGGAAAGTGTGTGTGTGAATTCGTATGGCAGCCGGTTCAGGTTTTGGGTAAAAACGTCAGGCGCAAATTGAAGAATGTTATCGGAGGTTGTGGACATATGCTCCTCGTAACTCACATGACAATTTCATTTCTTATTTGCCGTTCAAGTTAGTCGATAACTCGATTCCCGCAGGCCATCTTTCGAGTAGAGCTTCGGAATACGGGCCAGGACTCTCGCGAAGAACTTCTGGGTCTTTGCCGCGGAGTGTTTTATCGAAGAACGCCAGAACATAGGTTCGTGCAATCTCTTGAACCCGCTGCGCAGAAAGCGTTCCTCGGTGCGAAAAATAGCGTAGCGGAGAAACCAGAGGTTGATCGGTAAAGTCTTCGTGCTCGGCGCCTTTGACAGTGAGCATATAGCCGCCGAAGCTGTTCAGCGAAGTCTTCAAATCGGCAAAATCCGTCGCGTCAAGCGCTGCTTCCACCTTTGCATTAGGGTCAGGAGGCTGGGCGCTTTCTGCTTCTAAAGCTAGCAGCGGTTGGTTACGTCCCCGTTCGCGAATCGCGCTGAAAAACCAGCCGTCCATGTTTACCGATGAGTGAATTCTATAATCTTCCGCGCAAACCGCGGTGGCCGCTGCCCCTCCGAAGGAATGTCCGAGCGCTCCTGCGTGATTGGTATCCATGCGACCAAACCACGCTGTTCCGACTAAACGGTTCATCTGCTCCAGGCGATCCAAAACGAATCGCTGATCCGCAACCCACTTTACCAGTTCTTTGTCCCAGATCGCTCTCACACGCTCCTGAGTGCTGTGCTCTGGATCGTCAATCTCATTGGAAGCATTTCCACGCACAACCCGTCCGTCAGGGAATGCAACCATATTGGCGTTGTAGGTGTGATCGATGCTTGCGACAATATAGCCATGACTTGCCAATTCCTCGGCCAGAAAAGTATCATTGGTCCGCCTCCCTTGCCAGCCATGATTCAAAAGAATAACCGGAAACGGAGCGCTCGCTAGCGCCACCGGCGCATCCCGTCGCGAATGAGTTAGAATCACGCTTTGGTAAGAACTGAAGGCGTTGGCCTCTCGCGGCTCACGGTAACGTGCGAGACGATAAGGAGAAGCCTGTGCCGGGTACCATAGCTGAACCTTCAACTCACGCTCGGAATCTCCGGCGGGTCCGGCATCCTCAATTCGCGTCGGATCCTTGAAGTACAGAACCGATGTGCCGACCGGATAACTTCCTGTCGGTTTCGGTAGGCTGAAGATCGGCAGTATGATCGATAGCAAGACGCTTGCGGCTGCGAGCAGCAGCGTCGGCCATGCTATGATTCTGCGATGTCGAACCCCACTTCTGATTGATTTACTAGCGGCGAAGAATAGAATTCCAAGAGCTGCGTACGCGGGATACATCTGCCAGTGCTGACCCTCCACCTGCACGTGAAAAACAGCAGTCAGGAAGGCGATTGCGACGATCACACGCCAGCTACGCGGCCAGCGATCTAGAAGCAGTAATATCGCCGCGCCAACAATCATGGATACAAGAATTATTTCAAGTAAGCGCATTGCTTGGCCGCGGACCTATTGTCGCGAGATTGCCTTTTTCTCGTGTTCACTTTCCGTGAACAGGATTTGAATGAATTCCTAACCTCAGGCGCTGACCTTCTCCCGCTGCACCGTTTCCTTGGTTGCTTTTGAGGCGGTAGGACGGCGCTGCCGATACGATTGTTCATAACTGCGAAGCTCCTTTTTCATGGCGCGATCCGCTCGCTCCATGCTGATCTGATTCAGAACTACTCCCACGCCGGCAACATCCAGTCGCTCAAGCAGCCGTGCGGAGCGATCCAGTTCCTGCTTGGTTGTCGATCCCGACTTCACAACCAGAATGGTTACATCGGAAACCCTTGCCAAATACTCGGTATGCGCGGAGATCGGCAGCGGACTCGCATCGATCAGGATTACGTCGCACAGTTCGCCCACGTGCTGCAAGCCTCGAACGATTAGATTGAGGCCGGGCGCATCCCTTTCCATGCCAAATTCTTTGTGGCCGTAGATCGATGCAACAGGAGCAATGGTGGCGAGCTTATTATCCTCTGTCTTCTTCCTTCGTTGCAGCAACAGTTGAGACCGGCTGAAAATGTCACTAGGGGTTAATTCCAGCTCATCGGTCGCCGAGGCCACGAATGTTTGCGTCCGCAGTTCGAGACCGCGCAGCTTATCGCTCAGCTCTTTCACGATCGTGCTGGTCCCGCTTTCATGCGTTGGAGATGTAAAAAGAAAAATGCGCGCTCCCGAACTCCTGACGGAATGATCGATGCCCGCGGCCATGCGCAAATAGTATTCGCCCGCTATCTCCCGCTTGAACTCGTTGTTGTCGAGTAGTACGCCGAGTGGATGAAAGCCCACCACCTGCTCGACATCTTGCGCGGTGTAGATTCTCTTGTCCAAAAAATCGATAGCGACAGGAGCGCCGACAGCGAGGGCAAAACTTATCACGATCAGAGCGAGCAAATAGAGCTTCAGCTTGCTTGCTTCCGGATTAAGCGGAGTCAGCGCTGGTGAAGAAATGTGGATCGATCCCGGCGAACTGCTTTCAAGTTCAAGATCGCGTATTCGATCATCGACGGCGCTATATGCTTTTTGCAAGCTATCGATCTCCGGGCCAAGCGCCGTTGCTTTTTGAAATTTCGGAGCTGCCGCAGTAGCCGATTGCGTCTTTTGTGCCAGTTCTTGCGTCAACTGCAGCTCAATCATGCGTGTGCGCGCTACATCCTGGCGCAGCTTGTCCTGCACGTGTTCTCCGGCCTTGCGTCTCAGGTCCGCCATCATTCCGTCTATAGACGCCAATTCTTCTTTGTCTTTTTGATAAACAGGATGATCCGGCCGCAAGCCGTTCATCTCTTCCTGCAATGCGGCTCTCCGGCTAATCAATGAAGATCTCACTCCAGACAGCCCTGGGTCGGCGGCGATCGCCTCATCTGCGGTGGAGTCCATCACAGTTGATCCTCCAGAGCCGCCTGCGTTCACTGCCGTGGCCAGTTGCGCCTCCGCTGCTTCACGCTGCATACGCGCGGCAACCAACTGATCATTTAATTTTTGCGTCGTCGAGTCAAAGGTGTCTGATCCGCCTTCTTTGGACGGCATTGTGGCCACACCAACTTGCTCCATAAGATGCGCCTGCTCTGCCATGCCATCGTCCATCTGCTTCTGCAAGCTGATTTTCTCCTGCCGGAGGGTATTCAGGCGACCGTTCAGCCCGTAAAACTCCTCGTTCTTTGTACGCTCCACGTAAGTGTCGGTTACAGTATTCACAATCTCGGCAAGATCATTCGGCGTTGGACCGTGGAGTCCAATAGTTACCTCATAAGAGGATCCAACTCGCTTGACTTCAAGCTGCTTCTGCAAGAGCTGAATCTCATAAGGCAGCGCCGGTCCCACATAAGACGGCGTCAATCCTCTCCTGTATCGCACGGCGTATGGAAGTTTTGTGATTGAATCCGCGATGATATCGTGCCGCGTCACCGTCTGAATCTGATCCTGAACGTACGATTCGTAAGGGAGTTCAACCTCGGTGTCACCGGCTAGCAGCTTGGGAAACTTCGGCGAAAGATAGACCACGCTGTGCGACTCGTAGTCCGGCTTGGCCTTCTTCAAAAGAAAGAAAGCTCCGCAACCGATAAAGATAAGAGGTATCAGAGTTGCGACAAGCCAGTGGCGGCGAAGGCTGCCAGCCACATCTACACTCGGGCGCGATGAGCCTCCGCCACCGCGCAACGGCGCCGAGGAGATACTATTGGTGTTACCCGAATTCGAATTGTCGGAGACTGAATGATTCATAGCTAACCTTTCCAACTGTGTGAACTGCCGGTTATTGAATGGCGATTGCCGCAAATGTTGCCATCGTCAAAAACGGCGTCACGTTTTGTATCACAACGCTCGCTTTGTTCCATCCGCTTTGGGGCACAAAGACAATGTCGCCGGGATAGAGAGGGACATCATTGCCGCTCTCTGGCTTGAGCAAATCCTTGAAGTGAACGAATTGATTTTTATCTCCAGATATCCGGTGAACGACCAGAATCTCCGGATTTTTGCCAGCCCCATCGCTCAACCCGCCCGCCTCGCCCAGAACTGTAACGACCGTCGAATCGCGCTTCAAAACAATCAGCCCCGGATGCTGCACGCGCCCCAGAACCGTAACGCTCTTTGTCGCAAGAGCTGGCACAAATACCACATCATTGCGGCGCAATCGAAGATCTGTCATCGGGCTGTTCGCGGCCAGCATATCATGCAGTTTTACCCAATAAACCTGGTCTCCCCTATAGATTACGCATTGCTCTGGAAAGGTGCCGTCTGTGCGCGGCTCCATGCCGCCTCGGGAGAGCAAACCCAGCAGAGTCGGCGTTTGATCGAAACTTACCATCCCAGGACTCTTCACATCTCCCAGCAATGTGACATAGTTCGAACTGTATTTTTCCACACGCACGGTCGCCGTCAATTTTGTATAGAAAGGAGATAGTGCATCGACGATCTTCCCTCCCGCTTCTTCGCGAGTCAGGCCGGCAATCTTCATCGGCCCAACCAGTGGGAGCGTAATCCGCCCGTCCGGGCCAATCACATCCTTGCTCGACAAATCAGCATGGCCGGGATAATCTATCGAGATCGCATCCCCCGCTCCCAGTGTGTACTCCTCATCCGCGGACGGCTCAAACTTGCGTAAGGCCTCTATCGAGTTCTGTTCTTGCTTCGCATCAGCGTTGCTCTCCTGGCTGGCATTGCCTGCTTGCACTGCGGGCGGCTTGCTTTCTTTAGCTACAGCCGCTTGCGGATAAACCGCGCCCAGCGCAGCAACAAGACCGCACAGCGTGAACGCGAATTGCTTATTCAGTACTTTCATTTCTTTCTCCTTCGTTCATTGCACTGCTTAACAGCGTCATGCACATCGGTTGCCGGTTCACTCACCTTCTCCCGGAGTCTCGCGCGCTGTGCGTACCCACAGAGTTTCAGCGTGAGATGCGCGCCATACCTCGGGAAGAATCCACAGCTTCCATAAGATGTAACCCGGAACCGCTGCCAAAGTTTTTATAGTTCCCCGCCAGCCGGAGCCGCACGCCGCGGCAACTGATATATGAAACGCGAGTACAAAAAATGCTGCCAGCACATACAGCCTGAGCCACGCAAACGGCAAACAAGCAGTAATTAATAACAGGCAAACCTCTTTGGCAATCGGCGCGGACAGCAAGTCGAGCAGCGGTTCCATCAGCCGCACCCGCCCGCGCAGTAATTCCGCTGCCAACTGGGGAACCTGCTGCTTCATCATGCGCCGCCGTCCGCCCTCCCATCGCGCCCGCTGTGTACGCGCGCCGCCATCCGAACGCGGCATTTCGCCGTTGACAGTAGCTGTATCAATAAACTCCACGCGTATGCCCGCTCGAACCAGATCGAGATGATATTCCAGGTCTTCGACAATCGAGTGAGCACCGTATGGAATCCGCGTCAGCACATCCCTGCTCAGAGCAAAGCCGTTGCCAAGGATTCCCGCCGAAAGGCCTAACTGCTCACGGCCGCGAGGGCGAATCACATTGAATCCTTGAAATGCAAGCGCCATTAGTCTGGTGCGATCGTTCTCCTCCGAGTTGTGAACCTCATAGCGGCATTGCACTGCTTGCGCCCCGCTCAAAAACCTCTGTCGTACCGCATCAATTAGTCCAGGGCTGACGATCGAATCTGCATCAATGACCAGCACCGCCCTCGCAACTCCTGCCAGTGCTGCGGCGAAACCGTAACTTAGTGCGCAACCTTTGCCCTTCTGATCGGGATCGTTCAACTCCACAACCGTTGCTCCTGCAGCCTCCGCCTTTGTCGCTGTCGCGTCTGTGCAGTTGTGCGCCACCACCATCAGCACATCGCCCATTCGCGCTGAGGCGGCCAGACTGCGAATGCAGCGTTCGATCAAAGCCTCCTCATTGTGGGCGGGAATGATAACGGATATCGGAAAATCTACAGACTCTGCATCGTGTTTTTTTGTGCGCCACGACGGCATCAGAGAGGCTGCCGTCAGTATGAGAAGCTCGGCAAGCAAAGGCAGCGTCGCCAGAACCAGCAAGATTCCAGTAATTTCCAGCATAAGCATGATCATGCGATCGGTCTCCGGTGGACGTCATGAACTGAGAATCAACTTGCCGCGGTCATTCCTCAATCCGCTTCTACAGGAACAAGTTCTCGAATAACTCCACCCATCTTCTGACTAGTTGTAGTCTTGGCGGAATTCAACTCAATTGCTAGTCCACGACTGAGCAATTGCTGCACCTGGCGGAATACATCGGGCACCTCGTGAACATGAATAGGAATCAACTTGCCGCTGATTCGGAAAAACGCCCAGTCGCCTTCGGCCTGCGGTATAGGGGTCAACTCCGGCTGAATGCGGCGCAACGCCTCAGCTACTTTCGGAGCCATGCGAAAGAAAAGACGCAGTCTGGCAGCTCCAACCACTTTGACCAGAAGGCTATCCATTCCCGCCAGCCACAATTCGCGCTTCCAGCAGCGGGCTGCATTCATCACGTAAATTAGCGAAGCCAGCGCGTCCGCTCCGATGTAGGCCGTGTTGCTCATATCCAAAACCACGTGCGACCCGGAAAGAACGGCATTGCGAACATCAGATTCAAATCTCGGCAATTGATTGCCCGTGAAATCTCCGTCGATGCGCAATATAGTTGCGCTGCCAATCTTCTCTTTTGTGATGCGCGTTTGCTGCCGGCGCTTCCCTTGCATTGCCATTGCGGCAAGTTGTACAGGCAGATAGCGCGCCAAGCCCAGTGCATTGCTCAAATATCTCTTCGCCAGCCGCGTCGGCTCCTGCATCGTCCGATACAACCATTCCATTCCGTAACTCTGCATCCAGCCCGGCGCGCGGGATACCCTGCCGCTCAGAAAATCAAACGTGCCGCCTACTCCGACACAGACTGGAACTTCCAGACGATGCCGGTGCATCGCAAGCCACTTCTCCTGCTTCGGATTTCCAAAGGCCACCAACAAAATATCCGGCTTGCTCTTTGCAATCTTTGCAAGGATCTCCTCATGATCCATCTCTTCCAAGGGCTGGAACTTCGGGCTGAACCTTCCGGCAATTTGTACGCCGGGGAAGTTATTTTCCATCCATGCCGCCGCGCCCGCGGAACTCTCTTCAGATGCACCCAGCATGAAGATGCGATATCCGCGCTGGCTCGATAACTTTGCCAGTTGCGGCACCAGATCGGATCCCGCCACGCGTTCCTTCAATCCCGCTCCCAGAAGGTGCGAGGCCCATACCAGCGGCATACCGTCAGCCAGAACCACATCGCAACTGGCCAGCGTCTCGTACAACTCTTCGTCGTGAATGGACTTCATCAGAAAGTCCACGTTTGCTGTCGCAATCTGATGGAAGCCGCCTTCAGCTATGCTGGCATCCACCACATCCAGAACTTCTTCCATCGTTAAGTTGTCAACAGCCACACCTAGTATGGCGATACGAGGATCTCTTGATTTCGTCATGGCGATCACTCCTGGTAAGTCGTTCAGGATCGGGCTGTAAAGCTCTTCTTGTCGGTGTGAAGAACGTCATACCCGCGCTGGGGAAGAAAACTCGAATTGCGTTCGAGTAATTTGTTGACAGAAGGGAGGCAACCAATCGGGCCGTGACACTACGAAGGGAGATGGGGGTTATTACCCAAGTACAAAGCCGATAGAACCAATTACGGCTTTAGTCACGGAGAAATCTTTTTTCTCCCTGCAACTTCTGACAATGGGAGTTAATTACTTCGCTCAGCGTGCTCCGCGTTCATTCGGTCTGGCACGGCTTCCACGTCGCTCAGATTCAGTTCTGCCGAAATAGCTTGTGAAAATACTGAGATCGTGACAATCAGGCGGAGGCTGTTCTTGATCCGCGCCAGTCGTCCCTGTACTCCGGCCAGCGGACCGCGCGTCACTCGCACCAATGTCCCCGGCGTCAGCGCATCGCAGCGGTCACAGGGAAGATTGCTGCCCAGAGTCCTGCGAACAGCGTCGATCTCGTCTTCTGAGATTCGGCTCGGCTCATGGTTTCCGCCAAGCAGGCGAACAATCCCGGTTGTCTCCAGAACCTTTACGCGGTTACGCAGAGTAGGTTCATAATGCAGAAACAGATAGCCGCTGAATGCCGGAACTTCGATCAGTTTGCGGCGATCCTTCCATTGATGGACTTCGCGCAGCAAGGGAAGATATGTCAGAAACCCTTTGCTGGTCAGGCCAAGAGCCACGCGCTGCTCGCAGCGATAACCCGTCTGCACCGCATACCAGGCATGACTGGGATTCTCATCGCGAGTTATCTCCCCAATCGTCATTCCGAGACTTAAGCAGGCTTCGCCCATATCACCCCCAGGTGAGCGTTAACAGAAGTGGACTACTACCGTCCAAATAGAAGAATTGATAGCGAGCTGGAGCGAAGCGCTCCGGTGCCAAAACAAAAAGTTGCAATGACCATGAATCAATCACTCATGGTGAACAAGGTCTCTTCCGACTTTGATCTTCGTTCTTGCGGTGTCGGATTCATGAATGGTCCGTTCGAAAAGCCATTCTGCATTGCACCCCAATACCGCCGCGATGTCTTCTCGCATCTTCTGCTTTGGCGCGTGAACACCGTTAATGATTCGGCTCAGATTCGCCTCATCAATGCCCACGAGCTTGGCCAGGCGATTCTGGCGCATTCCAGTCGTATACATTCGAAGCTTGAGATTGGGATAGATACAGTACGCCCTTTCTGTCTAGGGAATCACAGTCTCTTTGAGTGTGCTACGTACGGGGAAGGAGACTGATCTCCGTGAGACCTCTCAATTTGTGTAGTGACGGTCAACGGGGAATCGTTTCAAAATTCCGCCTTACACTTCAATTAAGACTAGGGTACTGTAAATTGAAATAAATTGCTACTAAACTTTAGTACTCAGAAAAAGTATCCTCTGCGATAACCTCTAGGGTATCTGACTCTGAATATTGTATTAACATACATTTTATGAATAATTTATGACTTTCGTTTCGCGCCTCAAAACAAACAGCCAAGGCTGTGGATTCTCGCATTTCTGACAATTCGAATGACATAATCACCTCCACAGCGTTGCAATTTATTGATTCGTTATGCAGATTGGCAACACGCTTGCTAGGCAGGCAAACTCAAATCTCTCCGCTATAAAAAGTCTGCCTTCTTGCGTATCCGGCATCCAGCAACTCGTTACAGCACGGGATCAATCTCGTTGTAAGCTCTGACTGCCTCTTTATATCGAACGGGCATTTGCACCACCGACCAATTTCCTGCCGGCGCTGCAACCGCTCCGGCAAACTCGCCAGTCAGTTCCAGATCCCGGATGCGCCATCTCTGTTTGCCATTGTCATCCGCCTCGCCGCTCAGACTCACTTGATCCAAGGGACCGGAGGATACATCGGCCTCGTCCAATCCGCGCAGCAATCCGCATCCAACCGCCTTCAACAAGGCCTCTTTTCGCGTCCAGAAACGCAGAAAAATGCTCGCCTGTTCTTGAGGCGTTGGCGCCTTCGCGATCAATGCCGCTTCCTTCGGCGTAAAATGCGCGGAGGCGATATCGAGAGCCTCTACATCCCGATGCATTGCCTCCACGTCGATCCCCACTTCACCTGCAGTTGTAAAAGCGATGACTCCCATTCCGCCGGAATGCGATACATTGAAGTGAAGCGCGGAGGCTTCGGCGAGGCAAGGCTTGCCCTGGGCATTCGTTGTCAACTCAATCTTCTCCGGCGCCTTCCGCAGATATCCGGCCAGTCCCAGCCGCAGCATCGCTCGGCAATGCCTGTATCGGTATGAGTCTCGCGGAAAATGAAAGCGTCCCGCGCGGTTCCGCTCTTCAATCGACAAGATGTTGTCGAGATCAATCTCCGGCTTCAGCGGCCTGTCCAGATCGATCATCCAGACGATGATGGTCGTACTCGCCGGCAATTCACGCAGTTGAAAACCCTCGTTCATAGAGTTCCTTTTTACTGCACAAAGGAGGTACCTGACAGAACGCGATGCATATCTCTCCGCTCGTCATCCTTCTCGCTTGGATACCGGTTGGCGCGTTCCTCTTCCGCCTCTGTCCGCTCCGCATTGCAATTCTAGCGAATTTCTTCGCAGGCTGGGCGATTCTTCCCGGTGCAAACTATCCCGCTACTGATGTCGAATTTCCTTACTGGATACTTGGCGTCTGCCTCCCATCCGGCTATCTCCTCACCAAAGCCACGGCCATTGGACTGGCAGCTCTGATCGGTGTCCTGCTCTTTCAATTCGCGGAATTGAAGCGATTCAGGCCGGACATCTGCGACCTTCCTATCGCCGTATGGTGCTGTGTGCCGCTTCTCTCGGCAGCCACGCATTGGCAGACGCTTCATGAGGGGCTGCTGGGCGCAGCTTATCAGACCATCGCCTGGGGTGTGCCCTGGCTGCTCGGCCGCATCTGCTTCTCCAGCGACGATTCGTTGCTCCTCGCTGCCAAGGCTTGCGTCATCGCGGGCATCTGCTACGTTCCAATCTGTCTCGTCGAGATTTGCTCCGGGCCGCAACTCTATGCGCTCCTTTATGGGTACCAACCCTACAGGTGGGTCGGCGCTGTGCGTTACATCGGCTTCCGCCCCATTGGCCTTTTGGAGGACGGAAATCAACTAGGCATTTGGATGGCGGCAGCTACGCTGGTAGCCTTCTTCCTCTGGCTGCATCATCTGGTACCCCGCATTCTCGGCCTGCCCATCAAATGGGTCGCGATCACGCTGGCTGTAGTTACACTGCTCTGCCAGTCTGTTGGAAGCATTTTCTTGCTGCTGGCACTCCTGCCTTTGGCGCTCGTGAAGCGTCGCTCACATCTTCGGACGATTGTTGCTGTCGTGATTTGCGGCATTCTCGCCATTGCGCTCTTCCGCATGACGAACCTCGTATCTCTGCGCTCACTCGCCCATCGCAATGCCGTCGCCGCTTCGCTCTCAAACGCTCTGACAAGTGTGGGCCGCCACTCGCTCGCATGGCGCTTCGCGCGCGATGAAAGCAACATCGTCGCAGCGCTCCGCCTGCCTATCCTCGGTACCGGGCAATGGAACTGGTGGCTAGAGGGCGGCGTCCGGCCCTGGAGCCTCTGGCTGCTTGTGCTGGGAATGTACGGCCTGGTCGGCCTGTTTGCATTTGCATGCATCCTCTTTCTCCCGGTGATGCGCGCAGTGTGGCCGTCCGCCGTAGGCAACCTTCGCAGCATTCGGCTGGCGATGGCCGCCCTCGTTCTCATGGTTGCGATCGATAACCTTCTCGATGGAGCAATGACCTTGCCTTATTTGCTGGTCATGGGCGGTCTGGCAACAAATTCAGCAGAGCGTCCCCGTCATGAGTGATGCAAAGGCTGGTTACCGTAGGCTGTTCTCCCAAAAACCTCCATCGCAGCATTTGACTCCGCGCTGTTACCATGTAGTATGCCGGAGAATTCATGCGCGACCACCTGGCTACATTGCTCGATGATTTTCGCCGCTACGACCGCCAGATAGCGGTCGTTCGCTATCGCGGCATCAGGCGGCGAGCTACCACGTATGGTGAACTGGCGAGGCTCGCGGGTCGCTTTGCGGCACTGCTGGTGGAGCTGGGCATCGAACCGGGCGACCGGGTTCTGATCTGGGCGGAGAACAGCGCCGAGTGGATGGCCGCCTTTTATGGCTGCCTGCTGCGCGGGGCGCTGGCGGTGCCGCTGGACGCCTACGGCAGCGTCGAGTTTGCCAAGCGCGTGGCTGCCGATGTGCAACCCAAACTGGCGGTCGGCGATGCGCTGCTGGTGAGGCAGTTGCCCGCCGATTATCAGCGAATCCCATTTGAAGAGTGGCTGGGTGTGCTGCCTGCCGAAGAGGCCGGGCCAGTTGACGGGCTAACGCACGATACGCCCTTGCAAATTTTGTTCACCTCCGGCACTACCGGCGATCCCAAGGGTGTGGTGATTACCCACGGCAATGTGCTGGCCAGCATTACACCGATTGAGGAGGGCGCGCAGCCCTATATGCGCTGGGAGCGCTTGTTGGCGCATCCGTTGCGCATTCTGCACACGCTGCCGTTGAGTCACGTCTTCGGCCAGACAATGGGCCTTTGGGTTCCGCCGATCTTCACTGCCGAATTGCATTTTGAGAGCCGTCTGGTGGCCTCGCGGCTGGTGGAGACCGTCAAGCGCGAGCGCATCAGTGTGTTGGCTGCTGTGCCCCGCGTGATGGCGCTGCTGAAGACGCATCTTGAAGCCGAGATCCCCAGTCTTGCCGACCGGGTGGCCGAGTCAGAGCGGAAGATGGGGGTGCCCCAACGCTGGTGGAAGTTCCGTGATGTGCATGGCGCATTTGGTCTCAAGTTTTGGGCGCTGATCTCCGGTGGCGGCGCGCTGGCCTCGCCGCTGGAGAAGTTCTGGAACACGCTGGGATTTGTGGTGGTGCAGGGCTACGGGATGACCGAAACTACCGCGCTGATTACACTCAACCATCCCTTTCACGTGGCTCGCGGAACGATCGGCAAGCCGCTGGTCGGGCGCGAGGTGAAGCTGGGGCCGGACGGCGAAGTGCTAGTACGGGGCGCGTCGATCTCCGGCGCGACATGGTCGGGTGGGGCGTTGCATCCGCGCACCGACGAGTGGCTCGCTACGGGCGATCTGGCTGAGACCGAGCCGAGTGGCGAGTTGCGCTTTGTGGGGCGCAAGAGCGAAGTGATCGTTACCTCATCGGGAGTGAATCTGCATCCCGAAGATCTCGAGGCGGCCGTCGAGCAGGAGGCAAACGTAGCAGCCTGCGCCGTGGTGGCGATGGAGACGGCGACCGGCCCGGAGCCTTGCGCGGTGCTGGCCATGCGCGGCATCAGTGACGGAGCGGCGGCAGCGATTGAAGGCGCAAACCGGAGGCTGGCGGAGTTTCAGCGGCTGCGGCATTGGATGCTCTGGCCGGAGCCGGACTTGCCCCGCACATCGACGGGCAAAGTGAAGCGCAAGGCGGTCTCGGAGTGGCTGCGTGGAATTCAGGCGGCTTGCTCGACTGCCTTTACGGGTGAAGCAGCGGGGAATGGAGCCGAGGCTTTCCGTGCTTCGGCGGATTGGCTGCTGGCGCTGATTGCGCAAATCTCCGGCGAGACGCCGCGCGGCGTCGGCGACGAGCTGCGGCTGACGGAGGATTTGCAACTGGATAGCCTGGGGCGTGTGCAACTGGCGGCGGCTCTTGAGGAACGGCTCGGAGTTGGGCCGCGCAGGGGATCGCTGGAAGAGGCGCAGACACTGGGCGAACTGCGCAGGCTTGTGGCTGGCGAGGGCGATGACGAGAACGCTGAATCGGAAGTCGGTAGAGTTCCGCGCAATCTTCTCGAAGAGCGCATTTCAGGAATCAAACAGGCTGCGGAAAATCTCTTTGCTTTGAAGGGCCACGATTTTAGTCGTGCCGCAAGATTTCCAAAATCTACGCTGGCCTTAGCCCCTGAGGGATGTCTGCCGCCAATTTCGTTTGATAATGCAAGTAATTCCGCAGCCCCTGCAGTCTCGGCCTACCGCCCCGAGGCCGCTGATGGAACGGCTTCAATTGCCTACAATGCGCATGAGCTTTCTCAAGCACAATATGTCTATCCGCGCTGGCCCTGGCTGCCTCCCTTTCAGTGGCTGCGCGTGGCCTTTATTGAAGCGGTCGCGCAACCGCTGGTTTGGCTGCTGGCGAATCCGCGCGTGGCGGCTCCGGAATTACCGCTGAGCAACGAGCCGATGCTGATCGTTGCCAATCATGTGACGACCTTCGATGGGCCTCTGGTGCAGTACGCGCTGCCCAAGGCGCTCAGGCGGCGGATTGCCGTGGCAATGTCCGGCGATATGCTGGAGGATTACCGGCACTTCCGCAATCCCGAGAGCGCGCCGGGGACCAAGAGTTTTTATCTCCCCGGGCCGCTGATCTATCTGCTGCTGACGGCTCTCTTCAATGTCTTTCCCTTGCCGCGGCGGCGCAACTTCCAGCAGAGCTTTGCGCACGCGGGGGCGGCGCTCGATCACGGCTACAACGTACTGGTCTTTCCCGAGGGCACGCGTTCGGCGGAAGGTGAACTAGCGCGCTTTCGCGGCGGAATCGGATTGCTGGTGAAGGAGTCGAGCGCGAGTGTGCTGCCGGTGGCGCTGCGCGGGCTGGGCGAACTGAAGGCCGCGGGCCGAGGCTGGTTCCGCTCTGGCAAAATCGAAGTTCGCGTGGGAGAGCCGATTCGCTTCGCGCCGGAAGACTCCGAGGCAACAATCACCGACCGGCTGCACGCCGAGGTAAGCAGATTGCTAGTGTCCTGAGTCAGTAGTTCGTTTACAAAATGAACTGTCATCCTGAGCGGGTGAAAATGATTTTGGAAAATACTGATTCAAATGAACATAACTCCATAGATTCTTGCTGTGTAGGAACTGTGCAGGGCAATTGTGCAATTTCAGTCAATTTGGCTGCTACAGGTCCCTTGGGCATGAGGAGCCGGGTGCGTCGCCCCTTCTT
>Ga0181520_10001256_pt1 | contig 52115 bp, 34 predicted proteins | sample PEATcosm2014_Bin_29_FD_132451 | JGI IMG/M metagenome (GOLD analysis project Ga0181520, IMG submission 132451) | Peatland microbial communities from MTU Mesocosm Facility, Houghton, MI, USA - PEATcosm2014_Bin02_30_metaG | ecosystem: Environmental > Terrestrial > Soil > Wetlands > Peat | place... | reverse complement strand
TGGAGCAGTTATCCGTGGTACGTGGGCGGCGGCCGGGGCGCGCCGGCCTGGCTGGAGCGCAAACGGGTGCTGGGGGCTTTGGGCCTGGGGCCCCACGAGGGGCGACGCTACGCCAGCCATTTGGAAAGCCGCGTGTTGGAACTGGAACTAAAAGCCGGACGTACGGAGCTGGAAGGTCAATGGAAAGCGCTGCGGCGGGGCTGGTACGCGGGTGGGGAGGGTTTCGCGGAGAAGCTGCGCGGGAGACTTCAGCGGCTGCTGGCGGGGCGGCGGCGGGAATCGCATAGCGGCGGCGCAAAACGGGAGCATGGCGAGCGCGCGGCGGAAAAATTGTTGGCAGTGGGCTTGGCCCGGCTCGGACTTGCCCCCGAAGCTTTGCGTCGGGGGCGGAAGGTGACGGCGGAGAAGGCGGCGTTGTCGCAGTGGTTGCGGGAGCGCACCACCGTGTCGCTACGGTGGGTGAGCGAGCGGCTGGGGATGGGCCACTACAGCAATGCGGGGCGCGGCACGCGAAAAATGAGGCCCCAAGACGTCCGCAAACTGAGGCAGGCAAGCTCAACGCTGGCCACTATCGCCGGTGACGAAAGCTGAAACAACAATGAAATACCAATTTCCTAGGACCGACCCTTTCAGTCGGATTATGGCCGGGGAGTTGCGCCGGTTGGGCTGGACGGAACAGAAATTGGTGACTCGGCGCAAAAGCGATCCTGGCAAGCTGGCCATCGCCGGCCGGTTGCGGCAGGAAACCACGCTGACGATCAAAGCCATCGCCCAGCGCGTGCATTTGGGAACCTCCAAGGGTGCCAATGCTCTGCTTCATCAATGGCTGAAACACGTGTCCACCCAAAACTGAAGCCGATGAAAAAACGAACCAATCTATGGGTTGACCCCTTTATATAATATTAGCATAAAGGAGTTGACGGTGGAAATGGGATGGTTATGGAGCTTGCCTGAAACTTGGGAGATTTCTGCCTCACCCCCGATTTTTCTTTGCGCCGTAAATTTGATAGTGAAATCCGATGCGATTCGTGGCTAAATGTCCTCAATCAGCCGTCGTTGACCAATGCCAATGCAAACCTTCGCATGAAAAAATCCCTTGCCGTTCTCTCGCTCGCCGCGCTGGCCGCGGCCGCGGCCCTTGCCCAGCCGGCGGCCGTGCCCGCCACGCCCGCGCCCCTCAACTGGACCGCCGAACAGGACCATCAGAACATGCTGGACCAGCTCGGCATCAAATTCCTCCGCCCCGGGCGTGACGGCAGCCACCCCGGCTCGTCCAATTACGCCAATTACGACGAGTCCAAGGCCAATCCCTTCCCCAACCTGCCGGATCCGCTGATCTTGAAGAACGGCGCCCGGGTCACCACGCCGGAAATGTGGTGGCGGCAGCGCCGGCCTGAAATTGTCGAGGACTTCGACCGCGATATCTACGGCCGTGTGCCTGCGGTCACCCCCAAAGTGACCTGGGAAGTCACCTCGACCGCCCGGGAAACCAACGGCTCGATTCCGGTGATCGTCAAGCACCTGATCGGGCGCGTGGACAATTCGCTCTGCACCAACATCGCCGTGAACATTGACCTGACGCTCGGCACGCCCGCGGACATCCACCAACCGGTGCCGGTGGTGATGCAATTCAGTTGGGTCTCGTCCGGTGGCGGACGTCTCTTCGGCGGCGCCCGCCCCAACGGCCCCGCCCCCGCGCCCGCCTGGCAGCAGCAGGTCCTGTCCAAGGGCTGGGGCTATGCCGTCCTGCCGCCCCCCACCGTGCAGGCGGACAACGGTGCCGGCCTGACCCGTGGCATCATCGGCCTCTGTAATCGCGGCCAGCCCCGCAAACCCGATGACTGGGGGGCGCTCCGCGCGTGGGCCTGGGGCGCCAGCCGGGCGCTGGATTATTTCGAGATGGATCCCGCCGTGGATGCCACACGCGTGGCTATCGAAGGCCACTCGCGTTACGGCAAGGCCGCGCTGGTGACGCTGGCTTATGACCGCCGGTTTGCCATCGCCTATGTCAGTTCCTCCGGCGAGGGCGGCGCCAAATTGCATCGCCGCGACTGGGGCGAAATCGTGGAAAATCTCACCGGCACGGGCGAATATCATTGGATGGCCGGCAACTTCATCCAATATGGCGGGCCCTTGAACTGGGGCGACCTGCCGGTGGATGCGCACGAGCTCATCGCGCTCTGCGCGCCGCGGCCGGTCTTCATCGGCGCCGGTTCCACCAACGGCGATGCTTGGGCGGACCCCAAGGGCATGTTTATGGCCGCCGCCGCCGCCGGGCCCGTCTATGAGCTGCTCGGCAAAAAGGGACTCGGCACCCCCCATTTCCCGCCCATCGAAACCGGCCTGCTGGACGGCGACGTCGCCTACCGCCAGCACTCCGGCGGCCATACCGACGGCCCGAACTGGCCGGTCTTCCTCGACTTTGCCGCCCGTTATTTCGTCCCCGGGTCTCCGTCCCCGGCACCCCTCCAGACCGAGAGAAACTTGCCGCCGAAATGACCGATTTTCCGCCTCCAAACCATGAAAAACCGACTCTCCACCCTCCTGCTCATGTCCACCTTGCTCTCCACCGCCGGTCTGCGGGCCAGCCCCGTCGGCGAATTCGCTGACCATGGCGATATCGGCGCGCCCAAACTTGCGGGTTCGGCCGCGTATGACCCGGCGGCGCAGGCGTACACGCTCACCGGCGCCGGCACCAACATGTGGTTCGGCAGCGACCAGTTTCAGTTCGCCTGGAAGAAGCTCAACGGCGATTTCATCCTCCGCACGCGGGTGGAATTCATCGGCCAGGGCGCCATCGCCCATCGCAAAATCGGCTGGATGGTCCGCCCCAGCCTCGATCCGGATTGCCCCTACGCCGATTGCGCCGAGCATGGCGACGGCCGGACCTCGCTCCAATTCCGCCGCACCAAGGGCGCCGACACCGGGGAGGTGGTCTTGCCCATCACCAACGCCGATGTTTTGCAATTGGAGCGGCGCGGCGACAGATTCATTTTCTCCGCCGCCCACCGCGGCGAACCCTTCGTCAGCGGCGAGCTCACCAATCTGGATTTGGGCGATGACGTCTTTGCCGGGCTGTTCATTTGCTCGCATACGGCGGACGTCACCGAGCGGGCGATTTTCCACGACGTCCGGATCATCCGGACCGCGCGCGCCGATTTCGTACCCTATCGGGATTTTCTCGGCAGTGTCCTGGAAATCCTCGACGTCCAAAGCGGCCGCCTGGAGAAAATTTATTCCTCGGCCCAGCCGTTTGAAGCCCCCAACTGGACCCGCGATGGCAAGGCGCTTCTTTACAACGTCAGCGGCCGCGCCGAAGGGTGGGGACGCATCGTGCGATTCGATCTGGCCACCCGGCAGCCGGCGGTTCTCGATACCGGCGCCGCCATCAACAATAACAACGACCATGTCCTGTCCTTCGACGGCACGATGCTTGGCGTCAGCGACCAGAGCGCCAGTCACGGCGGCCAGTCCCGCGTCTTCACGCTGCCGTCTGCCGGCGGCGCCGCCACCCGCATCACCGCGCTCACGCCCTCCTATCTCCACGGCTGGTCGCCCGACAGCCAGTGGCTCGTCTTCACCGGCGGGCGCGGCGGCAAGTTCGACATTTATAAAATTCCCGCCGCCGGCGGCGACGAAATCCGCCTCACCGATGCCCCCGGCTTGAATGACGGCCCGGAATTCACGCCCGATGGCAAATACATCTATTTCAACTCCAGCCGCACCGGCAAAATGCAGGTCTGGCGCATGAAGCCCGACGGCACCGCCCAGGAAGCCGTCACCAGCGACGAATTCAACAACTGGTTTCCGCACATTTCCCCCGATGGAAAATGGATCGTCTTCATCAGCTTCGGGGCCGACGTCAAAGCGGATAGTCATCCTTATTACCAGCAGGTCTATTTGCGGCTCATGCCGGTCACCGGCGGCCAGCCGCGCGTCATCGCCTACGTGTATGGCGGGCAGGGGACCATGAACGTGCCATCCTGGTCGCCCGACAGCACACACATCGCCTTCGTCAGTAATACCCAGCTCCCATGATGAGCTGGTCGCCCCACCGCTGGTGCCCGCGTCCGGCACGCCGCCGAGGGCGGATGCCGGAGCGCCCGCGCGCGCCTGCTCCGGTCGCGACAGCGCTCCGCAGCTTCGTCCGCCTCCTGCTCCCGGCGCTCTGGCTGGCCACGCGCTCCAGCGTCCTCGCCCTCGGCCAGCCTCAATACGTCGCGCCCGCCGCCGGCCCCGGGTGTTTTCCCCTCTGCACCACCGACGCCGTCGCCGCCATTGCCGTCGCCACGAACGATTTCCCTGGCGTCGTCCGCGCCGCCCACGATCTCCAGACCGACCTCGCCCGCGTCACCGGCAAAACGCCCCCCCTGACCCTCGACGAGCCCGTTCCCGGCACGAACGTCGTCCTCATCGGCACCGTCGGCCAAAGCGGCCTCATTGACCGCCTCGTGCGCGAACACAAGATTGACGTCTCGCCCATCGCCGGCAAATGGGAGTCATGGTTTACCGAAGTGGTGCCGCACCCGGCCCCGGGCATTGACCAGGCCTTGGTCATCTGCGGCAGCGACCAGCGCGGCACGATCTATGGCATCTACGATTTGTCCGAGCAAATGGGTGTTTCCCCCTGGTACTTTTTTGCGGACGTCCCCCCGGCGCAGCACGCCGAACTCTTTATCAAGCCGGGAAAATATGTCCAAGGCCCGCCCACCGTGAAGTATCGCGGCATCTTCATCAATGACGAGGCCCCCGACCTCACCGGCTGGGTCAAGGACCGCTACGGCGACTACAACCACGGTTTCTACACCAACGTCTTCGAGTTGCTCCTGCGCCTCAAGGCCAACTACCTCTGGCCCGCCATGTGGAATAATTGCTTCAGCGAGGATGACCCCCAGAATTACCAGCTCGCCAACGCCTACGGCATCGTCATGGGTACCTCCCATGTGGAGCCGATGATGCGCGCCGACAAAGAGTGGAACCGCCTAGGCTTCACCCCGGCCGACTGGAATTTCCAAACCCATTCCAACGCCCTCCTGCAATTCTGGCGCGACGGCCTCGAACGGAACCGGGATTGCGAAAATGTCATCACCATCGCCATGCGCGGCAAAATTGACACGCCCATGTCTGAAACCGCCAACATCGCCCTGCTCGAACAAATCGTCGCCGCCCAGCGCGCGCTCATCGCCGACGTTTACCGCACCAACGCCGCCGCTGTCCCCCAGCTCTGGGCACTCTACAAGGAGGTCCAGGAATACTACGAAAAAGGCATGCGCGTGCCGGATGACGTGACGCTGCTCTGGTGCGATGACAATTGGGGCAACCTCCGCCGCCTCCCGTCGCCCGAAGACCGCCACCGCGCGGGCGGCTCCGGCATTTATTATCACTTCGACTACGTCGGCGGCCCGCGCAATTACAAGTGGGTCAACAGCACCCAGCTCCGCCGCGTCTGGGAGCAGATGACCCTCGCCAACGCCTGCGGCGCCGACCGGATCTGGATTGTAAATGTCGGCCATTTGCAGCACGTCCAATTGCCCACCGAGTTCTTCCTCACGCTGGCCTGGGCGCCGGCCCGCTGGCCGCGGGAGAAAATCGATGCCTTCACGCAGCTCTGGGCCGCGCGCGAATTCGGCTTGGACCACGACGGCCAGATCGGCCGCGTCGTCGGCACGTTCATGAAGTTCAATTCGCGGCGCAAACCCGAGCTGCTTTCGCCTGAGACCTTCAGCCTCATCAATTACCGGGAGGCGGACCAGGTTCTCACCGGCTGGCGCCAGTTGGCCGCGGGGGCCGAAGGTGTGAACCAGCGCCTGCCCGCCGAAAAACGTGGCGCCTTCTACGATCTGGTGCTGTACCCTGTCAAGGCCTGCGCCAATTTGAACGAGCTGTACATCGCCGCGGCCCGCAACCGCCTCTACGCCGCCCAGCAGCGCGCCAGCGCCAACGATTACGCCGCCAAGGTGCGCGCCTGTTTCCGAACCGATGCCGAGCTGTCCGACTATTACAATCATGCTCTGGCCGGCGGCAAATGGAACCACATGATGGACCAAGCCCACATCGGTTACACCGGCTGGCAGCAGCCGGATTCCAATATCATGCCGGCCGTCGTCGAGTTGACCCTGCCCGACGAAGCCAGGATGGGCGTCGCCATCGAGGGTTCCACCAATGTCTGGCCCGACTGCCCCGGCGCCGCCGTCCTGCCCGCCTTCGACCCCTATAACCGCCCCGCCCGCTACCTCGACATCTTCAACCAGGGCAAAACGCCCTTCCATTTCTCCCTCTCCAACAGCGCGCCCTGGATCCTCACCGACACCGCCGGCGGCACCGTCGAAAAGGAACGGCGTGTGTGGGTGAAAGTGGATTGGACCAATGCGCCCGCCGACGAGACAAGCGCCTGGGTGACCGTCATCCGCGGCACCAACCGGGTCGCCGTGGAGGTCTGGGTCTTCAATCCGCCGGTGCCCTCCCGCGCTGCCGTCACCGGTTTCGTGGAAGCCGACGGCTGCGTCTCCATCGAGGCCGAGCACTTCACCAAAAGAGTGGACGCGCCCGGGGCGGCTTGGGGGCGGATCGGCAGCCTGGGCAATAGTCTCTCGGCCATGACCATTTTTCCCATGACCGCCCCCAGCGTCCGGCCGCCCGAAAACTCCCCTTGTCTCGAATACAAAATGTATCTCTTCCACGCCGGCCCCGTGCAGGTGGAATCGCGCCTCGCCCCCACGCTCAATTTCGTGGCCGGCCGCGGCCTCCGCTTCGCCCTGTCCTTTGACGACGCCCCGCCCCGCGTCCTCACCGCCGTCCCCGAAAACTACTCCGCCGGCGACGCCAATGACGACTGGCAGGCCACCGTCCGCGACAACCTGCGCCGGGTCAAAGCTTCGTTCGAGATCCCCACCGCCGGCGAACACACCTTGAAGTTTTGGATGGTGGATCCCGGCGTGGTGCTCGAAAAAATTGTCGTGGATTGTGGCGGCGTGCGCCCCAGCTATCTCGGCCCGCCCGAAAGCTTCCACCGCTGACCGGCTTGCCCGGCGGGCGGGCGGGTGTGAGACAGGCTGATGCACATATACTTGCGCGGAAGAAACTTGGGCAGAGATACCCGCCCGCCGATGGTCCAAAAAAAATTTCAGGGTTGACGAGGGTTGACGAAGCGGATTTTTATTTGGGTTTAACGATACCGAAAAATGCATTTCGGGGCCGGTTTCGGGGCGGTAACAAAGGGGGCGAAACGGGGCGGATTGCGACACGAACCCGGATATTTCATAGGCAATCCTGTAGCGCAGACTTCCAAGTCTGCTGTATCGCGGGTTTCCAAACCCGCAGACGCCACGCCATTGCGACACCCTGTCGATTTGGAAATCGGCGATACAGCAGGTTTGGAAACCTGCGCTACGCCGGGCCGGCGTCGGCCGGTGGGGACTGGCAGCGGGGCGCCAGGAACGGTTGGCATTAGGCAGTTCCATAATGGACGGCCTGCGGGGTCGTCGGGGTCCATTTTAGCACAGCGGCGGGTTCTGTCATGTTAGCCGCTAACGCAAAACGCACTTTTTTGACGATTTTTCGTTAGCCGCTAACCCTCCTTCGCTAAAGCTACGGGGGGCATTGGGCGGGGATTGGGGAAGGAAATCCGAGCGTTTCTTGAATGCGGACGGTGAAGCGGCGTGCAAGACGCGCGCCGACTCCGTGCCGCGACTGGCGCGCGGCGTTCACGCCGCTTCAACTCACGCCATCCAGGACGCGCCAAATTTCTTCCATGACCCCTTCCATCCGTCAGTTGTCAAGGTTCAGCACAAGCCGGTAAAAGATTTCTCCGGGCCCCGAACCTGTTGGATTCTGGAGTAAATAACGAATGAAACCGGTGGGGACTCCAATTTGGCTGGGAGCTGCGAGCCAGGCCTGCGGGTTCCAGTTGGCGAGGTTGGTCGAGCTTTGCAACATGGTGGTGAGCGCGGGATCGTTTCGGATGTCCGCGCTGACGCTGTAGCTGCCAGAGCCAAGTGTGCCAATCAGGCCATTGGGAATACCATAGGCGGCACCATTGCTGATAACCGCGTTGGTCGGAGTACTGCTAAAAGCTGTTCCGGGAATGCCGGGAATCATGTCCCCGCTCATCAGCCAAGCCACGTAGTCGCTGTTGGTGCTGAAGTTCAGTGGAGCCGCAATGGCATTAGCCCAGATTGTCCCCAAAACGATGGCTCCCGTTTGATTCGGATGAAGATAAAAGGTGCCCAGCACACCGGATTCGGGAGTCAATTCCGTCAAATAATTGTTTGAGAAGTTGATGAACGCCTGTCCTATATCCCCCGAGAAGACGTGGCCGGGATAGGTCGTCGCACAATTCAAAACCAACTGATCAATTTCCGGGAAGTAGGTTTGCAGCCGGGCCAAGCCCGCGCTCAGATAGACGGAGGAGTTCTCGGTATTGGTCGAATACCAAGTCGGGTAATGCACAAAAACCAGCGCGCTGGGATAATTGGTCAGGAACTGGCTGACAATGGATTGCAGATTTTGCAGATAGTTGGCGGGAGAAACGGGGGCTCCGTTCGGTCCGCTCTGGGCGCTATCATTGGCCCCGAGCATAATGGAAAAAACCAATTGCCCCGGCTGGCTGGCTTCCAGCGACGACGCGGCGGCGAGAGCAAGTTGGAAGTCGGATGACGGATTGGTCGAAGGCAACCAGTCAACCGTGGTATGACCGCTATGACCTTGGTTAGACATGCGCATGCCCACGTTAAAGCGTTGGCCCAAGCTCTGCATGCATTGCACCGGAGCCGCCTGCGTAGCCGGATTGGCCAACGTCGCCCCTGCCGTGATGCTATCGCCCACAAAAACGATATCATATACCGGGGAGGTTGGGGGCATGGCAGCGAATGCTTCGGCCGGGGTTACAATTTGCACGGCGTCAACGAACGAGGTGCGGTCTGATTGTGAATAAGGAACGGTTCCGGCAAAGGACACAATATGAACTCCGGCTGCCACGCTGAAGGGGGGTGACATGAAGAGTGCCCATTGAGTGATTGCAGGCGTAAACGTGCCGATGGCATTTCCGTCCACCATCACGAGGATGGGCTCAGCACCGGCACCGCCATTGCTCCGGCCCTCGGCTCGGAACCGGACCACATAGGTTCCCGCAGCGTTAAAGGTGACAGATTGCGAAAACTGCCCCGTCCCCTGGATGAACGCCGCCTGCCACCCCTGCGGAATATATTTTGGAGAACCCATGAGAGTGCCGGTTTCCGTGACGATACCCGAAAAAGAATCGCCTGCAGAAACGCTAAATTGCCAACCGGGCACACCAGTGAGAGCATTAAGAGTACCCAAAGGGGAAGTGTAAACGTCTCCCGACTGTTGGGGGTCCTCAAAGCTTGGATTGATCACCGTAACAAAGGTCTGGGCCGAACCCGCCGCCGGCATTGGTAACACCGTGAGTGATGCCGGCGTGCTGTTGGTTGAGCCAGCCGGGTTGGACACTTGGACAATGAAATTCGTCGGATCACTTAAGGATAGATTGCTGATGGTCAGCGTGGCATTTGTCGCTCCCGTCACGCGCCCACCATTGACCAAATTAACATAGACGCCGTTTGTGCCCACCTGCCATTGATAGGTGGGCGACGGAAAACCGCCGGCTCGCACCATAAACTGCGCGTTTTGTGCAACGAAAAGGGTTTGCTGCGCCGCCGGTTCGGAGGTGATTAACGGGGGAAAGCCAGTTACGCCGGCCGCCGAGCCATATAAAACGACCAATTGATTTTCGGTTAGAGCCCGGTTGAAGATTGCCACTTCATCAATCTTGCCGTTGAAGGCCCGGCTGGGGGAATAAGGATCCTGGCCGATGGTCGATGGCGCAAAGAATGAGGCAATGCCATGAGTATATGAGTGGGTTGCGCTGACAAAGCCATTGGTGTTTAGTAAGTAGATCGTGGCGCTCGATGGGGTCACTGTCAGTGCCACGAGCGACCATTGGTTTTGCGGCGGCACCAAACCCGAGTTCCAACTCCAAGTATTGCCATCATTATTCCATGTGTAACCCAATGTATAGTTGCCGCTGCCATCCGTACTCCCCGTGTAATTAAAGCCGCTGCCATCACCACCGCCCCGGCAAAATACCAACCCTTCAAACTCAGCCTGCGGCCCACTGGGATCGATCCAGGCAGTCGGGGTCACCGTGTTCGTGTTCAGCGACCACGGATTCACGGTCACTTCCGATGCCGCGTAGCCATTGGCAAACTGTGCGGCACCATTGGTACTTTCGAAACCCGAAAAACCTTCCACTGGAACCGGGCCCGTGATGCCATCAAACGCATTCTGTACCACATTTCCATATACTCCATTGAACCCTCCGGCATAATCAAAGGCCAGCGCCGTGCCGGAACTCGGATCCACCGTCTCATTCAACCGATAGTAAGCCACCGGACCATTCGTCAAGACCGCCAACTCATAGGCCGCTTGCGGCAGCACCAACGTCAACCCAGCCGCGCTGCTCGTTACCGCCCCGCTCACATTTGTAATCACTACGTCATAGTTGCTTGCATCCGCCATGGCAATATTCGTGATCGTCAGCAAGTTACTCGTCGCCCCAAAGATTTTGCCGCCATCACGCAATCCCGCGCCATCCTTCCGCCATTGATACGACAGCGGGATCGTGCCCGAAGCCGAAACCGTGAACTGCGCCGTGGCACCGGCATAGAGCGTTTTCGGTGCAGGCTGGATCGTGACTGCGGGCGCGGTCAGCGCCGAAGCGACAACCGACACGTTGTCGATATAGGTCGTATGGTCACCACTGGTGCCGTACGGCAGCGTGCCAAGAAACTTTAATACATATGCCCCACTCGTTGTCACGGTGAAGTTATAGCTATAAAAAATCCAGTCGCTGAGATTGTTTTGGGCGGTATTGGCCGGAGTCACCGTCTGGGATACCAGACTGCCCAGCGTCACGGCCACCGGGTTGACCCCGTTGCCGCCCGTGGAGGTATCGCGCCCCATGGCGTAAAAGGATAAAGTATATACCCCCGCCGCCAACGTCACCGTCTGGGAAAGCGAACCCGCGCCCTGCAAAAATATGCCATGGGAGCCGTCCTCGATCACCTTGTTCCCCAAGGCTCCCGAAGTCGTGGCAATCCCATCGTAGCCATTGTTCACTCCCGATGTTCCGAGCGCCCACCCCGTGGCCACATTCGTGGGCAAACTCCCAAAATTGACCGTATATGCATCGGAACTCACACTCGTCGACAGAGTCTCGAAGCTCCCGTTCACAACCAGGTTCTGGGCGCGAGCAACATGCGGCATCCATAATCCAAGGGCAAGCAGCAGGATCAAAGACAGCAGCAACTTTTGCCTCATAATGAAACGCGTAAACGATTTATGTTTCATGAACTTTTTATGGAATATTTAAATGTCACAACCCAAATGTACGGATTAATTTCCTCACAAACGGAACCACGAAAGCAAGCAAGATGCCAGATCCGCGGCGTCTTCAAAACGCCGCGAATGATGGCGTGCCGGCTGGGAATTTGTCCGGGCCAAAAATCTTAAGCATCCCGTCTCTTGAAATCCTATTTAGTTTTGACAGGTATCAAGCGACGGCCAAACAATGCTCCAAAAGCGCCGAGGCCGATCAAAGCAACACTGGAAGGTTCCGGCACAGCCTGGATTGAGACATTGTCCAAGAAAGTCGTGTGATCACCCGCCACGCCATAAGGGTCATCTCCCTGAAACTGAAGCGTGTACGATCCAGCGGTGGTTACCGAGAAGTTGTCCGTATACAGGCTCCAATCGCTGGCAGCGGTTATATCGGAGTTGGCCGGTGTTTCGACATCGTTTACCAGGCCGCCACTCAACGAAGCAGTCACCGGGTTGGCGCCATTTCCGCCGTAGGTACTGGGCCGGCCCATCTCATAATAAGACAGGGCATATTGGCCGATACCAAGGGTCAGAGTTTGAGAAACGGAACCCGCACCCTGGAGGAATACTGCATTGAGACCGTCTTCGATATCCTTGGTTGCGAAGTTGGAAAGCGCTCCATTGACGGATTCGGCAATGCCGTCGTAACCATTATTCACACCGGACGTTCCCAGGGTCCAGCCGGTGGCGGCATTCACAGGAAGCGATCCAAAATTAAGCGTATAAGTATCTGAGGCGACGCTCTGGCTCAACGTCTCAAAACTACCGTTGAGGAGCAGATTCTGGGCGTCAGCACCGAGTGGCGAAATAGCACCCAACATGGCTGCTGCTGCAAAAATATTATGGGTTTTCCATTTGATCGTGATATTGACTCGGGATTTCATATGATTTCTTAGTGTAGCGATCGAGTTATTTGTTGTTTTAGGTTTAGCTAACGGGAATTTTGGTTTTTACGTGCCCATTGACGCGAGCATGGCGGCTGAAATTGCCCGGCTGGACAGCAGCGCAGCCATTTTCAAATTGGGCTTGAGAGGGTTTTCAAGTGTCTTATGACAGGTTTTCATTTTTTGCCCCGAGTTGGCGTTTTATTGTACATCTTAAGGCTCAGCTCGTTGGAGAAAAGCTGCGCTATCGGTGACAAACAAGTTTGCCGCTGCAGGTGCATTTCGATTCTTTATGGGTGTGACAGTCTTATTAGTCGCATTTGGCCGGTGCAACGTCTAGCTCCCAAAACAGGTAGTTTTCCAAAACACCCTCTAAATGGTGGCTGGAGCTGAGGACGATATTGCTTCGTGAGTAAACGTGCGGTTTATGGCGGATGTGTTAAAGACGCCGATAAATGGCAGCGGGCGCTCTCCACGATCCGAGGACTGATTGGGTTTCCTTTCAAAAACGGGTCACCCACGAAACCGCTTGGCAGAGTCTCCATCGCTCGCGACCTCGTTTTTTTCGGTACTGAATTCGCTTCCCGCCCAACCACTTACGCATTTTCCGTTAGCGGCTAACTTTGCGATTCTTCCAACCCTGCTAAAATCGCTCTGGCTGGGAAACCGCCCCCACCATGATGAGCCATCACGACTCAATAGAGATTGGCAACCGACTGCCGCCCGGATCGGCTGCCCTTCCGCGTAGAGGCGAACTGGTGTTCGCCTCCATCTTTGCAAAATTGCCACGCAGTTCATGCCCTTCCACCCATTCGTGGGACATCCCAAATCCCCGCCAAAATCGGCTTACTTTCACGTTATCGTTGTCAGAGCCAGCATTTTTCCAAGCCGTTGAAATTCAAACGCATCGTTCAAATGGCTCCAACCTAATCAAACCTAATAGAACCAAAAAAAATGAAAGGGGCCATAATTGGGGATGTTTTTGGCTTATTTCCGGTGTCCTTCCAGGGCCAGGCGGATGCCGGTGAAGATTTTCGCCTCACCCCGGCGGTAGAATTCTCCATGTTTTTGCCATTGAAATCAGCCGCCGCATTTTGGAACGTGTCAGAAATCCGTTACGAACCTGTTGCCGCTGCGCCGCATGAAGAAGAAAACCGCCGTCCCTGTTTATAAGAATCCCAGCCAGCCGGTCGAGCGCCGCGTGGCCGACCTTCTCGCGCGCATGACCCTCCCGGAGAAAATCGCCCAGATGATGTGCATCTGGCAGGAAAAATCCACCAAGCTCCAGGATAAGAACGGTGATTTCGATTTTGCCAAGGCCAAAAAACACTTCGCGCACGGCCACGGCATCGGCCAGATCGCCCGTCCCAGCGACGCCGGCAGCAAGCCCACCGACGCCGGGGTTGGCAAAAGTCCCCGGGGGACCGCCGAGCTCACCAACGCCATCCAGAAGTTCTTCGTGGAGCAGTCGCGCCTGGGCATCCCGGTGATCTTCCACGAGGAATGCCTCCACGGCCACGCCGCCATCGGCGCCACCAGTTTCTCCCAGCCCATCGGCCTGGCCGCCACCTTCAACCCCAGCCTCGTCCAGTCGCTCTATGCCATGGCTGCCGAGGAAACCCGCGTCCGCGGCGCCCACCAGGCGCTCACCCCCGTCGTGGACGTCGCCCGGGATCCGCGCTGGGGCCGCGTCGAGGAGACCTTCGGCGAGGATCCCTACCTGGTCTCGCAACTGGGCATCGCCGCCGTTCGCGGCTTTCAGGGCGACGCCACGTTCAAGGACAAAAAACACGTCATCGCCACCCTGAAACACTTCGCCGCCCACGGGCAGCCCGAATCCGGCCAGAATTGCGGCCCCGTCAACGTCTCCCTGCGCGTCCTCCGCGAGACCTTCCTGCCGCCGTTCCAAGAGGCCATTCAGAAGGCCGGCGCGATCAGCGTCATGGCCAGCTATAACGAAATTGACGGCGTGCCCTCCCACGCCAACACCTGGCTCCTCCGTGACGTCCTCCGCGAGGAATGGGGCTTCACCGGATTTGTCGTCTCCGATTACTACGCCATCTGGGAGCTCGGCGACCGGCCGGACACCCACGGCCATTTCGTGGCCAAAGACAAGGCCGAATCCTGCGCGCTCGCCGTCAAGGCCGGCGTGAACATCGAATTCCCCGAGCCCGATTGCTATCTCCACCTCGCCGAGCTCGTCCGCAAACGCGTCCTCAAGGAGTCCGACCTCGACGCGCTCGTGGCGCCGATGCTCTACTGGAAATTCAAGCTCGGCTTGTTTGAGAATCCCTACGTGGACCCCGACGAGGCCGAACGCGTCGTCGGCGCCAACGCCAACCGCCAGCTCGCCCTTCAGGGCGCCCGCGAAACCATCACGCTCCTCCGCAACGAAAACCACCTGCTCCCGCTCGATCCCCGCAAGCTCAGCACCGTCGCCGTCATCGGCCCCAACGCCGATCGCGAGCTCCTCGGTGGCTACAGCGGCAAGCCTAATTATTTCACCTCCGTGCTCGAAGGCATCCGCGCCAAGGTGGGCGGCAAGCTCAAGGTGCCCTACGCCGAGGGCTGCAAAATCACCGTCGGCGGCTCGTGGAACCAGGACCTCGTCACCCCCGCCAAGGTCGAGGACGACCGCCGCCTCATCGCCGAGGCCGTCCAGGTGGCGGTGGAGGCGGATGTCATCGTGGTCTGCCTCGGCGGCAACGAGCAAACCTCCCGCGAGGGCTGGTCGCGCAATCACCTGGGCGACCGCGCCACGTTGGATCTCGTCGGGCGTCAGGAGGGGCTGGTCAGCGCCCTCCGCATGACCGGCAAGCCCATCATCGTGGTGCTTTTCAACGGCAGCCCGCTGTCCATCACGTCCCTCGCCCAGGACGTCCCCGCCATCCTCGAATGCTGGTACCTCGGCCAGGAATGCGGCCAGGCCGTGGCCGAAGTCCTGTTCGGCGACTTCAACCCCGGCGGCAAATTGCCCATCACCATCCCGCGTTCCGTCGGCCACGTGCCCGCCTTCTACAATTACAAGCCCTCCGCCCGCCGCGGCTATCTGTTCGACGATGTCTCGCCCCTGTATGCCTTCGGCTTCGGCTTGAGCTACACGACTTTCAGCTTCAAAAATCTCCGGCTGGAAAAATCCACCATCCGCACCCGCGGCGCCACCCGCGCGCTCGTGGACGTCACCAACACCGGCAAGCGCTGCGGCACCGAAGTGGTGCAGATGTACATCCGCGACTGCGTCAGTTCCGTCACCCGGCCGGTCAAGGAATTGAAAGGGTTTCAGAAAATCGCCTTGCAGCCTGGCGAAACCCGCACCGTCGCCCTCGACATCCGCCCCGAATCGCTCGCGTTTTACGACGTGCACATGCGCTACACCGTCGAGCCCGGCGAGTTTGCGATCATGGTCGGCCATTCGTCCCGCGACGCCGATTTGCAGAAGGTAATTTTGACTGTCACCCCCTAATGCCGCCGCGAACTCCAGCCGCCGTCAGCCCGGAATCTCCCAAGGGTTCCCGTCCGCCGGTCCCTCCACCATGAATCCCGATTCGCAAAAGCTCTCGTTCTTCGAAAAGGCCGGTTACAGTTGCGGCGACTCCGCCGCCAACTTCGTCTTCATGACGATGATCCTCTTCCAGACGAGCTTTTACACGGATGTCTTTGGCCTCACGGCCGGCGCCGCCGCCGCCATCCTCCTCGGGCCGCGGTTGTGGGATGCTGTCGCCGATCCCATCGTGGGCATTCTCGCCGACCGCACCAAGTCGCGCTGGGGCAAGTTCCGCCCGTGGATCCTCGTCACCGCCATCCCTTGGGCCGTCGTCATGGTGCTTGCCTACACCACCCCCCGCGGCTGGTCCATGGGCGCCCTCATTGCTTACGCCGCCATCACTAACACGATGCTCATGTCCATCTACTCGATGAACAACATGCCCTACGCCGCCCTCGGCGGCGTCATGACCGGCGATATCCATGAGCGCGCCAAGTTGAATTCCTTCCGCTTCATAGCCGTCAACGCCGCCCAATTCATCGTCGGTGGTTTCACCCTCCCGCTCGTCGCCAAATTCTCCGCCGGTTCCGACCGCCAGCACGGCTGGCAGGTCACCATGGGCATCTGGGCCGTGCTCTGCCTCATCCTGTTCCTCATCACCTTTGCCACCACCCGCGAACGCATCCAGCCCATCTCCCGCGAAAAATCATCGCCCTTGGAGGATTTCAAGAACCTGCTGAAAAACAACCCGTGGAAGGTCATGTTCCTCATGACGATCGTCCATTTCACCATCCTCTCGTTCCGCGGCGGCGCGCTCTATAATTACTATCACCACTATGCCGACCGCGCTGCCATGTTCGACTTCGTGCAGCATCTCGGTCTGGTCGCCGCCCCGGATGCCCCCAAGGGCGGCCTCTTGGAATCGCTCGGCTACCTCGTCCACGGCACCCGGGCTGATCTTGCCCAATCCAACGTCGCCGACGTCTTCAACAGCCTCATCAACATGCTCGGCACCGGCGTTACCATCATCGTCATTTTCCTTTCCGCGCCGCTGGCCAGAATCTTCGGCAAAAAGGCCGTCGCCATCACCGGTTTCTCCCTCTCCACGCTCTCCGCCTTTGCCTTTTACCTCCTCAGCCCCACTAATGCCGTCGGCATGGTCGCCCTCACCGTCGTCGGGGCCATCTGCTATGCCCCCACCATTCCCCTGATCTGGGCCATTTACGCCGACGTGGCCGATTTCTCCGAATGGAAGACCGGCCACCGCTTCACCGGCATGGTCTTCGCCACCATCGGCTTCGGCCTCAAATCGGGTCTGGCCCTCGGCTCCGCCTCCTTTCTCTGGATCATGGCCGGATTCTTCAATTACGACACCAAGCTCCCCGATGCCCCCGCCGCCATTGCGGGCTACCGGGCTTGCAGCGGCATCGTCGTGGGCGTTTTGTTCGGCATCTGCTCGTTGCTGCTCTGCACCTACCAGTTGAACAAGCGCACCACCCTCCAGATGGCCAATGAACTGGCCGACCGCCGGCAAAAATTCAACAACCAAACCACTAGATCCCCATCATGAAAACCACCGCTTCTCTCCTGGGCCTGGCGCTCCTCGGCTGCCCGGCCGGTTTCCCGGCGGTCGCCCAAGACGCCGCCCCCGCCACCACGCTCAAGGACGCCTTCAAAAATGATTTTCTCATCGGCGCCGCCGTCAACCAGTCCCAGTTCGAGGGCCGGGACGCCCGCGGCGTGCCCATCATCCAGGCCCAGTTCAATTCCATTTCCCCGGAGAACGTCCTTAAATGGGAATCCGTCCACCCCCGTCCCGGCGAATACGATTTCACCGCCGCCGACCGCTACGTCCAGTTCGGCGAGTCGAACCACATGTACATCATCGGCCACACGCTCGTCTGGCATAACCAGACCCCGCGCTGGGTGTTCGAGGATGAACACGGCCAACCTGTCACCCGCGACGTCCTGCTGGCCCGCCTGCACGACCACATCGCCACCGTCGTGGGCCGTTACCGGGGCCGCATCCAGGGCTGGGACGTGGTCAACGAGGCGCTGAACGAAGACGGCACCCTGCGCGATTCCCCCTGGCACCGGATCATCGGGGATGATTACCTCGAAAAAGCGTTCCAGTTCGCGCATGAAGCCGATCCGCAGGCCCGGCTGCATTACAATGATTATTCCCTCGAAAACCGCCCCAAGCGCGACGGCGCCATTGCGCTCATCAAGAAACTCCAGGCTGCGGGCATCCGGGTTGATTGCGTCGGCCTTCAGGACCACGTCAAAATGGACTGGCCCACCCCCGGGGAGCTGGATCGAACCATCTCCGTCTTTGCCAAACTCGGCGTCAAAGTGATGATCACCGAACTGGATGTGGACGTGGTGCCCAAGACCCAGCAGAATCGCACGGCCGATATCGTCCAGAACGCCCGGGCGACCGCCGGGGAGGACGCATTTGCCCACGGCCTGCCGGAAGCCCAACAGCAGGAGTTGGCGCGGCGTTACGCCGAATTGTTCCAGGTCTATGTCCAGCATCGCCGGGATATCTCCCGTGTGACTTTCTGGGGCGTCACCGATGGCGATTCGTGGCTAAATGGTCCCGGTCGAGTCAATTACCCGCTGCTTTTCGACCGATCCGGCCAGCCCAAACCCGCCTTTCGAGCCGTCGTGGCCCAGGCCAAATAATTCTTTGCGGATGAATACGCTGGACAAAAGTCCGTGTCGGCAATATAGTTCGAGGCAAGAACAAATCCCATCAGCAGTGCAATGCGCAAAATTGACCTCAACGATTTTCGCGTCGCGACGAGCGAGACCGCCCGTGATATTAATCGCCGCCTCGTCCTGAACCTCATCCGCCGCCACCAGCCCATTTCCCGGGCCGATCTCTCCCGCGAGTCCGGCCTCCAGCGCAGCACCGTCTCCGCCATCGCCGGCGAGCTTATTTCCGAGCGTTGGATTGCCGAGGGCAGCCCCGGCGACGCCCCGCGCGGCCGCAAACCGACTTCCCTGCACCTGAATTCGAGCCGCGCCGGCGTCTTCGGCATCAACCTCCGGCCCTTTGTCACCAACATGGTGCTGGCCGACTTGGACGGGCGCTTCCTGGTCCAGGAAACCCTCCCCACGCCGCTGGCCCCGGATCAATTTGTCGAACTGGTCGGCGGCCGCATCTGCGAGCTCATGCAGCAGTATCCGGATATGTCGTATGAGGGCGTGGGCGTCAGCCTGCCCGGCCGCATTGACTTGTCGTCCCAGCGGTTTGTCTTCGCCCCGAACCTCGGGTGGAAACGGGAGGACCTCAAGCAGCAACTCGAACAGGCCACCGGCATCCCCGCTGAACTGGAAAATGAGGCCAACGTCTGCGCCCTGTCCGAATTCTGGTTCGGCAAGCGGACCGATGGCGTTCGCAACCTCATTGCCGTGGCGGTCTCCGAAGGCATCGGCGTGGGCATGGTGCTCAACGGCGAGTTGGTCCGCGGGCCCTCCGGCCTGGCCGGCGAATTCGGCCACGTTTCCTTGCTGGAAGACGGCCCGCTCTGCGCCTGCGGCAACCGCGGTTGCTGGGAAGTCTATGCCTCCAATTCCGCCGCCGTCCGCTGTTACAACGAGCTCGTGGCCCAAGACGGCTCCGCCCACAACGGCCACAACACGGTCGCCATCAAGGATTTCGATGAGCTGGTTCAACTCGCTGAACTCGGCAACCCCAGGGCCGGCGAGGCCATTGACCAAATGGCCCAGCGGTTGGGGGAGGGGATGTCCATGCTCGTCACCGGCTTGGCGCCGGATTTGATCGTGGTCGTCGGCGAAATCACACGCCTCTGGCAGCGGGTCGAACCCATTGTCAGCGAGGAGATTCGCCGCCGCTCGTTCACCCATGCCCTCACGCGCGTGATTGCCAGCGGGCCCGCCCCGTTGCCCCGCTTGCGCGGCATCATTGCCCTCGTCCTCCAAAAGCGCTTTGGCTCCCCGGCCATCTCTTAAATATGTATAATTTGTTTTAATCTCAAACTTATTATGATTAAACAGAATCAGATTAGCGAATCCTACGGATGCCGCCCGCCGGCCGCCGGTGCCGCCGGCGCTGGCCAGGACGAGCGCGATCCCTGGCGCAAGGTGGGGCGGAGCATTGCCTACATGATCGAGCACATCAACCAGCCCCTGCAAGTGTCCACCCTTGCGGCCCTGGTCAATGTCTCGCCCTCGCACTTTTTCGCCCTCTTCAAGCAACAGACCGGCAGCCCGCCCATGGATTATTTCACACGCCTGCGCATGCGGCACGCCTGCCGGCTCCTCGGTTCCACCGGGGCCAGCGTCAAGGAGGTTGCCGCCGCCCTCGGCTATGATGACCCGTTTTATTTCTCCCGCGTCTTCAAGGCGGTCATCAACGTGCCGCCCAGCCGCTATCGCGGCGCCTGTTCCAACCGCCTCGAGCCGCTGGAACCGGCCGCGCCCCCGCGCGACCTGGACCGTGGAGCCTTGGCTCCCGCCTGAAGTTCCTTTGCACCAACGGCCTGCCGGTGAGAAAATTGGATGATGACAGCGACGCCCGCCCACACCGCCTGCGACAGCATGAAACTCAAGCCACAACCTGCTTTCGGAACCGGTCACGCCGCCCGCATCGCCCTGGCCGGGCTTTGTCTGCTCGCCCTGGCTGGCCGTGCCCAGTCCATCAGCTACGTGGTGGACCAGTTCAACCCCGCCGGGGCCGACGGCTTCAGCTACAGCGCCGGCCAGATCGGCGACGTCTGGTTCAACTGGTTCGGCTCGGGCTTCCAATCCCTTGCCTGGGATGCCACGAGCGACGCCAGCAACAACCCCAATTCCGGATCGCTCAAAATCAACGCCAATTTCACCGCCGCCGGCAATCAATTCGAAGTCTATGATGGCCTCGCCGGCATTAACCCTGCCCTGAACGGCTTGCTCTACACCAATTTTCAGTGCGATGTCCGCTTCGCCGGCGGGTCGGCCACCGTCACCAACGGCTCCGACGTCACCTTCGGCCATCTCCAGTTCGGCGTCATCACCGCCGGGGACGGCCAGGATTACTTTGGCGGCATTGACGTTCCCGCCAGCAATACCAACTGGGTGCATGTCAGCCTGCCCATCAGCGCCATCACCGATACCAACTTGATCGAGATCGGTGACGTCCTGATCCATATCTACGCCCCTTACTATGGCTCCGGGGCCACCTTGAGCGGAGCTTCCACCCTGTGGGTGGACAATATCCAGTTCACCGGCCCGCCGCTGGCTACGTCCGGCCAGTGTACCGTGGATTGGAGCGCCGTTTTTCAACGCATAGACGGTTTCGGCGCCTCTTCGGCGTGGCTCGGTACTTGGAACGCCGCCGAGGCCGACGTGTTTTTTTCCACAAACAACGGCATTCTCTATACCAATTACACGGGCGGTATCACGACTAACAATGGCATCGGCCTCTCGCTCCTGCGCAACCATATCGCCTACGCCAGTTCCACGTCCGCCACCGCGTTGCCCACAACCGTCGAAACCAATATCATGATAATGGCGCAGGCCCGCGGCGCCCGCGTTTGGAGCACGCCCTGGACTCCGGCCACCGGCTTCAAGAGCAACAAGAACGCCAACGGTGGCAGCTACCTTGGCAGCGGCAACAACGCCACCAACCTCGCCTACGCCAGCCAGCTCGCCAACTATGTCGCGAGCATGAAGAACAATTTCGGCATCAACCTTTACGCCATCTCGATTCAGAACGAGCCGGACGCCAATGTGACCACTTACGAAGCCTGCTATTGGAATTCCCAGCAAATCCATGACTTCGCCACCAACCTCTACAACGCCCTCGTCGCCGCCAACGTCGCCGCCACCAAAATCATGCTTCCCGAAAGCCAAAACTGGCAGGACTACTCCAACCTCGCCGTCAAGGCCATGAGCGACAGCGCCTCCAACTGCGTGGGCATCATTGCCGACCATAATTACGACGGCAACTACGGCCCGGCTTCCCTCGTCAAAAACAGCTACGGCAAGGCCCTGTGGGAAACCGAGGTCGCCATCCTCAGTGGCAGTGACAGCAGCATCACCAACGGCGTCTATTACGCCGGACGCATCCACGACTTCCTCACTATCGCCCATGTCAACGCCTGGCATTATTGGTGGCTCATCGCCGGTGGCACCGACAGCAACGAAGGGCTGATGGATCTCAACGCCACGCCCACCAAGCGCATGTTCGCCCTGGGCCAGTTCAGCCGCTTCGTGCGCCCCAATTTTTACCGCCTCGGGGTCACCAACAGCGGCCCGCTGCTCGTCAGCGCCTACAAGGATTCTCTTTCGCCCAATTTCGCGGTCGTCGCCATCAACTCCAGTGCGGTCACCGTCACCCAGGCCTTTAACCTCACGAACCTCACCGCCGTCTCCAGCGTCATTCCCTGGCTCACTACCAGCAACCTCTCGCTCGCCGCCCAGCCGCCCGTGAGCGTCACCAATCTCAATTTCACCTATGCGTTGCCCGCCTTGAGCATCGCCACCTTCGTCGGCCAGGCCACCACGAATCCACCGCCGGTCTTTGCGGCGGTCGCCAACCAGACCATCAATCCCGACTCCACCTTGGTGCTCACCGATTCCGCCACCGACGGCGCTTTGCCGCCGCCCACCCTTACTTACACCTTGCTCGCGGCTCCCACCAACGCGGCGGTGAACGCTGCCAGCGGAGTTATCACCTGGCGCCCGTTGCTGAGCCAGGCGAACACCACCAACTCTATTTCCGTACAGGTATCCGATAACGGCACGCCGGCTTTGACGGCCACCAATTCCTTCAGCGTCACCGTCAATCCCGTAACCCCGCCGACCGTGGCCGCCCAGTTGTCCGCCGGGGTGGTCAGTCTCACCGTGAACGGCGTCCCGGGACCGAACTATTCGCTGCTCGTTTCCAGCAACCTCACCACCTGGCAGGTGCTGTTCACCACCAACTCGCCCTTGTTGCCGCTTAGCTTGGCCCAATCCAACGCCGCGCCCGCGATGTTTTACCGCATCCAAATCGGTCCCTGAAACGCGCCGGGGCAGGTGTCTTTCACACGAAGACACGAAGGCGCGAAGGGAGGCAAAAAAGCGCATGGGAAAGTCAAACCTGCGCTACGCCGGCGTAACCCTCGTCTGCCAAGGAGGGCGGTGGCCGGGGTAGGCCGGTCTGGGCTGGCGGCGGGGCGCCAGGAACGGTTGGCATTATGCAGTTCCATAATGGACGGCCTGCAGGGTCGTCGGGGTCCATTTTAGCACGGCGTCGGGGTCTGTCATGTTAGCCGCTTACGCGAAAAGCGATTTTTTTACGATTTTTTGTTAGCCGCTAACCCTCCTTCGCTAAAGCTATGGAGGGCAGGCGGCGGGGCGGGCGATCCGGGATTACCAATTTAGAGACAAGGCGTGACGCGAATTTCGCCAATTCTCGCGAATTATTGGGGAGGGGCCAACGCGAAGGAAGAGGTGGGAGCGGAGAGGTTTACGACAAATTCTTCCCGCGGAAAGTCAGAGGAATCCGCCCCTGCTTCGCGGTAAAAACGATGGAATGCCTTGGCGTGATGGCACGTCCGCTCTACCATCGGGACGCAGAGCGAGCAACCGGAGTTGCCGGGCAGTTGCTCTCTGGTTTCCGCGAAAGAAAGCCCGATGAAATGTCAAAAGTGCAACAAGTCAGAACCGCCCCCTTTACTGCACATCTGAATGCAAGCGAGCAGGAACGGACGGAGCCGACGCGGAAACCAAAAACCAAAAAGAAAACATGCACAGAAAACGAACTGAACTAAGGCCTGACATCCGCTTTAATGGGTGAACCCTTTCTAAGCCGATTGATGCTATGAAAGAAAACGCACGACGTATAGGGTTGACCCCTTTCAGACGGTATTTTTCAATCGGTTGTTGACAGCAGTAGATTTTGCGTGGTTAATGTGGATGGACCTATGCCTCCGAACACTACAGAGCCGGAAGATAGAGAAGAGCAACAGCGAAACAGCGACATCGATCGTTACGAGCGATTGCAGCACGCTGCCGAACGTCAAATCAAGAGAATTGCCGATGCATATGAATTGCATTCGTCTCTGATCAAAACTGTAGTCGTTTCGACTTTCGGCCTAGCCACGGTTATTACGGCCCTCGTCGGCTTCGGTTTTTACCACAGCATGTCTGAATTCAAGCAAAGCCTTAGAGATAGTCTTGGCGCTGACCAGAAGCAGATGTCCCAACTGATAGATAACAGCCTGTCGTCCATGACAAACCGCATAGAGTCGGCCTTAACTTCTATGACAAACCGGATTGAAATAAGAATCAGGGACTCAGAAGGCAGGATTGACGAGGGAATAGATAGGAGATTTGACGACAAGAATATCGAGCCTTTGATCGAAGCGAAAGCTAAGGTTAAAGTGGATGAGGTGACGGAGAAAACGATTGTGACCTCAATTCATCAACATATAGACCCTCAAATTAGTCTTCTAACTAACGAACTGGCTGTTGTTCAGTCTGGTGTCAATGAAGCACTTTTATCCGGGGCAAATGCGTCGAACATAACTGAGACGGTAATGACTATTCTCCGGGCTGAGAACGACGAGAGGGCTGCGTTCTTCGAAATACATAACATGACAGTAGTGGGAACAAACCGGTACCAAACGGTTCTTTCCGAGGCGGAATACTCTGCTTTACAACAGGCCGTTAATGTGGCGGCGTCGTTGAGCACAGCGCAGCCGGACTGGAAAATGTTCGGGCTTGACCCCAATACTAACAGCCTGACCGACCTCTCAAATTATTTTTGGCGTCGGTCTGATTCCACCATGCGCATCATGTTATTGCAGAGAATTCAACAGGAGGAGCGGTTCCCACGAGATTCAAAGCTAGCATTTTATAGGACTATACTGCCAAGTATAAACAGCCTCAGAGTATTGGCGAAACTCTGCCAGATCCTTGGAACCGAGTCGGGAAATCAGATGAACGTATATGGTTTTCCGGCGTATGAAACGTGGCTGGACATGGAACTGCGAAACATTTTGGTGACCAACTTTCCGGCAGTGACGCGTACGAACCAACAAATCGCTAGTGCTGCCATTTGTCGAGCAATGACTTGTCAATCCATGAGCAACAGCCTGTTTGCAGCCAAATATTATGAGGTTGGACTGAAGGCCGAGCCAACGAATGCAGACCTGCTGAATGGTTATGCGTGGCTGCTTGCGACCTCGACAGACGACTCGGTCAGAGACGGCGCTAAAGCTGTTAAACTTGCGAACAGGGCGTGCGAGTTGAGCGGTTGGAAGCAGTGGAACATGGTCGGGACCCTGGCGGCAGCATATGCTGAACATGGCGAATTCGACAAGGCGACGAATTACGAAAGTAAGGCGATTAGTATGCCAGGAATAGACCCATTGTTAGTCGGGGATGAGAAGCGACGCTTGGAGACATTTAAGTCGCACAAGGCAACACACGAGATGCCGGAGGACATCGTTAATGGTTTTCGCTAAATTGCCCGTGCGAACCGGAGTGATAGGTGACAAACAAACCGGGGTGTAAAAGGGGGGCAACCCTATACATTGTTCGGAAACGGCGCAAACCGTTGATTGGTGTGAAAAAATGGCTCAGCCACGGAACTGCTGGCTGGGTATCCGTCTCCCAAAATTCGCGTCAATTCCCGAAATTTGCGTCGAAATTCCACTATCCATCAATACCTTACGCATTTCTCGCGGAAGGGGTCACCCTTAATTTGGTTCGTTTTCTCGGCATGATTTTTTGGTTTTTGGTTTCCGCGTCGGCTCCGTCCGGTTTCTCGATTCCACCCGAATGGAAGCCATCCTCCTCCGCCGGGGGCTACGGAGGGCAGGCCCCTCCTCCGCACGGCTGCTGCGGAGGGCAGGCCCCTCCTCCGCACGGCGGCTACGGAGGGCTGGCTGTTCCCTTCCGCATGGCCCGGAATTGAATGATTGGGGGAATGAAGATGGTGATGGGCCAATTCAACGCTTACAGCGTAGGGGGAAATTTTGTGGGGTTCGTTACCCAGCGTAGCCGCTCCGTAGTCGCGGCAACGCTGGGCTGGATGATTCAATCCCTCCGGGATAGGTTTGAATGGCGTCGGCGCTTGCAAGCATTTGAGGCGGTTGGCTGGTGGGACGAAACATTCCCAGCGGGCATTTCCGGCACCGCCTGCCGGGGTGCGGGAAAACTGGGGGCGGTTACCGGGGGTGGCGCTCCCGATGGTCGCTTACCCCCGGCTAAGTTCCGGAACGCCTCCGGCGTTCAGGGGGTGATGCGTTCGGGTTGCGCGGGTGGCTGGCGCGCGACTCCGGCGCGGGTGGTTGTGGTGATTCCCGGCGGGGTCGGCGGGTTTGCCGTGCTCTCACGAGTCACGGCCACACACTCACTTTCGCTTGGAGGAACGCAAGGCGGCCTCAAGCTGTCGCAGGTCTTTGGGCAATTCAGCGGTCCAAACCATACGCTGGCCGGGTTTTTCGGGGTGTTCGAGGGTGAGGACTTCGGCGTGCAGGGCTTGACGCGGGAACTCAATGGATCGGTTGGCAGGATCTTGTCCGTGCCAGGACGGATTATACGTGCGGTCACCAATCAAGGGGTGTCCGGCGTGGGCCGCTTGAACGCGGATTTGATGTTTTCGACCGGTCTCCAGCCGGAGCCGCAATTTGGTGACGAAGCTTTTGCCATCGGCGAGTGGATACTCCGCAATGACTTCGTAATGCGTGATGGCTTCCTGAGCCTCGCCGCCAGGGGCTTTCGCATTGGTTGAAGAAAGCACATGCTGACGCAGTTCGTCCCGGCTCAATTGCAGCCATTGCCGCCAAGTGCCGGTGGGGGGGGCCAGACGTCCTTCCACGAACGCCACATATTCCCGCCGCATGGTGTGCGCCTTTAATTGCTCGATGAGGTGGTTGCGCGCGGCGGAGTTGGTGGCGATGCAAAAGACGCCGCTGGTATCCCGGTCGAGGCGATGCACCGCCAGGGCTTGGAGCTTGCGATAGCTGGGCGGCAACGATTTTCCGGCGACGCCGCGGGTCTGGGCTTTCAGTCTTCCCGCCAGAAAATCGGCGAGAATTCCGAGCGCGGAAACATCGCAATTTGGCGCCGGCACGGAGATGATGCCGGCTCCCTTGTTGACGATGGCAAGGGCTGAATCCAGGTAAAGCAACGAAACCCGCGGATGAATCTGCCAGCCGGAACCGCAATCCAGAATGGTGGCATGGCGACCGTCCAGTTCCAGCGTATCGCCCGGGTCGGTGAGGAGTTGATGCGGTTTGCGGATGACGCTGCCGCTGACGCTGACCCGCCCCGCCACAATCCATTGCTTGGCGCGGCCTTTCGGCGTGTCGGGATACTTTCGCAACAACCAATCCAACAGCGGGCTGACCTTAGGTATATCCATTTTTTAGCAGTGGCCTTTTCCGGCGTGAACCGGGTTTCCACTCTTGCACATGCCCCGGGCGTTTTGTCCAGGAACGTGAGACTGGACTTGACGCTGGCAGTGAATTGAAAACGGCGGAGGCCGACGCCGTCGGAATAACGCTTTGCCTGTTGAAGCGATTGTGCGTCGAGAATCTGACAGCGGCAATCTGTCTTCAAGTTTTACCAAACAAAGGACGATACCCGAGAAATCGGTGCGGGTAAACAAATAAGCTAAATGGACGGCCTGCGGGGTCGTCGAGATCCATTTTAGCACGGCGGCGGGGTCGGTCAGGAGTGGAGGTTTTTGCAAACGATATGGGAAAAATGTTGCCGGACAGGCGGGGGGCGATAAACTGCGAGCGGTTTTGAGGCAAGATCGCCGGGGGCACTGCCGGGGAAGGGGGGCTGAACGAAACTGAACGAGACTCAAATGCTCAAACGTCATCTTACGCTCTACGCCGCGTTGTGGAAGAACTCGGTGACGCGTGAAATGTCGTTCAAGGGCAACTTTATTCTCTGGATCGTGGTGGAGCTGCTCTGGTTTGCCCTGCAACTCTGCTTCGTGAAGGTCATTTTTTCCCAGACTCAATCCGTTGGCACCTGGACCCAGTGGCAGATGGTGCTGCTGGTCGGCGCGAGCAATTTCATCCAGCAGCTCTACCAGGGTTTTTTTCTGACCAACTGCACGAACCTGTCGGAACTGGTCCGGACGGGGCGGATGGATTTTCTATTGCTGTTGCCGGTGAACACCCGCTTTCTGGTCTCGCTGCGGGTGGTGGATCTGGGGGCCTTTGTCAACGCGCTATTCGGGCTGTGCGTGATGATCTTTGCGGCGGCCAAGCTGAATTTGCATCCCAGCGCGGCGCAACTGATGGGTTTTGGGGCGTTGTGCGTCGTGGGCGTCCTGATTCATTATTGCCTCATGTTCATCCTGGCCGTCGTTTGTTTCTGGACGGTTCGGGCGCAGGGGATTGTCTGGGGCTACTACAATCTGTTTAACATCGCGCGGATGCCGGATGAGGCGTTCACCGGGGCATTCAAGGCCGTCTTCTCGTTTGCTTTGCCGGTGCTGTTGGTGAGCAATGTGCCCGTGCGGATGCTGGCGAAAACCATTGATGCTCCAACCGCCTGGCTTACGCTTATTGGCATCGGATTGGTCTGGGCGGTAATCTCGGAATGGTTTTGGCGGTATTCGTTGCGGCACTATACCAGCGCGAGTTCGTGAGCCGGAATCATGCGGTTGAATGAATTAACCACAGATGGACCCAGCGCGGCTGGCGCCGCAACCGCAGAGGATGGAAGATAGAGGATCGAGGATGGGAAAAAAGGCGTTTTGCGCTCGCACAAAAATCTTTGCCGAGATTGCGTGAACTTTCACTATTGTAGTACAGAAACGGAAACACTTCAGAACTCGGAAAAAACCTGCGTGCGAATCAGTTCCTAACCGCGCGCGTACCGGTTTATGGCGAGGAGCAGGCCGGCGCCCGCGAGAAAGGATAGCCAGGCGTCCGGTTCCGGTGCGGGCACGGGGGGGGTTCCGGGGACGATGTAATTGGCGGAAGCGGAGAGATTGTAGTTGTTGGGAAAGTTGGTGGTCACCATGACGTAACTGATCTGCGCCAGGCTGCCGTCGGCGTTGGTGCCGCCGGGTGAAATTGAACCGAGGTTTGGGGCCATCAGATCCGGCTGCAAGCTGGAGCCGCTGTTAATCTGGATGCCGACACCGTACATGTTTTGCCCGGAATTCTCGAGGCACAATCCAGGGAAGTTGGGGATGACGCCCATGGTGCTGGCGAGGCCGGTGGCCAAGCTGATTTGGAACAAATCCGTGTTCAAGGCGCTGGTGCCACCATCTGTGTCGTAGAGGTTGCCATCCGCCGCAAAGCGGATGTTCTGACCCGCACCGTTGAGGAGGCTGTTGTTGAAGGCGCCCACCAAGGTAGTCTGGCCGTTGGCGGCGTTGACCGTGTAAAGCGCACTCTGGGAAGCGCCGTAAAGCGTTCCATTCGGGCCGATAGCCAGAGACTCAATGCCCGAAACGCTGAAGGGAACGCTGGCCAGAATGGACCCGTTGGCGGGGTTCAGCGTGATCAGGGAAGTGGAATTGTTGATGGCATACAAAGTTCCGTCCGGCGCGGCTGCGATGTCGTTAAACAGCGTTCCGCCCTCGTCCGCGATCTCGGTAAAGCTGCCGGTAGCCAGATTGATCGTGCCAAAGAGATTATCGGACTGGTTGAATTCCAACGCATAAGCCTGCTGGGCTGTGGCCGAGATGCGGAACATCATCAGCCCCGCCACCATGAGGTAAAAAGCCATTCTGGCGGCGGAGCCGATGATGTGTGTCCGTGGGGTTTCTTTGACTGAGAGTAAGAAAAAACGATTTGGGCCCGGTTGAGCAGGCGCAATTCCCCAGTTGGCACAGCAGTTGTTCATCTTCTGATTGAGTGCTTTATGCCGATGGCTTGTTCCTTCTGAGAACAAAATTCTGATTATCGGTCGAAAGCGAGACAAGCTTAAGCAGTTTTTCGCCCAGTTTATAGAAGAATTTTTGCCCAGATGCACAAACTGTTGATAATGTGGAAGATTCAATACAAAACAGTCCGGTGCACTTGACTCATTCAGTTGCGGTTTAATGTCTTAAATGAGGGTCATAGTGTCCTGAAAGTGTCCAATTTGTGGGGATTTCGGGGGGATCGCTTCGCGCCATTCTCGAGGAAGGATAGATTTTTATTTTTTGCAGTTGACAAAAATGTGTTTGGCGTCACAATGACGACATATAAAGTCGTGTATTTAAGTCTTGGGGAGAAAATGAAAGGTTGTTCCCAGAGGTTTGGCGCGGCTTTTTAAGTGTAAGCACGACAGGTGGAGTCGTTTATAAAACAACAGCTGACCGTAGCCGACGGAAGCACAAAGAAAAATGAAAACAAAGGTTAACTTGAAACTGATTGCCGGTGTCGCCGGGCTGAATTTCACGTTCAGCACGCTGGCGGCGGGCGACTCGGCTGTGCCCGACTCGGCGGCGAACACCACCACGCCGGGCGGGGCGACCACCGTTGCGCCGGCGGCGAACGTGACGGTAGGGAACGCATCCCCCGCCAGTGCCGCCGAAGTGGAAGAGCTGAAGAAGCAAATTGACGAACTGGATCAGAAGATCCGGATTTTGGAGCGGGAGCGGGAGATAGATCAGGACAACGCGGCGGAGATCGTGAAGAGTCAGCCCAAAATCATCATGGGGCCGGGGGGCTTCAGCATGAGCACAGCGGATTCGAACTTCGTGGCGGAATTGCACGGCGTATTGCAATGGGACAGCCGGTCGTTCTTCCAAGACGGGGGCAACAATGGGACGGATGGTTTTCTGCTGCGGCGAGCGCGGCCGATTTTCTCCGGCACGGTGTTTCACGACTTTGATTTTAATTTCACTCCGGATTTTGGCGGCAGCACGGTGCAGGTGGTGGATGCGTATATGAACTACCGTTACAATTCCGCCTTCCAGTTGGAAGCGGGTAAATTCAAGGCGCCGGTGGGGTTGGAGGCGTTGGTGGCGGACCGGGACACGTTGTTCAACGAACGCTCGCTGGCGACGGATCTGGTGCCGAACCGGGATCTGGGCGCGATGTTGCACGGGAACGTGATGGGCGGGGCGATCAGCTATGGGATTGGGGTGTTCGACGGGGCGACGGACTATAACGGGACGACGGTGAATTCGCCGTTTGAGGATGACAAGGCCTTTGAAGGGCGGATGTTTTTCCAGCCGTGGATCAACACGGGGGTCAATGCGCTGCGGGGGCTGGGGTTTGGCGTGGCGGGGACGTACATGGACAACCATCCGGCGACGAATTCTGCGACGGGCCTGACGCCCGGGTACACCACGGACGGGCAGCAGAAGTTTTTCTCCTACAACGCGGGCGTAAATGCCGCCGGCGCCGCGTGGCGCATTTCGCCGCAGGTGTATTACTACTACGGGCCGCTGGGAATACTGGGAGAATACGTCATATCGGACCAGCAAGTGGCCTCGGCGACGAAATCGGCAGACTTGGACAACACGGCTTGGGAGGTCACCGGAAGCTGGGTGCTGACGGGAGAGGACGCGTCGTACAACGGCGTGACGCCGCGGCATCCCTTTGATCCCCGGAATGGGGACTGGGGGGCCTGGCAATTGGTGGCCCGGTATGCGGGGTTGAATGTGGACAGCAAGGCCTTCGACGACGGCTTTGCCAGTTCGACGAAGAGCGCGGATGGCGCCAACGCCTGGTCGGTGGGTTTGAACTGGTATCTGAATCGGAACGTGCGCGCGGACTTGAGTTTTACGCACACGGTTTTCAGTGGATTTACGGGCAAGGCGGCTCCGGGGGTGGTGCCGGCCCAGGCGGAGAATGTGCTGTTCTCGCGCATCCAACTGGCGTTTTAAAAGGGGGATGAATTTAGCCATGAAATTGTTTCCACAAATCCTGCTGGCGGGGGCGCTGGCCGTTTCCGCGGGCGCGCGGGAAATCAACCTGCTGAACGTCTCGTACGATCCGACGCGCGAGCTGTACAGCGAGTACAATGCGGCCTTTGCGAAATATTGGGCGGCGAAGACGGGCGACACGTTGGTGATTTCCCAATCGCACGGCGGCTCGGGCAAGCAGGCGCAAGCGGTGATCAACGGCTTGGAGGGGGACGTGGTGACGCTGGCCCTGGCCTACGACATTGACGCCATTGCGGAGCAGGGCAGATTGCTGCCGGCGACCTGGCGGACGCGGCTGCCCAATGACAGCACGCCGTACACCTCGACGATTGTGTTCCTGGTCCGCAAGGGCAATCCCAAGGGGATCAAGGACTGGGACGACTTGGTGAAGCCGGGGCTGGCGGTGGTGGTGGCCAATCCGAAGACGTCCGGCGGGGCGCGCTGGGCGTATCTGGCGGCCTACGCGGACGCCCTGGAAAAGCACCACCACGAGGACGCGGCGGCGCGGGAGTTCATCCGGAAGCTTTACAAAAACGTGCCGGTGCTGGATTCGGGCGCGCGCGGCTCGACCGTGACCTTTGCGAAGAACGGCATTGGGGACGTGCTGCTGGCGTGGGAGAACGAGGCGCACCTGGCGCTCAAGGAATTTGACGGGGGGCAGTTTGAAATCGTCACGCCGCCGTTGAGCATTCTCGCCGAGCCGCCCGTGGCGCTGGTGGACAAAAATGCGCGGCGCCATCATACGACCGAGGTGGCCAATGAATATTTGAAACACCTCTATTCGGACGAAGGCCAGGAGATCGCCGCGAAGAATTTTTACCGCCCGCGCAATTCCGAAATTGCGGCAAAATACGCCGGCAATTTCGCGCCGCTGAAATTGGTGACCATTGACAGCGAATTTGGCGGCTGGGCCAACGCACAAAAAACGCACTTCGCCGACGGCGGGGTTTTTGACCAGATTTACCAGCATTAAAACCATTACCCATTTATGACGATTATTGGAACACCCGCCCGTGTGGCAGCGCCCGAGCGGCGCGAACGCAGACGCTCCCTGGGGGAATTGCTGGCGCCCTTGGAACAGATCGCCGCCAGCTCGCCCAATCTGGTGGTCAATCACGAAGCCCGCTTTGAGGCGAACGGGGAGGGCTATGAATTGCCGCGTTATTTATTCGTGGGCCCGCGCGGGGGCGACACGCCGATTCGCGTTGGGATTTTTGCGGGAATTCACGGCGACGAACCGGAAGGGGTGCATGCGCTGGTCCAGTTCATCCAGTTGCTGGAACGGAAGCCGGAACTGGCCAAGGGGTATTACCTGTCGTTTTACCCGGTCTGCAATCCCACGGGATTCGAGGACGGAACGCGGCTGTCGCGCTCCGGGAAGGACCTGAACCGCGAGTTTTGGAAGCACACCGGGGAACCGGAAGTGCGGTTGTTGCAGGCGGACCTGCTGTCGCGTTCGTTCCAAGGGCTCATTGCGCTGCACACCGATGACACGAGCAGCGGCTTCTACGGGATTGTGCGGGGGGCAACGCTGACGAAGCATTTGCTGGAGCCGGCGCTGGCGGCGGCGGAAAAATTTTTGCCCCGCGACGAGCGTCCGGTCATAGACGGTTTCAACGCCCGCAACGGCATCATCCGCGATTGCTACGAAGGGATTTTATCCGCGCCGCCCCGGGTGCGTCCGCGGCCGTTTGAGATCATTCTGGAGACTCCGAGCGCGCCGCCGGAGTTTTTGAAGGAACTGGCGTTTGTCGCCGCGCTGCAGACGATTTTGGTCGAATACAACAAGTTCATGGCTTACGCTCCGAACCTGTAATTGTGGCGCTGAAACGCAATCGGACCAGAAAACTGCGGGTTCTGCCGGGCTTCAAAATGACGCTCGGGTTCACGCTGTTTTATCTTGGGCTCATCGTGCTCATCCCGTTGTCGGCGGTGTTTTGGAAGACGAGTTCGCTGACCTGGAGCGAGTTCTGGCACACGGTGACGATGCCGGCGGCGATGGCGTCGTACCGGCTCACGTTCGGGGCGTCGTTTTTGGCGGCGCTGGTGAATGCGGGCTTCGGGTTTGTGGTGACGTGGGTGCTGGTGCGCTACCAATTTTTCGGAAAACGGCTGGTGGATGCGCTGGTGGACCTGCCGTTTGCGCTGCCGACGGCGGTGGCCGGCATCACGCTGGCCACGCTTTATGCGAAGGCGGGCTGGCTCGGGCGCTGGCTGGAGCCGCTGGGGATCAAGGTGGCGAACGGACAACTCGGCGTGTTCGTGGCCTTAACGTTCATCGGCCTGCCGTTTATCGTGCGCACGGTGCAGCCAATTTTGGAAGACCTGGACCCGGAACTGGAAGAGGCGGCGGCCAGTCTGGGAGCCAACCGGTGGCAGGTGTTTTGGCGGGTGATCCTGCCGATGCTGGCGCCCGCGCTGCTGACGGGCTTTACGCTGGCGTTTGCGCGCGCGCTGGGCGAGTACGGGTCGGTCATTTTTATTGCCGGCAATATCCCCCTCCATACGCAAATCACCCCGGTGGTGATCATGGGCGAACTGGACATGTTCGACTATGCGAAAGGCACGGCCATCGCCGTGGTGATGCTGGTGATATCCTTCGTGCTGTTGCTGAGTGTCAATGTCCTGCAGTGGTGGACCAACCGCCATAACACCACCAATCTGGCATGACTCCCGCCGCCACCACCTTGCAGGTGCCGCGCCGCGCGGCCATTCGCCGCTCGACGAGCGAGCCGCCGCTGGTGCGCCGGTTGCTGATTGGCGTGGCGCTCGCTTTTTTGAGCCTGTTTCTGTTTCTGCCGCTGGTGTCGGTGTTCATGCAGGCGTTTGCCAAAGGCGCGGGTTTCTATTTGCACGCGATCAGCGACCCGCTGGCGATGAGCGCGATCAAGCTGACGCTGATTACGGCGGCCATCGCCGTGCCCTTGAATTGTGTATTCGGGGTTTGCGCCGCCTGGGCGATTGCCAAGTTCGATTTTCACGGGAAGAACGTCCTGCTCACCCTGATTGACCTGCCGTTTTCGGTTTCGCCGGTGATCGCGGGGCTGAGCTACGTCCTGGTGTTTGGCGCGCAGGGCTGGCTGGGGCTGTATCTGAACGCCGAGCATCCGGCATTCCCCTGGCTGGCCGGCTGGTTGAACGAACACAACCTGGCGATTATTTTCGCGCCGCCGGGAATTGTGCTGGCGACCATCTTTGTGACGTTCCCGTTTGTGGCGCGCGAGTTGATTCCGCTAATGGAAGCGCAGGGGCGCACGGAAGAAGAGGCGGCGCGGGTGCTGGGGGCGAGCGGTTGGCAGACCTTCTGGCGGGTGACGTTGCCGAACATGAAATGGGGGCTGCTCTACGGGGTGATCCTGTGCAATGCGCGGGCGATGGGGGAGTTTGGCGCGGTGTCCGTGGTGAGCGGGAAAATCCGCGGCCAGACGAATACGATTCCGCTGCACATTGAAGCGCTGTATGATGACTACAACTTTACCGGCGCGTTCGCCGTGGCGTCGCTGCTGGCGCTGCTGGCGCTGGTGACGCTGGGGTTGAAAACGTGGGTGGAACACAAATACGCCAGCGGGACGGAGATGGAGAATTCGCGATGAGCGTCGAGGTTAAAAATTTAACGAAAAAATTTGGCAGCTTCACCGCGCTGGATCATGTCAGCCTCCGGGTGGAGTCGGGGGAGTTGGTGGCGCTCCTGGGTCCGTCCGGCTCCGGCAAGACGACGCTGCTGCGCGCGATTGCGGGGTTGGAATTTCCGGATCCGGGGGACGCGCAGGTGCTGTTTTATGGCGAGGACGTGACCAACATCCCGGCCAGCGAGCGCAAGGCCGGATTTGCGTTTCAGCACTACGCGTTGTTCCGCCATTTGAGCGTTTTCGAGAACATTGCATTCGGGTTGCGGGTGCGGCCGAAGGAGACGCGGCCGCCGGAGGCGGAGATCCGGGAGCGGGTGGAAAAGCTGCTGAAACTGATTCAGATGGAGCCGCTGGGCAAGCGGTTTCCCTCGCAGCTCTCAGGCGGCCAGCGGCAGCGGGTGGCGCTGGCGCGGGCGCTGGCGGTGGAGCCGAAGGTTTTGCTGCTGGACGAGCCGTTTGGCGCGCTGGACGCGAAAGTGCGCAAGGAATTGCGGCGCTGGCTGCGGCAATTGCATGATGAGATCCACATCACCACCCTGTTTGTGACGCACGACCAGGAGGAGGCGCTGGAAGTGGCCGACCGGGTGGCGATCTTGCGGGACGGGCGGATCGAACAGATCGGCACCCCGGACGAGATTTACGATCATCCGGCCTCGCCGTTCGTGTATGATTTTCTGGGCAATGTGAATTTGTTCAGCGGCCGGGTGAAGGATGGGGCGGTGGTGATTGGCGGGACGGAATTCGCGGCACCGGGAGCGGCCGGCGAGGCGGACACGGACGCGGTGGCATTTGTGCGTCCACACGACGTGCGGATCACCCGTGAATCCGGCGGGCCAAAGACGTTTCTGGCGCTCATCGTCCGCTGCAATGCGGCGGGGCCGGTGGCGAACTTGGAACTGGAGCGGGTGCAGGGCGGGGGGCATTTCGCGGCCCAGTTGAGCAAGGAGGAGTTTCAGCAACTGCAACCGAAGACGGGTGAACAAGTATTTGTGGAGTTGAAGAACGTGAAATTCTTCACGGAAGATTATTCGATTTGAACGGTTTCTGTCAGGCGCCGGGAGCAGCCGGGTTTCCGCGATAGTTTTGCAACAGGGCGAGCAGGTCGTGGACGGCGCGCTCCACTCCGACATAAACGGCGCGGCCAATAATGCTGTGGCCGATGTTGAGCTCCACCAGATGCGGCACGGACAAGAACACGGGCAGATTCTGGTAGTTCAAACCGTGGCCGGCGTTCACTTTGAGCCCGAGCGAATGGGCCTGCCGGGCGCCGCGGGCCAGACGCTGCAACTCGGTCCCGGCTTGCGGATAATGTTCCGCGAATTGGCCGGTGTGGAGTTCAATAAACTGGCTGCCCACGCGGGCGCTGGCGGCGATTTGACCTTCATCGGGCGAGATGAACAGGCTGACTTCGATGCCGGCGTCGTTCATCTTTTTGCGCGTCTCGGTCAAGGACTTTTCAGCGGCCAGGACATCCAGTCCGCCTTCGGTGGTCACCTCCAGCCGGCGTTCGGGGACAATGCAGACGATGTCCGGCTTTAGCTGGAGCGCGATGGCGACTATTTCCGGGGTGTTGGCCATTTCGAGGTTCAGGCGGGTTTTTATTTTCTCCCGCAAGGCCCGGACATCGCGGTCCTGGATGTGGCGGCGGTCTTCGCGCAAGTGCGCGGTAATGCCGTGTGCGCCCGCCGCTTCGCAGAGGAGGGCCGCGGCCACGGGGTCGGGTTCGCCAAAGCCGCGTCCGCGATACCGGGCTTCGCGGAGGGTGGCTACGTGATCAATGTTGACGCCGAGCTTGAGCATGAAATCAATGGGCTGGTGCCGGGGCGGGCAGGGAAATCGCCCGCGGGGATTGGGCGCCGATGGGCCGGCTGGAATGGGTGAACCCCGGGGGCATTCTTAAGTCACAGCCCGGGAAATTCGTTGCCTCCAGCCAGCTTGCCAGGGCGAACATCTCCGTGGCGGTGAAAATGCCGGGGGTTTTGCGGACGAAGGTCAATTCGGCCGGACCCGACTGACTGATCTGGGTCTCCGAAATCGCCATCTTGGCGCTGGATTTTTGCATCCACTTGAAGGCGGCGGAATGGCCGTCGAGCTGTTTATGACCGGTCATCATCAGGCCGAGCTGGAACACATGGAGCAACTGCGGCATCCGGTCCGCGGTGATTTCCCAATGATAAAGCACGAGATTATTCTGCGCCAGGGTGTGGAGCAATCCCGGGGGAAACGGGCGGCCGGTCGGCGGATTGGGGAAGGTTTCCCAAAAAAGGAACTGTCCCGCGGGTTCGGTCAAGGCCCGCAGATGGGGCGCCGCGAACGGCATCCCGGTGATGGCGAGATCGTTGGCGGCCAGCGAGGTGGCGAGGGGGCTCAAAAAATAATCGCGGGCATCCGCGGCGGTGATCGCGGGAGCCAATCGCGCGTCCGCCTGCGACAGAGCCCGGGCCGCATCCGGCACGGGGATCGCCGCAAAGGTTTGGAGCGGATATTGGGGCAGCGACCAGACAAAGAGCTGGTTGGGTGCGGGCGCGATTTGATAGGGCTGCGTCCAGGGCTGGGATTGGAACCAGGAAGCAAATCCCCGGACGGCGGTGAAACTGGTGAACGGTTCGTGGATCGTATTCGTGGGCACGCGCCACGGATCGAGGTTCCACCCGAGGTTTTGCGGGTAAAAGAATTTGCCGGCGACATAAAAGTGATCCGCCAGCGCGGTGATTTGAAATTGCGTTTCGGGCAGGGCCAGCGACTGGAGCACGGGATACCAGCGGGCCAGGAGCGGCCAATTGACATCCAAGTCAAACCATCCGGCCGGCGGTGCGGCGATCCTTTTTGCCAGGCGGTCGCCCAGCTTCAGGAGGGCGGGGTTGGAGTCAAAAATCAGCCAGCCGCCGGTGGACTTAAACGTGGCGGCGGCAAAGAAGGGCTTCAAGCCAGCTTCCCAAAGCTGGGCGCGCGGGGCCTCCAGGTTGATGGCGATGGCGGCTTCGGGTTGGCCGTTGGCGGCGGCGCGAATTTCGAGGAAGAACTCCGATTTTTGCAGATCGTCGAACAACGGGCGCAATTTTGCCGCGCCATTGGGCACGCTCGCGTTGAGATTGGTTTGCAGCCACCCGGACAGCCAATCAGCCAGCTTGGTGGCGGTCTGGGCGCGCAGCGCCAGGGCTTCGGGGGAGGTGAATTCGTTGGTGAAGGCGCGGGAATGCGGATCGGCGGAGATCTTTTGGGCGCCGGCAAAATGGATTTGCAGGATCAAATCCGGCTGGGGCAGCGCCGCCCGGGTTGCAAGCGTAAACAGCGAGACGCCAATGATGGCCAACAGGGTCTTCATCAGGTTGTTGTGCCAAAAATGGGCCGGATTGGCAATTTCAATTGGTGCATTCCCGTTACATTGTGAACCGGGCTGGGGGAGATTCCGGAGATGAAATCCGCCAGGCAGATTTCGAAAATGAAACGGGCGCAAATTCCGCATTGAATTTTTCCATCCAGAGCCTAAAATTTTCTCATGGAAGACTTAAGGTCATCGCAGTTGGCACAGTACATCCCGGTTTTGTTCCTGCTCGCCGTTGCGGTGGGTTTCGCGGGCGCGACGCTGGTGTCGTCGGTGCTGTTTGGCAAATGGGGCGGGCACTCCAAGGCCAAGGATGCCCCGTACGAATGCGGCAAGGAGCCCATTGGCGAGGGCTCGGCGCGGTTTTCGGTGAAGTTCTATTTGGTGGCGATGTTGTTCATCCTGTTCGATATTGAAGTGGTCTTCATGTATCCGTGGGCCGTGGTTTACCGCGACATGCTGGCGGAGCACGCCACGCGCAACCTGATTTTCGGCTCCATGATTTCGTTTATCGGCATCCTGTTTGCCGGCTACCTGTACGCTTTGAGCAAGAAGGCATTCGACTGGCGGTCGTGATTCGCCAGGGTCGGGGCACCCAAAGCCGGAACACATCGGTTCAACCACAGATGAACACAGATAAACGCAGATCAAACATTTGCCTCGTGGCTGTGGACGTGAGTCCACGGCAAACCGCTTATCCGTGTCCATCTGTGTCTATCTGTGGTTAAAGTCTGGTTCAACTGCATCACTACGGCACCAGGCACAATTTCAACATGGCTAAAATTAAATTCGGCACCTCCGGATGGCGCGAAATCATCGCCCGGGACTTCACCTTTGACAATGTCCGCCTGGCCACCCAGGGCATTGCGGATTATCTCACCACCGAGCGGCGCAAGCCCGGGTCGGCGATTGCCCAGCGGGAGCCCGTCGTGATTCTCGGGCACGACACGCGATTTTTGGGACGTCATTTTGCGCTGGCGGCGGCGGAAGTGCTGGCGGCCAACGGCATCGAGCCGCTGTTGTGCGACCGCGACACGCCCACGCCGGTCATCGCGCATACCATCCGGCACCGGAAGGCCATCGGCGGCATCAACCTGACGGCCAGCCACAACCCGGCCGAATACCAGGGGCTGAAATTCTCGACCTTCAACGGGGCGCCGGCCATTCCGGAAGTGACGAATCCCATTGAGGCGAATATCGTCAAACTGCAGGCGGCCAACTGGACCTTCAAGGCCGTGCCGTTTGGCACCTACACGTGCAAGACGTTTAATCCGCAACCGGATTATTTCAAGCAGTTGCAAAAGCTGGTGGATTTTGCCGCCTTGAAGAAAGCCAAGCTCAAGGTGGCGGTGGACATCAGCTATGGGACGGCGCACGGCTACCTGGATGTGCTGTTGGAGCAGGTGGGCGCCAAGGTCACGCTCTTTCACAATGATTTGAACCCGCTGTTTGGCGGGCATCATCCCGAACCCAACGCGGAGGGCATGGCGGACGCCGCCAAATTTGTCCGCAGCGGCAAGGCGCAAATCGGCCTCGGCACGGACGGGGACGCCGACCGCTTTGGGGTGGTGGACAAGGACGGCACCTGGCTGACGCCGAACCAGATTTTGGCGCTGGCATTGTATCATCTGAAGAAGAATCGCGGCTGGACCGGCGCCGTGGTGCGCACGGTGCCCACGAGCCACCAGGTGGATGCCGTGGCGGAATTGCTCGGCGTGAAAGTTTACGAAACACCGGTGGGTTTCAAATACATCGGCGCGCTGATGGAAAGCGAGCCGATCATCGTGGGCGGCGAGGAATCCGGCGGCTTGAGCGTGAAGGGCCATGTGCCGGAAAAGGACGGCATCCTGGCGTGCCTGCTGATGGCCGAACTGGTGGCCGTGGAAAAGAAGTCGCTGGGCCAGATCCTGAAAGAGCTCGCCAAGCAGACGGGGGAATTTTACACCGACCGCATCAATATATCGTTCGCGGCCGAGAAGAAGGACGCGCTGCTGGCGAAACTGGGCGGCGGCCTCCAGCAGATCGGGCCGTTCAAGGTGGAGAAATTCATCACCACGGACGGCTACAAGTTTCTGCTGCCGAACCGCGAGTGGGTGGCGTTCCGGGCCAGCGGCACGGAACCGCTGATCCGCTGTTACATCGAAGCGAAGACCAAGGCCAATCTGAAGAAGCTCCAATCCGCCTGCCGCGAGTTGCTGGCGGTGTGAGGGATCGGTTCGACATTGCAAGCGGATTTTGTTACCGGTAAGCGCATAATCATGAAGAACAAAACGCTGCCACTGGCGACCTGCGTCGCGGTGGTCTGGTTTCTCAGCAATCTTCCCATGCAAGCGCAACCGGGCGCGCCGGCTCCCGAGGCGGCCGGAAGCACGGGCACGTTGACGGCCGCGCTTTCCGTCGAGATCAAGCCGGGGCCGGTCCTGGAAGCCATGCAACGCGTGGCGGATTGGCAATTGGCGAATCCTTCCAAGCACAAGGCGACCGATTGGACGCAGGGGGCGGGCGACGCGGGCATGATGGCTTTGGCCGGTATTTCCCGGGACGCGAAATATCGCGAGGCGATGCGATCCATGGGGGAGACCAACGCGTGGCAACCGGGGCCGCGCAAGTATCACGCCGATGATTACTGCGTGGGCCAGACGTATGCGGAGCTTTATCTGCTGTATCGCGAGCCGAAGATGATCGCGCCGCTGCGGGAACGGTGCGATGCGATTCTGGCCAACCCGCCCGCGCAAGCGAGCCTGGATTTCTCCCAGCCGGGACACGGCCAGGAGAACTGGTCCTGGTGCGATGCGCTGTTCATGGGACCGCCCGCGTGGCTGCGACTGTATGCGGCGACCGGTGACGAGCGGTACCTGGACTTCGCGGTGACCCATTGGTGGCGCACGACGGATTTTCTGTACGATCAAGAGGACCATCTGTTTTTCCGGGACAGCACGTATTTCCACAAGACGGAAGCCAACGGAAAGAAGGTTTTTTGGGGCCGGGGCAACGGATGGGTGATGGGCGGGCTGGTGCGGGTGCTGGAATATCTGCCGATGAATCATCCGGCGCGGCCGCAGTTTGAGCGGCTGTTCAAGGACATGGCGGACAAGATCCTGACCTGCCAGCAACCGGATGGGTTGTGGCGCGCGAGCCTGCTGGATCCGGCCAGCTATCCGCTCAAAGAGACCAGCGGATCGGGCTTTTACACCTACGCGCTGGCGTGGGGCGTCAACCAGCGGTTGCTGGATCGCGCCCGGTTCGAGCCGGCGGTGCGCGGGGCGTGGACGGCGCTGGTGGGCTGCGTGGCGGCGGATGGGAAGCTGACCCATGTGCAACCGGTTGGCGCGGACCCGAAAAACTTTGCGGAGGATGCCACGGAAGTCTATGGCACCGGCGCGTTCCTGCTGGCGGGCAGCGAGGTTTACCGGCTGGCGGTGTTTGAACAGGCCAAGGCGAAAGCAATCGAGGTGGCGAATCCGGCAGATTTCTGGCGCGAGAGCGAGACGGTGGAGCTGGACCTGGGCGGCAAGCGGGCCGTGATGGATGGCGTGTCCGCCCGGATCCTGGATTCGCAGAGCTATCGCACGGCGGAGGGCGCGGACAAGCTGGTGTTCCAAGTGGACCTGGCGCCCGGGGAGACGCGGACGTTTTATGTGGTGGACGCGGAGGCGCTGGCGGCGGTGCCGCCGGCCATCGTGAAGACGTTTGCCCGTTACGTGCCGGAGCGGTATGACGATTTCGCGTGGGAGAGCGACCGCATTGCGCATCGCGCCTACGGGTTGGCGCTGATCCCGGTGGAGCACACGATCAGCAGCGCGCCGGATGTGTGGATCAAGAAGGACCGGCGGCTCATCGTGGATGTGATGTACGCCACGGGACATTATCACGACGACAACGGGGAGTTCATGGACGACTACCGCGTGGGGCACAGCCGGGGCTGCGGCGGGCTGGGCATCTGGGACGGCGGCAAGCTGTACACGTCGAGCAATTATCGCAACTGGAAGGTGATCACGACGGGACCGATCCGATCGGAGTTTGAGCTGACGTACGACGCGTGGGACGCGGGGCAGGGACGGAAGGTCTCCGAGACGAAGCGTTACAGCATTGACGCGGGTTCGTGGTTCACCAAGGCGCAGAGCACTTTTGCCAGCGCCGACGGTTCGCCGCTGACGATCGGGGTGGGCTTGGCGGAGCGGGCGTGTCCGACGAACCGGGAGGAGTTCGTGGCGCAGGATGAGGCCGAAGGCTGGATGAGCTACTGGCAGCCGGAAGACAAGCCGAAGGGCATCATCGGCGACGCGATCGTGCTGCCGCGGGGGGCAGTGCAGGCGTTCACCAACGACGAGCCAAACCTGCCGGAGGCGAAGCTGCACGCGATGGTGCCGCAGCCGACGCACGAGGGCTATCCGGCGATCCGGAACCGGCTGGCGATTGCGCAGGCGGAGGTGGGGAAGCCGTTCGAGTACTACTTCGGGGCGTGTTGGGATCGCAGCGGCGATTTCACGAACCACGTCCAATGGGAGGCGTACGTGAAGCGCTTCGCCGAACGGCGCGACGCGCCGTTGCGGGTGACGGCGGCGCAATAGGCCGGAAGCTCAATAGTGGACGAGCGAGCGGATGGGAAGGCCGGGCAGACGGTTGCGGCCATTCAGGAAGTTCAATTCGATGAGGAAGCCCGCCTCTTGGATCTTGCCGCCGAGTTTTTGAACCAAGGCGGCGGCGGCCGCGGCGGTGCCGCCGGTGGCCAGGAGGTCGTCAATGAGCAACACGCGCGCGCCCGGTTTGAGGGCGTCGGTGTGCATGGCCACGGTGGCGGTGCCGTATTCGAGGGCGTATTCCTGTTCGATGGTGGTGAAGGGAAGCTTGCCTTTTTTGCGGACGGGGACGAAGCCGGCGCCCAGTTTTTTGGCGGCGGCGGCGGCAAAAATGAAACCGCGGGCGTCAATGCCGACGATGGCATCTATGCTGCCGGGGGAAAAACGCTCGGTGAGGAGGTCAATCGCGCCGGAGAACAGGCGGGCGTCGGCGAGGACGGGGGTGATGTCTTTGAATTGGATGCCCGGCTTGGGGAAATCCGGGATGTTGCGGATGGCGGCCTGGAGTTCAGCCGACGTGACGGAGTTGAGCATGAATGATGGTTGGGGATGGGTTTAAAATTCCTTCGATTTCGTCTTTTCGAGCCGCTCGATCATTTTGCGGAGCTTGCGCAGGGCGAGGTTTTGGATCTGGCGGACGCGCTCGCGGGTGACGCCGAATTTTTCGCCGACCTCTTCGAGGGTCTTTTCCGAACCGCCATCAAGGCCGAAGCGGTAGCGGAGGATGGTGGCTTCCCGGTCGTCCAAGTGCTTGACCATGTCTTGGAGCATGTTCACGACGGTCTTGTCCTCGAGTTCGTCGTAGGGGTTCACGGCGCGCTCGTCCTCGACGATTTCGGAGAAATTATTGGAATCGTCGTCGCCCACGGGGGCATCCAAGGAGGCGGGGCGAATGGAGGCGGTGCGCATCTGGGAGATGCGGGCGGCGGTGGTGCCGAGCTCGGCGGCCAATTCCTCATCGGTGGGTTCGCGGCCCAGATCTTCCTGCAACTTCAAGGAAGTGCGGCGCATGCGGGAGATCTTGTCCACCAAATGGACCGGCAGGCGGATGGTCTTGGACTGGTTGGCGAGCGCGCGCTTGATGGACTGTTTAATCCACCAGGAACCGTACGTGGAGAGCTTGCCGCCTTTTTTGGGGTCAAAACGCTCGACGGCCTTCATCAGGCCGATGTTGCCCTCGCTGATGAGATCGAGGAGCGGGAGGCCGATGCCTTCATAATCGCGGGCGATTTTCACGACCAGGCGGAGATTGGCCTTAATCATGTGTTCGCGGGCTTTTTTGTCGCCCTTCTTGATGCGGGCGGCGAGCTCGACTTCCTCTTGCGGGGTGAGGAGCTTGACCTGGCCGATTTCGCGGAGGTAAAGGCGGATGGAGGTATCGCCGTCGTGGCGCTCGGTTTCGCGGCGGAGGAATTGGGTGGTATCGCCCTCAGACTGCTTGGGACTGGACAGTTCGGCGGCGGGAGTGGGTTCGGGTTCTGGGGGTGGGGCAACGGCCCGGATTTGAGCGGGTACGTGAGGGGCCTTTGGCGGCTTCCGTCGCGCAGTTGCCGCCTTGTGTTTTTGCTTTTTCGCCGCCATGCGTCTGCAAACTTAAGCGTTGGCCGGACGGCGGCAAGCAAATTTAGCCGGAACCGGGTACAAAATCAGATTGCGCTTGAGACGCTGGGTTTTCAACTGCGGTTGTCGCGGGCCGCCATGATGAACCAGAGCAGTTCCAGCACGGAGGTCACGAGGGCGGCAACGTAGGTCAAGGCGGCGGCGTCCAAAACCTTGCTGACGCCGAGCCGCTCGTCCTGACGGACGAGTCCCAAGCGGAACAACTGTTCCTTGGCGCGGGCGCTGGCATCGTATTCGACCGGCAACGTGACGAGTTGGAACAATGTGAGGACGGAGAAGATGGCCACGGCGATGAGCAGAAAGTGGGGGATCAGGTGGAGGACGAAACCGAGAAGCATGACGCCGACCCAGGCGATGCTGGCGAACTGGGTGACGGGCACCAAGGCCATGCGGAGATTGAACATGGCGTCCTGATGCTGGTGTTGCAGGGCGTGCCCGGATTCGTGGGCGGCCACGCCGACGGCGGCGATGCTACGGCCGTGATAGTTGTCCGAGGAGAGGAACAGGGCGCGTTTGGTGGGGTCGTAGTGGTCACTCAGGTGGCCGGGGACTTCCTCGATGGGCATATCGGTGAGGCCGGCCTGATCCAAAATCTGCCGGGCGGCCTCGGCGCCGGTCATGCCGTTGCCCACGGGGACGTCACTGTACTTGCTGAAAGCTGAATGCAATTTCATTTGCGCCCAGAGGCCGATGAGCAGGCCGGGGAGCATGACGAACAGGATGTAACTGGTATTGAAAAACATCATAAAACATCACTCAATTTAGACCGGGAAGCGGCCGGATCATTCAAAGCGAACCTCCCGACCGGCGGACGATAGCAGAGAAAAGCCCGGCGCGCAAACCGCGATTCATTTCGCGGATAAGAACGAATTGAGCCGCCGCAAGTGGGCCGGTTAGAAAGGCAATGGGGGGACGCCGCTGTCCAAATCAGGGGCGGAGATGAGAGAATGGGGCATCGGCGGCGGGAGGGGTGGTGGCGGCGAGGCAACTGAAGGAATTGATGACGTGAGGTTTGCATTTGGGTTCCGCCGCCGGGGGCGGATTGGCCTTTGATTTGCTGCGCTGGGAGACAGAAGGAAATCCTAAAATATGCATATTGGTGTGGTTGAAGATGACCAGGCCCGGCTGGGGAACTTGCGCTTCTTGTTGGAGAACGAACCGGGAATCGGGAGCGTGGATTTATTTCGCAGCGCCGAGAAGCTGAAGGCGTGCAAGCCTTGGCGGAATTTGGATGTGTTGCTGGTGGATCTGAATTTGCCGGGGGCGGTGGCGGTGGATTTGATTGCGTGGATGACGGCGCGGCATCCGGGGACGAATTGCCTGGCCTATACCGTGGGGGCGCGTCCGGAGGCGGTCTTTGAGGCGATCCGGGCGGGGGCCTGCGGCTGCCTGCTGAAAGGCGCGGGCTGCCGGGAGATGATTGACGCGTTGCATGAGGTGCGGGCCGGCGGGGCGCCGATGAGCCCGAGCATTGCCCGGCAGGTGTTGCAGCAATTCCGGCGTCTGCCAGCGAGCGGCGCGCCGGCCAGCGCTTCCTGGCTCTCGCCGCGGGAACTGCAGATTCTGCAATTTCTCGAGCGGGGCGAGACGTACAAGGAGATTGCCGCGCGGCTGTCGTTGAGCGTGCATACGGTGAATTCCCATTTGAAGCACAGCTATGAGAAGTTGCACGCGCGGAGCCGGGGGGAAGCCATCAACCTGGCCCGGCAACAGGGCTGGCTGTGAGGGCCGGCGGCGGGTGCGCGGCCGGAGCCGGGTGGCTGGCCGCCCGGGGCGAAGCATGACTAAATATTCACTTATATGAGTGATTCCAATATCACTAGCTCCTAATCTAGACTGCGGCAGCAAATCGGAAGAGAAGCGGTCTCAACATTTGGGCGTGGTGGCGGAGACAGTCGCGCCGCGCTGGGTGGAAATCTGAAAAACTTTATATGACAATGAACACATTCGGAACGGCCAAGGTATTGACAAAGTGCGGCGCGGCGGCGCTGACGTTGGGCGTTGTCTTGGCGGCACACGCGGACACCATCTCCTACAATGCAGGCGTCACGGGGACGTTTGACTTTGCCGCGACGGGTTTGCCGTTGCAGCAATTCGATCCCAGCTTGGGAACGCTGAACTCGATCAGCATCAGCCTTTCCGCGAACAGCTATACTTCGCTGACGGTGTTCAACACCTCGCCGTCGGCTTACGGCAATGGGTCGGCCGTGTGGAATGACGTGCAAGTGATGCTAGGGAGTTCGGCCTTTGACCAGGCGGTGAATGCGTACAACCCGAACGCGGGGCAGTTTATGCTGGCAAACGCGTGGCTGGATGTGACGTCGCCCTACTTTAACGTGACGGGCTTGGCGGCGGGCGGAAACCAGGGTTTCAACGATGTCAACACTGCGAATTCGGGCCAGCCGACGGTCATTTCCGGGATCACGAGCGGGTTGATCTTCTCGGCCCTGCAGGGAACGGGAACGCAGGATCTGGATGTTTACAGTTCGAGCACGGTTGATTCGGCGATTGCCGACGGGGCGACGTTCAAGGCGGATGAGACGGTGACGGGCGGCATCAACGCCATCGTGACGTACGATTACACGCCGGTGCCGGAACCGACGACGATGGCCATGCTTGGGCTGGGAGGGTGTGCGCTGATTGGGGTGATGCGGCGGCGGACCGCCTGAGAGTGTGGCAGGGAAGTTAGGGGATGGAACAATCTGGCCTTGGTTATCCAAGGCCTTTTTTTTGATTCCGCGACGTTTTATTGCCGATAGTTGGTTGCAAAAGTGAAGCCGTTCTGACGGAAGGGGGGAAATCCGGCGTCGCTTCAGAACTCGTGAATTGGTTTGGCGCGGGACCAGCCACTTCGTAGCTCATATCCAATGTCGCTTTGCAACCCAGGCAGAGATTATCTGAACGCGAGGGAGGCGGTGGTGAGGAGGAGAACGACGAAGAGGAGGGCGGCGAGAGTGTCGGTGATTCGGTTTTGCCAGGCGGGGGGCAACACGACGACGAGGCCGCCCAAGGCCAGGCCGGTGACGAAGCCAGTGAAGTGGGCGACGACATCGGTTTCCGGGCTGAGGCCGAAGAGGGCAAAGAGCATGACGCCGGCGAAGAGGGCGCGGAGGACGAATTTGCGGGCGACGGGGCCGTGGGCGAGGAGGTTGAGGGATTGGGCGGCGAGGAGGCCAAGCGCGCCCATGACCATGCCGGAAGCGCCGAGTCCGAGGTGGGCGGGGGGATAGACCAGGAGGCCGGCAAAGTTGCCGGCGGCGCCGGCGAGGTAGGCGGCGAGCAGACCGAGGCCGCTGCCGTAACGACCCATGGCGAGCCCGAGCAAGACGACGCCGAGGGCGACGTTGGACACGAGGTGGGCGACGTCCGCATGCAGGAGGATGGCGGTGAAGAGACGCCACCACTGGCCGGAACGGACGGCCGCATTGTTCATGCAGCCGGCGGCGGTGAAATCCGGCTGCGCGGTCTGGGCGGCGAAGACGACCACGAGCAGCAACGCCCAGAAGAGGATTTTCCAATCGAACAGGAAACCGCGCCAGGGCAGGGGCTGGCGCCAGTGCCAGCGGCGGTTTTCCAATTCGTAGAGGCGGATGGCTTCGAGGGCGGCGGGATATTCGGGATCCGAAACCCAGAGGCACCAACCGGCGCCGTCGGCGCCGTCATCAATGGTGGCGGCGATGCCCTGGCTGATGAGGACGAGCCCCCAATCCATGGTCTGGCGGCGGTTGCGGGACGGGATGCGGGAATGTCCGGGCAAATCCATGCGGGGGAGAAATAGCATGAAAGGGGCCGGACGAGAATGGGAAATGCGGAATCAATTTGCTTTTCTTCAAGGCGGTTGCGGGTATTCTGTGGGACTCGACTTTGCCAGATGGCAAGCGGGATTTGAGATTTAACAATGGATGCGGCACACGTAAGAAATTTCAGCATTATCGCCCATATTGACCATGGGAAGACGACGCTTTCGGACCGGCTGTTGCAGCGGACGGGGACGATTGCGGCGCGGGACATGGAGGAGCAGTTGCTGGATGCGATGGACTTGGAGCGGGAGCGGGGGATCACGATCAAGGCGCACCCGGTGACGATGCGGTATGTGGCGAAGAACGGGGAGACGTATGAGCTGAACCTGATTGACACGCCCGGCCATGTGGATTTTACGTACGAGGTGTCGCGGAGCCTGAGCGCGTGCGAGGGGGCGCTGCTGGTGATAGACGCGGCGCAGGGGGTGGAGGCGCAGACGGTGGCGAATTACCACCTGGCGGCGAAGCTGAACCTGCAAATCATCCCGGTGATCAACAAGATTGACCTGCCGCACGCGAACGTGGCGCAGGCGAAACAGCAATTGGAAGAGGTGCTGGCGCTGCCAAGCGAATGGGCGATTCCGTGCAGCGCGAAGATGGGGATCGGGATTGACGAGATCCTGGAGGCGATCATTGCGCGGATTCCGGCGCCGAAGCCGACGGGGGAGAAGAGCCTGCAGGCGCTGGCGTTCGATTCGTATTTTGACACGTACAAGGGGGTGGTGTCGCACGTGCGGATTTTCAATGGCGAGATCAAGCCGGGGATGATGATCGAGCTGCTGCATTCGGGAAAAAGCTACGAGGTGAAAGAGGTGGGCAGCTTCAATCCCAAGCCGTACACCCGGGACAAGCTGCAAGTGGGCGAAACGGGCTATATGACGGCGAACATCAAGAGCCCGAGCGACGTGAAGATGGGGGACACGATCACCGACTCGCGGAACCCGTCGGGTTACCTGCCGGGATTCAAGGAGATTCACCCGATGGTATTCAGCGGGATCTACCCGATCAACACGGCGGATTACGAGCATTTGAAGGCGAACATCGCGAAGCTGAAGCTGAACGATTCGGCGTTTGTGTACACGGCGGAGACGTCGGTGGCGCTGGGGTTTGGCTTCCGGTGCGGATTTTTGGGGCTGCTGCATCTGGAGATCGTGCAGGAGCGGTTGCGCCGGGAATACGGGATGGACATCATCGCGACGTATCCGAGCGTGGTTTACCGGGTGACGCTGACGGACGGGACCGTGAAGCAGGTGGACAACCCGGCGTTTTTGCCGGACGTGACATTCATCGAGAAGATCGAAGAGCCGGTGGTGAAGGCGTTTGTGATTTGCCCGAACGAAAACATCGGGGACATGATGGCGCTGATCGCGGAGAAGCGGGGGAACGTGGAGAACACGGAAACGCTGGACACGAAGCGGGTGATGTTGTCCACGCTGCTGCCGCTGAACGAGATCGTGATTGATTTTCATGACCGCATCAAGAGCATCACGCGCGGGTTTGGTTCGATGGACTACGAGCAGGCCGGCTACCAAGAGAGCGAAATGGTGAAGCTGGACATGTTGGTGAACACCGAGCCGATGGATGCGTTTTCGTGCATTGTGCACCGGAGCAAGGCCGAGGGCAGGGGACGTACGCTGGCCGAAAAGTTGAAGGAAGTCATACCCCGCCAGCAATTTCAGGTGAAGATTCAAGCGGCCATCGGCGGAAAAATCGTCGCCTCGGAAGTCGTGAGCGCCTTCCGCAAGGACGTGACGGCGAAGTGCTATGGCGGCGACGTGTCGCGCAAACGGAAGCTGCTGGAAAAGCAGAAAGAGGGCAAGAAGCGCATGAAGTCCATTGGCAATGTGAACATCCCGCAGGAGGCGTTCATCGAGGTGCTGAAGGCGTGAACGGGGAGTGTGTCTTCACCCGGTTCCTGCGGCAGAGCAAAGCGTCTTGGGTGAGATGGTGAGTTGCGGTTGGTTCTGCCCGTTTTATCTCGCCGCTTACGATTGAGAAAGACACTCGATTTTTGCCGCGAATGGGCCATGCTGGCAGCATGGTGTTGCAAGACGGCACACGGACGAGCAGAGTCTCTCTTGTTAAGAGAGGCACAGGGATAAACCTGGCCGTTTTCATTCTTTGCTGGCGTTCGCTTTGCCAGGCGCTGGATGTACGCAGACTCATCTCGGAGAGCATGACGACGTGCGCCGGCCAGCATTCAGATTGAGCGACCAGAGAACAATGGCTCGGTCAACATTCTTCCATGCACCATCATCTTCAGTGATGGTCAGACGTGCAGACTCCTTGGCGGTGACCACGTAGTCGTGTCAGTTCGGCCCGGTGCCTTGTGGGTCGCTGCATCTTCTCCAGACCCTTATCGCCCGGATTCCGTTGACTCAGCGGCGTGGCGCTCTCCCCACTTTAGATTTCACGTTGGCTCGGGTGAGACGTTTCAGCTTTCAGTAAAGCCGAAGGCGAAGGAATCTACTTATATTAGCGAATGGATCATCGGACAAGCGGCTAATGTGGTATCGCGAACACCCTAACTCCTCGGCGCTACTCCTTCCAATCGTCTCCGGGCATGATCCGGTGCATGAATTCGTCAAACAGCGGCACAGTGAATGCCGTGTCGCCATGACCGGGGCTGTAAACCATGCCTTTGGAGATCAATTGATTTCGGGTCGGGCCCAGGGCTGTGACTTTCCTGCCAAGTTGCACTGCGATGTCTCCCGACCGATGCGGGCCGGGGCCAATCTCAGCCATGGCCCGCAGATACTTCTTCTCGACCGGCGTCAGTCGGTCAAATCTGACGCGGAAGAAACTCTCATCCAACGCCGCGATGGCGGTTGACGTACCTATCCGCACGTCCGCCAACGTGATCGGTGACTTGGATGCCGCGTCCCAAGAATGTTTGCCCCACTCCTGCAAGAAATATGGATAGCCATGGGTTTGTTGAAGGATGTGCTCAAAGGCATCATCGTTTACGTCGACACCTCTATCATTGGCGGGTTTGACGATTGCCGTTCTGGCGGCTTGATGACTCAGAGCCCCAATCTCGGGAAAGTCGAAAAGTCGCTCCGCATAGGATTTGGCCCGGCCCATCTTGCCACGCAGTTGGGGAAGGCCGGCGCCGACTAGCACGACGGGGAGCCTGCGTTGCGCAGTGCGATGCAGCGAAGTGATCAAGGCAGCCAGTTGTTCCTCTTCAACATACTGCAGCTCGTCAAGGAACATTGCAAGGCAAGTGCCACCGCTCTGAGCCGCCTCGCCAGCCGCCTCCAACAGCGCCTGCAGATCGTGCTCCAAATCGCCGTTGTCCGCCAATCCCTTCTCGGGCTTGAAATCCAATCCCACGGTGATGTCCTGATACTTGACCTTGAGTGCGTTAGCGAAGCCAGCCAAGCCCCTCAAGGCGCGGTGAGCCAAGTTTTTGGCCTTTTCAATCCGTGAGAGTCGCAGCAAGGCTTGCCGCAGCTCCGGCGCTATGATCGCCGGCAATGACCGGTCTTCCGGCGCCTCCAACCGCAACGTATGGCTGCCCGATTCTTCGGCATCGTCTCGCATGCGATCCAGTAATACGGT
>Ga0181520_10001254_pt1 | contig 52133 bp, 38 predicted proteins | sample PEATcosm2014_Bin_29_FD_132451 | JGI IMG/M metagenome (GOLD analysis project Ga0181520, IMG submission 132451) | Peatland microbial communities from MTU Mesocosm Facility, Houghton, MI, USA - PEATcosm2014_Bin02_30_metaG | ecosystem: Environmental > Terrestrial > Soil > Wetlands > Peat | place... | reverse complement strand
CGGACCCCAACATGTGGGATACTGTGGGGGACAGAGTACTCGGTGTGGCCGGGTCCGCCCGCCTGGAGCCGTCCCTCGTGGACGTGGGTTCCATCGCCGCGCCAGACAACTCAGCAAAGAGGACCACACAGTGAGCACTTCCGCTTCCCCACCGCCGTCGGACCCATCGGCTGCTCCGGCCGCGATGGGAGGTGAGAGCCGGCGCGGCTCCCGCCGCAACGGCAACGGAAAGCTGGAGGTGAGCAACAGCGGGCTGCGGATCGAACGCCGCTTCACGAAGGTCGGGATCCACCCCTACGACGAGGTGAGCTGGGAGCAGCGCACGGCCAGCATCGCCAACGAGAAGGGGGAGCTGGTCTTCGAGCAGAGGGACTGCGAGGTCCCCACCTTCTGGTCCCAGATGGCAACCAACGTGGTGGTCTCCAAGTACTTCCGCGGACCCCTGGGGACGCCGCGGCGGGAGGTGAGCGTCCGCCAGATGATCTCCCGGGTGGTCGAGACCATCACCGGCTGGGGACGCGCGGGCGGCTACTTCGCGACCGATGCCGATGCCGAAGCCTTCTCCGACGAGCTGTGCCACCTCATCCTCCACCAGAAGATGAGTTTCAACAGCCCGGTGTGGTTCAACCTCGGGGTCCCCGGCAGGTCTCCGCAGGCCTCGGCATGCTTCATCCAGAGTGTTGACGACTCCATGGAGTCCATCCTCAACCTGGCCAAGAGCGAGGGGATGCTCTTCAAGGGGGGCAGCGGCACCGGGTCCAACCTCTCCGCCATCCGCTCCTCCCAGGAGCAGCTGGCCGGCGGTGGCACGGCGAGCGGTCCGGTCTCCTTCATGAAGGGCTTCGACGCCTTCGCCGGGGTGATCAAGTCCGGCGGCACCACCCGCCGCGCGGCCAAGATGGTCATCCTCAACGCCGACCATCCCGACGTCGAGAGCTTCATCACCTGCAAGGTGACCGAGGAGCGCAAGGCGTGGGCGCTGATCGACGCCGGCTACGACGGCGCGTTCACGGGGGAGGCCTACGGGTCGGTCTTCTTCCAGAACTCCAATAACTCGGTGCGGGTGACCGACGAGTTCATGCGGGCGGTCGAAGAGGATCGCGACTGGCAGCTTCGGGCGGTCACCGACCCGAGCCGCATCCTCAAGACCGTGAAGGCCCGCGAGCTGCTCCGGCTCATGGCCGAGTCGGCCTGGCAGTGCGGCGACCCGGGCATCCAGTACGACACCACCATCAACGACTGGCACACGTCGTCGAACAGCGGCCGCATCAACGCGAGCAACCCCTGCAGCGAATACATGTTCCTGGATGACTCGGCGTGCAACCTCGCGTCGATCAACCTGCTCCGCTTCCTGAACGACGACGGCAGCTTTGCGATCGACGACTACCGCCACGCGGTCCAGCTCACCATCACGGCGCAGGAGATCATCGTCAGCCCGGCCAGCTATCCCACCGAGAAGATCGGGAAGAACAGCGAGGCGTTCCGGCCGCTCGGGCTCGGCTACGCCAACCTGGGCGCCCTGCTGATGGCCAAGGGGATCCCCTACGACTCCCCGAGGGGCCGCGATCTCGCTGCGTGCCTGACCGCCATCCTCACCGGCGAGGGCTATGCCCAGTCGGCCCGGATCGCCCGCGAGGTGGGCCCCTTCGCCGGCTACGCGGTCAACCGCCAGCCGATGCTCCGGGTCATGGCCAAGCACCGCGAGGCCGCCTACGCGATCCCGTCGGCCACCGTCCAGGCGGACCTGCTCGCCGCCGCCCGGTCCACCTGGGACGAGGCCCACGAGCTGGGCGCGCGTCACGGTTACCGCAACGGCCAGATCTCCGTCATCGCACCGACCGGCACCATCAGCTTCATGCTCGACTGCGACACCACCGGTGTCGAGCCCGACATCGCCCTGGTCAAGTACAAGAAGCTGGTCGGTGGCGGCATGCTCAAGATGGTCAACAACACCGTCCCCGCCGCCCTCAGGCAGCTCGGCTACGGCGAGGGCGAGGTGGCCGCCATCGTGGCGTTCATCGATGCCAACGACACCATCGAGGGCGCTCCAAAGCTGCGCGACGAGGACCTTCCGGTGTTCGACTGCGCCTTCACCCCGCGCAACGGCAAGCGGTCGATCGCCTGGCAGGGCCACGTCCGCATGATGGCGGCAGTCCAGCCGTTCGTCTCCGGCGCCATCTCCAAGACGGTCAACATGCCCAACGAGTCCACGGTCGAGGACGTCGAGAAGGCCTACATCGACGGCTGGAAGATGGGGCTCAAGGCACTCGCCATCTACCGCGACGGCAGCAAGCGCTCGCAGCCGCTCGCCACCTCGATGGACAAGACCACCGGCGAGAAGGTGCGGATCGTGGAGCGGCCACTGCGCCGCAAGCTCCCCTCCGAGCGGCAGGCGCTCACCCACCGCTTCGAGGTGGGTGGCCACGAGGGTTACATCACGGTCGGCCTCTACGAGGACGGCACCCCCGGTGAGATCTTCGTGAAGATGGCCAAGGAGGGGTCGACGGTCTCCGGCCTCACCGACTCCTTCGCGATCGCCGTCAGCTTCGCGCTCCAGTACGGGGTGCCGCTCGACTTCCTGGTCAACAAGTTTGCCCACATGCGCTTCGAGCCGCAGGGTTTCACCCGCAACCCGGAGATCCCGATCGCCAAGTCGATCGTCGACTACATCTTCCGATGGCTGGGCTCTCGGTTTCTGAGCGTGGAGAAGCAGACCGAGATCGGCATCATCCGCCGGGACGCGGAGGAGACGGAGCCCGCGCCGGAGGTCGAGGGCCCCGCCAACGCCGCCCAGGTGCTGATGCCGCTCGGCATGGAGCCGGTCTCACCGACCAGCACCTTCCAGAACCAGGCCGACGCGCCATCGTGCAGCGAGTGCGGTTCGCTCATGGTCCGCTCCGGCGCCTGCTACAAGTGCCACAACTGCGGGGCGACCTCCGGCTGCAGCTGATGATGAACTGACGCACAGACGCGATGCCGCAGGTGGGCAGTCGGTGCCCGCCGGCGGCCGCGCCGATCCCTCAGATCGCGGTCAGCCATTCTCGCCGCGGAGTGCACCTGCCGGTATGCTCCATGTTGGAACCACCTTCATCATCGAGGCGCTGGCTGGCTGGTGAGCGTCGTGGACAGGTCCGCGGCCACGGGGTCGGACCGGTCTGGCGCCAGCAGCGCAAGGAGTATCAGCGCGGCGGCCAGCGTGTAGTAGTTGAAGTATGCGAACGTATTGAAGACGCAGTTCACGAGAGCCATCAGGGCCGCGCCCGCCAGGGCCGCGCCGAGGGTGCGCGGTCGATGGCGGATCACGTGGACCGCGGCGACGAGCAACGCCGCAACCGGGATGACGAGCGGCAACTTGTGCAGGCCGTCGGTGTAGAGCACAGCGGCGAGGGCGAGCGAGTCGGGCCGCGTGGACTGGGCCAGCTGCACGCCGAGGACCGCGTAGGTGAACCTGGGGATCCCTGTGATGATGGCAAAGGGCACCGTCAGCGCTGCGGCGATCACAACACCTGCCATCACCTCTGCGGCGTGACGGGGCGAACGAAGGATCAGCGGGAAGACGGCGATGATTGCAGTCGGCTTGACGCACATCCCACAACCGAGAGCGAGCACGCCCGCCAGACGGGATCGCTCACGCAGCGCCAGCCACACCGCAATGCCCGCGGCGATCTCGAGGTCGACCCAGGCGAAGAGGATCATCCCGGGCAGGAGCGGGAAGAGCACGGCTAGGAGGAGCGCATGCTCAGCCCTGGGCCGCAGAAGCTGATCGGCCCGCCGCCAGAGCGCCCACAGCGCGGCTCCGATGGCGGCCGCAACCGCAACCGTGCTGAAGCGGGGATCACCAAGCAGCTTCCCGGGAGCCGCGACGAAGGCGGCCACGGGAAGGTATGGGAAGCGTTCAAGCACCGCGTTGTACGCGCCCGTTCGCGGGTCGAAGTTGACGTAGAACGGAGTCAGCGGTCCGTAGGGGTTGCGGCCGTGGAGGAGCGCGTTGGCGCTCCGCTCCAGCCCCTGGAGCACATCGATGCGGCCGACGCCAGCGTGAAACCCCACAATGACGGTTCCCACCACGGCGACCAACGTACCGGCCAACGCCACGGCGAGGCGGGGGCGGCCCGGCTCGGCGCGGGCGATGAGCACGACCGATGCCAGGGCCAGCCCGCTGAACGCGGCCGCCAGCAGGCTCCAGTGCAAGGTGTACATCAGGTCGATGACGGAGAGGGCGCAAAGTCCCGCGAGCCACGACCACCGGCTGATGGGGCGATCCTCCGCGGCGCACGCGGCGGCGAGCAAGCCAACCGCGAGCAGCTCGCATCCGAGCCCAACCAGGCTGTAGTCTCCGAAGTTGAGCGAAGCGCCTCCGCAAACGAGGACCAGCGACGCGAGGAGAAGCCCCTGACGTCCGGGGGAGGGGAGCGCCTTCCGCACGCCCGGAGCGGCTCCGAACGGCCGGCTGAGCGGCGGTGGCGCCGGCCGTCCCGAACGTTTCACGAGCGCACGGTAGCTGATCCACGTGACCCCGCACCACGTGGCGAACGCCCCGCGCTGGCTAGACTAGCCGCCGAGATGGCGGCTTCCGCGACCACCGCGTCGACCGTGCCGGAGAGCGGGGAGGGCCCTCGGGTCGAGGCTGTGGAGCTGGTCAGGATCGCCATCCCGCTGGTCTCGCCGTTCCGCACCTCGTTCGGGGTGCAGACCGACCGTGACGTCCTCCTGATCCACCTCCTCGGCGAGGCCGGCGAGGGCTGGGGCGAGTGCGTCGCCATGGGGGAGCCGGGCTACTCGTCGGAGTACACGGAGGCGGCCGAGCAGCTGATCGGCCGGCACCTGCTGCCCCGCCTGCTCGCCCGCGGACGGGTCGCCGCCACCGAGCTGGGAGAACTGCTCGCATCCGTCCGGGGCCACCGGATGGCCAAGGCCGCGCTGGAGATGGCCTGGCTGGACCTGGAGCTGCGGGTGGCGGGCAGGTCACTGGCGGAGTACCTGGGGGCGGTGCGCACTGAGGTGGACTGCGGGGTCTCGGTGGGCATCACCGACACGACCGAGGAGCTGCTCGAGACGGTCGCCGGATACCTCGCCGAGGGGTACCGCCGCATCAAGCTCAAGATCGAGCCGGCTTGCGACATCGAGAGAGTGCGGGCGGTGCGCGAGCGGTTCGGCCCCGGGGTGCTCCTCCAGGTCGATGCCAATGCGGCGTACACCCTGGAGGATGCGGCGCACCTCGCCCAGCTCGACGCATTCGAGCTGGTGCTGATCGAGCAGCCCCTGCCGGAGGAGCAGCTTCTCGGCCATGCCAAGCTGGCGCAGAGATTGGCGACACCGATCTGCCTCGACGAGTCGATCATCTCGGCGACGGTCGCCGCGGAGGCGATCGAGATGGGCGCGTGCAGCATCGTCAACATCAAGCCCGGGCGGGTCGGCGGCTATCTGGAAGCGAAGCGCATCCACGACCTCTGCGCCGCTCTTCACGTCCCCGTCTGGTGCGGCGGGATGCTCGAGACCGGGATCGGCAGGGCGGCCAACCTGGCCCTCGCGGCGCTGCCCGGCTTCACCCTTCCCGGCGACACCTCGGCGTCCGACCGCTACTTCCACGAGGACGTCACCGCACCCTTCGTGCTCCACGAGGGCCGTCTGCGGGTGCCCACGGGACCGGGGCTGGGAGTCGAGGTCCGGCGCGAGGTCGTGGACCGCCTGACCAGCCGGCGCTCGGTCGTGCGGCCGGGATGACGGGTCCGGACGCCGTCGACGCGGCCGCCGTGGCGCGTGCTGCGGCGGCGAGAGCCGGCGTCACCGTCGCCGAGGTTCACGAGGTCGACGAGCTCCATGAGCTCACCCGGGTCATCGACGCCGTCTGGCACCGAGAGGGTGACGCCGTCGTCGTGGACATGCTCCGAGCCCTCGCCCACAGTGGCAACTGCATCCTGGCCGCCCGGTCGGGGACACAGATGGTGGGCGCCACCGTGTCGTTCCGGGGAGTTCACGAGGGCCGGGCCACCCTCCATTCGCACATCACCGGTGTCCTTCCCGGGGCTCAGCTGCGCGGGGTCGGTCTGGCCCTCAAGCTCCGGCAACGCGCCTGGGCTCTGGACAGCGGGATCGGCTCGGTGACCTGGACCTTCGATCCGCTGATCGCCCGGAACGCCCATTTCAACCTGACCAAGCTCGGAGCCGATGCCGGGGAGTACCTGGTCGACTTCTACGGGCCGCTCCACGACGACGCCAACGGCGACGACGCCACCGATCGCCTCCTGGCGGTCTGGAGGCTGGCCAGTCCCCGGGTCGAGCGCGCTCTCGCAGGCCTGACGCCGGCTTCCTCGATCGAGGCCCTGCTCGGTGAGGATGTCCCCGTGGTCCTCGACATCGGGGCCGGCGGTGACCCCGTGCTGGGCGGCCTGGCGGGCTGGGCCGGCACGACCGCGTCCGGTCCGGACCGGGCGCTGGCGCGCATCCCCGACGACATCCTCGCGGTGCGGAGCCGCGACCGCCGCCAGTCCGACGCGTGGCGCGGCGCGCTCCGCGAGGTGATGACCACGCTCTTCGCCACGGGCCTGCGCCCGGTGGATGCGATCGCACCCGGGTGGTACGTCTTCGGCACGCGCGAATCGGAGGGGACGGCGTGACCGCGAATCCGCCGGTGACGCCGCCTCACGGACGGCTCGAGGCTCTGCGCAACCGCCGGGCGGAGATGCTCGACTGCCTGGAGGCACTGGTCAACCGGGAGTCGCCGAGCGGCGATCCGGCCCTGCTCGGTGCCGCGCTGGACGCCGTCGACGAGATGCTGGTCCGCCTGGCCGGCAGCGCCGGCCGGCGGGTCGAGGCGGATGGCGCCGGCCACCTGGTCTGGGAGAGTGGGCGGCCCCGCGCTCTCCTCCTCTGCCACATCGACACCGTCTGGCCCCGGGGCACGCTGGCGCGCTGGCCGTTCAGCGTCGAGGGCGGCAGGGCGACCGGACCCGGGGTGGTGGACATGAAGGCGGGAGTGGTCCAGGCACTCTTCGCGCTCTCCGCGCTCGGCGCGACCGAAGGCGTGCGGCTTCTGGTCACCACCGACGAGGAGGTGGGGTCACCGAGCTCACGGGCGCTGATCGAGGCGCAGGCGGCGGGACTCGAGGCCGCACTGGTCCTGGAGGCCGCCTATGACGGCGCGCTCAAGGTCGCCCGCAAGGGGACGGCCCAGTACACGGTCCTCATCCAGGGGCGGGCCTGGCATGCGTCGGAGCCCGCCCGCGGGGCCAACGCCTCCCTGGAGATGGCCCGGCAGATGCTCGACGTGGCCGGCCTCGCCGACCCCGAGCTGGGGACCACGGCGACCCCCACCCTGGCGTCAGCCGGGACGACCGCCAACACGGTGCCCGCGCATGCGGAGTTCCGGGTGGATTCGCGCGCGGCGACGGCCGCCGAGCTGGAGAGGATCGAGAGGGCGATGCGCGGACTGCGGCCGCATCTCGACGGGACGGAGATCACCGTGCGGGGTGGGGTGGATCGCCAACCGATGTCCCGCGAGATCTCCCGCGGGCTGTTCGAGAGGGCTCGGGCCGTGGCTGCCACCCTCGGACTGGGTCCTCTCCGCGGGGTGCTCGCTCCGGGCGGCTCGGACGGCCAGTTCACCGCGGCGATCGGCACACCGACCCTCGACGGGCTCGGCGCCGTCGGCGGCCACGCCCACGCCGAGGGGGAGTGGGTCGAGGTGGAACGGATGCCCGAGCGTGCCGCGCTGCTGGCCGGCCTTCTCGAGGACATCCTCGCGAGACCCTGAGCGCCCGGTGCGGGCGGATCTCAGAGGGCGGGATCGCCCACCCGACCGGTGGCCTCGCGCCAGGTTATCGGGCCACCCATGGTCTGGAGGATCGCCGAGACGGAGGCGAGGTCGTCCTCGGCCTGGCGGATGGCGGCGATCCTCTCGACGAGGCCGCGCACCGCGTCGGGATTGGCCTCATGCCGCTGGCGCGCCTCGAGCGAGAGGCGGACCCGCCACATGCGGGTGGCGACCGCGTCGACGGTCGAGGTGGAGATGTCCTGACACTCGGCGTCAGCCCACTCCAAGAGCCCCGGTAGAGATGCCGTGTCGGCGTTTGCTCCCACGGCGGTCAGTCTATCGACGGAGCGAGCGTGTCATTCGCGTCGTCGCCGGGATGCGTTGGCGCGTGATGAGGTCGTGACCTCCGTGACCATTCGGCAAGGGGCGGACGGTTCGCGGGGGCAGACTACCTGCCCGGCGGCGAGTACTCCGCCAGCTCCTTCCGGTACCGAGCCCGCTCGCCATCGCTCAGGAAGGCGGCCTGGAACGAGTTCCCCGCCAGCTCGAGGAGCTGGGCGTCGTCGATGCCGAGGTCGCGCTGGATGAGGCGGTAGTTGTCCTCGATGTAGCCGCCGAAGTAGGCGGGGTCGTCGGAGTTGACGGTGACCAGCAGGCCGGCCTCCAGCATCGCGGGGAGGGGGTGATCCTCCATGCGAGCCACCGCCCCCAGGCGCAGGTTCGAGAGCGGGCACACGGTCAGCGGGACCCGCTCGTCGCGCAGGCGTGCCACCAGCGCCGGGTCCTCCAGGCAGCGGTTCCCGTGATCGATGCGGGTGACCCGCAGCAGGTCGAGCGCTTCCCAGATGTAGCTGGGAGGACCCTCCTCACCGGCATGGGCGACGCAGCCCAGGCCCTCCCGGCGGGCGCGGTCAAACAGCGCGGCAAACTCCGACGGAGGGTGGCCCAGCTCGGCGGAGTCCAGGCCCACCGCGACGATGCGCTCCCGATACGGCAGCGCCGACTCGAGGGCCTCCATCGCAGATCCCAGGCTGCGATCGCGCAGGAAGCACATGATGAGCCCGGTCGAGATGCCGTACCGCTCCACGCTGGAGGCGAGCACCGACCAGAGCCCGTCGAGCACCACCGCCATCGGCACCCCGCGCTCGATGTGCGCCTGCGGATCGAAGAAGATCTCGGCGTGGCGGACCCCCTGCGCCCGGGCGCGGCCCAGGTAGGCGCTGGTCAGATCCGCGAAGTCCTCCTCGGTGCGAAGCACCGCCATGGTCTCGAAGTACACGTCGAGGAAGGACTGGAGGTTATGGAATCGGTATCGCGCGCGCAGCTCCGCCGCATCCGCATAGGGGAGGGGCCGCCGGTTGCGCTCGGCAACCGCCAAGGCGAGCTCTGGCTCGAGCGTGCCCTCGATGTGGAGGTGCAGCTCCGCCTTGGGGATCGGAGCAGGTCGGAGATCAGCGATCCGCGGACAATACCCCTCCGACCCGGTGTCCGGAGCGGCGGCCCCCCGCCGGCCAGGCCTCGGCGACCGCGGGGGCGAAAGCGCCTCCGGGCGCGCGCTCCGGTGGCCTGCGGTCGAGACCGGCATCCCCGCCGGTCGCAGCCTCCCGGTGGCTCGGCGACGTCCGGATTGTCAAACCGGGGGAGGACGATTATCGAGAGGCTAACGCCTGGAGAAGATGTGGATGGCCCCGATTCACGCGCTGCTTTTGTGCGGTTGCGAACTCGAAATGGCTCCTTGCATGATCCGGCCATAGGGTCAGCATCACTCGGAAGGGGAAGCAGGTTATGAAGGGAAGCGCAGCCAGGGCCACGCGCCTCGGTCTCGCGTTGACAGTAGTGGCAACTGTGGCCGCGTGCGGCGGATCAAGCAGCTCGTCCTGGGCGACCGCGACATCCGCGGCATCCAACGGCGGCATGAATGCACTGATCAGCGCCGCCAAGGCGGAGGGCCAGCTCAACGTGATCGCCCTGCCGCTCAACTGGGCAAACTACGGCACCATCATCAAGGACTTCGAGGCCAAGTACGGCATCAAGGTCAACCAGGCCAACCCCCAGGGGAGCAGCCAGGACGAGGTCAACGCCGTGAAGTCCGAGGCCGGCACCAGCAACGCACCGGACGTTCTCGACATCGGGATGGCGGTGGCCTGGGCAAACACCAGCCTCTTCGCCCCGTACGAGGTCGCCGAGTGGTCGGACATCCCGGCTGATCAGAAGGATGCCAGCGGCCTCTGGTATCAGGATTACGGTGGCTACATGTCGATCGGCTATGACTCGAGCAAGTACACCGTGACCTCGGTGTCGGACCTGCTCCAGCCCGCCTTCAAGAGCGCGGTCGCGCTCGACGGAGACCCGACCGAGGCCAACGCGGCGCTCAACGGGGTCATGCTCGCGTCGCTCGCCAACGGCGGGTCGATCAGCAACATCGCCCCGGGAGTCAGCTTCTTCAAGGAGCTGAACTCCGACGGCAACTTCGTGCCGGTCACGGCCACCGCGGCCACCATCGACAACGGGACCACCCCCGTGGTCTTCGACTGGGATTACCTCAACTCGGCGAGCGTGGTCAACCTCCCGAGCTGGAAGGTCTTCGTCCCGTCGAACGCAGTGCTGGGTGGCTACTACGCCCAGGCCATCACCAAGACGGCGCCCCACCCCGCCGCCGCGCGGCTGTGGGAGGAGTACCTCTACTCCGCAACCGGCCAGAACCTCTGGCTCCAGGGCGGTGCGCGGCCCGTTGAGATGTCGGCGATGCAGGCCAACGGGACCCTCAATCAGACCTACGCCGCGGCGCTGCCGACGGTTAGCGGGTCGCCGGTGACCCTGGATCAGAGCCAGGCGGCTGCCGCCGCCTCTTACCTCGCGGCCAACTGGTCGGCGGCCGTCGGCAGTTGACGGCAGTAGCCAGCACTGAGACGACGTATGTGAGGCGCCCCCTGGGGGGGCGCCTCCGCATATCCACCACCTGGCTCGGCGCGGCCCCGTTCCTCGGATACACCGGGCTCTTCCTGGCCCTGCCCACGGTGCTGGTGGTGGTGGGAGCCTTCAGCGGGCCGCACGGGCCGACGCTCGCCAACCTGACCCAGCTGAGCCAGCCGTACGTGGTGAGCGCCTTCCTCAACAGCCTGGTGCTGTCGGCGGTGAGCTCGGGCATCGGCGCCGTGGTCGGCGCCATCCTTGCCTATGCGGTGGCGACCGGCTCGCCCGACGGGATGATGCGCCGTCTGGTCACAGCGCTCTGCGGGGTCCTCTCCCAGTTCGGCGGCGTCACCCTCGCCTTCGCCTTCATCGCGACCATCGGCACCGAGGGCTTCATCGTCATCTGGCTGCAGCAGCACGGCATCACCTTCTACCCCAACGGCGTCTGGCTCTTCTCCCTCACCGGGTTGACCCTGATCTACACCTACTTCCAGATCCCGCTGATGGTCATCGTCTTCATGCCCGCGCTCGACGGTATCCGCCCCCAGTGGCGCGAGGCGACCGAGACCCTGGGCGGCGCCACCTGGCACTACTGGCGGCATGTGGCCGGGCCGCTGCTCCTGCCCGCGTTCCTGGGCGCCTGGCTGCTCCTCTTCGCCAACGCCTTCTCCGCGTACGCGACCGCGGCCGCGCTGCTCGACATCGGCGGGGTCATCGTGCCGCTGCAGATCAGCCGGGCGCTGAGCAGCGAGGTCGGCCTCGACCAGGCCAGCTTCGCCGCCGCGCTCGCCCTGGGCATGGTGGTGGTGGTGGCCATAATCACCGTGCTCTACGCCCGGCTGCAGCGCCGCTCGGCACGCTGGTTGCCGCGATGAGCGCGATGGGGGGGCGGCTGCGGTGAACCGCCGCCGCCGCCGCCGGCTGGCAGCGTTCAAGACCGTGGTCTACGTCGTGCTCGGCCTCTTCTTCCTGCTTCCCATCGCCGCCATGGTGGAGTTCGCGACCCGGGGGGTTGGTCTCACCAGCCCTCGCACCCTGAGCGCCTTCACCAGCATCGGCTCGGATCCGGAGCTGGTCGACGCCATCACCGCATCGCTCGAGCTGGCCGTGATCACGTCGGTGGGGATGCTCGCCCTGCTCCTCCCCACCATGATCTGGATCCGGCTGTGCCTGCCGCGCATGCGGCGGCCCGTCGAGCTGGTCTGCCTCACGCCGCTCACCATCCCGGCCATCGTGCTGGTGGTCGGATTCGCGCCGCTCTACAACTGGATCGAGATCAACGTGAGCGATTCGATCCTGACCCTGGCATTCGCCTACCTGATCCTCGTGCTCCCCTACTGCTACCGCGCCCTCGACGCGGGTCTTTCCGCCGTCGACGTCCGCACCCTCTCGGAGGCGGCCCGCAGCCTGGGCGCCGGCTGGGGAACCGTGATGTGGCGGGTCATCGTGCCCAACATGTCAAGTGCTGTCTCCAACGCCTGCCTGCTCTGCGTGGCGGTGGTGCTCGGAGAGTTCACCGTCGCCAACCTGCTCAACTTCGAGAACCTGCAGGTGGCCATCTCGATCCTGGGCACCGGCAACGCACGGGACTCGATTGCGCTGGCGGTGCTGTCGCTCGTCTTCGTGTTCTTCTTCCTGCTCGTGCTGTCGTTCCTCGGCCGGGCGCTGTCACGCCGCCGCCGCGGCGGGGCGAGGGCCTGAGATGGGTGCGCTCGACACCCGGCCGATCGGCGCAGCGTGGGGCGGCTCGCGGTCAGCGGCCGAGGTGCGACTCGAGGACCTGCGCCGCATCTATGGATCGACCACCGCGCTCGACGGCCTCGACATCACCATCCACGCCGGCGAGCTGGTCGCCCTGCTGGGGCCTTCGGGATGCGGCAAGACCACGGCCCTGCGGCTCGTCGCGGGTCTGGAGGACGCCGACGGCGGCCAGGTCGTGATCGACGGCCGGGACGTGACCCACCTGCCGGCGAGCCGGCGTGACACCGGCATGGTGTTCCAGGCGTACTCGCTCTTTCCCCACATGACGGCCCGGGAGAACGTCGCATTCGGCCTCCGGATGCGCAAGGTCGGGAGCGCCGAACGCCGCCAGCGAGCCGGCGAGATGCTGGAGCTGGTGGGCCTGAGCAGCCAGGCCGAGCGGTACGCGCACCAGCTCTCGGGGGGCCAGCAGCAGCGGGTTGCGCTGGCGCGAGCGCTCGCCATCCGCCCGTCCGTCCTGCTCCTCGACGAACCCCTTTCGGCGCTCGACGCCCGGGTGCGCAGCCAGCTCCGGGACGAGATCCGCCACGTGCAGCGTGAGGTGGGCATCACCACCCTGTTCGTCACCCACGATCAGGAGGAGGCACTCGCCATCGCCGACCGGGTCGGGGTGATGCGCGCCGGCCGGCTGGAGCAGATGGGACCGCCGACCGCCATCTACTCCCAACCGGCGACGCCCTTCGTGGCCGAGTTCGTCGGCCTGACCAACCGCCTGGCCGGGGTGGTCGACGGTGGGACCGTGGACGTGCGCGGCATTCGCCTGCCGCTCATCGCCACTGACACGCCGGACGGGCCGGCGGTCGCCCTGGTCCGGCCCGAGGCGGTCTCCCTGACGCCGGCGCCCGAGGGCTCCAACGGACTGCTGTCGGGGACGGTCACCGCCGTCTCCTTCCTCGGTGCGGTGAGCCGGCTGACCGTCGACCTGGGCGACACCACCGTCCTGGTCCAGATCCCCACCGCAGACGCCACCGCCCACCCGGGCGGATCGCGGGTGCGGATCGCGCTGCGCCAGGACCCGGTGCTGATCACCCGGGACGGCAGCCCGGGGAAGCCGTAGCCCGATGCCGCTCACCCATCGCCAGACCCTCGGCCCCGGCGATGTCCTGGCCGCGGGCACGCTCTCCGCGTACCGGGCGGTCGCACCGGGCCCGGGCGAGGAGCACGTGATCCGCACCGAGCTGATCGGCGAACCGGGAGCCGGGACCGGCGATGCCCCGTCTCTTCCCGCCGGTCGGCGGCGGGCCATCGCCTGCGTCGCCCACGTGACCGACATGCACGTCGGCGACGTCCAGTCGCCGGCCCGCTTCGAGTTCTTCAACCGCGAATTCCGCGACCCCCGGTTCGCCGGTCTGATCCCCACCCAGCGTCCTCAGGAGGCCCTCACCCCCCATGCTCTGGACGCCCTCGTCCGCACCCTGAACGGCGACCTGACCGGGCCCATCACCGGGTCGGCGCCCGAGCTGGTCCTCACCGGCGGAGACGCGATCGACAACGGCCAGCGCAACGAGGTGCTCACACTGCTGCGTCTCCTCGACGGCGGCCGCGTGGAGCCCAACTCGGGTGCGCCGGGCTACGAGGGGGTGCAGGCGGTCGACTGGCCCGACGACATCTTCTGGGTGCCGGACGGCAGGCTGGGGACACCCGACGTCTTCGTGCGCGATTACGGGTACCCGGTGCTGCCGGGCCTGCTCCAGCGCGCCCTCCTCCCCTTCGAGGCGCCCGGACTTCGCCTGCCCTGGCTGGGCTGCCACGGCAACCACGACTCGCTATGCCAGGGCGTCGGGCTGATGACGCCGGCCCTCCAGGCAGCCCTCGTCGAGCGGCGCAAGCCGATCACGCTGCCCGCAGAAGTGGATCGGGACCAGGCCTATGACACCTTCGTCCGCCGGCCCGAGGAGTTCCTGGCGGGTGCTGCCGTCGAGGTCACCCCGGATGCCGCGCGGCGGCACTGCGGCATCGGGGAGTACGTCGCGGCGCACGGCGACGGCGCGGCGCGTCCGGGCCACGGATTCGACGAGACCAACCGCCGGGATCGCACCGCATTCCATGTCCATGACACCCCGCTCGTCCGGTTCATCGTGCTGGACACGGCCTGTCCGGGCGGATCGGCTCACCTCTGCATGGACGACACCCAGCTCAGCTGGCTCGAGGATCGGCTTGCCGAGGTGCACGCGTCTCATCGCACGGCGGATGGTCAGCGGGTGCAGACCGGGGCGGCGGACCGCCTCGTCGTGATCGTCTCCCACCACGGGTCGGACGGTCCGATGAGCACGCACCCGCATGCGGACGGCACCGTGCCCCAGGCGGGGGCCCGGCTGCTTCCCACCCTGCTGCGCTTCGACAACGTGGTCCTCTGGCTCAACGGGCACACCCACACCCATGCCATCCAGCCGCGCCCCGCTCCGCAGGGCGCGGGGCACGGTCTCTGGGAGGTCACCACCGCCTCGCTCGTCGACTGGCCGTGCCAGGCCCGGCTGGTCGAGCTCTTCGACGCCGGGGACGGAGTGCTCGGCATCGCGAGCACCATGATCGACCACGACGGGCCGGCCGAGCCGGAGCACGCCGAGACGACCCTCGAGCTGGCCGCCCTCCATCGCGAGCTGGCCGCCAACTTCCCGATGGCCGGGTTCGGTTCGGCGCTCGAGGGGACCCGCCCGGACCGCAATGCCATCATGCTGAGACGCATCGGGTTTGCACTCCCCTCGTCCGGCCGGTAGCCTGGAATCGCCGGCTCGCCGGGCTGATCGGAGAGCTTGCGGGAGGCATGGCAGATGAAGGCTGTGGTCTACGACCGTCTGGGTGCAGCCACCGACGTGCTGCGGATCGTCGACCTCCCCCGGCCTGAGCCGGGGCAGGGCGAGGTGCGCGTGCGGGTGAGCTTCTCCGGGGTCAACCCCACTGACTGGAAGTCGCGGAGCGGGGCCACGGCCAGGGCGGTCGACGAATTCCAGATACCCCATCACGACGGATCGGGGGTGATCGACGCGGTGGGCCCGGGGGTTGACGAGGACCGGCTGGGCCAGCGCGTCTGGCTCTGGATGGCCGCCGCCGGCAGCCGGTGGGGCACCGCCGCCGAGTGGACGGTGGTCTCCGACCAGCAGGCGGTGGCGCTGCCCGCCGGTGCGTCGCTGGAGCTGGGGGCCAGCCTGGGCGTGCCCGCCATCACCGCCCACCGCTGCCTCTTCGCCGACGGCGACCTGGCGGGGCGCTCCGTCCTGGTGGCGGGGGGCGCGGGCGCGGTCGGCCACTTCGCCATCCAGCTGGCCCGCCATCGGGGTGCCCGGGTGGTCACGACGGTGAGCGGCGACGCCAAGGCGGAGCTGGCCCGGGCCGCAGGGGCCGACCTGGTCGTCAACTACCGTGAGCCGGGCGCCCTGGAGCGGATCCGTGCCTTCACCGAGCGGGTGGACCGCGTGGTCGAGGTCAACCTGGCGGCCAACCTCCCGCTGGATCTCGGCCTCTCGGGCCCGGGCACCGTGGTCTCGGTCTACGCGGCCGACACCGCCGATCCAGCCCTGCCCATCCGGGCCTGCATGGGCGCCAACGTGGTCCTGCGCTTCGTGCTCCTCTACGGCGTGCCCATGGTCGATCTCCTCCGCGGGGTCACCGAGGTCAGCACGGCGCTGGAGGCGGGGGCACTCACGGAGCTGCCGGTGCTCCGATTCCCACTCGAGGAGTGCGCGGCCGCTCAGGACGCGGTCCAGAAGGGCGCGGTCGGCAAGGTGCTGCTCGACGTCGGCTGAGATCCCGCAGGGCCTGAACCGGGGACGTCAGGGTTCCGTAAGGACGGATACCTGACGATTCGATCGCATGCCCGCACCACCCGCCACGGCAGTGACCATGCCTGCTGACCTGGACGGCCCCGCCTCCGCCGCGAGCCGGCGGTCGCAGCGCGTCCCGCGCCGCTGGGGGCTTCGACCCGTCGACGTCCTTCTGATCGTCACCGGCAACGCCGTCCTCATCGTGGGGATGTGGGTGCGGCACGGTCAGTTTCCCGATCTCACCCGGCCTGCGGCGGCGCTCACCGGCGCCGGTCAGATCTCCGCGCTGCTGGCCGTCTACTGCGCGCTCGTCCAGGTGGTGCTGATGTCGCGCAGTCCCTGGCTGGACGACCTCTTCGGGATCGACCGCCTGGCCGGCTGGCACCGCTGGCTCGGTTTCACCACGCTGTACCTGATCTGCGCCCACGTCATCCTCACCACCGCGGGATATGCGATGAGCGACGGACGCTCGTTCGTCGCCCAGACCTGGGTCTTCCTCACCACCTACCCCTACATGCTGATGGCCTACGTCTCGGTGGTCCTCTTCATCCTGGTGGCGGTCACCTCGGTGAGGGCTGCCCGACGGCATCTCTCCCATCAGACCTGGCACTTCATCCACCTCTACGTCTACCTGGCCATCGCGCTCAGCTTCGGGCATCAGCTGGCGGTGGGCACCGACTTCGTGAACGACCCGGTGGCGGTCGGATACTGGGTCGCGCTGTACGCCGTCGCCGCGGCTCTGATCGTCAGCTTCCGCGTGGTCATACCGGCGCGCATGGCGCTCCGCCACCGTCTCCGGATCCACCATGTGGTGGCGGAATCCGCGAACGTCCTCTCCGTCTACATCACCGGCCGCGACCTCGGCGAGCTGCCGGTGCGGGCCGGGCAGTTCTTCATGTTCCGTTTCCTAACCCGCGAGCTGTGGTGGAGGGTTCACCCCTTCTCGCTCTCCGCGGCGCCCAACGGAACGTACCTCCGGATCACGGTGAAGCAGGTCGGGGACTACACGCGCTCACTGTCGTCGCTGCGCCCCGGCACCCGGGTGATCGTGCAGGGCCCGCACGGCATCTTCACGTCGGTCCGGCGCCGCCGGCCGCGTGCGCTCCTCATCGCGGGGGGAATCGGTATCACCCCACTCCGCGCCCTCATCGAGGAGATGCCCCAGCGCAAGAACTCGATCGCCCTTCTCTACCGTGCCCGCTCCTGGAGTGACGTCGTGTTCAAGTCCGAGCTGGACCAGCTGGTCGCGGCCCGCGGGGGGGTGATCCACTACATCGTCGGGCGGCGCGGCCAGCAGGTGCACCCGCAGCCGTTCACGCCCCACTTCCTGACCGCTTCGGTCCCCGACCTCCGAGAACGAGACGTCTTCGTCTGTGGGCCGCGTGAGATGGTCGACGCCGTCCTCGCCAGCCTGCGCACGCTGCGCGTCCCGCCCGCCCAGATCCACTGCGAGCGCTTCGCGTTCCTCACCTGATGCCCCCTGCAATGCCTCTCCGCGCCGCCGTCACGCTGGCCGTCACCGCCGTCGGGATCGCGCTTCTGTTCAGCTTCCGCACCCCGCCCGCGTCTCCCATCGTCGCGGTCACCCCACCCCAGACGTCGACGTCGGTCAGTCCCACCGCCAGCGCCACAGCCTCCGGCGAGCCGCCCGCGGGCGGCTCGTCACCCACCCCGACCCCGGCCGCGACCGCTGCTCCGACCGCGACCCCCACCCCCATCGCCTCCGGGCTCAAGACCGGGACCTTCACCGGCCGGGCCTACGCCGACCAGTACGGGACACTCCAGGTCGAGGTGGTCATCTCCGGCGGCCGGATCACCGACGTCAAGCTGCTCCAGTACCCTCAGAGCGAGCCACAGTCCTCCTTCATCAGCTCTGAGGCTCTCCCGCAGCTGCGCCAGGAGGTGCTCCGGGCTCAGAGCGCAAAGATCGATGTCATCAGCGGTGCGACCTTCACCAGTGAGAACTACGCGGCGTCGGTGCAATCGGCGCTGGACGTTGCCCGTGCCTGAGCCGGGCACCGCACACCGGCGAACGGTGCGCGTCGAGCCGGCGATGGGGACGATGGTCACCATCGACATCCGTGATCCGCAGCCGATGCAACCGGCACTCGAGGCGGCGGTCGAGGCCGCGATCGCCTGGCTCCACCAGGTGGATTCGACGTTCTCCACCTATCGCGACGGCAGCGAGATCAGCCGCCTGGGGCGCGGTGAGCTGAGCCAGAGCGAGTGCTCCCCGGCGGTGCGCGAGGTGCTGGGGCTCTGCGCCGAGGTCGAGCGCGCCAGTGGGGGCTGCTTCGACATCCACAGCGGGGGACGTCTCGACCCCTCGGCCCTGGTCAAGGGCTGGTCGGTGCAGCGCGCCGCGGAGATGCTGCGGGCAGCCGGCGCCCGGAGCTTCTTCATCGGGGCGGGCGGCGACATCGTGACCCGTGGGGAGGCGGAGCCCGGCCGGCGCTGGCGTGTGGGCGTCCGCCACCCGGAGATCGCCGACCAGGCCGCCGCGGTGCTGGAGGCCGGCGACCTCGCGGTGGCCACCAGCGGCGCCTACGAGCGCGGCGCCCACATCGTCGACCCGCGCACCGGCCGCCCCCCGGCCGGGCTGCTCAGCATGACCGTGGTCGGCACCAGCCTCACCTACGCCGACGCCTTCGCCACCGCCGCCTTCGTGATGGGTGAATCGGGTCTGCACTGGATCGCCGGCATGGCCGGGTACGAGGCACTGGCGGTCATGCCGGACCGCAGGACGGTGTGGACGTCGGGGATGGACGCCCTCCTGGTGCGCGACATTGCCCCGGCAATGTGACATCGGGCCCCTCCATTCCCCACAGCCAAGGGACATGCGCCGCGCCACATCGCATGCAATTCGCCGCGACTGGCGCGTTGAGGGACGCCCGCCTATACTCGACTGACGGTACCTGGGGCTCCCCCGCTCGGGGGCGGCGATCGCGGTCCCCGCCCCCCGTCTTGCCGCCCCTGCAGTGACGCGGCAGACGCCAGGGAGGTGGGAGCGCTCAGGACGATGTCCAGCTGGACTCCCTCGGTGCATCGCTCCTGATGTCCATGCGCAAGCAGGTGGCCTTCCTCGTCCTCTGGGCAGCCTTCCTGGCGGTGGTGGTGCTCGTCTACGTGCAGGTCCGCGACCAGCCGCCGTCTCCGCCCCAGGCCAGCCTGGGGACGCTGACGCAGGCGGTGCTCGACGCGGAGACGGGCAGCGGTCCTGTTCAGGACCAGATCTCGCTCAGCACGGCCCACGCCGCCGTGGTCGGCACCGGCCAGGTGACCTGGTGGGACGCCGCCGGGGGGGAGCACGTGACCCCCCTCCCGGACGGTGGCCAGGCGATCGTCCTCGGCATCTTCACCAACGACCACTTCATCAACTTCACGACCGACAACGGGATACCGACCACCACCCTGCTGCTGGTGCTGGTGCCGACGCTCATCATCGTGATGGTCATCGTCATCCTCTACTGGCGCCAGGGTGCGGGCGGGCCCGTGGGGCTGCTGCGCTCGCGGACCAAGGCGGTCGCGGGCAACCAGCCGCTCAGCACCTTCGCCGACGTCGCGGGGTGCGACGACGCCAAGCTCGAGATGTCCGAGCTGGTCGCCTTCCTCCGGGACCCGGACCGCTACCGCAGGCTGGGAGCCCGGGTGCCCAAGGGCGTTCTTCTCGTCGGGCCTCCGGGCACCGGCAAGACCCTGCTGGCCCGGGCGGTGGCGGGCGAGGCGGACTGCGCCTTCCTCTCCGTCTCCGGATCGGAGTTCGTCGAGATGTTCGTGGGGGTCGGCGCGGCCCGGGTGCGCGATCTCTTCAAGAAGGCGAGGTAGTCCGCCCCCTGCATCGTCTTCGTGGACGAGATCGACGCCGTGGGCCGGCGCCGGGGCGGCGCCGGGGTCAACCTCGGCCATGAGGAGCGCGAGCAGACGCTCAACCAGCTGCTCGTCGAGCTGGACGGCTTTGACCAGGGGGCGCGGATCGTCGTCATCGGCGCCACCAACCGCGCCGATGTGCTCGACGAGGCGCTGCTCCGACCGGGGAGATTCGACCGCCAGGTCACGGTCGACGCGCCCGACGTCACCGGGCGCGAGGCGATCCTGGCGGTACATGCCCGGTGCAAGCCCCTCGGGTCAGACGCCGATCTCGGTCTCCTCGCCCGCCGGACGCCGGGCTTCACCGGGGCCGACCTGGCCAACCTGATCAACGAGGCCGCGCTGCTCGCCGCCCGGGAGCAGCTCCCGGTGATCGGCATGGCGGAGCTGGAGGCGGCGGTCGACCGGGTGCTCGCCGGACCGGAGCGGCGGGGCCGCCTGCTCAGCCTCGACGAGCGGCGCACCATCGCATACCACGAGATGGGGCACGCCCTCGTACTCACCTCCCTCCCGGGCACCGACCCGGTCCGCCGGGTGAGCATCGTCGGCCGGGGACGATCGCTGGGCTGGACCCTCACCGTGCCCGAGGGCGACCGGGCCCTCGGCTCCAAGTCCCAGCTCCGCAACCGCCTCGCCGGCCTGCTCGGCGGACGGGTCGCGGAGGAGATCGTCCTCGGCCCGGAGGACATCACGACCGGGGGCGCGGACGACCTCCTCAAGGCGACCCAGCTGGCCCGGCAGATGGTCACCGAGCTGGGGATGTCGGGACTCGGCGTCCGCGTGGTGGAGACGGGCACGATGGGGCTGGCCGGCGTCCATTCGGACGAATTCGGCCGCCGCGTGGACGCCGAGGTCGACCGGCTCCTGGACGAGGCGCTGAGCCGGGCCCGCGCGATCCTCGGGACGCGCAGCGATCTGCTCGACGAGCTGGCGAAGCGGCTGCTGGAGGTGGAGACGATGAGCGGGGCCGAGCTCGCGGCGATGGTCTCCACCCACTCGACCGTCGAGCTTCAGGGGGTCGTCGTCCCCCACGTGACGGCGCCACCCGCGGCGGCACCCGTGCCCGTGGTGGCCCGCTCCGCGATCGCTGCCGCAGGCAGGCCGGCGCGGGCCGCAGCCAGACTATCGCCGGCGGTCACCACCGTCCCACCGGCATGGTTGCGCACGCTGCTCCGTGCCGTCACGCGGGTGCGGGGAGGGCGCCCCGGACCCGACGGGCTGTCGGGGTAGCGATGGCGCGCGACAGCGCAGGCGATGCCACCCGAGGCTTGACAGGCCCTTAAGGAATCATCAACATGTGGGGGCAGCCGCCGGTGCGACCCACTACATCTTGAACCCGGTTGGCGCCTTCTCCTTCGCTGAGGCCCGCCCCGACGGGGGTCGGGCCTCTTCGTTGGGAGGGGCCCGTGCGGGTCAGGCCGAGGCGGCGGCCCCCACCTCGGAGACGAACCGGGGTCTCGAGGTCACGACGCCCAGGCGGCGGCGGAGCCGTCGAGGTCCAGCTCGGTCGTGACCTGTTTGGGTTGGGGCGCCAACGACGTGGCGGCGTCCTTGACATACCAGAGCTCGAAGTACCCGTCCCCGGTCTCGGGGGCGAGGTAGATCAGGTCGGTGCCGTCGGGAGCCCAGGCGGGCGACGCCGCCATGGTGCCGGTGACGATGCGGTCGAGCGGGCCGAGGCTGCCCGTCGCGGCGTCGAAGCTCGCCACCACCAGGTCCGATTCCGTGCTGCTGGGAGCCCCGTTGACCACGGGCGTGCAGATCATGGCGATCTCGGTCTGCTCGGGGTTGAGAGCGGGCTGGGCGCAGTCGTCCTGCGGCAGGGTCAGCGCGGTTCCGTCGGACCCCGCGACGTTGTACAGGGGCTTGGGATCCAGCCGGATCTGGCTGACCTCCGCGCCCTCGACCGCGCCGGCGAGCGGCGTGCTCAGCTCGCCGCTGTCGCCCCACGCCAGCTCGTAGTCGACATACAGCAGACCGCCGTCGATGAGGGGCACCGGGTTGACGTCGCCACCCGTGTAGTAGTTGGCCCAGCTCTGCTGGGTGATGCCGAAGCTCTTCTGGACATTGGTCCGGGTGATCTGGTTTCCGAGCGTCGTCTCCCAGATCGAGAAGTCCACCTGATAGCAGCACTGGGAGGGATCGTCGACGTCCCCCTTGGGCCAGTCGTAGCTGAAGTAGAGGGTGCCACCAGGCCCGACCGCCGGGTAGTAGAGCCAGTCGTCGGCGCCCAGCTCGGTGGCGGTCACCTTGCCCTGGTCGTGACTCAGCTGCTCCACGACCTTGCCTGCCAGGTCGAGCTCATAGAGGTCGGAGTAGTAGTTCGCGGTGACCTTCACCGCGAGCAGCCCGACACCGCCGGGGATGAGCACCGGCTGGGTCCAGCCCTGGCCCTCCGGCTGGAGCTGCGCGATGCGGGTGCCCGTCAGGGCGAAGAGACCCCCGTCGTCGGCGAAGTAGATCGTCCCCGGCAGCGAGAGCCTGACGTTGGTCAGGGTCGGCTTCGGGGCGGCGGCGTAGGCGGACGGGGTCCCGCCGCTCGCGAGGTAGCGGTTGACGCCTACGCCGAACGCCACCATCAGGACGAGCAGCACGATCCAGGTGAGCAACCTGCGGTGGCGGGTCATGCGGGCGGGAAGTACTGGTGGACGTAGGCGAGGATGGCGCTCATGTCCGGTTCCAGGACGTCCTGGCCATCCTCGGTGCCACCGCTGTACTGGGTGACGTAGACGTGCTGGATGCTCCCCGAGCCGATGTCCTTGCTGATCCCGAGCAGCAGCGGAAACTGGGTGAGCGGGACGTCGGTGAGGACCTCGCCATTCAGCGCGGAGGCGATGTTGTTGATGTCGCCGAGACTGAGCCCGGAGAGCTTCTGGCGCAGCGCGACCAGCACCTGCTGCTGCCGGACGGTGCGGCCGATGTCCTCGGAGAAGTCGTCGTGGCGCGAGCGCACGTACTCCAGGGCCTGCAGACCGTCCAGGTGCTGAGCGCCCGGAAGCACCGCCACCCGGTCGGCAGCGTTCGGGTTGGTGCTGCCGGCGACGTCGTAGGGGTAGTTGTCATCCATCACCGGGTGGCTGGCCACGATGTCGATGCCGCCGACCTCGTCGATGAGGTTGATCAGACCCTGGAGGCCGATCCAGACGTAGTGGTCGACGGTGATCTGGAGGTCCTGCTCGATGGTGGCGATCTCCGCATTCGCCCCGTTGGTGCCGTCACCGGCATCGCCGAAAGCCTGGGAGACCTTCCCGTCGCTGAGCCGCCGGCCACTCGCGGAGTAGATCGGCACCCACAGGTCGCGGGGGATGGAGAGCATGGTGACGCTGCTCGCGGCGGGGTCGACCCGGACCAGGATCAGGGACTGCGCACAGCAGAAGTAGGGGGCTCCCGAGGCGGTGGTGAACTTGCCGTCGTTGTCGGAGCCCATGAGCAGGACGGTGAAGGGCGAGCTTGAGGTCGGCGCGACCGTCGGCGTGGCGCTCGGGCTGCCAGGGATGGTGCCGGGGGTGGGTGCGGACACCTGGATCCCGTGACCGGTCGCGCCCAGCGCGGTGGTGATCGTCGGCCAGAAGAAGGTCAGCGCGCCGACGAGCCCCGACAGCACGAAACCGAGCAGGACCACCAGGATGCTGCGCACCCGCGGGATGCGAGGGTGGCGTCGCGAGGCGCGTCGCCGCCGCGCGGCATCGGGGGGCGGACCCAGGCTCATCGTCGGTAGGACCTCCGTCTCGGGGCACCGGCGTGGCTGGAACGCGCCCCGGATGCATCGACGCGGGCCACCTGAACGGGCCCATCGACTGAGACCGTCCCGCTCCCCGCCGGGCGCACCTCAACCCGGGCGATGATACCGGGAAGGTGGTGGACACCGCCGATCGCATATTCCATGAGCTGAAGGGCGCCGTGGGGCAGTTCCGTGTACGGTCGAGCGGAGATGCGACGGGAGCGGATCGAGGCTGATCAGGCGTTCTTCGCGGAACGGCTGCGGGGACGGGCCCGGGGAGGCAGGCGGAGCCTGTCCCGGGCCCGGGCGCTGGCTCCCCATCTGGGGGTCGACCTGGACGGCTGGAGCGCCCATCCCGAGGGTGTCGTCGCCGTGGTCGGCTCCAAGGGGAAGGGGACGGCAGCCACCTTCGCCTCTGCGGCTCTCGCCGGCGCGGGGTTGCGCGTCGGGACCCTGACCAGCCCCGGACTGCGCAGCAACCGAGAGCGGATCCGGGTGAGCGGTCAGGCCATCGCGCGGCACGACTACGCGGCACTGGTCGGCGACGTGGCAGCGACGCTCGACCGGGTGTCGGACCGCCTCCCCGACGACGGCTACCTCTCGCCGAGCGGACTCTTCACCCTCAGCGCCCTGCGTCACTTCGCCGGCCGCGGCTGCGACGCCGTCGTGCTCGAGGCGGGGATGGGGGGCGCGTCCGACGAGATCTCCCTGGTCGCCCCCGGGGTGGTGGTGGTGACCACCATCCTGGCGGAGCACCTCGGGGTGCTGGGGGACACGGTGGGTGAGATCGCCGCCGAGAAGGCGGGCGTCATCGGGGCGGCGACCCGCGACGTGGTGGCCGCGATCCAGGAGGACCCGGAGGCCAACCGGGCGGTGGCGGACGCTGCGCGCCGCCATGGCTGCCGCCACCACCCGGTGGAGGGCGACGGTGACCAGCCGCGGTGGCCGGCTGCTCCCGGGCTGGGCCGCCTCAATGCCCGCCTCGGGGTGATCGCCGCCCTGCGGCTGCTCGAGATGGCCGGCCGTCTCGCGCCGCCGTCCGAGGCGCTGGATGCTTGCCTGGGGAGCGTCAGCCTTCCCGGCCGGCTGAGCCATCACCGGCGCGGCAATCAGGATTGGGTCATCGATTGCGCCACCAACCCGGCCGCGATCGCCGCCGCGATCAAGCACACCGCGGCCACGGTCGGACCGCCCACCGCAGTGCTCACCTTCATCCCCCGCCATCGGGACGCGGCACCGCTCCTCGACGCCCTCCGCGACGAGCCGGTGGTGAGGGTCCCCGGCGGGCCTTCCAGCGGTGGCCCAGGCGGCGGCGCCGTGATGCGCCTGGAGGAGGTCGACCTCGACGCCCTCGGCCCGCGGGTGCTCGCCCTCGGCCCCGTCTACTTCGTGGGCGAGCTGCTCGCGACCCTCGACGTCGATTGCGAGAGGAGCTTCAGAGCGTCCCCTCGTTGAGATGGCAGGTGTCGTTCCAGAGCCAGATGACCCGGTCCTCACGCTCGTACCCGAGCACCGAGACGGCCGCGGGGGAGAGCGCCAATGATTCCCCGGCGAGCGCCGGGAGGTCGCACCAGCGCGCTGCCAGGATGCGCAGGAAGTGCCCGTGGGCGAAGAGCGCGACGTCGCCTGCCACCTCACGGACCCGCTCGATCACGGCGTCGGCCCGGCGTCCCACGTCGGCGAGCGTCTCACCGCCGGCAACCCCATCCTTCCAGATCACCCAGCCGGGCCGCTCAGCGCGGATCTCGTCCGCAGTTCGGCCCTCGTAAGCCCCGTAGGCCCACTCCTGGATGTCGGGATCGGGGTGTGCCCCGGCCATCAGGCCGGCCAGCTCGCAGGTGCGGCGGGCCCGCTGGAGTGGGCTGTAGAGGACCTCGGCGAACGTCCACCGCGCGAGGCGCGGGCCGAGCAGGCGGGCCTGGGCCTCACCCTCCGCGTCGAGGGGGATGTCCGTCCGTCCGGTGTGGCGACCGCTCCGGCTCCACTGCGTCTCACCGTGCCGCACCAGCACGAGACGCTGCGTGGGGCTTCCCGGGCCTGGGCCGGCGGTGGCCCCGGCCTGCGGTCCGGTCACCGGCTGGAGAGGTGGTTCCGGCTCCCACGCCGGTACGTGCGCGGGGAGACGAGGAGGACGGCGCAGAGGAGGATCACCGCTCCGACAAAGGCGACCACGACATCCTGGACGAGGCCGAGAAACCCGGACCCCGCTATCAGGGTGGGGTCGAACTGATGGACGAGGAGCCCGCCGATCACCGCCCCGGCCAGGCCGACGATGATGTCCATGAGGCAGCCCAGCCCGCTGCCCCGCACCAGGCGACCCGCCAGGGCCCCGGCGACCAGCCCGATCAGGAGCCAGGTGAGAAGGTGGTGGCCGGCGAGCAGGCCCGCCCAGACGGCGAGGGCCACGACGACCAGAGCGGCGACGGCGACCAGTCCCGGCATGGCCCCAACCGTACGACGTCAGAGGTGGGCCGCGACGCGCGGCCACCGGTGATCTCGGCCCGGTCCGCCCGCGTAGGATGCCGGGCTGATGCACCTCCTCCTCGCTGCCACACCGGTCGCGTCGCCGGCCACGGTTCCTGAGTGCCTGAACAACCCTCTGCTGTGGGTTTGCCAGGCGGTGCAGGGGCGCGTGGGCGTGGGCAACGCGCTGGCGCCGCTGGTTCAGGACGTGCTCGATGGGATCGCCGTCTTCCTGATCGTCGTCATCGCGGGGCAGGTGCTGCGCCGGATGGTGGTCGCCGCCGTTCGGCGGAGGGCCGACCCGCAGGTCCACGCCCTGACCCGCAACGTCCTCACCATCTTCACCTGGGTCTTCGCGGCAGCCGGCGGGCTGGTGGCCGGAGGCGTGGACATCCTCTGGGTGCTGACCTTCGGCGGCATCTTCAGCCTGGCCATCGGGCTCGCCTTCCAGGACCTGCTCCGCAACATCCTGGCCGGCATCTTCATCCTCCTGGAGAAGCCGTTCCGGATCGGCGACCATGTGGCCATCGGCGACTGCGAGGGGGTGGTGCAGACCATCGCCCTGCGCACCACGGCGCTCCGGACCGGGGATGGACGCCTCGCCGTGATGCCCAACCTGACCGTCTTCCAGAGCGTCATCCTCAACTCGACGGCGTTTGATCAGCGGCGATACAGCGTCGCCCTCCCGGTCGAACCCGGAACTGATCTGACGCGACTGATGACGGCGGCGGATGGCGCGCTGGCGGCGATCCCCGGGATCGCGAACGATCCCCCGCCGAGCGTGCGGCCGCAGGTGGAGGCGGATGGACGGACGGTCGTCGTGGTCAGCTTCTGGGTCGATTACCGCGCTCACGACCCCGACGCGCTGAGCGGCGAGCTGCTGTCGCGCGTCTGGAGCGGAACCGCCCGGGACGCCGGCGGCGCCGCGAAACGGGGAGCCTGACCCAGCGCTGCGCTGCCGGGACATGAAGGCGTCCGGAGAGAGAGTCGCAAATCGGGCGGCAGGCGGACCCGGGGTGGCGCGCCCGGCGGGTCACGCCACCCCCCACTCCAGTCCTCGCTGACGGCCGGCACCCCCCCCAAGGGGCGTCGCGCCGGGACGTCTTCCTCCTGGGGGCTGCTACGACCCGGCACACCCCATGGTAGCTGTGACGTGCACGCGGCAAATAGCGCGTTTAAACACCGTGAACGCTCATGGAAACTGGCCGCCACGTTGTTGCGGAGGCTGCAGGTGCGCGATCCGGCCGTTCCCCGGTCGCGACACTCCGGTCAGTCGGCCTCGGGCGTCTCCGGCTCGGCGGCCGCCGGCTCGGCCTCGGCGGCCTCGGCTGCAACCTCCTCCGTCGTGGCCGCGCGCAACGGAGCCACCTTGACGACCACGTCGTCAGGGTCGATGTGGCCTGCCAGCGTCACGCCCTCCGGCAAAACGATGTCGCGCACGCGCACGGCAGCGTCCACCTCGTCCAAGCCGGTGACGTCCACCGCCAGGTGATCGGGCAGGTTCCCGGGCAGGGCCTCGACGCGCAGGGTGCTGAGAACCTGCTGCAGCGTCCCCAGCTTCAGCTCGGTGACCGCCGGGGCCTCGCCCACGGTCCGGATCGGCACGTCGACAGCCAGCCGCTCGCGCAGGTTGACCGCAAAGAAGTCGGCGTGCAGCGGCCGCGCCGTCCGCGGGTCGATCTGGAAGTCGTGGAAGAGGACCTTGCGAGGCCGGCCACCGTCGACACTGAGATCGATGAGGTGAGTGCGTCCAGCGCGATGCCATACCCGGACGATCTCCGCGGTGTCGGCGCAGATCGACTGAGAGGGCAGATCGTGGCCGTACACGATCGCCGGCACCTGGCCATGGCGGCGCACGGCCTGGACATGGCGTCCACGCTCGGAACGGGTGACGGCGGTGAGTGTCAGGTCAGCCACGAGGCCAGAACTCTAACCGGTCAGGCCGCTCCCGCGTCCCCGCCCGGCGAAACGGGTGCCGCCGAGGCGTCCTCCCACGCCGCCACCCGGGCCGCCACCGACGCTGCCAGGGTGACAGCCCGATGGGCGTGGGGGACCGCTGCCCGCCACCCGGCGTCGAGACCGGCAGCGGCGAGATGGGCACCGGCGAGCGCCCCGGCCAGGCTGACGGCGGCCCGCCGGCCCTTCCCCGCCGCAGCCTGGATGGCGGTCTCGATCTGATCGGCGCCGAATACCGCGGTGATCGCCAGGTGGAGGGCCGCTCCGGGATCGTCGTCGCCCTCCACCGCGGGTCCATCGCCGCCGATGCGAAGGCGCTCCAGGAGGGCAAAGGGGGCGTCTTCGAGAAGCGATTGGTACACCCGCACCACCGCGGTGGCGATGTCGAAGCGGGTGAGGTCCGCGGCGATCAGGGCGGCTGCCATGGCGGCGACCGCCGTCCCCTCGTCCGCCCCGGCAAGGGCGGCGACGCGGTAGGCGTCGCGGCGCACCCGAGGACGATCGAGCGGTGCCAGCAGCCCGAAGGGGACGGCTCGCAAGAGCAGACCGGCGGGCCCCGCCTGGGAGGACCCGGCGAGCCCACGGCGCCGGAGATCGTCGGCGTCGAATCCGCCGACGCTGGCGATGGAATCGGCGACCTCGAGAAGGTCACCTGCCGCAGCCGGCGCCTGAGCCGCACGCTCACCTGCAAGGGCACCGAGGAACGCGGCCTCGATCCGCGCGCTGTAGGCGCTCCCCTGGTGGTCGGGGAGCTCGGGGGGCGCCGCGGTCTCCCGCGCCGCCTCATCGCCGCTCATGCCCGAACGGTATCCTGTCGAGCCATGGCAACGCTGGACCAGCTCCGCGCCGTCTCGTCGCCACTAGTGAAGGCCGTGGTGAAGAGCGCGGGCCTGTCCCGCCTCGATCGCCACCCGCTGACCCCCGCCGCCGTGCGGGTGGAGAGGACCAGCGCCCACCACGGTGGGGGGTCGACAGACCAGACGGCGATCACCGTCTGGCTGGGCGAGGGTCCGTCGCTGCCCGTCCCCGGCGCCGCGCGCTCCCCCTGGCGAACGGCCGCGGGGGTGGGCATCACCCTCATCGGCGCGGCCGCGGTCGCGGCCGCCTCCACGCTGGCCGCCCAGCGAGAGCAGGATCGGCGGCGGCTGGCGGCACGACCGGTGGCCGCACTTCCCTCCTCATCCTCCGCCATCAGTCGCCCGGCCGGCGACTGACCCGCCGTCCGGTCAGCGACGGAGCCAGCCCAGGAGTTCGAAGCCGTCCCTGCGCGGTGCCGCCCTGAGCTCGCGGAGGGAGGCGCCGTCAGTGACCAGGATGCTGCGGGAGACCGGGTTCATCGCCTCGCGCCAGGCGCGCACGGCACGCATCCGGAAGCGGTCGGCACTGGGCAGCCCGGCCGGAACGGCGAGCACCTCGGCGCGGTCGGGCACCGCCAGCAGCACGTCCCCCCCGGACCGCTCGGTGAAGGCGGCCAGCACCTCGGTGACCAGGAGGACGCTCCCCTGGAAGAGCGGGTCGCTGCCGAGCCTCCAGCCGTCGGCAGGTATGCGGTCCGCGGCACGAATCCGTCCCGGGAGAGAGGCGAAGCGAGCCCGCGTGTTGGCGTCGGCATGGGCGCGCGCCGAGGCCTCGTCCAGCCCGGCAGCGGCCAGGTCCGAGGCCGGGACCCCGCGCATCAGCGAGCCCGGCAGGGTCTCGGCGATGAAGGCGACCATCTCCGCGCCGAGGGGCAGGGTGATCAGCTCAGCCGCCCGGCTCAGATCCTCGAGGTAGCGCACGCCGCGGACGCACCAGAGGAGCCGGCTCGGGCTGACGTCAGCCGGGGCCCTCGGACTGAGCTGCCGCTCCGCTCGCCGGACGTAGTCGGCGATGAGCCCTCCGGCCCGCTCCGGCGCGTGTTCGCAGTCGTGGTGGAGTGGTGCCAGGGGAAGCGCGACGTCCACCCCGGCACCGCGAAGGCGCAGCGCGAACGCGGCGTCGTCGATCACGACCTCGATGCCGTGGTACCGCGACTGCAGCTGAATCCGGATGCGCTCGGCGAATGCCCGGCGACCGGCCGAGTCGGCCATGAGAAGAGTCTGCCGCAGCCGGCCTGCTACTCGGTGGTCACGGCGCGCAGGACATCCACGCGCGACGCGCGGATCGCCGGGAATACGGCGGCGACGATGCCGAATAGCCCGGCGGCCACCGCGTATAGGATCAGGTTGTTGGCCGGGACCGCGGTCGCGCTGATCCCGTCGCTGTGGAGCGCGCTGACCAGGGCGATGCCCAGCCCGGAGCCCACCGCCAGGCCGAGGACGGCCCCGAGCAGGGCGATGATGACCGACTCCCAGGCCACCATCTGCCGGGTCTGGCCGCGGGTCATCCCCACCGCCCGGAGCAGCCCGATCTCCCGGGTGCGCTCCATGACGCTGAGCGCCAGGGTGTTGACGATGCCGAAGACGGCGATGATGATGGCCAGCCCGAGCATGACGTAGATCAGGTTCAGGAAGGCGTTGAGCCCGGCGCTGATCAGGTTCTTGTACTGCGTCTTGGTGAGACCGCTCAGCTCCGGGTACGCCCTGAGATCGTTGAGCATCGACGCGTCCGCGGCGGACAGGGAGACGCCCGGCGCGGGATTGATCGCGATGTCAGCGTCCCGCACGGTGGTCAGCTGGGGATTCAGCGTGTTCAGCGAGACCAGGTAGCCGCTGATCAGCGCATCGGGCGTGTAGATGCCCCCGACGTCCATCTTCACGTGATCTCCGTCGGGGAAGGTCATGGTGACCGTGCTGCCGACATGGACGTTCTCGGTCGCCGCCTCGGTCGAGTCGACGATCGTCGTGTCGGTGGCGTCGATGCTGCTGGCAGAACCAGCGGTCATGCTGAAGCTGAAGATGCTGCCCATGTTGGTGGTGTCCAGACCGGTGACGCCGGTCGCGATATCGCCCACCAGCGCGTCGCTGCCCCGGATCTCGGAGATGTCGGCCAGCCTCGGATCCGCCCGCAGGGTGGAGGCGACCTGCGGGCTGAAGCCGCCGCTGCCCTCGTCCAGCACCACCAGCTGGGCGCGGATCGTGCCGTCGATCGCCTGGTTGATGCTCGCCTCGAACGAGTCGACGAGGACCGCCACCGCGGTGACCAGCGCCAGCCCCACCATCAGCGCCGCCGCGGTCACGGAGGTGCGTCGCGGATTGCGGCGCGCGTTCTCCCCCGCCAGCCGGCCGGGCGCGCCCCTGAGGCGGGCGGGCCAGCCGAGCACGGTCGCCACGGGGCGGACCAGGAGGGGCGCGAGCAGGGCGGTGCCCAGGAAGATGCCCAGGATCGACAGCCCCAGCACCTCGAGGTTGGGGCCGGCGGACGCGCTCGCCGTGAAGAGGCTCTGCAGGAGCGCCGCCGTCCCACCCACGAAGAGCACGAGGCCGGCGCCGATCCGGATGCCGGGGAGGGGCTGGATCTCGGGCTGAGCCTGGCTCATCGCAGCCACGGGGGCGATCCGGGTCGCCCGCCGGGCGGGAAGCGCCGCCGCGACCACGGTGATGATGGTGCCGACCAGGACCGAGACGATCAGCGCATTGAGCTGGACGGTCAGCTTGGCGGACGAGCCGACCAGGTGGATGAGCCCGTCGGCGACCAGGATGCCTAAGAGGAACCCCGCCAGTGAGGCGAAGATGCCGGTCAGCATCGCCTGGGTGATGACCTCGGTGAAGACCTGGCCGCGGGTCGCCCCCAGGGCACGCAGCAGGGCGAGCTCCTGGGTCCGCTGGGCCACCAGGATGCTGAAGGTGTTGGCGATCATGAAGCTGCCGACGAAGACCGCGACGAAGGCGAAGACGAGAAGGGGGATGCCGATGAACTCGTTGATCTCGGTGACCGCGTTCTGCTCGGTCTGCGAGGCCGCCTGGGCACCGGTCTGAACCTGGACCGAGGTGCCGCTCAGGGCGGAGGCCACCCGGTCGCGGAGCTGGAGGTCGGTGACCCCGGACTGAGCGCTCACATCGATGACGTCGAAGGTGTTGTTGGCCTCGAGGACGGTCTCGGCGGTGGGCAGGGTGAAGAGGGCGAAGCCCTCGGTGGCGATGCTGCTCTGGCCGCCGAAGGTGGCGATGCCGCTGATCACGAAGGTCTGCGCGGCGGATGCTTCGAAGCTCACCTGGATCTGCTGGCCGACCGCCAGGTGGCCGTCGGTTGCGGTGCGCGCATTGATCACCACGGCGTCGGGGGCCTCGGGCGCTGTCCCAGAGGTCAGCTCAAAGGTGGAGAGCTGGGGGTCGGAGACCCAGTTGAGCCCGAGCAGCGTCCGCTGTTCGGTGCTCCCCACCACTTTCCCGTTGGTCAGCAGTGAGACCCCGGAACGCTCGACCACCCCCACGGCGTCCGCCACCCCAGCCACCTTCTGCACCTTGGCCAGCACCGATTCGGGGAGCGGCAGCGACGAGCCCAGGAGGCGCTCGGTGGCGGTCGCAGGCACGGCACCCTTGACCTGCACCGCAACCCCCTTGTCGACGTTGCTGAGCACGCCCTCGAAGGTGCTCCGAATGGTGTCGGTGAGCACCAGGGTGCCGGAGACGAAGGTCACCCCCAGGATGATGGCCAAGGCGGTCAGGGCGAGCCTGAGCTTGTGGCTGAGGAGACCGCGCAGGCTGACCTTGAACATCAGCTCTCGACGCTCCCCGCCGGTGCCGGCTTCATTCGCCCAGGTGGCGGACGACCGCCAGGATCCCGTCGGTGGTGGGGGACCGCATGTCCTGCACCACCCGGCCGTCAGCCAGGAAGACGACCCGGTCGGTGTGGGAGGCGGCGAAGGGGTCGTGGGTGACCATGACGATGGTCTGGCCGAGGTCGTCGACCGCCTTGCGCAGGAAGCCGAGCAGCTCGCCACCGGCCTTGGAGTCCAGGTTTCCTGTCGGCTCGTCGGCGAAGATGATCTCGGGGCGGCTGACCAGCGCGCGGGCCGCGGCCACGCGCTGCTGCTGACCCCCGGAGAGCTCACTCGGCCGGTGCCGGAGGCGGTCCCCGATACCGGTTATCTGCACCACCCCGTCCACCACGCCAGGGTCCGGTTTGCGACCCGCGATGGTGAGGGGCAGCAGGATGTTCTCCAGCGCGTTGAGGGTGGGCACGAGGTTGAGCGCCTGGAAGATGAACCCCACCTTGTCGCGACGGAGCAGGGTGAGCTGCCGGTCGTTGAGCCGGCCCAGCTCGTACCCGCCGATGAAGGTCTGCCCGGAGGTGAGCCGGTCAAGCCCGGCCAGACAGTGGAGGAGGGTCGACTTCCCCGACCCCGAGGCGCCCATGATCGCGGTGAACTGGTGGGCGGCGAAGTCGGCGGTGATCCCGTCGAGTGCCCGGACCGCAGTGTCGGCGCGGCCGTACACCTTGACGGCGTCCACGGCGCGGGCTGCGATCGATGCCATCTCGGCCGTGGGGGGCATCGCGGGCACGGGCGGCGGCGGCGGCAGTGGGGGATTCGGCGGCGCGGGCGGGACGGGTGCGGGAGGGCTTGGTGGGGCCGGGCTCAGGCTCATGGCTTGTCAAGGTACCTTACCACGAGGCCCGCCGTCAAGTCGGCGCCCCCCGGCTTCAGGCGGCCGCCCGCGGCCGCGACCTGACGTAGTCCACGAGCACGTAGTCGCCGAGGCTGTCGGGGCTGACGAAGAACGCACGGCCGCGGTTGAGCCGGGTCATCTGGTCGACGAATCGCACCAGCTGCCGGTTGGACTCCAGCATGAAGGTGTTGATGACGATCCGCTCCAGGGTGCAGCGACGCACCTCGATCAACGTCTTGACGAAGGTCTCGGGGAGAGGCGGATAGGAGAAGACGGGGCGCCCGTCCTCGATGTGAGCGGTGGGCTCTCCGTCGCTCACGATGATCACCTGCTTGTTCTCGGCGTGGCTCCGGCCGAGGATGCGCCGCGCCAGCATCAGGGCGTGCTGGAAGTTGGTCCCGTACACATACTCGTTGACCGTCAGCTGAGGCAGGGCGCGAGAGGGGATCTCCCGGGCCAGGTCGCTGAACCCCACCACGGTGAGCGCGTCGCGCGGATACTGGCTCCGGATCAGGGTGTCGAGAGCCAGCGCCATCTTCTTGGCCGCGTAGAAGTAGCCGCGGAGCGGCATCGAGCGGCTCATGTCAAGCATCAGCACGGTGGCGCAGCGCGTCAGCGACTCGGTCTGGTGCACCTCGAAGTCGTCCGGGTGCAGGCGCGGCACGCGCCTCGAGCCGGCGCGCGGGGCGGCGGGACGGACCGCCCTCTCTGCCGTGGCGCCGGCGGTACCCTGGCGCGCGCCCTCGGCCTCCCGGGTCAGCGCGTTCATCACGGTCCTCTGGACGTCCAGGTCGAAGGGGTCGCCGAACTCGTAGCCCTTGCTGTCGTCCCCCCGGTCGCCGCCGTGCCCGAGACGGGTGAGATCGTGCTCCCCGAAGCGGTCCCGGCGCAACCGGGCGAAGAGGTCGCCGAGCGCCTTCTGGCCGATCTTGCGCATCCCCCGTGCGGTGAGCCGCATCCCCTCAGGACCGAGCTCGACCAGGCCGCGGCCCTCCAGCTCCTCCATCAGCTGACGCATCTCACCGAGGCTCTGCGAGGCATCGTCGCCGAGCAGCTCGCGGAGCCGTGCCAGCGCCTCCTCCTCTATCCCCTCGCCGCGCAGCATGCCGCGCAGGTCGCCCTCCGCCTCCTCCATCGACTGGAGCCCGTCCATCAGCCCCATCGCCTCCTCGAGCGAGACGTCCTGCTCACCGAAGAAGCGGTAGCGGCTGCCCAGCCGGGCGCGCGGTGACAGCTGGTCGAGGGTCCCGGCCAGCTCGGCCAGGGTGTCCTGGAGCTCGGGATCGCCGAAGACGGACTCGATGACCGACTCCAGCTCGGCACGCATCTCGGGGGAGAGGGACTGGAGCAGCGAGTCCATGCGGGCCATCTGGCGCATCAGCTGATCGACGAACTCCTCGAAGCCGGCGGGCGCGTTGGGGAAGAGCTCCCCCCAGCGCTGCAGGAAGGCCTCGTAGCTGCGCTGCAGCTCGACCTCCGAGGCTCCGTCCAGCTTGCGACGCAGCAGCGCGTTCAGGTCTCGGGCCATCTCGCGCAACCCGGACATCTCCTCGCCGGTCATCGCCTTCATCGACTGGGTCATCTCCTTGAAGTAGGAGTCGACGACGTTGCGCCGGATCTCCTCCAGCAGACGCTGGAAGGCGGCCTCCGCCCGGCTGTCCATGAACTCGTAGTCGCGCAGGCCGCGAATGGCGCCGCCCGGCTCGGCGGGCAGCTCGTCGAGCTGGCGGCCACGCTGCTCGGCGACGCGCTCGAGCACGCGGCGCCCGTCGTCGGGTGCCTGGTCGAGCCGCTCCTGGATGCCCCGCCGCTCCTGGGAGATCACGCGGTCGAGCTTCTCTCGCATGTCCTCGAAGATCGAATCGAGGTTGAAGCGCTCCAGCTGCGTCTGCCGGCGCCGGCGCAGCTTGTCGAGCATCTCGTCCATCCCGGCGAGCCGCTTGCCGCGCCCATCCCGCCAGCCCTGCTCGAGCAGCCTCCGGAGCGCGGACTCGAAGTCCCAGCCGTGGAAGACGTCCTCGCTGAGCCGATCGAAGAGCGCCTCGACGTCGGGGCCAAGTGGGTCCTGGGTGCCGTCCCAGGCGGAGAACCGATGCCGGGGCACGATCATCTCCGGGGTCAGCCGCCGTACACCGAGGTGCCGTCGAGCGCCGTCTTGTTGAGCCGTTTGCCCAGGTGCAGGCCCTCCAGGACGAACTCCAGCACCGCCGCCCGCGACTGCGGGGTGTCCGGCTCGTCCAGCTTCTGGCGGGCCAGGTCGAGCCCGGGCAGCTCCCCGATGGCCGGGGCATAGGACTCCGCGGTCATCAGCGGCCCGACCTCGACGGTGAAGCCACCGAGGTCGAAGCGCTGGACCAGCTCGGCGAGCTCGGCCGCGGAGAAGTGGCGGCGGAAGACGTTGCTGCAGGCGCTGCGGACGATCTTGTCCAAAACCTGGCCGTCGTCGCTGTCATCCAGCGTGTCCAGCTCGACCTTGCCCGAGGTGGATGCGGTGACCGCGGCCAGGTCACTGACCCGGGCCACGGCCTCCTTCTCGCCGGTGATCAGGGCCCGGCGCAGCGCGCTGCTGATCAGGCTCTCGTAGTTGGCGGTGGTGACCCGGACCGAGACCCCGCTGCGCTGGTTGATCTGCGGATGCCGCCGCGCCAGGTGGGTGATCTCGACCGCGATCTCCTTCATGTGCTGGGGCATGTGCACGGGGACGGGTGTGTCGTCGAAGACCACGCGCTCCTGCTCGGCGATGGCGATCTCGTCCCCGACGGTGCGCGGGTAGTGGGTGCGGACCTGGGCCCCGAAGCGGTCCTTGAGCGGGGTGATGATGCGGCCCCGGTTGGTGTAGTCCTCGGGGTTGGCGGTGGCGACCACGAAGACGTCCAGCGGCAGCCTGATCCGGAAGCCGCGGATCTGGACGTCCCGCTCCTCGATGATGTTGAGCAGGCCCACCTGGATGCGCTCAGCGAGATCGGGCAGCTCGTTGATCGCGAAGATGCCCCGGTTGGTGCGGGGCACCAGCCCGTAGTGGATGACCAGCTCGTCGGAGAGGTAGCGGCCCTCGGCCACCCGGATGGGGTCCACCTCGCCGATGAGGTCGGCGATGGCGGTGTCGGGAGTGGCCAGCTTCTCCCCGTAACGATCCTCGGCTCCCAGCCAGGCGACGGGCGTCTCCTCCCCCTGCTCCGCCACCAGGTCGCGGCAGCGCCGGCAGACGGGCGCGTAGGGGTTGTCGTTGATCTCACAGCCGGCGATCGCGGGCACGGCCTCGTCGAGCAGCGAGGTGAGGGAGCGGATCAGCCGCGATTTGGCCTGGCCGCGCTCGCCGAGCAGCACGATGTCCTGTCCGGCGAGGAGGGCGTTCTCCACCTGGGGGATGACGGAGTCGTCATAGCCGACGATCCCGGGGAAGAGCCTCTCCCCGCTGCGGAGCTTCCGGATCAGGTTGCGCCGAAGCTCCGACTTGATCGGCTGCACGCGGTACTCGGCACTGCGGAGCTCGCCGAGGGTGTGGGCTGCGCTCACGGCCCTTTCAGCGTACACCGCGTGCCATCACCGCCACCCGCCACCCCCGGCGAATACTGTTCGAGGATGCGGACCGAGCCCCGCCGCTTGCTCGCCTCTCTCGGCGCCACGGCCCTGCTCCTGCTCGCAGGTGGGCCGGCGTCACCTGCCGCGGGTGCGGCAGCCGGCGCGACACCCTCGGCGGGCGCGGTTTCGGGACCGTCCCGCACGCCAGCGGGACTTGCGCCGGCCACCTGCGGGCAGAGCCCGCCACCCGGGGCCCACTGCGACACCCTCTGGGTGCCGCTCGACTACTCGAACCCGTCGCTCGGGACCATCCCGACCTCGGTCGTGGTGGTGCCGGCCAGGGACCCGGCGGCGCGGATCGGCTCCCTGCTCGTGAACCCGGGTGGGCCCGGGGAGTCCGGGGTCCAGTTCGTCGACGAGGCGTACCCCCTCTTCGCCACCCTCAACCAGCGGTTCGACATCGTCGGCTTCGACCCGCGGGGCACCACCGGCCCGGACGCGGTCACCTGCGAGGGCACCGATGCTCTGGACCACGACCTGGGCCTGGACCCGCTGGTGGCCGGTGCCCCGGTGGCGGAGGCGGACCTGGTCGCGAGCACCATCGCCTTCGACGCCTCCTGCCGCCTGCGCAGCGGCTGGCTCCTCCCCTACGTGGGCACGGTCAACGCCGCCCGCGACATGGATGCGCTCCGGGCCGCGCTCGGCGACCAGCAGCTCACCTACCTGGGGTTCTCCTACGGCACCGCGCTCGGCGCGACCTACGCGAGCCTCTTCCCGACCCACATCCGGGCGATGGTCCTGGACGGCGACATCGACCCGGCTCTCAGCCTCATGGAGGAGTCCGTCCAGCAGGGGGCTAGCTTCGAAGCGAGCTACGACGAGTTCGTCAGCCAGTGCCTGTCCGCCACCGTCTGCCCGCTGGGACCCGACCCCAGCTCTGCTCTCAACGGTCTGCTCGCACGCCTCGCCACCCGCCCGGTCGAGGCGCCCGGCGGCCGGACGGTGGGGCCGGGCACGGTCGTCAACGCACTGGTCGCCGCCATGTACGACCCCGGGTCCTGGGGCAGCTTCTACACGGCGCTCGCCGAGGCCGGCCAGGGCAGCGTTGCGTCCCTTCAATCGCTGGTGGACAGCTACACAGGGAGGGGCCCAGCGGGGTACGACCACAGCACCCCGGCCAACGTGGCGATCAACTGTGCCGATCACAGCGCTCCCGAAAGCCTCGCCGCCTACGACGCCATGGCGGCCTCGGTGCAGAAGAACGAGCCGCACTTCGGCCAGGACGAGGTCTACTCGGTGCTCACGTGCGCCTACTGGCCGGACCACGGGCCGCCGCCGGCGCCGCTTGACGTGACCGGGGCTCCCCCCATCCTGCTGGTCGGGGCGACCCACGATCCGGCCACGCCGTACGCGTGGTCGGTGGCCCTGCAGCAGCAGATATCCGGTTCGGTCCTGCTGACGCGCGACGGCTACGGGCACACGTCATACCAGTTCAGCAATTGCGTCCAGAGTGCCGTGAATGCCTATCTCGTTGACCGGAATGTCCCAGGTGCAGGCACGATTTGCGCCAGTTGACGCACTTGCGTCAGCCCACCGGTCATTGCGTGGATGGGCCCGAGATGATACGATCAGGCGCGTCGAACGACGCGCGTGGACTCTGCGCCGGTCAACGAACGAGAGATGCGGCGTAGGCAACTCTCACTCGGTAGCGAGTTAACCGCAGGGGGAGAGCGAATGCCACGGTGGCACACGACCAACAGGGGCACCCAGGACGTCCTGGCGACGGCGCTGCCGCAGATGGCGCTGGAACAGCCCCTCAACGCGCTCAGCGCGATGCAGCTCAGCAGCCGCCTCCTCGGCGTGCGGCAGACCGAGCGTGAGATGGTGGACGAGGACACTGGCGAGACCCGGTATCAGCTGCTCCGCCGGCAGGTGCATGCGCGTCTCGTCGACGACACCGCGTATCTCTCGGAGACCGACGACCAGGCGGTGCGCGAGCGGCTCGCCGAGCTCGTCAACGAGACCGCGTGCGCGCTCGGACAGCCGCTCGACCTCGACGAGGGGATGCGCACTGTCACGCGCATTCACCACGAGCTGCTCGGCTTCGGCCCTCTGGAGCGACTCCTCGCCGACCCCACCATCAGCGAGATCATGGTCAACGGGCCGGACGAGATCTGGATCGAGCGGGCCGGGCGCCTCTCGCTCACCTCGTTCCGGTTCGAGACCGTGGATCAGCTCATGCAGGTCATCGATCGGATGGTCAGCCGGGTGGGCAGGCGTATCGACGAGAGCTCACCCATGGTCGACGCACGGCTGGAGGACGGGTCCCGGATCCACGTCGTCATCCCCCCGGTGTCGCTCAAGGGCCCGACCCTCACCATCCGCCGCTTCATGACCACCGGCCTGGAGGTCGGTGATCTCGTCGAGCACGGCACCGCCACCGCGGAGATGATGGCTTTCCTGCGCGCCTGCGTCCGAGCCCGGCTCAACATCCTGGTGAGCGGCGGGACGGGCGTGGGCAAGACCACCACGCTCAACGTCATCTCGAGCTTCATCCCCGAGGACGAGCGGATCGTCACCATCGAGGACGCCGCCGAGCTGCGGCTGCGTCAGCGCCACGTGCTGAGCCTGGAGACGCGCCCCGCCAACGTCGAGGGACGCGGCCAGATCCTGGTGCGCGACCTGGTGATCAGCTCCCTGCGCATGCGCCCCGACCGGCTGGTCGTCGGCGAGTGCCGCGGAGGTGAGGCGCTGGACATGCTCCAGGCCATGTCGACCGGTCACGACGGCTCGCTGACCACCCTGCACGCGAGCTCACCACGCGAGGCGATCTCCCGGCTCGAAACGATGGTCCTCATGGCCGGCACCGAGCTGCCCACCGCCGCCGTACGCGGTCAGATCGGCAACGCGATCGACCTCATCGTCCAGCAGGGCCGGCTGCGCGACGGCAGCCGCCGCATCCTCAGCATCTCCGAGATCTACGGGGTGGAGCACGGAGAGGTTCAGCTCCAGGAGCTCTTCCGCTTCGAGCAGACCGGCATGGACGCCGATGGGAAGGTGCACGGGCACCACGTGGCCTGCGGTCGCGTGCCGCGCCGCACCGCTGACATCCTCGCCTGCGGTGAGGACCTCGACATGCGCATCTTCGTCGCCCCCGAGCGTCCCTCCGGCCCGGATCACCCGCGCCGCCGTCTCGCCGACTGGGTCCCCGAAACCCTCGTGACCACCCCGTCCATGGAGCCCGGTGAGCGCCGCCGGAGGTCGGACTGGCTGCCCGAACGGGCCACGCGGATGTCGCTCCCCCGGGGCAAGCGCAAGGCGAGCTGAGCCACGGCTCAGGCCGGAGCGCCGATCGACTCCCCGACGGTCGCCGGTAGCTGCGCCCGCGCCGGTCTCAGGTCACGCAGCCGGGCCCGCACCCGGACCTGACCCTGCCAGCTGTCTCGCTCGAGGGCGAAGCAGACGTCGATGCGCCGCCCGCGCGGCAGGTGCTCGACCAGCCCGGGCTTGCCGAAGGCGATCGCCTCGGCCGTCCCGCGCGCGCCGTCGCGGAGCGTCAGCTTCAGGTGCTGCCCCTCGCTGCCGAAGGTCTGCGTGCCGGCGACCTCGCAGCCACGGATGGCGAGCAGCGGTGTCGGGTTGCCGATCCCGCAGGGTTCCACCCCCTGCAGCTGAGCGCAGAGGTCGAGGGTCGCGTCCGCGCACCCGATCTCGCTGTCGACATGGAACACGCGCTCGCGCGCCCGGCCGCCTGCCTGTTCGGCACAGGCCAGCGAGATCAGCTCCCGGAAGCGCTCGAAATCCTCCGTCCGGAGGCTGAAGCCGGCCGCCGCGGCGTGGCCGCCGTAGCGGAGCAGGGCGGGTGCGGCGTGGTCAAGAGCCCGGACGATGTGGACCCCCGCGACGGAGCGACCCGACCCCTTGGCCTCGCCGGGGTCGAGACAGACGACGAAGGCGGGGACCGAGTACCGCTCCATCAGACGCCCGGCGACCAGTCCCACGATCCCCATCGGCCAGCCCGGATCCCCGAGGACGATCGCCGGCGCGTCGTCGGGGAGCCCCGTGACCTGCTCCTCGGCCTCCGCCAGGGCCGCCGCGACCGCCGCCTGGCGGCTCCGGTTCTGCTGGTCGAGCTGGTGGGCCAGGCCGACGCACACGTCGGTCTCGTCGCTCAGGCAGAGCTCGAGGGCCAGACGGGCGTCCTCCATCCGGCCGGCCGCATTGATCCTCGGGGCGAGACCGAAGGCGATGTCGGAGGCGGAGAGGGGGGCGGAGACGGCGGCGGCCTGGGCCAGAGCGCGAAGACCTGGCAGATCCAGGATGCGGTCCAGCCCTCGGCGGACGATGGCCCGGTTCTCGCCGCGCAGCGGCATCATGTCGGCGATCGTCCCCAGCGCGGCGAGACCGATGAAGGCATCCGCCTGGCCGGTCGGCACGATCCCCTCGGACTCGAGGGCGCAGAGAAGCTTCCACGCCACCCCCGCCCCGGCCAGACCATCGAAGCCGTAGGTGTCGGCCGGCTGCTTGGGGTTGACCAGCGCGTCGGCGGGCGCGAGCCGGGGAGGGCTGCCATCGGGGGCGAGCGGCAGGTGGTGGTCGGTCACCACCAGCGCCATCCCCGCCGGCCGGTTGGCGGCGACCTCCACCGAGCTGGTGCCGCAGTCGACCGTGACCACGCAGCGGACCCCCTGGGCAGCCAGCTCCTCCAGGGCGGCGGCGTGGAGCCCGTAGCCCTCCGTCATCCGGTTGGGGATGTAGGGGACGACGTCGGCGCCGCCCGCCCGGAGGGCGCGGGTCAGCATCGCGCAGGCGGTCACCCCGTCGGCGTCGTAGTCCCCGTAGACGGCGATGCGCCGGCCTTCGGTGACGGCCACCCCGAGGGTGACGACGGCATCCGCCATGCCCTCCATGCCGAAGGGATCGAGCAGCTCCATTCCCCCGGAGAGGAAGGCGGCCGCCTCGTCACCGTCCAGGCCCCGACCCGCCAGGACGCGACCCAGCACGGGGGGCTGCCCGGCGAGGGGGAGGGCGTCGTTGATCTCCCAGCGGCGGGGGGCGGGCTTCACGGGCTGGAGGATCTCCACACGAATGTTCGACGACAGTCTAGCTCCGGCACTCCTCCGGAGCAATCCGGCTGAGCGATCCGGCCATCGAGAGCGGCCGGGCGAGGGCGTCTATACTCGGCGGGACGGTGACTCCTGGGACGCCCACCACCGCACCCGCGCTGCCGCCGTACACCGGCATCAGCCCCAAGGCCTACGAGCATCCCGCCGACCGCGCGGCCACCGCTTTCCTGCATCGTCTGCCCCTCTTCGACCCCGTGGTCAAGAAGCTGCTGGAGCTGACCGTCGAGCGCCGGATGATGCAGCTGCTGCTGGGCAACAGCGTCCGGCTGGGTGACCACCAGCTGCCGGGGATCTGGAGCACCCATCGGGCCGCCTACACGACGCTCGACATCGCCGCGGTGCCCACGCTGCACATCATCCAGGCTCCGATTGCCAACGCCGTGACCCTCGGCGCCAACCGGCCCACCGTCCTCCTCCAGTCCGGCATCGTGCCCATGCTCGGCGGGCGCGAGCTCCGGGCGGTGCTCGCCCACGAGGCCGGGCACGTGCTCTCCGAGCACGTGCGCTACCGCACCACGCTGCAGCTGCTGCTGAGCTTCAGCGTGCCCCGCCTGCCGCTCATGGGACGGATACCCCTCCAGGCCCTGATCGCCGCCCTGCTCGCCTGGTATCGCGCCGCAGAGCTGAGCTGCGACCGCGCCGCCGCCATCGTCCTCCGCGACCCGCTGGTGCCCTGCCGGGCGCTCATGCAGCTGGCCGGAGGCGGACCCGAGGGCCTCAACCTGGACGCCTTCATCCAGCAGGCGGACGAGTACGTCGAATGGGACGATCTCTTCGACAGGCGCCAGCGCCTGGGATCGGAGCTGGGCTCCACCCACCCGTTCCCGGTCCGGCGCGTCTACGAGCTGACCCGCTGGGTCAAGAGCGGGGAATATGACCGCATCCTCGCCGGCGAGTTCGTGCACCGCGGCGAGGAGCCTCCTCCCTCCGCCGAGTTCCGGCGGGCGGTGGACCACTACAGCGAGCGGTTCGGCGAGTTCATCGAGCTGAGCGCGGGGAGCCTGACCAGGACGACCAAGCAGTTCACCCGCTGGCTGGAGTCGTTCACGACGCGACCCGAGGAGGCTGACGAGGCCTGATCACGGGCGAGCCCGCCCACGAGGCCGCGGCCGGCGTCAGCCTGCCATCAGCTGGCGCAGCACCATCGGCAGGATGCCGCCGTTGCGGTAGTAGTCGAGGTCGGTCTCCGAGTCGAGGCGCACGGTCGCCTCGAAGCGCACCTCCTCGCCGCTCGCGCGCCTGGCCGCGACCTCGAGCGTTCCCCTCGGGCGCACCGCTGCGATGCCGCGGATGGTGAAGCTCTCCCGGCCGTCGAGGCCCAGCGACTCGGCGCTCTCCCCGTCCCGGAACTGCAGCGGGAGGACGCCCATGCCCACCAGGTTGCTCCGGTGGATGCGCTCGAAGGACTGCGCGATGACCGCGCGCACCCCCTGCAGCGCGGGTCCCTTGGCCGCCCAGTCGCGGGAGGAGCCCGAGCCGTACTCCCTGCCGGCGAGCACGATGAGCGGCGTGCCCTCGGCGGCGTAGCGGACCGCCGCGTCGTAGATGCTCATGACCTCGCCGGAGCCGAGGTGGGTGGTGTAGCCGCCCTCCCTCCGGTCGGCGAGCAGGTTGCGCAGCCGGATGTTGGCGAAGGTGCCGCGGACCATCACCTCGTGATTGCCCCGCCGGGCCCCATAGGTGTTGAAATCGCGGAGCTCGACACCGTGCTCGCGCAGGTAGCTCGCCGCCGGGGAGGTGGGCGCGATGCTCCCCGCCGGGGAGATGTGGTCGGTGGTGATCGAGTCGCCGAGATACGCCAGCGCCCGGGCGTCCACCACGTCGGCGGGTGCCTCCGGCACAGCGCTCATCGAGGTGAAGAAGCCGGGCTCCCGGACATAGGTCGAATCCGGGTCCCAGTCGAACATCGCCCCTGATGGCGACGGCAGCTCCTTCCAGCTCTCGTCACCCTCGAAGATGCGCGAATACTCGTGGCTGAAGAGGTCGCGGCCCAGACCGCGCGCCACCGCTCCGCTGATCTCCTCGGCGCTCGGCCAGATCTCGTGCAGGAAGACCGGACGCCCGTCGGAGCCCGTCCCGATCGCCTCGGTGGTCAGGTCGACGTCGACCGTGCCCGCCAGCGCGAAGGCGACGACGAGTGGCGGCGAGGCGAGGTAGGACGCCCGCACCTGGGGGTGGATGCGTCCCTCGAAGTTGCGGTTGCCGCTCAGCACGGCGCAGACGGCGAGCTCGCGGCTCTCCACCGCGGCGGCCACCTCCGGGGGGAGCGGGCCGCTGTTGCCGATGCAGGTGGTGCAGCCGTAGCCGACCAGGTCGAAGCCGAGACCGGCCAGAGGCGCCAGCAGGCCGGCGCGCTCCAGGTAGTCCGTGACCACTCGCGAACCCGGAGCCAGGCTGGTCTTCACGTAGGCCGGGGGCCGGAGACCACGCTCCGCGGCCTTGGCGGCGAGCAGGCCGGCGGCCACCATCACCGATGGATTCGAGGTGTTGGTGCAGGAGGTGATCGCAGCGATCACCACCGCCCCCTTGCCGAGCTCGCGCGCCGGAGGGCCCGCCGGCACGGCTCCCGTGGTTACCCCGCCGGCTTCTGCGGAGGGGCCGAAGAAACCCTCGAATGACTGCCGGACCTCGCCCAGGGAGACGCGGTCCTGGGGCCGGCGCGGCCCCGCCACAGAGGGCACGACGGCAGCCAGGTCGAAGTCGATGAGCTCGCTGAAGATCGGGGTCTCCGATTGATCGGTGCGGAAGAGCCCCTGCTCCTTGCAGTAGCGCTCGACCAGCTCCACCCGGTCGGGGTCGCGACCGGTGTCGCGGAGGTAGCGGAGGGTCTGGTCGTCGACCGGGAAGAGCGAGGCGGTCGCCCCGAACTCGGGCGACATGTTGGAGAGGGTGGCCCGGTCGGGAACGGACATCGAGGAGAGGCCGTTGCCGCAGAACTCCACGAACTTGTTGACCACGCCGTGGCGGCGCAGCGTCTCGGTGAGGGTGAGGACGAGGTCGGTCGCGGTCGTCCCCGCTGCCAGCGCGTGGTGGAAGCGCACCCCGACGACCACGGGGGTGAGCAGGAAGAGGGGCTGGCCGAGCATGCAGGCCTCGGCCTCGATGCCGCCCACGCCCCAGCCGAGGACGCCGACCCCGTTGACCATGGTGGTGTGCGAGTCGGTGCCCACCACGGTGTCGGGAAAGGCCGTCCGGACCCCGTCCAGCTCGCGCACCGTCACCGTGTCGGCGAGGTACTCGAGGTTGACCTGGTGGACGATCCCCATCCCGGGCGGAACCACCCGGAAGCCATGGAACGCCTGCTGGGCCCAGCGGAGGAGGGCGTAGCGCTCGTGGTTGCGCTGGTACTCCCGCTCGATGTTGCGCCCGTAGGCGGCGGCGTTGCCGTAGGCGTCGACCTGGACCGAGTGGTCGACGACCAGGTCGACCGGCACCAGCGGGTCGATCCGGCTGGGATCGCCGCCCGCGCGCCGCACGGCGCTGCGCATGGCGGCCAGATCGACGACGGCGGGCACCCCGGTGAAGTCCTGGAGCAGCACCCGGGCGGGGACGAAGGCGCGCTCGCGGTCGTGCTCGGGCGGCCGCCCGTCCCAGCCGGCGAGCGCGGCCACGTCAGCGTCGGTGACGAAGCGATCCCCAGCATGCCGCAGCAGGTTCTCGAGCAGGACCTTCACCGTCATGGGCAGACGGGAGACGTCGCCGATGCCACGCTGAGCGAGGGTCTCGAGCCGGAAGTAGGCCAGCCCACCGGGCAGCTCGGCGCGAGCCCCGAAGCGATCCTCCGCCATGTCCATCTCACCTCCACGCTTCCGACGTCCTCGGCAGCCCATCCTGCCACTCCGGGCCCGTCACCCCGGTAAGGTCGGGGCGTGGAGATAATTATATAGACTAACTATCGAAAGTGAAGGCCCCACGCGGGGTCTCCCCGGCGGGGTGGACCCGGCCCGTTCGCCGCCCCGGAGGACGGGTCAGCCGACCAGCGGGATGCCGGCGGCGATCAGCACCCACTGTCCGGCCCAGACGCCGCCGTGGCTGGTGTTGGCCGTGTACCAGTCCGTGAATTCGTTCCAGCTCATCGTCTCGGTCCCGTTGGAACCGGCGGGCGGCGTGCCGGCCACGCCATAGGCGAGCGGGTCGTCGACGGTCACGGAGAGAGGAGGCGCGTGAACGCCCGCCGCGCTCAGGGTGACGCCGGTGACCAGGACGTAGTGGGTGCCGGCACCCACCATGACGATGACCGGCTGTTGGAGCATGTCCAGGCTGTACGAGATGACCGCCCCGGCGGCCTCCGCGGTCGGCTGGGGGGCGTCGCCGATGTCGTCCCACCTGCCGAAGTGGTCGAGGGTGACAGCGACCGCATAGGGCGAGGCATTCCATTCGGAGACGGTGTAGCCGTCGTTGTTGAGGAGCTCGTAGTTCCAGAACAGCTGCTGGACGGTGTAGTCCTCGGTTGCCGCGTAGCCGTCGCTCTCGATGACCGGGACCCCGTCCGCCTGCAGCCACATCTCGATGTCCGCCGGATCGCACCAGTCGCCCCCCTGCTGGGAGTGATAGACGATGGGAATCTGTGCCTCGGAGAGCGTGACCAGCGGCGTCACCGCCAGGGCGGGCGTCGGCATCGGGGTCGAGATCGGCACCACGACCGGCCTGGCCGTGGCCGCCGGGTGGGTCGCCAGGACCGACGTCGACCGGGAGTGCGCAGCCTGGCCCTCGCCGGTCGGCGAGGTGGCCCGGGCGTCCCAGGGGGCGACCACCGCGATCAGGGCGGCTCCCAGGACGACGGCCGCAGCCAGCGCGAGGCGGCTCCCGGAGCGGGGGTCCATGCCTACACCCTACGCGTCCCGGCTGCCAGGTTTATGAAAAGAAGGTGAGAAAGCGATGAGAGCTCCCTGAGAGCCGCCACCCTGCCCCGCCGCGCCCAGCCGGCGGCGTCAGGCGGCAGCGGTTGCGCAGTACGCGTCGTAGGCGGCCTTGAGCGCCGGGTAGCGCAGGAAGATGATGTGGGCGTACTCCTGGGTGAGCGGACCCGGTGCGCGGAGCAGGTGCATCCCCACCTCGGGGGGAAGGTGATCGGCCTTGCGCCAGTTGCACCGTTTGCAGGCGAGCACCACGTTGTCCCAGCGGTCGGGCGCACCGCCGCGGGAGACCGGGATGACGTGATCCACGGTGAGCTCCGCGGGAACGCCGACCATGCCGCAGTACTGGCAGGTGTTGTCGTCGCGGAGCAGCAGATTGCGCCGGTTGGGCCGGAGCACCCGGCGCGGCACGTGGATGTTGCGCAGCAGGCGCACGATGACCACGTCCTCGGGGATGCGGCGGTCCTGCAGGGCGGCCGCGGCGCGAAGCTCTGCATCCGCGTCCAGGAAGGCGACCCGCTCCTTGCTCAGCAGAACGACCAGCCGCCGATGGCTGATCACGTTCAGCGGCTGTAGTGAGGCATTGAGGAGCAGGACAGCCATTCCGGAAATTCTATGGCCTGCGCCGGAGCAAGCGGCGGCGGCCCTGGGCGGATCAACCCCCGGCGGCGCATCGATTGGCGGGGTGAGGCGGAACCGGCTAAGCCGGGCCGCCGAGGGGCGGCGAGCCGCCGTCGAGACGAGAGGGGTCCGCACCCGGCCTGCCGCGCGGGGTGAGCGGCAGGTCCTGGTCACCGTCGAGCGCCCCGGTGAAGAGGTCGCCGACGCTCCGGAGGCGCTCCCAGATCGTCTCCATGGTCCACCGGTCGGGGCGCAGAGCCGGGTCGTCCAGCTCCTCCCAGGCGAGCGGGGTCGAGACCGTGGCCCCGGGCAGGGGGCGGAGTGAATAGGGGGCCGCCAGCGTCTTGTTGATGATGTTCTGCGTGTAGTCGATCCGGATCCGCCCGGCCCGCCGGCTCACCGCCCACTCCCAGCTGATCCGGTCCGGCTCCACCCGCCCGATCGCCCGGGCCACCTCCTCCACCCAGCCGCGGACCCTTGCGTAGTCGGGACCGCGGCGGAGCGGCACGTAGATCTGGAGTCCGGTCTGGCCGCTCGTCTTGAGCAGGCCGCGCAGCCCCAGGTGGTCGAGGGCGGCCTTGACCAACCGGGCGATGTCCCGGATGTCATCGAAGCTGGCCGGCTCGAAGGGGTCGAGGTCGTAGACGGCCCAGTCAGGCTGGTCAGGAGCGTCGATCCGCGAGTGCCAGGGATGGAGGTCGACGACCCCGGCGTTGGCCAGCCAGCCGAGGGTGGCCGCCTCCCGGACGACGATCCACCGCTTGCTCCCGGTCTCACCCTCGAAAAGCCAGGAGTCGATCCACTCCGGGGCGTGGCTGGGCTTGTCCTTGCGCCAGAAGGAGTGCCCCGTGACGCCGTCGGGGAAGACCTGGGTGGAGAGCGGACGATCGCGGAGATAGGGCAGGAGATAGGGGGACATCCGGACGTAGTACTCGATCATCCGGCGCTTGGTGATCACGGGCTGGGGCCAGATCGGCTTGTCGAGGTTGGTCAGGTGCAGGCGCCGTGACCCGATCTGCCACCAATCGTCGGGGCGGAGGCGGGGGAGGGCCTCCAGCGCCTCGGCCAGCTCGGAAGCAAGCTCGGGCCGTGTCACCCCGGGCGGGAGCTGCGGCCGGGCCAGGAGCTGCGGCCGCGGCGCCTGAGCCGCGGGCGCCTGAGCCGCGGGACCCAGCCTCCGCGCGATCGCGGGGGACGCGCCTCCCGGGGAGACGAGATGGTGGACGTCGACCGTCTCCTCGCGGACGCAATCCTCCGGGCCCACGTCCTCGCGCAGAGCGATGAAGGCGGGGTGCCGGAGAACGCCCGCCCTGGTCCAGCCGGCATGGCGGACCTCGCAGACGAGACGCGGCTCCACCCAGGTCACCGGCTCGGCCACCTTCAGGGGAGTGGCGAAAGGTGAGGAGGGCCGGCGGAGCGGCTCCAGGCGGCCGAGGAGATCGGCGATGGTCGCCTCCCCGAAGCCGGTGCCGACCTGACCGCAGTGCTCCCAGCCGGCCGCGCCATGGAGGGCGAGCACGAGCGCCCCGAGGTGACCTCGGCGGCCGTGGCCCTCCGTCCATCCGGCGATGGCGCAGGTCTGCGTGCGCCAGGCCTTGACCTTGATCCAATCGGGGCTGCGCCGGCCCGGCTGGTAGAGGGAATCGGCGCGCTTGGCGACCATCCCCTCCAGCCCCAGCCCGGCCACGGCGGCGAAGAAGCTCTCGCCGGCCTCCTCGACGTGGTCGGCGAAGAGCACCGGGCCGGCGGGGCCGATCAGCTCTCGCAGCGTCTTCTTGCGGATGCGGAGCTCCGTGCCGGTCAGGTCGCGACCATCGAGCGACAGCAGATCAAAGGCGACAAAGGTGGCCGGATGACGGTCCGCTGCACGCCTCGCCTCGCCGGCGCCCTCGAGGTTGACCCGCGACTGCAATCTCTCGAAATCGGGATGCCCGGCCTCATCGAGGACCACGATCTCGCAGTCGAGGACGGCACTCCGGGCGCGTAGCTGGGCGGGGATGGCGGCCGCCTCCGGGTAGCGCTCGGTCTCGTCCCGGCCACGCCGCCCGACGACCCGGGCCACCGACCCGTCCACGGCCACCATGGCTCGAATCCCGTCGTACTTCAGCTCGTACAGCCAGCCTCCACGCGAGAACGGCCGGTCGGCGGCGACCGCCAGCATCGGGGACGGGAGCGGGGCGTCACGAGGGGCGACCGGCATCGATGCGCTGCCTGGCGCCACCGCGGGGGCGCCGTCCGGCGTCGGCGGGGGAGCGGGCCCGGGGGCGGGGGCTCCAACCGCCCTGGGGGCGGCGCCCGCGGCCGGGCGGATCCTCTGGCGTGGGTCGCCTCCCCCGGCGGCGGCGATCTCCGCCAGGGTCCGCCCGCTCTTGACGGAGCGATCCTCCGCGGCGGCATCGTGGCCGGCGACTGCCGCCTCGTCCCGCTTCTTGATGAGCAGGAAGTTGCGCTCCGGGTCCGGTCCGGCACCGGGGTGGTGGCCGCGTCCGCCCAGCCTGACCAGGGCAAACTCGCCGCGCAGCTTCTCCCCGGCCAGCTGGAACTTGATGTCCCCGGCCCTGATCTGTGCATCCGGGTCGGCGGCGGACTCGCGGGTCCACTGGAAGGAGCCGGCGTCCCAGAGCTCCACGGTGCCCATGCCGTACCCGGAGGGGATGATGCCCTCGAAATCGCCATAGTCGACCGGGTGGTCCTCGGTCTGGACCGCCAGGCGGCGCGCGGCGGGGTCCAGGGAGGGGCCCCGGGGGATCGCCCAGGAGAGGAGGACGCCCCCGTGCTCGAGCCGGAAGTCGTAGTGGAGCCGGGTCGCCCGGTGCATCTGGACGCAGAAACGGCTCCCCTCCGGGAGCCGGTCCCAGAGCCCTCGATCCGGCTCCTCGCCGGGCCTCGCGCCCGGCTGGCCCTCCCCGCTCGGCTCGGGCGTGCGGGAGAAGTCGCGCTTGCGCCGGTATTCGTCGAGGGCCATGGTCCAAGTGTCCCGGAACGGCGCCGCCGTGACCAGACCAGGGCCGCTCCGGCAACCCGGCAGAGGGCGGTGCGCTGGTAGAATTGAATTCGCAATTCACGTCAACCGGCCGCCGTCCATGCCCAAGCGACACCACCACCGGCAGGGTTGCCGGATTCGCTCCCGGATCGGCTTGGCGCGGCCGCCCGCTACCCTCGTGAGGAACCGCAGCTGACCCAGACCACGCCCTCGATAACCCGCGAATCCCCCGACGACAAGAAACCCGCACCCCAGAGGGGCGGGGGCGGAGGCAGGGGCGGAAAGGATGGGGATTCCTATTCCGCGCGCCAGCTCGAAGCGCTCAAGGGCCTCGAACCGGTCCGGCGGCGGCCCGGGATGTACATCGGCTCGACCGACCTCCGGGGCCTTCATCACCTCATCAACGAGATCGTCGACAACTCGATCGACGAGGCCATGGCCGGCTATTGCGACACCATCCTGGTCACCCTGCACCAGGACGGCTCCGTCTCGGTCCTGGACAACGGGCGGGGCATCCCGGTCGACATGCACCCCACCGAGAAGAAGGTCGGCCTGGAGATGGTGCTGACCGAGCTCCACGCCGGGGGCAAGTTCGGGGGCGGCGGCTACAAGATCGCCGGCGGCCTCCACGGGGTGGGCGCGTCGGTGGTCAACGCCCTGAGCGAGCGACTGGTGGCCGAGGTCTACAAGGAAGGCAGGGTGTACCGCCAGAGCTACCAGCGCGGCTACCCCGACGGGCCGATGGAGACCCTGGGTCGCACCTCCCTGCGGGGGACCCTGATCCGCTGGTGGCCGGACCCGAAGGTCTTCCCGGATCGCACCCATGACTGGAAGACCGTGGCCGACCGGCTGCGCGAGCTCGCCTTCCTGACCAAGGGTGTCAGCCTCACCCTCGTCGACGAGACCGGGAACTTCCGCTACACGTTCTACTTCGAGGGGGGCATCCGCGCCTTCGTCGGCTACCTGAACGCCAACCGCAACGTCGTCAACCTCCGCCCGATGTACGTGGAGCGGGAGATCGACGGCAACATGGTCGAGATCGCCGTCCAGTACCAGAACAGTGCCTTCACCGAGCACGTGCTGGCCTACGCCAACAACATCAACACCGAGGAGGGCGGCGCGCATCTCACCGGCTTCCGGTCGGCCCTCACCGCGACCCTCAACAAGTACGCGCGGAAGGCCGCCATCCTCAAGGAGAACGACGCCAACCTGAGCGGGGACGACGTCCGCGACGGGCTGACCGCGGTGATCAGCGTCAAGCTCCAGGAGCCGCAGTTCGAGGGCCAGACCAAGACCAAGCTG
>Ga0181520_10001253_pt1 | contig 52176 bp, 35 predicted proteins | sample PEATcosm2014_Bin_29_FD_132451 | JGI IMG/M metagenome (GOLD analysis project Ga0181520, IMG submission 132451) | Peatland microbial communities from MTU Mesocosm Facility, Houghton, MI, USA - PEATcosm2014_Bin02_30_metaG | ecosystem: Environmental > Terrestrial > Soil > Wetlands > Peat | place... | reverse complement strand
GGAGCTTGAATTGTAATCAAGGTTGAACCTGAGTCCGCGTCCTGAAATACATGATTGGGGTAAGAGCCGGCCGCCACGTAGTAGGTAACTCCGCGGGTCAAGGATGAGGGGAGAGCGGTATAGGCGTTCGTCCAATCAGTTCCGTTGGCGGCGCCGAGCGCGCCCGCGCGAACGTAGCAATTGCCGGCGCCATCGCAGCCGGAGGCCGCCCAGCAAAGTGGGGTGATCGAGCACAGGATAATCGCGCACAACAGATTGATGAGTACTTTCACAACACATTCCTTATCAAGACACCCTTTAGCAGGCGACTAACATCGCAGTGAATTAAGGGCTTTACCCTACCACGGGCAGGCGGGGCGAGCGGTTAAATGATCGTGAAAGAATTGTGAAGCGGACTCGCCCTGCTGACCCAAGATAGGAATACAGGTCAGCAAGACGACGGACCGGGGTGGGTAGCACTTGGACGGCGGAACAACTGCGATTCGTGCCTCTGCCCGGCTGTGCCGGCGAGAATAACCTTGGTCGTCTCCGAGGCTGGCTGTGGGGATCGTTTCACCGTTCGCTTGCACAGTTTGTGGGAGCAGGCATCAGGGCGAATCGCATGCCATCTGCCGCAACTTTGTTGATTTGCGTTTAAGAAACGGGAAACCGCACCTGGCTCTCTCCGCCGCGGCGCACAAAAAAAACGGCCTGCGCAGTTGCACGCGGGCCGTTTTCTTATAGCTGCACAACTGAGGATGAGCGCACGCCGGGAAACGATCGGGAGAATTTGCCTGAGAAGCGGCTTCCTTCCGGCTCGTAATTACTGATTGCTGTCGGAGATAATCGTTCCTATCCAGATCGGGCTATTCGGATTGAACCGGGTGAGAGTCACATCGGTCATATTTGCGGCATCGGCGAGTCGTCCAAAAACGCAATGGAAGGAGATAAGGCCGCTGCCCGTAGGATAAACCGTTTGAGACGGCTGTGTTGGGCTGACAAAGGTACCGTGTGTATCTAGTGGATTATCCTGGCTGGTAGCTCCTTGGCAACTATAACTAAGGGGTATTCCAGCGGTCAAACTCGCGTCCGTCACCAGCAGGAATCCATCGTTGGTGCCGTCCCGCTGGAGCGACACGCCTGCCGGACTTAGCGGGTTCGTGTTATCGACCTGGGCAATCGCCACCACGGTCCCCGCGGTTGAATACGCGCTCTTGAAGCGGCGAATTATCATGCCGTTGTAGGGTACCGATGGCGTGGCAGGGCAGGAGGAAGCGCAAGGCGAGTCAGGCGGAGCGGCAAGATTTTCATTGCCACTCTCGATAAGCCCGTTCTGGCGCAACTGGCCGTCGATGTTTGCATCTGAGTTTGCCACATTCAGACCCAAGCCGCTGTCTGACGTGCCATAGAGACCGGTTGAGCCGTTGACGCCGATAGCAGAGACCGCGGCACTATTGGAACCAGTGTTATCCGTTGCGGTTCCCATGATAGCCGAGGCAGGATAAGTCGCCGTCGCCCCCGTTGGGGCAGAGCTGGTGACCGACACAGCAGTCGCGTTTGCCGTGCTTGGTCCGGCGAAAGTTTCCTGGCCCACAAAGTTGTTGTTACCGATCAGATTGACATCACCGCCGCCGCCGCCACCGCCGACAGCCTGGCAGGTTACCGTTCCATCCTGCTTGATGGAGGCAACCGCGTTGCCGGAGGAACAGGTACCGCTGACGCGCGCCTGGATCACACTGCTGTTGACTTTAACAGTGGGAGCGGCCCCGGTGCCGCCAACCGTAATCGAAGAATCCGGCGAAGTCAGCGCGATGCCCGCAGCCGCCGTCGCCTGCACCGTGCCGTCAGGGAAACGGAAGCCGCCCGACAGGCTCTGCACCACGCCGTTGACTGACAACGGATAGGCGGGGGTGGTGGTGCCGATGCCGACGTTGCCGGTATTGTCGATGCGCATGCGCTCGGTGCGCGCCTTGGTGCCGTTGGCCGTCGTCTGGAAGCTCATTGCAGTGCCGTTCGCAGTGGGTGTCCAGTTTTCAGTGGCCATAAAGCTGACCTTGACCTTGCTGCCGGGAAAGGTTGAGCCGTTGTATCCAGCGGCGGCAAACTGGCCTAGGTTATCGCCACTCTGGGTGGCCAGCGGAGCGGTCGAGGTGCCGCGTCCAGAAATGAAGTTGAAGTTGGGCGAGTCGCCGGGAGTATTCGAGTAGTTGTCGATGCGCAGCGTCGGGTTGATGCCCGAAACGTCGAGCGTGGCCGCCGGAGCGGTGGTACCGATGCCCACGTCACCGTTAGTGGCCTGGAAAAGCGAAGAGTTTTCCAGGTCGCCGCTAGCGTCGTAAAAGAACGGCACATAGCCGAGAGTAGGGTTGGAGACCGCGATGGCGGCGGCAACGGCCTTGTTGACTGCTGAATTTACGGCAGCGGTGTTGATGTAATTCGTGCGGGCTGCCTCGGCAGGCGCGGCGGTCACCGCAACAGCGTCGGAGCGGAGGAACGCCGATGCTGGCAGGCCGCCGAGGGTTTCGGCATCCGAGGCCTTGAGCGCGTAGGGAACGCTGACGAGTAACACGCGCGGTTGCTCGGGCTGGCCCTCGGCTTGCACCCCAAGCCAGCGCGCTTCACCGTTGCTGAAGACTTCCAGTGGAATGCCCGATGCGCTGCGTGCGCCGAGGAAGGCCGAGTAGCGCCCGCTAGCGTCGATGGTGATGTTCTGCACTTCCTGCCAGAGCGGCGCGCCGCCGTTCTGGTCCTTGTATAGCGCAAAGATCACGCCAACCGTTCCGGCGGGTGTACTGGAAATTGTTCCGCTAAACTTCACCAGCGGTGGGACGGGAACCAAGCTGGCGTCGGCTCCAGACGTTTGCGCCCAAAGTGAAATCGTGACAAAAACAAAAAGCAAAAGACTTGCGAAGCGACGTTGCATGCGCTCTCCTTTTATGGGTGTGCCCGCTGTTGATTCCAGGGCAAGGGGTCGGATTGAGTTGTTTTGAACGGATGCCGGGACGGCCATGCCTGGCGTGCGGTCCCGGGATCATTTCTAAGCCGCTTAGCAAGCGAAGCAGAAACCAACCGGACGGTTCATTTGAAAAAAGTGGGAAGCTCCGAGGGCCTTACTGTTGAAAAAGATAGATGCCGATCGGCAGGAAGTAATCCATGTCTTCGCCGATGATGAAAATGGCGTACCTGCTCTCCGGGTTTCCCACCACTGCAACTGCCGGATAGGTCGTCCCGGTGGTCTGGTTGGTGATGACCACACTTGGATAAAGGCCATGGGTGGCCGCATTCTCCGTACCCAGATTGATGGTGAGATAGTTGACGGCTGGCTGGGCAGTGTCGTCATTGGCGAATCCCCCGCCCACTAGCTGGCCGGCAGGATTAGAGGCGCTGAATGCGGCCAATTGGGTCTCCGGAATCAGGCCAGCGGCATCGGCGCCCGCCTCATAGATGAAGCCAAGATATTTGTGAGAGAGAACATCCGAAGTGGTCAAGGAAGTCGACGGCTGGATGACACCAAGCTGTCCGGGATTGCCGTTGCTATTTACGTCCAGGCCCTGGTCCGCAATATAGAAGCCGGATGGCCCGACGGCAATGGTCTTCGGCAAGGTTAACGCAGGATTCGACGGCACATACACAGAGGTTCCGGCGCCTGTCGCTGCGCAGGTTCCAGGCGGCAGCGTGACTCCACTGTTTGGGGCAACGCCTCCTGCCAGCGTTGATTGCTGAAAGGAAGTCAAATTCCAGGTGGTGCCGCTGTTGGCAATCGAGAGCGACCCGTAGGCCGGGTCCGTAGCCTGTGCCCAGGAGTCCGTTGGAAGGATCACGAAGTTGAACTGGGTAGCGCCATTGATGCTCGGGCAACCGGTCGGAACCATGGCGGTCACCGGTATCGTATTGCCTCCCTGGCGGAGGATCGCCACGCGGTCTGGAATCTCGAGCGCATAGCCCGCAGGCGGTGGATTGTCGAGAGGATCGTTGGTCTGGGTCAGATCCAGAAACCCTCCCGACGCGGTAAAGGTACCAATGACCTTGACGCTGTAGGCATCGGTGTTATTTCCCTGCGTGGTCACGTCCCAGGCACTGAATGCAGAGGTGGAGTGGTCAAACGAGGCATCCCAGACGCCATAGGCATTGCCGGAACCAGAGCTGCCGCTGGCGGTGGTGGTGGAATCAAACGGGCTGGTTCCTATGTAGGAATTAAACGTTCCAGCAGCGGCGGGCGGCTGCAGACCCGCAGGATCGGCACTGCCTTTTGATCCTCCGCCGCACCCCGCCATCGCCAAGACCAGCAGCAGAGAAGCCGCCCCACTAAAGCGGCAAGCGGCAAAAATGCTGCCACCGTGAACGATCGTTGCTGACTGCGGCAGAAGCCGCGAAATTCTGTGAATCCATGACGGCATATTTTTTGCTCCAGATCACAATGGGCTACCGGTTGGAAGGTGCATCACCCAATCTTGGAAAGAGTTGTGAAACCCAAAAGGCATCCGCGGGCTGATATGCAATGAGCCGGAACGCGGCCCTCGCAGTCTACCTCCGCACTGCCGCTCCACGATGCTCCTGGCTGGATCAGAATCCGAGTTTCACGCCAAATTGCATGGTGCGCGGGCGGCGTGCATCCACCGGGTGCAGAAAGCCATTACCGGCAAGGCAGGCGGGGTCACCGGCAGAGTTGCTGGTCGCCCCATAACAGCTGATCGTGTTGCTTTCGGTATTGCCTTTGTCCGGATCGAAGGTGCGGAACTGGGTGTGGTTAAAGACATTGAAGACTTCGGCGCGTAACTCCAGGGTGCGCTCGTTGAACACTTTCATTTGGCGGAATAAGGCGGTGTCAAAGTTGATGCGGCGGGGATTATTCATGGAGTTACGGCCGGCATTGCCCTGGGTCAGACCGCGAGGGGCAACAAAGTTGCACGGATTTCCTAACAGCGGTCCGACTGTGCCAATTCCGCTCCCAAACGTATTGCATCCGAAGCCGCTAGCTTTGTCAGGGTAGGAGTCCGCTCCCATGCCCAGGGCCAGCCCCGCGTTGTCCAGCACGGAGACGCCATTCGGGCTGGCGTTGTTGATCACGCTGAATGGGGTGCCTGTCTGCAACGTCGTGATGCCAGACAGGTTCCAGCCGCTGAGTAGTTTTCTTGTCAGCCCGCTCGGGCCGGAATAGGCAAACACGGCGCCGGGTTTCTGGCAGTCCACATTATTCTCTGCATTTTCCTTGGTGCAGTGCAGGGCGTTCCACAAAGCCGTGGACCAATCCAGCAGGGGAAGTTTGTACACATAGTTGACGTTGAAAATCTGGCGCTGGTCGAAGTCGGAACTGGCGCGATTGGCGGCCAGGTCGTAAGCGTTTACGAAGGTGGCGCTATAGCGCCCAGAGGCCGAATCAATCGAGTGCCCGTAGGTGTAGGCCATGCCCAGGTTGAGAGGACCGTGGTTGGTCTGCGCGGTGAACTGCAGGGCGTGATAGGTGGAACTGGCTAGATTCTGCAACGAGTAGATGCTGCCCAATCCCCGCGCCAGCTCGCGCAGGCTGTTTACGTCGGGAACCGGGCCATGCGCATTCGCGCCCGCGCAGGCGGCTTCCATGTTGACGAAAGCCGGGTTGCCAACTCCCACAACCGTATTGCCAACCGTAAAACTCCCGCCGTCGAAGGTTCCGCAAGTTGCCGTGGTGAGAGGCTGTCCGGCCAAAAATGGATTGAGCGCGGCAGGCACGGGAGCGAGTTGATTGATTTGCTCCTCCACCGTGAGATGGGTTCCCTTGCTGCCTACGTAGGCAACCGTCAATAGCGTTCCCTTGGTGATCTCGTGCTGTACGCTGAGACTCCACTGTTGCACGTAGGGCCAGATAGCCTTGGTGGGAATGGAGGTCACATTGATGGGCCAGGCAGGAATGGTACTCGAGTAATTGGAATTGACGTTTCCGATGGCGTCGTAAGCCCCTGGGAAGTCTTGCGTCGCGTCGAGTACCAGGGGAGCGTTTCCAATCAGCGAGCCGACGTTCGACTCGCTGCTCGTGCCATGCTCGAAGAAAACTCCGTAGCCGGCGCGGATCGAGGTTTTGCCTGTTCCAGTCGGATCCCATGCAAAGCCGATGCGCGGGGCTGGGTTGAAGATATGACTCGACATGCAACTGGAAGGCGTGCCGCGCGTGCCGCACTGCACCAATCCATTTGTAATGCGCGAGTCCAGGTTATTGAGGTCCAGCGGAATCGGGTTCCCGGTAAGACTGTCCAGCAGTTGTCCGTTAAAAGGATTGATCTGCGCGCCTGAGGCCAACTCGGAACTGTAGAAAGACGGCTCCCAATTCCAGGCCTGACCTTGCTTCATCTGCCAGTTGCCATACAGGCTCAGGCGCATGCCAAGGTTGACGGTGAGCCGTGGTGAAAGACGCCAGTCGTCCTGCAAGTACGGTTCGATCACCAGGTAGTGCAGGTCGTAGCGCTTCTGGGTGCTGTCCTGCTGGAAGTAGCGGACCCTTCCATCGGGAAACGGCTGACAGCTCTCCGGCGTCGGGCACCCAGGACCGATAATGAAGTCGGCAAATGCATTACCGGTGGAAAGAACGTTGTTGATGTTATTGAAGCTGAGCAGGCCTTGAACGTCTCCAGTATTGGCCCCCGTGGCGCCGTTCGTTTCCGATTGCCGGGCGTAAATCACCTGCACGCCGGTTTGCACCGTGTGCTTGCCGATTACTTTGCTCAGGCCGTCGCGCACGTCCCAGGTCGGATTACGATGATCCCATGGCATGTAGGAGGTATCGACCGCGAATCCGGTGCCGCCATATTCGGCGTTGTTGCCGGCAATCACGATGCCCGGCAGCTTTCCGCCAAAACCGTTATTAAAGAGGTAGCCAAGGCAGCTCGCACCCGGACAACCAGCGGGTCCCAGAGAAGCGGGCCTTGTCAGGGCAACGCCCGCTCCGGGCTGGTCGGTGAGGGTAATGTGGGTGTTCGTATAGCTGACGCTAAGCTGGTTCAGAAAGGTCGGAGACAGCACCTGATCAAGCCGGGCAACCATGCTCAATCCTGGGCCATTGAACTGGTTTAGCACCGAGGGGAAGCTGTTGGTCTGCACGGTTCCCCACTCTGGGGTAAGCACCTGGGTGGACCAGGAATCGTGGATGAAGCGGAAGCCGAGCTTTTCCTTCGGGTTGAGGTTGTGATCGATGCGAAACAGTTCTTCGTACCAGGTGGTGCTGGGAGAGACCGTGGTGGCAAAGCAGGAGCCAGTCGGCGAGTTGCAGACAGCGCCCGAAACTGCCAGCGGAAACAACCCCGTTGTGTTCAGAATGGTAGCTGCCACCCCATTCATCGCGAACTGATTGTTGATCGCTGCTTGCCCGGAGACCGGCGTAGGACAATCGGGATACTGGGAGCGGCTCACCTTGGTTCCGGAAGCATAAACCGGGCAGACATCGCTGAAATCGGCGTAGCCAAGGTAATTGCCATGGGCGTCCAGGCCACGCTCCGCGTTTGAAGGCACCGCTTGGTGGTACTGGCCGTTGTCAGGTGATTTTTCCAGGCGAACTTCCTGCGAGTAGAAGAAAAATGTCTTGTCCTTTTTCTCGTTATAGTGGCCGGGAATGTACACCGGTCCGCCGAAGGTGAAACCGAAATCGTTCTTCCGGTAGAGCGGAGTGCGGCCGGGCGCGTCGAAATAATTGCGTGCGTTGAAGAATTCGTTACGGAGAAACTCGTAGGCATTGCCGTGGTACTCTGCGCCGCCCGACTTGGTGGTGACCAGCACGGTTCCCGACGCACTTCGTCCGTACTGCGCGCCGTAATTCGAGGTGAGGACCTTGACCTCCTGAATTGCATCCAGGCTGGGATAAACAATCAGCGGCATGCTCTGACCCTTGCTGGCGTTGATTCCGGTATTCAGCACGTCGCTGCCGTCAACGTCGAAGGCGTTATATTCGACGCGCCCGCCGTTGACGCTGTACTTGGCGCTGCCCGCCACGCCAACCTTGGCTTCATCCTGCCCTGTCTGGTTGCTGACGCCGGCAGCAAGTGCAATCAACTGGCTGAAGTTTCGCCCATTCAGCCCGAAGGTGACCACTTCCTTCTCGGAGATGGTTCCCGATTGCTGCGAACTTTCGGTCTCAACCTGGGTGGCTCCGCTGGCTTGCACCTGTTCCACGGTTTCCACTCCCGCCGGGTTAAGCGTTACCTCCAAGGGTGTGGTCTCTCCAGCCGTAACGTTGACGTATTCCGTGCGCGACTCCTTGAATCCCGGAGCCGAGACCACCACTGTGTAACTACCCGGAGACAGCTTGGAGAATGTGTAGACTCCAAGCTCTCCCGTCTCCGCGCTCTGGCTTTGGATGCCGTTCTCGCTGACAGCTACTTTCGCGCCCTGGATGACCGCGCCGGTTGCGTCATGAACCGTAGCACTCAAAACACCCGTTTGTTGGGCACAGAGAACCAATGGTGCGGCAATTAGTAGCACAACCACGCACAATGCGGATCGCAGAAAACTCATGAATTGGCCTTTCCAAGTCTGGAAGAAAAGAAAAATCGAGGAACCCGCACTGCGGGTGCAAACTGCAAGGCATCGTCTGCCAGATTAGCGAGTCGCTTCAGCTTTGCCGGATGCGGGCGCCGCCGCAGCGGGCCTGGCAACCTGCCGAACCGCAGCTTTGGCTTGGCTGTCTCCTGCGCTAGTCGCCAGGCGAGCTTTAACCCAGTCGAACAGTCTGCCGCCGTCGGTTTGTCGAATCAGATCCTGAGTATCTTTGTAGCGCGTTACGGTGTAGTGGATCGAGGCGGTGTCGTGCGCGGCGGCGCTCTCCATCTGCTGCATCGCCGCTTCCGGAACAGCCGGGTTCGCGGTGACGAACTGCAGGCGCAGCGCCGAAGCTTTTACTTTCGGCAGCCAGCGAACCGGCTCCAGCGGCTTCACGCTGTCGAAAAACTCCGGCTTCAGGTAGGACGGACGCTCCACCTCGGGGATGACCGACGACTTGGCCAGCCAATCGCTCCAGTCGCCCCAGGGATTCAAGGTGTCCACTGCCTTCAGGCGCGAGTCGGTGGCCGCGGCCAGAATCGCAATCGCCCCACCCGAGCCCTGACCAAAGATTCCGGCATGCTCCAAATCGAGGTCTTTGCGGCTCTCCAGGTAGTTCAGCACCAACTGCACGTCATGCACCGAGCTGCCCAGCGACTCCTGCAGTTCGCTGACGAACCACTGCTTCATCGGCCGGCTGCGGAAGCGGTCGGCGCCCAGCGCCGGCTCAAAGCCGACGGCGGCATATCCACCGGCGGTGAGGCGCTCGCAGTAGCGGTCATTCTTGAAACGGTCGAGATTTTCATTGTAGCTGTACAGATAAAGGACGACGGGAGGCTTGGCGATGCCCTTGGGACGGACAACATAGACCTCGACGGGATCGCCGACGCGCCATTGCAGCTGCACCAGTTCGCGGTAGAACTTTTCGTTGCCATCTTCGCCGCCGAAGGCCGGTTCAAGAAGCGCAAAGTTTGCCGGGTCCAGCTCCAGCCGGGTCCAATCTTCCGGGGTAACCGTAACCGGAGTGGGCACCAGCGGGTCGGGAGCGGGGGCGTAACTATGTGCGGTTGCCGGGGGCGCAACCGGGGAAGGTGCCGCCGGCGCGGGCAAAGAAGTTTGCTGGGCTACGGCTGTGCAGAACAGAAAAAACAATGGCAGCGTGGCAAAGACGGCGTGAAAAATGAGGCGATGGATTCTCAACTCTGGTTTCACCTGTGGAAATTAGAAGTTTCCTATTACTGGAAAAGGGCAGCCGGGCAGGTTTGCCCGGCCACCCCCAAGACAACGGTGTCGGTTGAACACCGTGAGTGGTTATTGCCTGACGTTCAGGATTTCACCCGTTGGGTTAGCAGTGGAAACACCGTAGTCGGCAATGTGGTCGTAGTCGGCCTGAATCGTGAAGACCGCGCCGCCCACGTCGCCACCAGCTTCAGTGTAAGCAGTGTACGGCGCGGTGCTTACGCTGCTGTGACCATTCGAGGGAGCCACGCCATCCTGCAGGTAGTGCGAACGGAAGACCTGCAGCGAGGTAAGAGGAGCGAAATCAAACGCGGTAGTGGAAGAAGTTTCCGCCGCCGCAAGGATGGTGGAAACGAAGCTCGGCGTCGGAGAGGCGGTCACCGCACGGTAGACCGACCAGATCGGGTACGATCCGTTGATCACGTTGGTGAACGGTACGTTCGGGCAGCCAAAGTCGGCTTCGTAGGAAGCGGCGGTGCAAGTTGGGTACACGCCGGCAGTGTATTCTGCGTTGATCGGATCGACGCCGTCCACGGTGATGTACTTGGTGGTCGTGGTGGCGCTGTTGTTGCCGGACTTCAAGTTGCCGTAGCCCCAGAAGGAATAACCGATGTTGTCGGCGCCTGCCAGAGCAACCTGCTTGACTTCTTCACCGGTGCCGATGGCGCGCGCACGGGTTGCGCCGGCGACGCCGATCATGACGCCAGTCGCGTTAACGTTTCCGAGCGGGTTGGTGGTGATTCCAGCAGCCGACGGGTACACCTGGATGAACAACGGGTTGCCGCTGTTCTTGTTGGCGTCGCCGCCGCTGATCCAGGTCGGCAGGGTGGTAGACGTGCCGCCATCCGGCGGGTTCTTCCCGTCGCTGGTGTAGACGGCGGTGACTTTCGGGTTGACTCCGATTTCCTGCGAGCTGCCGATTTCCTTGCTCGCCGGGATGTTGAACTCCACTGTGTTGTAGGTGCCGGACAGCGGCTCGCGCAACCAGACGTGGACCGGAGCAGAGTTTTGGGTGTTCGAACCCGCACCCAGCTGTATGGGCGCTACGGCGCCGGTACCGGTGATGGTGCCGTTCAGGTAGCCGGCCAGGGTGAAGCGGCTGATGTTCTTGACCGGGTTCGTGGTGTCGCCGAAGTGATAGAGACCGTCACCAGAGGTGCCGGCAGTGGTGTTAACGAACACGACCACGGGGGCCGCGCCGATGGGAACAGTGGTGTAGGGCTGCTGCAAGGACCCGGTGATCGGATCGGCGCCGCTAAGCGCGAAGTTGACAACATTAAAGGTTGTGCCGGCAACGCTGACAATCGGCTTGCCGATCGGGCCAGGGCCGTAGCCAAGTCCGGTGCGAGTGGCGTTCAGCGCTCCCAGAGCGCGGGTGGTGGCAAACTTGGCATCCTCAGGGCGGATGTCAGTGATGGCAACGTTGAACGGCTGGCCCTGCGCAGCAGCCAGGACGTCGGCAGGAATCGAGTTTTCATCGGCGCCGGCAACGACGCTGCTGGAGCTGTAGCTAGGCCAGAAAGGAGCGATGGAGTTGCTCGTTCCGCTGGTCGCGGTGATGTTCAGGAACTCAGCCGGAACCTTGAGGTTGGAGTTGAAGAACGCCTTGACGCCGAGAGTGGAATCCAGGCTCAGATAAACGCAAATCTTGGTGGGCCCGGCCGGGCTCGGATAGGCGCTGCCGGTGCCGTCTGCGCTGTTGTCCCAAACGATCAGGAGGTTGCCGGTGTCAGCCGGAGTTACGCCGCTGCGCACGTCGGCAGCCTGCGCGCCGTTGCTCTTGGTGAAGTGGTGACCACCGCAAGGTCCGTCGTTGCCGGGTACGCCGGCAAACGCCAGGGCATATTCAAAGAACTGCGCCGAAGAGCCGGCGCCGATGAAGTAGCTGATGCCCGAATTGGTAGCCGCTCCGAAGGCGGCAGAGGTAATGCCGCTGGGGAGGTAGCCGAGCGCAGACGCGTAGGAAAACAAGTAGGTGGTCGTTTCGCCCGAAAGCGGAAGCTGAAGGTTTGTGCTCTTAGGAACATACGCGACGAAGCCGGACAGCGCAGGCGCGGTATCCGTGGAAGACGTGGCGTAGTAGATGGTCGGCGTCACGACTTTGCCCAAGGAGTTGGTGCCAGTCCAGGTGTCCGCGATTGAAACGCTAATCGCAGAGGTTGAGCTCGAACCATTCGGGCTGAACTTCGGAGCGCCCACAATATTCTCAACCTTGTAGGTTCCGGAGGTAACAGCGCTGCTCTTGTAGGTGGTGGTTGCGGTTCCGGAGTAGTAGTCCTCGGCCTTGACGGTCTTCGTGACGGCATCGCCGAGGTCGCCAGTGGTGGTCGTCTGGATGGTAACGTTCACGGCCGTGTTGCAGGAGGCTGCGGTGAGGCTGACAACTGCGCCTGTGACAGGAGCCGATCCGTCTGTGGTGTACCAGCAGTTTGTACCAGTCGGGAGACCCGTGCCGGGAGCAACGACAACGGTCAATGGGGACGCATAGACAGCGGTGCTGCCGGATCCTGAGGCAGGGTTGGCGTTTGGAGTAAGAGTTGGAGCATTCACCGCCGTGGCGACGGCGAATGAATTAACGGCGAGCAGCGCTGTCGTGGCGAGTAACAGTGCGGCCCCGGACAGAGTCTTTTGCAAGTTCATGGTTTCTCCTGAGCATGACCAAGGTCAAGTCGTCAGTGTTGTGGCGAGGATCTCGCGTTGGACTGGGGTGAGTGGGTTTCCGCTCATGTCGCGGGATGGCCAGCAATCGCAGCGTTCCGTAGCTTGCTTCCGCTGGTGATTCCCGGACGGCCTCTAACGGAATTGATAAAAAGGTTTCACTGGGTTCGAAGCAGAAAGCCGCAAAGGTTCACGGCAACCTGATGAAACCAAGGGAGAGAGCGTGAGCCAAGCTCCGCCCAAGGTCCGCCACTGCACAAAATAACGTTGGCAGAATCTGGGGTGGCGCGCCCGCAACAACATCGCTCGAATGCAGAGCGTGTGGAAACTTTGAAAATCGGGCAGGAGGCTCGGGCGTTTGGATTAAATCAGCCAGCGAGAACGCATCGGGAGTCGGGTGATTCAAGGCCGGAGGCGTGTGCGCCGTAGGCCGCCGGAACGACATTTTCGATGTCCGCCCTGGTGACTTCCACGGCTATACTCCGCTCCAGCAGCGCAACCTTGATCACCACCCGGAGCTCGTTCTTCTTGCGAATCAGAACCCCATCCATGCCGGCCATCGCACCGGCAATGATCCGAACCTTGTCGCCAATTTCTACAAGAGGATGCGGTTCGATCTTGTGAGCGTCCAGTCCCTGACGCAGCGAGGTAATGTATTCATCCTGCACCGGAAGAAGATCGGAGTTGGAACCGAGAACCGACAGCACTCCGGGGACACTCAGAACACGGAAGCGTTCCTCGCGTTCAATCCGGACAAAGAGATAGTTCGGAAACAACGGCAGATCAAGCTTGACCCTGCACCGGTTCTTCCATCGCCGTACCTCCTGATAGAGAGGCAAAAAAGCAACAATCTGCCGTTGCTCGCAATGAAAGGCAACGCGCTTCTCGTGGCGAGGAGTTGTGTATACCGCAAACCAGTTTGGAGAATAAGAAATGGGATGAATCTCACCCTGTTTCACAACGACTGGTGACGGCTGCGGCGGGTAATAACCTTCTTTTTCCGACAAAGCTTCGCCCTCCTTGCTTAGCAAGGAACTTGGGAAATATTTTTCAGAGTGACTTTTCCGTTGCCCCAACTCTTCCAGGACAACCGGCTACGCTTTGACGGGATAACCACTCCTCGATTGGTTCCTTAGAGATCCCACATCCGCTCAAGCGTAGGTTTAGGAAAGCGACAAAATACTTAAAAACGAACTTTTCGGCAAACGCGTCAATGATTTCAACATTCGTTGAATCGAATGGCCTTCATTCCACCACTCACATGCACTGTTCCTGCTGCAAACAGTCTGAAAGCAATTCAATAAATCCACAAGAAACAAAATTACAATTGAAACTACACTTAACTTTGGTTGCGTCAGCTGAATTTCTGACTTATTGCGGCAATGGCTCAAATGGCCCAGTCCGGTAGTATTCAGATTGTCGGATAATTCAGCTCCTCATATATAGCAAAGCTTCTTTACTGGAAGATTAAAGTTCGATTAGAAAAGCGCCTATTCCAACTTCCTGCTGTGGGAAATCCGGTTTTATTGGAACTTTTCTGATATAAATTTTTTCCCCGCAAATCCATCGCCATACAAATCTCGTTTGGCCCGCCGATAAACAGAGCAAGCCGCTACGTTTCTCGCCTTTCGTTCCGGCTGAATTCTCTGCAGAGGCTGACCATGCACTGTCGAAAAGCTCTGTTCTTCTTGCTGGTTCTCGCAAGCCTGGTAAAAGTGTGTCCCGCCAACCCGCAGAGTTCAGCCCCTTTGCTGGAGTTGCGAACAATTCGGCCAGTGGACCGTGTAATCACGCGGGTAGACGAGCTGCAGACGATTGTTCTAGCCGGTAACCAGCATCCAGTTGTCAGCTTGGGAAACGACATTGGCGCCGCTTCACCGGATCGCCGCATGGAGAAAATGATTCTTCTCTTACGGCCCGATCAGACACAACAAAGCACCCTCAACGTCTTAGTTGAAGCACAGCAGAATCCTGCATCTCCTTACTATCACCAGTGGCTTACCCCGGAAACCTATTCGTCTTACTTTGGAGTCTCGGAGTACCACAGAAATCTGGTTCTGGATTGGCTTGTAAGTCACGGCATGCAAGTGGATGAAGCATCACCGGGCGGAATGACTATCCTTTTCAGCGGAACCGTCGCGCAGGTCGAAGAGACGTTCCACACCCAAATTCATGCTTACCTGTGGAATCATGAGCTGCACTATGCCAACACCGGCGATCCTGAGATCCCGGCAGCCTTGAGCAGTGTTGTGGACGGGGTGGTGTCGCTAAACGACTTTGAAAGTAAGCCGCCGCATACCAACGCCTCAAGCCTTTCACCGCAGGTTGTAAACGGCCAAACTTACTCTCTCACCCCGGCGGACCATGCCTCGATTTACAATCTTACCCCACTTTACAGTGCGGGCATCGACGGGGCAGGCGTAAGCATCGCTGTTACAGGACGCACAAACATTGACTTGTCGGATGTGCGGAGATTCCGAAGCATGTTCGGGCTCCCCGCAAACGACCTGGAGATTCGCGTCATTGGTCCTGACCCAGGCCACCTCGGGTTGGAGGAAGAAGCCGCGGCTCTTCTTAACGTGGAATGGGCGGGAGCAGTGGCCCGGAATGCATCGATCAAGTACGTTGTTTCGGCATCAACCGGCACGACGGATGGAATTTTTCTCGCAACTCAATACATTGTTGAAAACAACCTGGCGCCGGTGATAAGCGTGGGTTTTGTTTTTTGCGAAGCGGCTCTGGGCGCTTCGGCAAATCATTTCTTGAATTATCTCTGGCAACGGGCGGCAGTACAGGGAATCACGGTGGTGGTGCCGTCCGGCAACAGCCGCGCCGACGGCTGTGACGATGAATCCGCCACCAGTTCAAGTGGAAGGCGCGCCGTCAACGGACTCGCTTCTACTCCATACAACACCGCTGTCGGCGGTGCAGATTCCAATGGTGGCGCAAGCTCGATCTATGACAAGCCCTGGTGGCAGCACGCAAACGGAGTTCCTGCCGATGCCCATCGTGACATACCCGATGTTACGTTTGCAGCGGAGAATCCAGACGCGTATCCGATTTACATGAATGGCCGCGTTGACATCCCGGAAGGCAGTTCGTTGGCAAGCGCCTCCTTTGCAGGGATCATGGCGCTAGTTGTACAGCACACTGGCGTGAGTCAGGGCAACTCCGCGCCAACCTTGTACTCGCTCGCAAACCGGCAGGATCTCTATGGCGAAGCTAGTGTATTCCGGCATCCACGAAGCACCAAGGATTCCGGGCTTGATGGGGATGACTTGAGCCCTGGCTACAACTTCGCAACCGGACTGGGCTCTGTGGACGCGAACTTACTAGTGACTCGCTGGAGCGATGCCGCAGATGACAACCGGAATACTCATCTTAGCGGCTTTTTTTCCCCGAGGAAAAGCATCTCAGCTGTAACCCAACCATTGATGTACGCGGCACCGGCGCTAGATCCATCTGTTTCGCCAACCCTGACGCCTGCAAGCGTCCCTGCCCCCGTGCTTTTCTACAGCGATATCGATTCCGGGCCGGCGACTGGCGGCGAGGCCGAAAGCGATGGTGCGTTCGTCTGCGTCTACGGGGAAAACTTCGGGCCGGCGCGGAACGACTCCACAATCAGCATCGGCGGGACCGCGGCGGCAGCCTACAAAGTGTGGCTCGATCCCGGTGCCCCATACCTTCCAGGACACTACGCGAAAGCGTGTGCGCAGATAAGCCACGCCACGCCAAGCGGCAGCCAGACCATGCAGTTGAATATATCGCAGAAGACAAGTAACACTCTGCCGTTCACCGTGCGGCCGGGCAATGTGTATTTTGCGTCACCAGCGGGAAACGATAACAACGCAGGCACCAGTTCTGCCCCGTTTGCAACGTTGAAGAAATGCAAGAATGTCCTCAACCCGGGTGACATTTGCTACGTGCATTCGATGACGGTCACCGCTCCTGATACCTACGCCAGTTTGTGGCTGGGCGCCTCCGGCACCGAGGGAAGTCCAAAGGCAGTCGTGGCATATCCTGGAGAGGCCGTCACGCTCGATTCCACTGTAAATCATATCGCGAAAGCGATGGTCAACTACGCTACCAGCAAGGCGAAGTACGTCAGCTACTGGACTATCGCAGGTCTGACCTTTGTCGCATACAACATTGGCGTAGATTTTGAGTCCGGAACTGGCTTTCGATTCGTCGACAATGAAGTAACGGCCCCAGGCTCAAATACAGCAGGTTCGGAAACCGCCGGACTTATTGGCGGGGGAGTTTCCACACATGCACTGGACAAGATCGCGGTCTATGGAAATCGCGTCCACAATGTGGGATGCGGTGACCCCAGCGATTCGGCACACTACTTCAATTATGCCAGCAGCACGCATCCGTGCGGGTGGACTCCCGCTGGAAAAGTCTCAACCGTGGGTAGGACAGTCACGCAGACCACCTTTTCCAGCGGAACTGAACTACCGAATGTGATTATGGCGTACAACCCCGGCGCAGCCGGACAGGCGCAACTACGGCGATTGTCAACTTCCGCCACAACCCCATGCGCCGAGACTACCAGGGGCGGATTTCCTTGTAGCTCATGGAACGGAACGACCCAGACCTTCACGATCGACCAGCCATTTGTCCCGGATCTTCCTGCGGGAACACAGCTTTATTATCGTCTTTACGCCCCAGCAAAAACTGAGCACAACGTTTACTTTTCAGCCTATACCTATCACCTCGACTTTGGCTGGAACGAGATCGACGGAAGCGAGGGCCGAGCCTGCCGGGGATTTCAGATTTTCCACGACGCGATACCGAACAACCACAACCTGTTGATTCACGACAACTATATTCACGACACTGTATGTGACGGGATCAACATGAACGCCTTTGACGCAACCTGCGGGCCAGTGCAAATCTATAACAATCTTCTCGTCAATACCGGTGAAGGGGTGAGCGACATCATCGCCGATTTGCCTGGAGGAGGAGCAAACTATTCCTCTATCTATATGTCGGGCTCCGGAACCATATTACCGTGGCTTGTGGAAAAATCGGCAATTAAGACAGTCGGTCAAGCAGGATCCACACAGTACAGTTATGGGTTGATCTCTGTTTTCAATGGATCCTACATTATTGGTCCGGTCTCAACGATACGAACGGGAAACTCCACGCTAAACGCAATCAACTACAATACCTTCGTCCTGCCAGCTTTGCCTGCAGACGCCTCCTCGTGGTCCGTCATTCGCACGGCGGGAGGCGGTTCAGTGGGTATGATTGCCAGCGGCCTGGCGGGAGGGTCAACGTTTAACGACACAGGTCTGACCGGCGACAGAAAGAGTTATGCTCAGGCCGGTAAGTGCCTGGCTCCGACGGGCCAACCGCTTTATCCCGATCAACTGCTGATCTACAACAACACGATTGTAAACGGCGGTGACGTGACAAATGCTGCTGGAATGCAATGGCCGGGTAGTAACGAAGAGATTGGACGATCTTATGATTTTCACGATCCCACTACGAAACTTGTGCTCAGCAATAACATCATCGTGCAACCTGCAAATTCAACGGTTCCGTACTGGATGGCCTATCAGGCGTCCACGGCGAACATAGTCGGCACGAATAATCTGTGCCATGGAATTGGCGTTTGTCCATTACCATTCACTGCATCGGCGATTGGAAATCCGAAGTTTGTCAACCAGGCTGTCAGGGACTTTCATATCCAGACTGACAGCGCTGCCGTTACCAAAAGGCGGGTTACACCATCCTCGCTTTTGGATTTAGATGGCTTGGTTCGTGATTCCCTGTACGTCGTCGGTGCCTATGCGCTCGATCCAGAATTTTTCAAAGAAAGGCCTCGGTAAGATCCGTCTGGACAAATCGCATCGGCTATTCGGATTCACAAGCTGGTATGCCTATTCATCAAACACAAGTCCAGACGGGTTCTAAAGGGCCGTTACCTTCCAAGTAAGCAAACAAAAAACCTCAGAGATGCCACAGAAAGATTTACGAGTTATAGTCAGCTACTCCTTTGGTACATGCCGCTGTTGTCGGCTGGATGCATTTGCAGGTATGCTACGGGAGTCCGCACGAGTTCTATGGCTTAGTGAACCGTGAAGCGAAACGGTTCGCTCGTCGCACGTAGGGGGTAGCTGTCGCATGGGCGTGATCGAACAGATCCAGGATGACTTCAGGTTCTACCGAACACTTAGGTCAAGACAATCTTTCCTGGAGGTGATGCTGGACCGCTACTTCCTTGTTTGCGCGAATTACCGTTTCGGACATTGGGCCTGTCAGCTCAGGACGCCATTTGTCGGCAAGTTGATGCGTTTTTTTTATTTGCTGACAAATTCCTTGGTATCAACACGCAATGGCACGGACATACGTCCTGGCGCCGTCATTGGAAGGCGCTTCGAAGTGCACACCAGCTTCGGCATTGCCATCGATAATGGAGTTGTCATTGGCAGTGATTGCATTATCAACACGGGAGTTTGCCTTGGGAACAAGGCAAATGGCAGGGGAGAAGGGGTGCCGAAGATTGGCGACAAAGTGACCTTTGGATTAGGCTGCAAGGTCTTGGGGGGAATCACGGTCGGCGATAGCGTGATCATCGGGGCCAATGCGGTGGTGAGTCGTGACGTCCCTTCTAATCACCTGGCCCTTGGAATTCCCGCGCAGAATAAACCCATAAGGCAAAAGGTCACAGCGGTTTCATCTGAGGCGAATCCAGATTCGCTCCAGATCAGCGAGCAACCGTCTTAGGTTGCCGGGCAGTCAGGCCATCCTGCCCATTCCCTTATGAGGGAATACAGACGCAACGTCCATTAGGAATTGTTCCTGCCACTGCTCCCGAATGCCCACGGCGCATGTGTCCCGCTCAACCTGAGCTACCATCGGTAATCTAAATTCCAAGGCTAGTATGAACCTCGAAGTCTCTGCCAGTGGCGCTGCTCGACGAGACAAGCACAGCGGGTGCAAGAACAGAATGAAAGGCTATTCTTTATCTGGCATGTCTATTACTCCAGGTTCGGGGATGGGGGCGCCTGATGGTCGCTACGCATTCTGATAGCTGTATGAATAACGCTCTGGACTCCGAGGATCCTCGTTCCAAACAACACCGAGTAGCTTCTTGGAATCAATCTGTCCCAGGGCTTCTTCTAGGGCCCGCTGCGTTGTTCTGTGAGCTCGCACGACGACCAGACTGCCATTGCATCCGGCTTCGATCAGGTTCAAATCAGCCACGATACCGATGGGTGGGGAATCTATCAGTACAAGTTTGAACGACTCGCCGGCCCAAGCCATAAACTGGCTCCACCCTGTACCGGAGAGCAATTCGGCCGGCGATTCGTTTCCACCCCCCGCTCCCATGAGGTACAAATTTGGAACGTCAGTTGCAACGACCGCGCTCGCGTACGGTACATCGTTGCCCAGCACATCCCGCAATCCAAACTGCTCTTGATTTCTTGTCAGGGCGGTTAACCCCTGGGCACGCAGGTCCGCGTCCACCAACAGAACCGGAGTATCCGCAAGCTGCGCGCAACAGTATGCCAGGTTGAACGCAGTCAATGTCTTGCCTTCGGAGTGAGTCGTGCTCGTAACCACGATTGAGCTAATACCACGGCTTTCTCGCGCCTTCATCAGCTTGGATCGCAAGCTCTTGTAGGCTTCGACGGCCTGGGCCACAGGGAGACCTCCCCCGGTTGCGACAGGCTCTTTTCCGTATATCGGCAGTTCGATCCGATGACAATTCGCAGATTGTTCACGCGCCGGAAACAATTCGCGATTACGGTCGGAATTCTTCAGGCCGGTAGTCATGGTCAAATACTCACTCCTTGCCGGTTCGCGCTGTCACTGCAGTGACCGTTCCAAACCGCTCCAAACACCGCGCATAAGTTTGGAGTAACCTCGGCCGATCCGCTCGTCTCCGGGCCGGCTCTGAGATTGGAATTCAGAGGCTTCTGTAACACAACTGTACAGTTGCTTCGAGTGTACCATGCATTGCCAGGCAGGCAAGCATGCGGAATCATAGAACGTTTGCCCGCGCGCTGAAATTGGGTTCCCTGCTCACAAGTACACAGTTCCCATGTTCCGCAAGGCTCCTGGCTCAAGTAGGAACGCAGGGAAAACTCCACAGACGCACAGATTCGCCTAGCAATGTTTTCGACCGAAGGTCCTATTGAAAATTGCTTTATAAACACCGCCGGCTGTCCGAAGTTGCCACCGAACGAAGTTGCCGTCGATCATCTCAAAGCGTTCAGTTCGCGTGTAAGTGTGTGTACCGAGGTTCCTTGGAGCCCATTCCGGGCCAATACGGCCATAAGCATGCATTGCCAGGCAGGCAAGCATGCGGAATCGTAGAACGTTTGCCCGCGCGCTGAAATTGGGTTCCCTGCTCACAAGTACACAGTTCCCATGTTCCGCAAGGCTCCTGGCTCAAGTAAAAATGCAGGGAAAACTTCACAGACGCACAGATTCGCCTATCAATGTTTTCGACCGAAGGTCCTATTGAAAATTGCTTTATAAACACCGCCGGCTGGCCGAAGTTGCCACCGAACGAAGTTGCCGTCGATCATCTCAAAGCGTTCAGTTCGCGTGTAAGTGTGTGTACCGAGGTTCCTTGGAGCCCATTCCGGGCCAATACGGCCATAAGGTCGCTCGCTGTACTCTGTCTCGGAAAGAACCTCAACTTCCCGAAAAGCGATCGCATAGCCGTACGCAGTCGAACAATCCTGCGCAGGCCGAATCAGCCTCTCTCCCTCCCAGAATAACCCTCCAGCCGACCGCGCATAGCGCACATCGGAGATAATCGGGTTCAGAAGATGCGCGTGCCACGGTCCTAAAGGAGAATTTGCAAAAAAAAGATGGAGCTCATCACAGGTCGAGTACGTTTTTTTCGCCAGATTTACAAATAACCAGTATTTTCCACCATATTGCAGCAGCGTAGGATCTACTGCATGCTCCCTCCGCATCAATTCTTTTTCGAGCACCCAGCAACGCGGGAACTCTTCCGCGCGGTACACCTCCAATGTGCGATTCATCCTGGTTTCCGGCATCATGTACACGGAACCGGCGTACTCGAAGACAAAAGGATAGGAAAGGTGATACGGCCTATCCAGCACCACCTCCGAGTTTGCGAGACGACCGTCCGATTCTATCCGAGCACACGAGATCGCAGCCTTACCGCTCGCATAAGAGAAATCCTCATAGAAGACATAGTCGGAGCCCTTCCAATGGAACAGACACGGGTCCGCATGAAAAGCATTTTTTGGCGGCGCAAGGACGCGATACGAGTGCATCGCTTCATTGGCGGCGCGTCCTGGTTCTTTGGGTCTGATTGCAAGAAACCATTGCACGTGGTGAGTCCAGAATACCGAGACAGCTTTACGCCGCAGGTTTCGCCAACTCATGCGGGCCAACAGGCACAACATAACCCAGTTGCCTGGAGTCTTGTATATTGCCTTTCGATAAGTGTCTGTTTCCTTGTAGCTGTCCAGCGATTCGATGGCGGTCCACCCTCGCAGGTGAAGATCCCGCAGACGGCGAACCGCAATTTCCGATGTCTTCCAATACAGCGGATTCTTATTCGCGTACAGAGATTCACAGTTGGTCGACGCGAGCGAGCGGTCAATCACCTTGCCTCCATCCAAGGATTCTGTAAGTATCTGCAACGTACTGCCGGTAACTGGATTCTTCTCATAAATCTCCCAGAATCCAGGCGGTGCTCCTCGATATTCACGGTTATCTCCATGATGGAACGACCACACTCCATACTTGGCACAATCGAGAATTTTGCCTCTGAGAATGCGAAATCCGAACCGGAAGAGGACGTCCACGTCCGCACTTCGGATTCGCTGAATGTCCTCCACTCTGAAGCGATCGGTAAACTTGTTTTCAATGACCGGAACGTCGACCCTCGGCACATCACATAGCAAATCCTCGACATCAACGCTAGCCAGAGCGTCATTATCTCCCCTGTAGTGCAGATAATCCCATTTGGAATACATCGCGAAGAGACCCACTCGACAGTAGTTCCGGAGTCGTTCCCGAATCGATTTCTTCGTTTCGGCCTTACGGCGGCCGGTTACCACAAGAACAATTTCCGCCCAGTCGGAGTGCTGAAGGTCTGCGATGATTTTCGCAACCCATGCGGCAGGCTGATAGGAGTTCAGCAAAAGCCCTATGCGAAGACGTCTGATTGGAACCTCAGTTATGTCGCTTTTGACCATAGCTCTGCAAACATTAGGAGCGTCAGACTCCAAGCCATTCCACATTCACCAGGGCGCGCGCCCGTGCAACCCCATAGACCAGATGCAGTACGGTGAGCGGTAGTAAGGTCATCCAAAACAACCCGCCGCGAATGGTGCGTAGCTTCCGGATACTGCATGCAAGCGGCGCAACTATTATGCCGAATGAAGCTGCTGCAAATAGTGTGTACTGCTGAAAAACTAGCCCTAGGCCCAGGCCCGCTACCACACCGAGGCAACACACCAATATGTACAAGGCAAAAGCCACGGCTCGGAAGTTCGCCATTTCGTGCAAATTTCCCCGAAGCGCCTTTACAACATGAGTGCCATGCCAGCGTTCTCTTCGATAAAAGGCTCCCAGTGTTTGCGGCGTGCGCAAGTGAACCACCGCCATTTCCGCCACTGCACGAATGGGTAGGCCAGCGGTCCGGGCACGCACGCATAAATCAAAATCCTCACTGGTCTTTAAATTTTCGTTAAACCCGCCCACTTGGAGGAACCGGGAACGCCTTACCAAAAGATTTCCCGAAGGCACATAGGAGACCTCGCCACTCTTAGGCGCATACCCTACTCCGTACCAGGCTCGTGCCACCCAGCGGGAATCGGGCGGAATAAAAATATTTCCGCCCACAATGCCGGTATCTTCGGACTGCAACTGTTGTAGGGCACATCTAAGCCAGTCCCTGGGCACGAGACAATCCGCATCCAGGAATGCCAGAATTTTTCCTTTTGCCTCCGCCGCTCCGAAATTACGGAGGGCCGAAATGTTCACGTTGGCCTTCTGCAGAACCATGATGTTGAGCCGCGACGAGTAAGAACGGCCGATTTCCATGGTTCGATCCGTCGAGCCGTTGTCCACTACAATAACTTCAAACAAACTTCGCGGAAACTCTGTTTGCTCCAGGCAATCAAGACATTTCCCTATCATCTCCTGTTCATTCAGTGCAGGGATGATGACCGAAATGCATGGAAGAACTACGTTGGCAATGCTCTCGAACTCACCTGCTCTCGGAGTGCTGTTGGGCGCGCAACCCATTGCCGCCTGGATGGCCTCCTCCACACGTAACTTATCCGCTTTGTGACCCGGGATCATCGTCATCGCACTGCCATCTGGTAAAGACTTAGGTACTTGGCGGCCATCGCCGAAGCAGAAAACTTTTCGCCCGCATATCCGCATCCGGCTTCCCCAAGCGATCGGCGCAAGTTGGCATTCGCCAGCAGTTGGCAGATAGCTTCTCGAAGGCCAACAACGTCTCCAGGTTCCACCAGCAGACCAGTCCGTCCCGGCAGTATGACGTGCGGAATTGCACCGACCCTCGTTGCGATGACCGCAACTTTTCCCGCTAGCGCTTCCAGGATGACCATAGGCAAGCCTTCGTAAAGCGACGGCAGTACCAGGATGTCCAGCGCTGCATAAACCTCGGCCATGTCGCTGCGCTTGCCGGTGAAAACGACGCTGGCTTCAATGCCGAGTTTTTTCGCTAGTATTCCCAACTCCTGTTTAAGAGGACCATCTCCAATAACAAGTAGTACCGTGTCTTTATATTGGAGAAAAAACTCTTTGGCTGCCTCGAAGGCTTGCCGGTGACCCTTTCCTCCGGTTAGCCTGCCGACCAACCCGATCGCCAACCTCCCGGCCTTCGCTTTTTCCAGGTCGGGGCTGGGAGTTGCGGAACTGAACCGGTCAATATCCACGCCATTCTCTATGACCGAAAGCTTCCCGGGCTTCACCCGTTGTTGCCTCAGAAACTTAGCCAGATCGCTGGACACTGCTACCACCTGGTCGAAGCGGCGCAACAGTCCACGCTCCACCACACCGTAAAGCTGTTGTCTCTGGCGGGCAATCCCGGCCGGTAAAACAGAGTGATAGCCGTGGCAAGTGGCGACCAACGGGCAGAGCAATCCTCGCGCGGCCAGGTAACCGTACAGGTGCGCCTTGTAGCCATGCGTGTGGATTACGTCGACCCGTTCGCTTTCCACGATATATCGAATACTTCGAACCGCTCTCCAGTCGGCGCGTCCCTTGCACCTGACAACTTCAACCGGCGAACCCTGCAGCCGGGCAACCTCGGCAACTTCCAAGCTCGCACGCTGTGTGTTTTCGAATACTCCTACCGTGCTGGTGACTCCTAGTCTGTTAAGCTGACTTGATAGGCTCACTACCACCGCTTCGGCGCCGTAGAAACCACTGCTGCTAATCAGATGAAGTATTTTCATCTCGGCCCTTGGTGCGGCTCATACTCGCATCGCACTTTCTCCAGCGTGCGGCGGGAAGCAAGCGCGCCCCAGATCTGATGATAGAAGTCCTCTCCGATTACTCTGCGTGCGAGCTTCTTAAACTCGTGCCCAGCCCGCATCAACCGGAGCGAGTTAGACCTTGCCAGCAAGATCCTCTCAATCTCTTCTGTCTGGGTAGAACGGCGTACCATGAACCTGCCCAAAATCTCGACTCCTTCTACCCATCGAACGCCGGGATAAGGATCAGAGGTGTAAACCCTCTTGTACCCGGCCACCGCGCACGCCCTAAGTACTCTGGAATCCCAACGGCCAAACGGGATCGAAATCGCGTCAACCGCAGTACCAAGTTTTTGCTGTAACTCTGTGCGTGAAACCTGAAGTTCGCGAACCAGTTCGGATCCGGAACAACAAGTCAGCATACAGTGAGAGAATCCGTGTGACTGCACAGAGTGTCCCTGTGACACAAGTTCTCGCAGCTGTGAGGAAGTCATGGAATCCCCACGCTGGTCCACCCAACCGGCAATGGAGAAAAACACCCCCTTGACGCAATACTTCTGCAGCAGCGGGAAAGCATAGCGATACTGCGAAGCGTGACCATCGTCAAAGGTAACCCAAGACTCCGCAAGCTTCCCATAACCCCCATCGCGCAGCGATGAGATTGTGCGCAAATGCGATTCCAATTGCGCACAAGTGCTGCTGTAGACAAAGCTGGTTTCCCGCTCGGCGATCAGGTGATAGGTCAAACGCAGGCCAGCACCGTCGCGTTGGGTAGGACTTTTCATAACCGAAGACCCCAATGCAGTAGCCGTTTGCAAAACGCACAATGCACAGCAAGAAACTGGCTCCCGCGTTTCAATTGCGAGCGCTTATCTGGAGGTGTTTTGTGCCAGTGCATCCGGTATGTCGTGCTTTAACTCCGCAGACAGCAGTGTCGTGAACTGTACAGCCCCGGACTCGTTTAAATGGAAACCGTCACTAAACTTTTCCAGAGGCATTGCACCCGGGCGGACGGGGACCAATACGAGTACTCCCGCTTTTCTGCCCGACTCCTCGACAGTTCCTACGATTGACTCCGAATCACGATCGGGAGTTGGCGGAACTACGAGGATTAACCTGGCCCCATTCTCCTGGCATAGTTTGTTCATCGCTTGTAAGCGCGCAAATGCTTCCATTGCCACAATCGTGTTGCCGGGAAGAGCGTGGGCAGCGGGTCTTATTGCCGAAGCGAGTAAATCAATGCCGGGCACGGTCTTTGCAAGGAGCCACTTCCGAAACTGAGTACGGTTACCATAAAATGCACTTATGTTAGCAAAGTAAAGATTGCTTACATCTGTGTTATTGAGGTGAAGATCGTGCCCTACATTGAATACGTCCATAGTGCGAACCAGCAGATTGGCACTTAACTCGCCCTCGATTCTCTGCGCAATCAGTTGATTCGCTGACAAACCTATAATTACCGTTTGAGGCCGGGCACCCTCTTTGAAAAGCCGCCGCAGGCCGTAGTACCAGTCCAGATATGAAGTATCACTTACCACGAACCGTTTTACGCGGTAACCGGCCAGTTCCTGCTGCAATAAAGGAATGTAGACGCCACGCTCGAAAAGCGAGTTTCCAACAAGTAAGACTGCAGGACTAGCAGCGCACGTCCGGAATGCAATCGCCGCTTTTTGCTCGGCACTAATGCGCGACCGCACACGGCTGAACTTTGGGAATAGGTGGTCAGCCGATAGTTCTGCACCCGCACAGAAGGCGAGGGACAATAGCAGCAGGAGCGCGGCGCAGCGCCCTTGGGACCATCCGGGCGACCCATGCTCATCGGTTGGCATAAGTTCAGGCATCGTCATGTCAAAACTGAAAATAGAGAAACGTATTGGCTTCATTGGCCGAAAACAGGGTAACGACAATCAGCGTTAGCATGGCCACAGCCACTCGATAGATCGGCAAGGTTTTTTGGAATAAGTACTCTTCATCGCGGCTTTCAGCCCAAACATCAATTAATAACAGCGGAATGGAGAACAGGGCCAGAAACTCAGCTGCGATCCAGAATTCCTCCCTCCAGTAAAAGTACTTGAGTCCGCCGAGAAACTCTATTGCTTGTCGAAATGAAGGGGCACGGAAGAAAATCCAGGCAAAGCAAACAAGATGAAATATTAGGAACCGGTTCGCCCAGACCCGTAACCGCGAGCGCGGCCGCCGGCCCGGCTCGCCCTGCTTGGGAACTTGCAGCAATCCGCGGATCGACCGTTCCAACGCAAGCCAGCTTCCGTGGATTCCTCCCCACATGACAAATGTCCAATTGGCTCCGTGCCAAAGTCCACCCAGCAGCATGGTTGCCATCAAATTGCGATAAGTCTGCGCACCTTTTTGTGCGCTGCCTCCGAGCGGAATATAGAGATAGTCCCGGAGCCAGGTGCTGAGGCTGATGTGCCACCTTCGCCAGAAGTCCTGGAGTGTCTCGGCCAGGTAAGGCTGGCGAAAATTGACCATAAAATGAAATCCCATCAGTTGCGCGGCACCGCGGGCGATATCGCTATATCCGCTGAAATCACCATAAATCTGCCAGGCGAAGGCGTAGACGCCAAGAAGCACTACGGGCACGCATCGGGGGCCCAGCGTACCACTGAAGGATGCGTTCGCGATCAACGCGCAGTTGTCGGCAATGACGCACTTTCGAAACAATCCCGAAAGGATGAGGAGGAGCCCATCGTAAAACGCCGCTGAATTAAACTTTCGACACTGTTGAACCTGCGGTAGCAGGTGCGCCGGCCGCTGGATCGGACCCGCGACCAAATGTGGAAAGAAGCTGATGAACAGAGCATAGTCCAACAGCGAATCCGCTGGCTCAAGCTTGTGGTGATAAACGTCAACGATGTACGCGACTTCCTGGAACGTGTAGAAGGAAATGCCGGGCGGTAGCATGATACGCAATATCGGAAGTGGGAAATGGTGTACGCCCAGCGCGCTCAGTCCGCCTGCAAACGATCCAACGAAGAAATTGAAGTACTTGAATATCCCAAGGAATGCGAAGTTAATTGTGAGCGAAACCCACAGCAGTCTCCGCCTTGTTTCCGGAGTTTTGGACTTGGCAATCTGTCGCGCGATAACAAAGTCCACGGTCGTGCTTCCTGCCATCAGCAGGAGGAAGCGCCAGTCCCACCAACCATAGAAGAAATAACTTGCTGCCAGTAGAAAATAGTTCTGCGCTTTCCAAGGCAAACGCCAATACACCGCCACCACGATGATTAGAAACAGAAAAAAAACAGGTGTGTCAAACAGCATGCCGGTACACCGTAAAATCCATCCAGCAACGGACAGTGCGCGCCATCCGGTTATCTGCGTTCACAGGCAGGGAGCTACGATCAGGGTGCGGCGGCTTATTTGTAAGCTCCGATGCTCGGTTGCTCCGGCCTCGGGACTCCGTCCTGGTCATTCGTTGAGTGCTTTGACAAAGCGCCTGCTCTGCGCAGCGGACTCTCTAGAGTCGTATGGAAATTGAATCGGCTGACGTTCACGAAGCCCGGATCCACAGAGAGATTGTGGACGAGTTGCGCGGGACAGCCACGATCTGCGGGAGTTGGGGTGGGCGAGTACATGGCGTTGCAAACCGTGCCTGGCAGACCGTAGAAGAGATTGTTTGTACCTGAGACGTACGTGCTGGCTTGCCTGTGATTGGAATCGAAGCCGTTGAAAAAGGCGTAGCTTTGTCCGTTGACGTTGGGCTGCAAACAGACATTATTGGTGGCATTCAGCCCGATTGTCGGACTCGTGGTGCTTTGCGTAGCCGACAGCGCCCAACATGCCGTATTCCAATTCCGCTGCCCTCCCAAACCGGCGTTGTAAATCGTGTTGTTAAAGAATTGTACTTGGCCGCTACGTCTGTGTGCTGGACCCATACTTATCCAGACCACATCGTTGTCAATCGTCATGGCTTTCAATTGCTTGTTCCAACCCGGCCGCCCATGCCCGGATGTTCCCGGCGAAATGCACTTCTCGATATTGATATCGTCGTCGATGAGATCGTTCGCTGTGTAGTGGTGTCTCGGACTCCACCAGGTTGGGTCACGGTAGGCGGGACTATTGGAGATATAAATTCCTGCAAAGCTGCTTGACATCCCTTGCGAGCTGTCGGTCCCGCAGTTATAAAGAACGTTGTTGTACACTTCCACTTCGCCCTTGCTTGGATCTACGGTCGAAAAATTCAAGCAATCGCAGGCGGTATCGTGAATAAGATTGTCGTGAATGTGCAAGTCGTATGAATCGTACGCAGCAGTCGAGTGAAACTGCAGACCCCGGCAGGCCTGCCCTTTGCCATCGATTTCATTCCAGCCGAATTCCAAGCCGTGGACGTAACCGAAGTACACATTGTGGTAGAGCTTGATGGGCGAAGAAAACCGATACTCGTAAACGGTTTCTTTTGGCAGGTCGGGAACGAATGGCTCATCCAGCCTGCCGGTCCATTGGCTGCCGATACGGACCAGGGTCAGAATCTTCCTCACTTGTCCGTTCGCAATAATGTCCGTCCCTGGGTTGAAGCTGCCCGGCCATTCCGTTAGCATGTAAGTCGTCCCGGACGTAGAGATCCGGGAACCCTTTGGCGAGTTCTTAATCCAGCCACAAGGATGAGCTGATTCTTTGTAATCACGCTCATCGTGGCAACCGACGTCGTGAATCCTGTTTCCCAGAAAGCTGATGTCGCGGAGATCAGCCGTCCCGCCCGTGGCCGTGACACCGCCTTCCGCAGCATTGCATCCATGACCGGTGCACGTCAGGTCATTGTCCACAATCCGTACACCGGCTCCGGCTGTCAACTGGATCGCCATCTGGTTGCTGTTGACCACAAGACCCGCAACGGTCCAATAGCTCGGATGACCCATACGAGCGAAGCTGAAGATTCCACGGCTGCCGTTAGCGTTGTTGTCTAGAATGACCCGCGCCCCCGGGTAAGCAACAATTGCTTTGGGCATTCCCGGCGAACCTGACGAATCCAGCACCATCGCGGCACCGTAGCCTTCATTGGAACTCACGGAAACGCCTTGTCTGATGTAACAGATATCACCAGCGGCGATTTTAGCTTTGCATTGCTTAATGGTCAGCCAAGGACTGTGGTCAGAGCCGTTTCCGGTTTTGTCGTCGCCTGCCGGACTTACAAAGTACACACGGCCCGTTCGTACCGTAAATGGAAGTGTGTTGCTGAGCGCTTGAGGATCTTTGAGTTGCACGCTGCCGGTGCCGAGTCGTGCCAAGTGACTGATTTGCCCGCAAATCTTGGCGTAATGACCCGGCTGATAGGGAGCACCAGGATCGTGCCAAAGCTTGTAGGCCGCCACCTCCACTCCTCCAACCAGCAACCGCAAAGCCCCGCGCTTGTCGCCAAAGTTCTCGCCGTAGACGCATACGAACGCGCCATCCACGCCGTTTTCGCCACCGGTCGCTGGCCCGGAATTTAGATCCGTGTAGAACAGGACTGGACGAGCACCTTCGGCGTGCATGGTACTCGCGGAAAGGCCAGACTGAAATGTGCAGGTTCCCAAATAGAGGGTCGCTAGTATCAGCAGCCACCCAGGCTTGAGTCGAAGGCCACTTGAAGCGATCCTGAAACTGAGCAATTGCATTGTACTGACCTGAGAATGGCCGCTCCATTCCGAGTCACCCGAGTTACGGCTCAGAATGTTGCCCGCTCGGAGCTTCGACCAGCAGCAAAGGATTATCGCGGAGGTTAATCAAAAGGGTGTTGCTTGAAGCAAAGCGGGTTGTAAGCTGGACGCCAAGGGTCCCCGAGTGCAGCGAATCGCTGATCCGGCCACAAATCACGGCGTAGTGACCCGAAGCGTAAGGTGCGCCAGGATCAGCCCATTTTTCATATGCCGCAAGCGGCGCCGCTCCCACGGAAAGCGTTGCGGGACCGCGTATCGCGCCGAAGTCCATGCCATAGACACACCCGGACCTGCAGTCCTTCCCTTCCCGGGCATCATTGCCGCAATCAGTTCCGAAGTCGCTGTAAAGCAAAACCGGATTCCCGCCGGAAGCACCATTGCTATGTGCTACGCCCGGCGACGCGCAGCAAGCGGGCGTAAGTTGCCTGGAGGAATATTGCATGCCAGCTTTCGTTAAGAGCATTCCCCGCGAGTGAAGGAAACTCACAACGGCGCATCGGGGGCGTGCTAGCAGTCCGCCGTCCTCCAGATAAAAAATCATGCATGCAATCGGTATCAGTCCCCAACAGTAGGTGCAAAGGAGCAATTTGCGCATTGAACGGTACCGAGCGCCTTGCGTTCTAAACATCCGGCCCTCCCAATCCACGCTGCGGATATGCCGAGCAGTAGCTGTCTTACCTAACTGTGCAGCGAGTCGCCTGTCTCCGGGCGCGGCCTTTTCCCCAAGGCCCAGACAACCACCGGGAACTGCGGCTCGTTCTTGAGGCTATGAAGCATGGGGTGGTACATGGTCCATTTCATCCCGGGTGTCATGTCGGCAATCGCGCACTTACGGTTTCCCCACGAGCCTGTTACAACTTCTATAAAGCCTGCCTCCTCCAGCAGGAACCTGATGCCATTTTCCGTCCAGCGATAAAAATCTTGAGGAGCGGGATGTATTTTGACCAGGAACGGGGTGGTAATCAGCACGGCACCGTCCCCGCGCAGCATGGTAAATGCGTTCTGAACTGCCCTATGCGGGTTTAGAATGTGTTCGAACACCTGTTCCGCAATCAGCAGGTCGCATACGGCAACCCCCAGCGGGCGGTCACAAATGTCGTAACTGGGGTACGACAAGCTTTTGTAGGAGCGTACAGTGAGACCCAATTCACGCCAATCCGTGCCGCTGATCTCCAGAACGTCAATCCCAGCACAAACCAGTGCGGCAACCAATTCACGGGTCGCGCGATTCATCACCACACGGTTCCATGGCACGGTCGTCCATCCCAAAGCCCGAGCTAGCCGTCGGCCTCCCGCTCCGAACAATTTCTTGAACCCCTGCCACATGGAACCAACCCCCACTGCACGCAACCTCGCCTGTTTCCCAATCAGCCAGCGTCCGCTTTCCGCACCGTTTCCCACACTGCGTACTTGCGCCCGCGAAGCAGTTCCAACACGCTTACCAGTGCTGCCGCATTTAGCGTGCAGAAATACAATGGAATTCCCAGAACCTTCCATGGGCGGTGCAGCGGCATCACAACTGCCAGCAGTGCCGCCGCATAAAACACCAATTGCAGCACAAGCGCGGTGTGTGCCCACTGCGCGCCATCCGCAAATACACTGCATACCAAGGTGCCCAGCAAAAACAGCGGTGCTAGCCAGCGCAGCACTTTGTGCGAATATAGCTGGAACGAAATCCATCCGTACTTCCACGGCTTGAGCAACTCCGGCACGCTCAGCAACCCTCGCATGCCCCGGGTTACCACGCGTACGCGCATCGAAAACTCTTCAGCCGTCGAGTTTGTCGTTTCTTCGCAGGCCACCGCGCGGCTTTCAAATACTACCCTGTATCCCTTTTGGATGACCCACAATGGCTGCACCAGATCGCTGATCACGTCATCGGCCAACTCTGTGTAGACGCTCTTGCGTACCGAGTAGATACATCCCACGCATCCGGTGAGAGTGTAAATGCGCGACTGCATGGTTTTGATGACGTTCTCGTAGTTCCAGAATGCCACGGTACCCAGGCCGGTTGGCGAGTCTTGCCCCGGATCAAAGTACTGATTACGGCCGGTAACGGCCCCTACTCTCTTGTCCTGGTAGTTGCATGCCAGATAGCGCAACGCTTCTGCATGGTAAACCGTGGTGGCGTCGGAAAAAATGAGAATTTCGCCTTTCGCTTTCTTGACCCCTGCGTTCTGCGCGTGGGTCTTGCCCCGCCGTTTTTCCATTCGCAGCAGGCGTACCCAAGGATCGCGGAAGGACCGCACAATCTCGTCCGTGTTGTCCGTGGAGCAGTCCGACAACACCAGCACCTCCAGTTTGTCCGCTGGATAGTCCAGCGCCATCGTCTGTTCCAGTTTTTTTGCGATATTCTTTTCTTCGTTGTACGCAGCGATCAACACGGAGATGGACGGACAATAGTTCGGGACCGGATTCCGGCGACGGAAGAACGCGCCTGCCAGAAGCAGAAGCGCCGGATACCCAACGTAGGTATACAGGAGCACTGCTAAGCACAATTCCAGCAGAAGTTGGAACAGAACACTCCAGTGAAATATGGCCATTGAATAAAGACTCGTCATGTTGCACCCGTCTCGTGCTTCTGATCGGCTTTCTCGCCGGCGGCTTTGGCGGGAATTTATCGGCTTAGCTTTCCTGAGCGGTTCGAACCGGCTTTCGGAGCACGGCCACAATCACGGCGCGCAGTGGCGCCAGCCAGCGCCTGCGAAGCGCAACCGTTATGGTTTTCTCAATATCCGAGATCGGATGTCCCAATCGGCTAAACTCGGGAGGGCACTCAATCGTATCCAGCGATTCCACCTCCAGGCCTGCCTCTGCTGCCATCTTGACAACGGTTTTCCGGGTGTTCATGCGGTAGTAGGTTCGAAACACGTCGTCTTCCACCCGGCCCTCGAAGAAACATATCAGTCGCTTCTTCACCCGCTCCGGAGTCACCGAAGCCACAAGTAATTGGTAGTAGAAGTAGTTCGGGGTTGCGAAGAGAAATTTTCCTCCAGGTCTCAGTACCCGGCATGTTTCCCGCAGAAATAAAAAAGGAGCCTCGATGTGCTCTACCACGCTGCGTGCCGTCAATAAATCGAATGAGCCTTCCGCAAAGGGCAGTTTCTCTATGTCGCCGACTATCTTTTCATGGAGGTAACGATTCCGTGCCACGTCATCTGCATCCGCATCGATCCCGACCAGTTTCTTGCAACGGGATGCCAGATATTCTTGGTCGGACTCGGAGTTCCTCAGCCACCGTGGCAATAGCTGATGTCCACACCCGAGATCAAGCCACTCCGTATCCGCGTAGACCAGCCGGAATAGTTTGTCCCGGTAATAGGCTTCTGCGTAGCTGCTGCCGCTGTCTTTCATGCCTCATCCGCGGGCCGTTTGTGGGCCGCCAACAATGCGTCATAAATTTCGACCAACTGAGCGATGATGATTTCGGGTGTGAACCGCGCACGAATCGCGCTCTGTCCGCGTTCGCCCATGCATTGGGCCAGTTTCCTATCCCGCAACAAAACGCATATCTGCGCGGCCGCGGATTCATGATCTTCGCTCTCCACCAGGAACCCACTGGTTCCGTCGTTGAGCGCTTCGCTGTTTCCGCTGACGCGGCTGGCAACGCAGGGAATGCCACATGCCATGGCCTCCAACAGTGCGTTCGAGAACCCTTCGCTGCGTGAGAGCAAACAGAAAGCATCGCTGGCTTTTAACAGGAGCAGTACGTTTTCCAGCGGCCCCAGAAATTTCACGTTGCCGGCGATGCCAAGTTCTGCGCACAGCTTCTCCAATTCGCGAAGGCACTGCGGCTCGGCAGGGTCCTGTCCGCCGGCGATCACGAAGACCGCCTTCGGAAACTCCCGGCAAACGATCGCGGCCGCACGAACCAAAACGTCGAACCCCTTGACGTTGCGGATGTTCCCTACACTGGCAATCACCTGGGAAGCGCCACTCACGCCAAGACTTCCTCGAATTTCATGCCTGTCTATTGTGACTGGAATTCTCGTCAGATCCACAGCGTTATAAAGAGTGCTAACCCTCGAAGGGGCCAGTCGATCGTGTTCAATGGAAAAATGGCGGACCTCCTCTGAAACCGTCAGCACTTTGTCGAACATCGGCGCAAGTATCCGGTACCCCATTCGATGTTTTGCGCGGCGCATGAACCCCATGTCACGGCGGCTTGAAACCAACACCGGACACCGCGCGACCTTCGCAATCATGCCGCCCCACAGGTCCGCCGAAGGGAAAAACGTGTGGACGATATCCACCTTTTCTCGCCGTATAAATCCGGCTAGTTGTGCTCCCCTCTGCACCGCGTTCCAGTCGTAGACGCAGGTGAGCGGAAGCAACTTCACCGGACACGGAAACTCGGCAAGCATCGGCAGGCCCGGGTCCATCCGGAAAGTAATGACTGAGCACCGGAATCGATTCGACGGAAGCCAGCGCACAGTGTTCAGCAACGCCGTCTCGGCGCCACCCTTGCGGCATAGTTCATCGATCAGGAAAAGTACGTGCATCCTGCCGGACTGCACTGCTTCGGCAACCGTTCCCGCGACCACGGATTCCGAAAAAACCTCCGGCTGTGCACACATGGCCCTTTTCTTCACCCTCGAAACAAAACCTGCCAGGCAACGTCCGCACCATTCGCAGTCCGTCTAACAACCTCAATCAGCGGCAACCGGCTCCAGCGATGACGACGCCTCTTGCGTCTCCACCGTGGCCTCAAAGCCTAACAACTGCGCCCTCCCGACCACCGCCAGCAGAATCCACCAATAGCTGACAATCTGCTGATAAGTCCAACGGTCGCCAAAGATATTCGCAACTGCCGATGCCACCATGCACGCAGCGAAACCGAGACCGAGCGACGAGAGAAACCGGTCGGGGCTGGAACGGAACAAGGTGTATCCTTGCCGGATCATTTCTCCAAGTAAAACGAGAAATAACAATAGCCCAATTGCACCTTCTTCAAGCCAAACCTTGAGGTAGTAATTGTGGGTGTCTTCCAGCGATCCGACGCGATGCATATATCTGTACGTGTCGAAGCCCGTGCCCAGCAGGGGGTGGGTTTTGATCAACTCAATCGCATCCTGCCAGACTAGGAGCCTCGACTGCGCCGACGAATCCAGCGTTCCTTCGGTTGAGGTTTCCGACTGTGTATACGTACCCGACACTCGATCTGCTACTCCAGGGATCACGGTGCACACCACCAGGATCGAGGCAAATGTCAGGACCACGACTATGCTTTTTCTCGCAAATCCAACAAACAACGCACCTGCTGCAAACGCCAGGTAGGCACCGCGCGAAAACGAGAACAACACAGTATAAAAACAGGCAAGCAGCACGACGGGAACGCTAATTTTGAGAAGCCGGGGCAGCTTCGGGTTATACAGGCCTAACATCAAAACGCCGAAGCCCGCCACGAATGCCGCCAGACCATTGACCCCGGCGTAACCCATAAGACCGTTGTAGCGAAGCGTGTAAGAGTAATGCGAAAGGTCACGCTCACTCATGACCTGATAAAAGTCGAATGCGACGTACAGCGTGGAGGCACACATCAAAGCGACCACGATCTCGATCTGCTTCTTGGACTTGATTACGGCAAACGCCAGAAATGCCAAAACGCTCATCTCTGCAATGCATTTCCAATCACTAAATCGCGGATCGCTAATGGACAACGGCCAAGGCAATCCCCACAAGTAAGACCCGCGCCACAACGACCAGTACAACCAGGCTGCAAAGGCAATAATCAGCCTTTTCATGGGCATTTCGGCAAACAGAGCCGCTTTCCGGTGTAGAAACATCCCAATGGTGACGCCTAACAGGACGAGGTCAATAAGCTGCGCTCCAAAGGGATAGGCCATCGCCTCGTATCGCAGAGTCTGTAAGGGAAATACTAAAACAAGATAGTAAATGCCCATCTGCGGCCGCGTCAGCGACCATGCACCGGAAAAAATTGCCCCAATATATATAAGTAGCCCTAACGGCATATTAACTCGCGCCACCCGCGGGTATTCTACTCAAGTTGCTCACTACAGGACCCTGTAAGGGTTCGGGCCGCCACCGCTCGGGTGATTTCTCTCAGCTCTGCCGATCGTAGTTTCCAGTCAAATTGGGTACGAGCCCGCTGCCGGCCGGCCGCGCCCATCGCTTCAGCCATCCGTGGCTGCACGAGAAGATTACGAATGGCCGCTGTCACTTGGTCGAGATTGGTCGGATCGACAATCAGACCAGTCACCCCATCGCTCACGGCCTCCGATGCCCCTCCCGACATTCCGGCGATTACCGGTTTGCCAGCAGCGCTGGACTCCAAAAACGTCATGCCGAAGCCCTCGATGTCTCCCGCCTGTTCCCGGTTCGGCATCACCATCGCATAACTGAGCCGGTAATAGTCCGGGAGTTGATCCTGAGAAACAAAACCGGCAAACGTTACTCGTTCCGAAATACCTAGGTCGCCCGCAAGTTGCCGCAGCTTTGGTTTTTCCGGTCCGCATCCGACGATCAGGTACCTCAGTCTGGGAAACTCGTGTCCAAGTTTGGCAACCGCTCGCAGCACCATGTCATGACCTTTGCGCGGAATAAGACGCGCCACGGTCAGCAATACAAGTGCGCCTTCCAGGTTAAAGCGCGCAACCAGGTCTGGGTCCGTTGGCGAAGGAGCAAATTCACTGCAATCCACTCCGGGGGTAATCTTCCGAATTCGGTAATCCGGAATTCCGGTCTCCAGCAGCAACTTACGGGTAAACTCGGAATTTGCGATCACCATGTCCGCCGCCCGATAGATAATGTTGCGAACTCGCAATTGATGGTGGAACCGCCCAGCCTGCAAAAAGTCGTCGCCATGGCAATGTACGATGTAAGGCAGCCCGAATGTTCGCTTCAGCAGCACGGCAATCGGACCCTGCGGAAACAGATCTCCGCAGGCAACCACGTCCACGTGCCCAAACATGGTTCGGACAAACGCCTGAAGCAGTGGCAAAGCAGCTTTTGGAAGTTCCCAATACTTGGTCGTACGTAGAGGCTTGAACCGGCGAATGATTTTGAAGTACTCGGTCGATTCGCGTTGGTCAAACTCCTGCCAGTTCTGAGTTTTTTTCGTGAGTACCGTAACCCGATCCGGCGCCCAGTCCCGATACAGATGGTAGTAGTACACTCGTGAACCGCCGGCGTGTGGCAGAAACGAGTCGGCGAGGAGTAGCGATTGCATTACGTGCCCATTTCTTGCGATGTCGGGAGCCCTGGTTCGCCGCCACCGGTGAAAGTTCTTGTGAGTGTTTCAATTCGACAGGACGTCAACATAACTCCGACTAGGCGGCAATTCGCATCGCGATGGAACCGGTCGCACGCACCGATTTCAATTATCACAGGCCCGTGAGAATCACAACCCACTGGTGCCCCGGAGCAAACTTGTGTCAGTTTGATGAAGAAAGATAAAGTTCGAGATATAGACCGGAGCGTCAAAGCGCTGATGTACCTTCGCATCGAAGCTAGAAACAGAATGCAACTTGTTTTCGGTCAGGAAAAATCCAGAGTAGCCCATTTCCTCAAGAAAGCTCACGACACTGGAAACCGCGTTAGGCCGATGCCGATCTTCGGCTTCGATGAGCAATCGCGGGAAATTCGTTTTGAGAGTATCGGCCGCACCCTTCAAGACCGCCAGTTCGTGTCCTTCGACGTCAATTTTGACAAACCCAACGTTGCTCAAATGAAAGCTGTCAAGAGTGCGCACCCTTATGGTTTCGTTCACTGTCTCAGTCGTCATCCGATTTGCCGGCTCAATCGTCGCGCAACCTAGGCGAAGACACTCCCCCTCCCGAGGAATGCGCAGCTCAGTGGCAAAACAATGATCTGAAAGTGCACACGTGTATATCGTTGTATTGATTGCCTGGGATTTTAGCTGCGCGTGTAACCGGATATTCGGCTCGAACGCCAAGCAGTGGAGCGACGTTCGCCCCATCAGGTAGCTGTACATCCCGCAGTGAGCTCCCACGTCAACGCTACATTTTCCCCGGTCACAGAGTGCAGGTACAAGATGAAGTTCGCGCTCGCCCCAACGCCACCATTTGTAGCCGCGATAACGGCGAGATAGAAACGCTGGAGTGTTTAATAGAAAGTGATCGATGAACCCGGGAATCACATGCACCTCGTAACGCTGATTACAATTTGCAGCCAGTGAGTTGGAGTACTATCGAGAATGTTTCAGCCTTGCTCGCTACTAACATCCGGAGAAGGCGGGTTGGGCTGCGGATTAAACCGATCGCCTTTTAACCAATTTCTCCAATTCCTGACCTTCGCTAGCAGACTCGGAGGAAGATAGCTCCCCATAAGGCATCGCACTGCGCTCACGTTCTTCCAGTCATGTTTTAAGCTCAGTAGCAGGCTGCTCCGGCATTCATGGATCCGCCGCTGGTCGAGGCAGTAGGCACCCCGCTTGAAGCAGGCAACCGACAATTGCCGTCGAAGCTCCCCGGTGCACTCCGGCGACAACTTGGGAAGCTCAAGCGCCTTCTCATGAAACTTAATGCGGTAACGCGTGCCGAGATCCTCGTCCGAGGTCATGTTCCCAGCCCTCTGGCGACGGTGTACAAGCGGCTTCAGAACTACGGCCACCCTGCACGTGTAGCAAATCCGCAGGAACAAATCACAGTCTTCAAGTGAAAGCATGGATTCGTCGAACATCCCCACCTGTTGAATGCAACTGCGCCGAATTAGAACCGTTGAAGGAAAAATAAACTGGCTCTGAATCAGCTTGTCAAACACGTACCCGCTCGCCGCGAGTGGCCGGTTTTTCAGAAATGACGGAACCGTAGTCCCATCGTCGTAATGGACGCACATATCTGAATACACCAAATCCACTTTATCGTCTTTTTCTAGCTCGGCAATCTGTCTTTCAATCTTCTCAGATTCCCACCAGTCGTCCGCGTCGAGAAATGCGATATAGTCGCCGTCGGAAGCTATAATCCCTTGGTTTCTAGCAGCGGCGGCGCCCTTGTGGCAGCTCTTTAGATACCGAACGCTCGGCGCGAAACGCTGAAGTACGGATTCCGTATCGTCTGTCGAGCCATCGTCCACAACGAGAATTTCAAGGTCGCGATAGGTCTGCTCCAAGACACTTTCGATGCTTGAAGGCAGGTAGCACGCGCAGTTGTACGACGGAATAATAACCGAAACCTTGGGCATCAGTTGCCTGCTGTGTTTTGCACGCACCAAGACCGAAGGAGACTGGCCGCCCGTTCCGGAGCATGCGAGATGAACGCCTTGAGGTGCAGTTTCCAGGAGCGTCGTTGAAGCGGTACAGACGCAAGTAACTGGCGTGTCTTCGTAAAGTCGCCCGACGCAAATGCCACTCCCGCGGCTTGCGCGCTGCGCTCCTCAATTGTCCGGCGGATCTCTTCCTGGTACTTGCGTGCGGCCACATGGTTCTCGAGCACGTATCGCAGGATCTCAATCTCGCCGAGCGTGGTGCGGTATGCGTCAGATGAAAAATTGCCCAAATGCTTTCGAATTCCAACCACGGGAGCGGCAACCACCCCTACCGGCGGCCGCACTACGCAGCGCAGGTGAAATTCCAAGTCTACCGACCGGGTCCTGCCAAGAGACTCGTTCCACCTGCCGACGGCATCGAAAAACGTTTTTTTCATCAGCACCGTCGACGGGAAAATCGGCTGATGCCGAAGAAGCCGCGGAAACATGTCGGCTCGGACAACGTACAGTCCAAGGGTTAACTCATCCCGGGGCAAATCCCAATACCCATCTGGCGAGGTTTCAAACTTCGACATGTCGGACCAATCCCCGTTCATCACTGTGCGGAAATTGGTGAAGCAGTAATCTACGTCTTGAACTTCTTGGCAGACCTTAACTTGCAATTTGAGCTTTTCGGGCAGCCACAAGTCATCGCTGTCGCAGAAGGCGACCCAGGGTGCACTGCTGCAGGCGACCCCGGCATTGCGCGCCGCGCACTCGCCCGAATTTGCAATGCGCAGGTACTTCACGGCGGAGCCATAACGAGCAACCACTGACTCCGTGTTATCTGTCGATCCATCATCAACCACAATGATCTCTGCGGCGTGATACGACTGCCGCAGAATGGAATCAAGGGTCTCCCCGATTAAATCTGCCCGGTTGTAAGTTGGAACGATGACTGCAATTTCCACAACCCTGTCTCCATCCTGCTTTCGCGCGTCAGGCCCAGGTCAGCTGCTGACGGAGATAGAGCGTGACTCTCCTCCTCCACAGCAACAGAGATGTCAGCATAACAATCGGGAGGATCCACGCTAACTGCAAAAAGAACATTGGCAAACTCGTGGCCGTCAGGTGACGCTCTTCCCACCAGCACGCACATGCGAATGGCACGACCGCCAGAACTGCGGGCCACCAGGCTTTCCACATGTACTCACCCGGCGAAATTTGGACGAGGCATCCGATGTAGCGCGGCCAGAACAGCAGGTTGCAAATGACTCCTGCGATCGCTGTACCCCAGGCAACTCCATAGACTCCAATGCGGCGGGCCAGAAGAATACTCAATGTCAGATTTACCGCCGCTTCAATCAGCGCCCAAGCCATGATCGGGCGGTGTTTTGCCAAGCCATAGGCAATGTTGCAACCGGTTACGTTGGCCGTGGTTAGTACGTAGTTGAGCAAAAGGATTTGTAGGATCGCCCCGGAAACCGCCGCATAATCACGGCCCATCCAAAGCCCTATGAAGGTATGTCCACGGAAGAACAGGATACAGCTAATGGGTAGGAAAAGCACAAGGCTGGCCCGGGTTCCCTCAATAAGCAGTCGCCTGAGTTGCTCAGTTCTTTTCTCGGCGTTCAGGCTACTGGCTAATGGGGTAAAGGTACTGGAAAGCGCTGCTACAACCTCGCGTGCCGACGAGCCAAGATTGCCTGCGATGGCGTAGAACGTAACCGCCGTTGAACCGAGGAAAGCCCCCACCACGATATTGTCGGTGTGATAAAGAATTGCGCCGGCCAATGTGATCAGCGAGGCATAAGAACCGTACGCCCAAATTTTGCGGACCGTATCCCAGTCGGGTTTCCCAAGTTCCCCGCGCAATTCGGCATACTCGCGCAGGCACAGCCAAGCCTGAATCGAGCCAACTGCAATCGCTATGCTTACCTCCCACAGGGCCAGAGCAACTAGACCATGGCCCCTGCTCATGAGCCACACAAAACCGCCCGCCCGCAGCAGGGCGCGCCCAATGGTGACGGAACTGATCAGGTCAAAACGATGGATGGCAGCGAGTATGGCGCCGGTAATGCCGAACACCAGGGACAACGCAATCCCCAGGGCCGTAATTACGATCGCCAGGCGCACCGTCGCAAAAAGTGCAGGTGGAATGGCGAAAGCCAGAGGGAAAACAGCCGCCAGCGCTGCGGACAGTATTAGGATGAGAACACCGATCCCAATGCGCAGCCAGATTGCCGTCGAAATAACTCGACAAGATTCCCCGTGTTTTCTCTCGGAATAGGCCCTCGCAACAAATATCACTACCGCATTGCGCAATCCCAGATCGAAGAGATTGAAATATATGACACTTGATATGATCAGAACCCAAATGCCATAAAGAGCGTTCCCTAAATGATGCACGGTAAATGGAGAAAGAAAAAATGGCACCAGCATGTTTGCCAGCATGGCCAGCCAATTTACGAGTACGTTGCGAACGAATTGACGCGAAGTAACCATTCAGTTGCCAGGGTCGGCTTTCTATGGGACGGAAATATAATGCGGCTGTCTGGAGTCCCTGATTAGAAATGCGGGTGCAATCTCCACACCACAACCGCGACTGTCATGCAACACAGCAGAGAGGTTGTAATGGAGAAGATTGCCCACTGCAGTTCCCGGCGGCTGTGTGCCGGGGTCTTTATTCGCGGGATTCGACCCACGATGACGATCGAATCTGGCAACAGCAAACGGAGCGCCCGTTCCGTATTAATCCGTCCCCTGATTTTCTCTGCAGCGATTACCATACCGGCGGAAAACAGGAAGCAGAACGGAACCATCACTAGAATTATCATCTTCCGATGTGGCTTGATTGGCTTGTCGGGAACAGTCGCGGGCTCCAGTACGGAAAAACGCTCTGCTTCGCGCGTGCGTTCCAAATCCACTGCGGCACTGGCTGCGTATTGCTTTTCTTGGAGGGTCGCATAGTGGATTCTTGCCTCCTGGTAATCCCGGTTCAAGTCGGAGAACTGCTGCGCCCGTAGCGGTGCAATCTCCACGTAGGCCTGGTACTTGGCAATCTGCGCAGCTAGGGCTTGCCGCTCCCGCTGTGTGTTCTGAATCTCACGATTGAGCGCGATCAGCCTCGGATCTTTTCCTGCCGCAGCCGCAGGCTTTGGGTCGGTGTCTGGCTGATTCGTTAGACGCTGGCGCACCTCTGCCAGGCGCTCGTTGGCGCGAACCACGTCAGGATACTCGTCGGAGTAGCGAGTGCGCAGTTCTCTGACTTCCTTTTCCAACTTCTGCTCCTCCTCAGTCAAGCGGGCACGTTCGGAGACAGCCACTGCCTCGGAAGGCTGCGCCAACAGCGCCTTCTCCATGTCCATTCGATTGAGGGTATCGGCATTGGCCTGGAGTGCCTGTTGCAAACGAGACAACGCCGCGGAGTTCGGCTCTAACTGCTCTGGCAACTCGCCCAGATGTTCGGTCTTGAATGAGTTGAGCTTGCTTTCCTCTTCGTCCAGTGTTTTTTTGGCCTCATCCAACTGGTCGGCCACAAAGCCACTTGCGCCTTCTGCCTGGTGTTGCCGGGCGGCAAGATTCCAGTCGACAAATCTATCCGCGAGCCAGGCAACCACTAGCGCCACCACTTTAGGATCTTTACCCCTGTAGCTGATGGTAAATGTGCCCGCGTTGCGATCTCCGCCGGGCCTTACCTGTACAGTAACGTACTTTCTCATATACTCGACAATTTCGTCTGGGGTCATGCAGCTGCGCAGTTCTGGGTAAAGTTGCAATTCGTCAATTACTTGCCGCAGGCGTGCCGAGGAAAGTACCTGTTGGGTTAGCGTATCGAATCGCAACTGATCCATCGTTACGCTATCTTGACCCGCGTAACGGTCGGCAATTTTTTGCGGGTCGACTAGCATTGTTATCGTGGCCGAGTACCAGTCGGGCAGAAGACAGATTGCCACGATTGCGGTCGCACTCAGCATCACGCTAGCCAGCAGGATGATCCATTTGCGGTGGACAAGGATTGGCCATAGCTCCCTTGCCTGTGCAATTGAATCAAGTTCCTCACGGTGGTTCACCGAAACACCCTCCAAAGTTCTGCGTTCGCCAGATCAGCTTGTTTCAAAGCAACTTCAGGAATGATTCGACCCAGCATAATTCAGAATGGGCGCAGGCTTTTCATCGCTCTTACAGCCACGATGACGTCGAATGGAAGCTTGCCGAAGACGCTTGCTATCAAGGCAGTATCCTTAATGCCGCACCGGGATGACCCAGTTTCTGCAGACGAGGCCGGTATGGGTTCTCCATCCTGCAAACGCCGCTTGCCCTCAATGCTCGCTGAAGAAACCCGGTTATTCGTCTCAGGCTATCCTCGGTGTGTGCATCACGGAGTTTGCAACTCCAGCATCCGCGGACGCCATTGCAGAGTTAGGTAGATCCAATTGACCGCAGTGCCACCGCTACCAACTCCACTCTTCTGATTGGCCTGAAAGTAACGGTACGAAGCCAGCACATTCCAGTATCTGTTTAGTTGCCAGCGAAATTGTGGCGATACAAAGTAACCCGAGTATGTGGAACCGGGCCGGAACTCCCCTGTGGTTCGCAGATATCCCGCGCTCATGGCAACCGAAGTACGCGCGCTGGTTTGCTGGATTGCTGCACCTTCGATGTAGTCCGCCCATCGGCTGCCAGTAATGTAGGAAGCGCTCAGGTCGCGGCCGCCATCGGCGGCCAAAGACATGCGCTGGCTTATTCTGCTACGCAATGTTCCTGTAAAGTTAAGCCCCAGACGCTGACCGCATCCGCGGCTGCCGAATTCCGGTCCGCCTTCCAATTCCCAATTCGTGCTCCGGCTCATGCTGTGCCATATTCCGATACCGCCGCCATAAAACGTGCACCCAGTGTCTTGGAAATAGTGATGAACCTGCCCGTAGGTAATCAGAGTGCTCAGAGGCGTAAGCTGGCCGCTCGCCAGCATTCTTGCCGACGCTATGTCGTTGCCTTGAGGATTCCCGTTCAAAAATGAGCTCTCCGCATGGCTGAACCTCAGCGAGAATTGCTGCCGGTTTGTGCGCTGCCAGCTTAGCCCTGTCGAACCATAAGCGCCCAGTGTTGTCGCCGTCTGCGTTGGGCTGCGCACAACCAGCGTTTCCGGACCCGCCAATGCAGGCGCGTCACCTATCGCTGACGCTGCCGAATTTGCAGAAGTGATGGACGTCGGAGAAACGAACGACTCATCCATCTTCAAATATCCCTGTGCCGCGGGTACGCGTTTGGGGCAAGCAGCGCTCTCACAGTGCTCGGGCTCAGTAACAAAGGATCGGGCGGCATCCGCTCCGTATCCCACTCCCAAACTGAAATCCCACAGCCAGCGGCGCGAAAGCGCGACTGTTGAAGAGAATGTGGGGCCAACGAATCCGTTCGTGCCTATGCTTGCTCTGGTTCCTTGCGAAAAGTGTTCGAGAAGAGATGAAGTACCGAGAAAAACACGGAACTTGGGCCTAAAGATCGCAATCCGGCCACTGAAACTCGCGAGCGTGGCCGGCACACCGAAGTTTTTCTCAGGGAAGCCCTCTCTCTCCGTGAAGTCGGCATCATAAAACAACAGAATTCGCCACGGACTACCGGATGTCATTTCAGCCCGGTTTGAGGCGTCCGCTGCCTCCGCAGATGAGGCTGTCTCCGTGTTTGTCGTTCCGTCCGCCTGCTGGTCGGGGGCATTCGTGCCTGTAGTCTGGCCACCCTGCTCCTGCGCCGCCATGGGACAGGCAAGCAGAACCGCAAACACCAAGAGCAGAAACGCTCGCATGGCAACGCTCACTACGGTACAACGACCGTGTCGCCTACCTGGAGTTGAACGTTCTGCCCGCCGTCGCCACGAAGAAGTTTCACATAGTTGACCGGGATTTTCTGCTGTTTTCCGCCGGCGCCACGGAGAATATAAATCGACTTGCGACGCGCAAACGGGCTCAGGCCACCCGCCCTGATGATGATCTGGAGTACGTCCGTGGATGCTACCAGCGGGTACACCCCCGGCCTGTTGACCTCACCCGTGATGTAAACGAATCGACTGCGTATCTCCAGCACGGTAACCGTCACCTGGGCGTGGCTCAGAAAGCGGTGTAACTTCTCCCCCAACATGTTTTGAATCTGCGAAACTGTCATCCCGCCGACTCGCACCGCGCCAATGAGCGGCATGGAAATCATTCCGTCCGGACGAACCGAGACATGGTCGAGAGAGAACTCAGACTCCTTCCAAACGTTGATGCTTATAACGTCGCCCGTCCCGACAAGGTACTCGTCGGTGTCGCCATCACTGGCTGACTCCGTCTTAATTTGGGTTCCTTCAGCTTTGCTGGAATTTAGCTGGCCCAACAGCGGCAGCCCTAAACAGAGAAACAACAAGAGGGCAACACCACGGTTCAGCGCAAGTCTCCGGCCTTCTGCGATGAGCCCAACAATCATTTCATACCTCGCACCCAAGCTCACCTTCGAGGGACTTCCAATAACCGCGGCGATGGTCTAATCCAATCTGGAAGCGGACCTGCGATTCGAAACGGCGTTCTGCCGGGAAACAGAAGCGGTCCGCAACATCGAACTTGTTTTTAGGCAAGGCTTCGCCATCCTGAGTTAGCAGATAGGAATTATCACAAGCCCAACCGTGAAGACATCACCCTCGGCGATCTTTCCGAATGCCGGACGACAATGATGATCTAGAGTCGAGCATGTCGCGCAATCAGAACGATTTGCAGTTCCACAAGGGTAATCGTACGCAGGTGCGCTTCGGTATATGTTTCTCGAATCGCACTACGTATCCCCGTTTTGCGGACTTCACTGAACTCGTAGGTCTTGGAAATTCGTTGAACGTTACTACTTATAGACAAAGTTTGTGTAAGAAATGTTAATTGGTTGTGAAAGTGATGTGACTGCACCTGGCCGGGATGCGCATTTCTCCCTCTGATTGTCCCGCAGAACTGGAAGTGATAGGTCTGCGTCATAAGACTTTAGCCTTGCTTTCAAGTAGGTTACAGTCGCGCCAGACCCGTTTATGGTTGTGGAAAACAGATTAGACAGGAAAAACCAGGCGCCCATGGGGTTGATCGAGTAAAGCGTACGAACCGAGAAATGATGGACTGGGACATCGGCGCTTCGTCCGTTAGAGTTAAACCAGCATCAGCAAATGTTGGCATTTCCGTGAGAGCGCGTCGGCAACACGTGGCACATTCAGGTAACAAACTTTATGGCCACATGAATACAAACTTAAACGCCAGCATGATGATTCCCGCTTTCAGTCGTACTGAGGTCATTGGCGTTGCTCCGGTATTCGTGCAGAAATTGCTTTTCTCGAAACTTTCACAAAGCACATTTTCCTTGCTTGAGGATCAAGAGTCCGCGTTGTTTTCGACTGTCTTACTTGCCCGGCAACCACTCGTTCTAAGGCGCTAACTCTTTATGGCTCTTTCGTTATGATGCCTTGCGGATAAATTTCCGGGATACCGCTTTTTTCCTTTTCGGTTCGGAGGTAGTTGTTGCAGCGGAGCGTCTGACTCACCCATCTTTTGCCCTGTAGACACCGATCCGTATTGACGCTGCATTTCTCAATGCTAGAATGGGCTCCGTTGCGGTAAGCGGATCGACCAACTACTCCTGACTGCATCGATCGCCGATTCGAAAGAACACGCAATGTACCGCGAATTTTGAGTCAGGCACACTAACTGCACCATCGAAAAGTCACCTGCTAAGTGACTTTGGCGAAGCTTGAAGCTTAAGCAACGCATTTGATTTGCGGACCCATCTTATTACGGTTCGCTATTCTGAATATAACTTTTTGCTTGTCCTTTCTGACACCAGGCGTTCATCCTGCTCCAAATCCAAAGGCCATCAATCATAGCTATCTGTAGGCGCAATCGTGCGGCAACCTCCGCAAGCGGTTCAGGTAGTTTCTGGAGCGTTTTTCTTTTCGTTTTTGCGGTTCAGGTCCTGATCTCGGTTCCCTGCTCACGGCCATGAGCGGCAGCAGCGGCGTGGCTGATTCGCCAGCGCCTTCGCTCGCTCCGCCATTTCACGATTCACATCCAGATCAGCCCGCGAGCCATTGGCTCAAGCGGGCAAGAGAGTATGTAATGAACCTGAAACTTGGCCAGCCGCTACCAGCCCAATTTATTGTTCTTCTTGGAGACATCCTCATCACTCTGGCGTCGCTGTCCGCCGCATACCTCATGCAGGCGCCCGATGGCGGAACCCATACTCTCTTCCGCTCTGTCCGTGGAATGGGCCTGCTCGCGCGGGAGATCGCCGCTGGTGGGCTGACCGTCCCCTTGCTGCCCGTCACCGCATGTACGCTTCTTTTTCTCTGCACCTACTACATTTTTGACCTCTATGACTTGCAGATCTTCAGTGAGTCCACCACCCTTTTGTCGCGCCTGCTCTGGTCCGGGGGTTTAGTGTTGCTAGTCGCCTCCGTTGTCTCGCTCTGCTCCTCTGGACCGTTGCGCCAAATGGGACTGCTGCAAGGTGTGGCCATGGCGGTAACGGTTGCATTTGCGTGGCGCCGTTTTTTTGCCGCCAACTATTCACTATTGCTCAAGCAGGAATTGACTGCAGTCATCGGAGCGGGTCCGCACGCTGAATGTATTCGCTCCCTGATGGATCGTCCCGAATCGCGTTACCGCTTCACAGGTTTCGTCCATGCGGAAGAAAGTGTCACCCTGGGCCCTGGCATGCTCGGATCCATCTCCGACCTGGATCTTCTGGTGGAGCGCCACGGCATCCGTCAGTTTGTCCTGGCAACTGATGCCGTCCCTCGGTCGGCCGAGCCGACCATATCCTATCTCAAGTTTCAAGGTGTCGGCTTTCACCGCTCGCCAGACATTGCCATGGAGTTAACTCAGAGCCTGCCAATTGAGTTATTGAACCAATCCTGGTTTCGCCTGGCTGAGAACTCGGACCTCATCAAGCGTCACTTCGCGCGCAAAATCAAGCGGTTCTTTGACGTCGTTCTTTCCCTCGCCGCGCTCATCATCTGCGCCCCGCTGCTGATTTCTTGCGCCATCGCGATCCGTCTGGAATCTTCCGGCTCGGTCGTCTTTCGTCAGACCCGCGTTGGCTGGCACGGGAAACCTTTTACGATTTTCAAGCTCCGCACCATGCGGGAGAATAGCGAGCGCGTCCCCCAGTGGGCGCGGGAGGACGATGCCCGCGTCACTCGCGTAGGCCGCCTGCTCCGCCGCACCCACATCGATGAACTGCCCCAACTGGTGAACGTCCTGCGCGGAGAAATGAGTCTGGTCGGCCCCCGTCCCGAGCGGCCGGAGTTCGTCGCGCAGTTAAGCGAACAGATCCCTTACTACGATGTGCGCCATTTTCACCTGCCCGGCATCACCGGTTGGGCGCAGGTGAACTTCCATTATGGTGCATCCGTTGCCGATGCCCGCAGAAAGCTTGAGTTCGATCTCTACTACGTCATGCACGCTTCCATGGTCCTTGATCTCCTGGTAATTCTCAAGACCATTCAGGTTGTTCTCCTCATGCGCGGCAGCCGCTAATCTCCCCCCAGTAGCGCCTCGTCAGAGCCAACCGCAAGCTCTTTGTTGACGTGCCTCGCCCCAGGCGAAGCGCATGCGCACAATCCTTCCCTACCCTGCCTCCTGCCATCTCCTGCTTCAAAACAGCACCCGCCACTTCGGCTTCCGATCCTTCCTTACGCTTTTTCCACGCCCTGCATTCGGGCGCGTCCGCGCTTATACAAAAGACCTTCCCTGGAAGCGACGGAATTAGAGTGCGGCGCGGTCAATGCCTCAGATACTTATGGCCAGGGACCGGACGTGTGCAGAGTGTCGGCGCAAACCTTGCCGTCGCCGTGAACCCGCGCCCTGCCGCCTACTGGCGCGCGAGCTCACGGTTCGGCCGGCGGAAAGCAGCCGGCAGGGGGCGTTCGCGCAGCTCGCTGATCGCGCGCGACTCGGGGATATGAAAGCGCTCCATGAGTTGCAGTAGCGAGTTGGACATCTTGGACATCTGCTCGGCGGAAACAGCGAGTTCCGACGAACTTGAACTGATCTCACGGCTGCCGCCAAGCATGGCATCCATCGAGCGGACCACCTGCTTGGTTGCCGCGGACTGCTGCTCGACGGCAGATGCCATCTCCTGGGTTAGCTGATTAAGGTGGTTGGTGGCGCGGGCAATGGAGTTGGCGCCGCTAGCCTGCTGCTTGGTGGCATCGCCAATCTCTCGCGCCTGCTGATAGACATCGGCGACGGTAGCGGAAATGTTAGCGAAGGACTGGCGCAGTTCGTCAGCAAGCTGCAAACCTTGGCCAACGGCAAGGGTCGAGTCCAGTATCTGCCCGTCGTTGCGGACGACTTCCTTCTGGATGCTGACAACCAGTTCGGCGATCTCGTGAGCGGACTCGGCGGAGCGCGTGGCGAGCTTGGTGAGTTCATCGGCCAGCACGGCGAAGCCGGCGCCATGCTCTCCGGCGCGGGCAGCTTCAATCGCGGCGTTCAGCGCCAGCAGGTTGGTTTGCTCGGCGAGCTCTTCAATAAACGAAGAGATGCGGCTGATCGTGGCCGTCTTCTGCTCCAGAAGCTTGCTGTTTTCCTGGGTGACGCGGTTCACGGATTCAATGCGATGGAGGCCGCTCTCGGTGCGCTGCATGGCGTCCATGCCGTTGGCCGTCTCCTGGCGGGAGCGGTCGCAGAGCTGAAGCAGAAGGCTTGCTCCCTCGGCAATGCGGTCGATGGAAGCAGCCATCTGTTCCACCGAGGTGGCGCTTTCCCCAACGCGCAGCGACTGTACCTGCGCACTCTCCACCATGTTGTGTAAGGCGGCGCTCATCTCATGCATCGTGCTGGTGGTCTGGTTGACCCGGTCAGCAGAGCTCTCGCCCACCTGGGCAAGGCGGTCGGAAGCATCGGCGATTTGGCCGGAGGCCGAGGCAACTTCCGCAGCCCGCTCGCGGCTCTCACGGACCAGGGTTTCCAGACCATCCCTCATCCGCACGAAGGCGTGGCCGAGTGTGTCTTTGCCGCTGCGGGGATGAATTTCAATTCCCAGATTGCCGGAGGCGATGGCCTCGGAGTGGGCGGCCATCTCTCGCAGATAGGTGACCATTTCTGCAAACGTCCGGTCCAGTTCGCCGATCTCGTCATCGGAGTCGGCGCAAACCTCGCCGATGGCAAGGTCTCCCGAGGAGATTTGGCGGGCGTGGGCGATAAGAACGGGAACGGAGGTGGCGAGCCTTCGCCTGGCCAGAACGGCCGCCCCGGTAGCGATTCCGGCCACCAGGGCGGCGATCAGGACAGCCATGACGAGAGCGAACGTGGCAATCCAGGCGGCATTTCGGCTCTCGTGACTGGATGCGGCGCTCACAACATCCACCAGGGAGCGCGCGTCGGCACGAACCTTTTCCGCCCAGAGAACGGAATTCAGGTTGACCGAGAGCGAGGCCTGGTGCGCGCCTTCATCAGCGCCTTCTTCAAGGCGCAGATAGTCATACTGGACGCGGCGCGTTTCCTGCAGGTCGGCAAGCAGACGCGGAAGACGGCTTTGCGCCTCGGAAGAACGGAGGCCAGGATCCAGGCTTTTCAGACTGCCTGTGGCTGTGTCAATGTCCGCCCAAAGGTGGTCGATCATAACGTGCAGCCGGGTGGTTTCATCGGGATCGTTGTTGAGCCGGGCGATGATGTATCCGCGCAGAGCGCCGTTGAGCTGGCTGCTGGCGGCCAAAATTTCATAGGACGCTCTCATCTCCTGGGCGCGGCACGTGTTGACCTTTTGCGCATGAATGACTTGCGCCATCTGCCAGAAGGTAAAGCAGGAACCAAGCCCCAGCAGAGAGATAATACCGACAAATCCTACAAAGAGCTTTTGGGCGATCGTCCGGCGCACAGGGAGATGCTCCTTATCCTGATCGAATACAGACCGGTAGCGCAGCCTCTGGCACCCCGGTCTTAAGAGATCATCGTCCGCTTCATCCGCGAACATGAATCGCGGTAAACCCCATGCTCGCAGCCTAACCGGCGCCGTAGCCGAATATGCCGCATCTGCCCGTGTTGACCCTCGGCATAAATTCCGGCGGGAGATAGACAATCGGCTGGCCGCCGCGGTACTGCCAGAACCACGCGCGTAAGCGCGGGCCGCGGTGCGCAGAAAGACTGAAACCAGCATGGGAAGCGAATACGAGCCGATCCTACCGCATCAAGATTACGATCGCGTGAAAGTTAGCAAGTATTCTGCTTGGAAACCATCGGCAGCCGTAACCGAAGTAATGCGGAGTGAAAAGCGCCTGTGCAATTCCAAGCTTGAATGGTTTGTTCTTATGGGTGTCACCTTGAGCCTTGCGAGGAATCCCAACGCTGCTTAATCAGCGGCGTCAGCGCCGCAGGGCCTGCCGCCAGCGGTCCGGACGGCTGCCTTGGCTGCATACCCGACGTAAGCCGTCCTTGCCGTGCTGCCATCCCCACCCTGCTTCTCATCGGGTCGCTGAAAAAGTCAATTTTTCACTTCTGCACAGTTACGGCGTAGCTCTC
>Ga0181520_10001251_pt1 | contig 52206 bp, 38 predicted proteins | sample PEATcosm2014_Bin_29_FD_132451 | JGI IMG/M metagenome (GOLD analysis project Ga0181520, IMG submission 132451) | Peatland microbial communities from MTU Mesocosm Facility, Houghton, MI, USA - PEATcosm2014_Bin02_30_metaG | ecosystem: Environmental > Terrestrial > Soil > Wetlands > Peat | place... | reverse complement strand
GCGAGGGGCTGTGTTCCTCCATACTAACCCGAAGCGCCAGCGAGGGGCTGTGTTCCTCCATACTAACCCGAAGCGCCAGCGAGGGGCTGTGTTCCTCCATACTAACCCGAAGCGCCAGCGAGGTCGAGTCCCCTGGCAACTCGCCGATGGCAACTCGCCGCATGTGGACGTCTTCATTCCCGCGGGCGCAATCCATGCAATGTTTGGAACCGTCAGCTTTGGTTCCCTCGCTGGCGCTTCGGGTTAGTATGCGTGCCTCGCTGGCGCTTCGGGTTAGTATCGGTTATGCGGATCATCCTGTCCGTCGCGGACGTACTGGATCACAGCATCAAGGCCGTCCGCGTCGTTGATATACCGGCGGCTACCGCGCTCCGCCCACCAGTTCTCGCGGACATCATCATCTCGCGGCGTTCTGCCCTCGCTGGCGCTTCGGGTTGGTATGCCCCGTCGCTGCCGTTCGAGTTCCTTCAGTTTTCGCGTACACCAGGCTTTGAGCTGGCTGCGCACCGCCTCTGGCTTGATGTTCGCGGCCACGACCACGTGGACGTGGTTGGAACGGCAGTTCTTCGCGTACAGTTCCCAGCCGCGAAGCTGGCAATGCTCCACGATGGTCTTTTCGACCACCGCGCGCTGTTCTTCATCCAGCCGACAGGCGTCTTCGGTCATTCGCGCCTCGGCCTCAAGTTTCCGAACGGAATCCGGCGGCTGCAAGCCGCGCCCCCGCTTCACCCAACCGCGCTCATCGCCCGGCAGCCAGGTTCCGTAGGTCGGCCACGTAAGGTAGTACGCCAGCGGATCCGGCATCGTCGGCTCATTCGGCCTGCTCATCGTTCAGTTCCTCTTAGTCACAGCCATACTAACCCGAAGCGCTAGCGAGGGGCCCGTATTCCTCCATACTAACCCGAAGCGCTAGCGAGGGCGAGCCCCTTGTCATTGAGCAGCGCCGACCCCATGCATGACGGCCGGCATCTGATTCGTTCGACACGCAGGTCGGATGTTTCCGTTTTCCCTCGCTGGCGCTTCGGGTTAGTATGGTGGTTACCTCGCTGGCGCTTCGCGTATCGATTCCCTCGCTGGCGCTTCGGGTTAGTATGGTCGCATCAAAACATCTCTTGTTGATTATCCCTCGCCCTGCTCCGCCCCGCCAGGGCCAGCTTCGTCAACTCGGGCCAGGCGATTACAAGTCCATTATACGCCAGGGCTTCTTCGGCCCATTTCTTGCGCTCACATAGGCTGTAGAGCCGGTAGGCCAGGTCGCGGGCGGTCTCGGCCATGCCGCCCAGCCTGTGGACCAGGGCCGCGGCTGCCGGTTCGCCCTCCTGCTCCAAGGTGCGGATCAAGTGCTGCGTAATCTCCCAGACGGTCAGCCGCTTATCGGTCGCCGGGTCCCAGGCCGTGTCGAGTTCCGCGCGCTTCACAAGCCGGACCTTGCCGCCGCGGGCGGTGACGATGCCGGCTTCGATCAGGCCGTTGACGGCCGTATTCTTGGCCTTGCTGAGCGTCTCGGCGTCGCCGAAGGGGCCGTCGTCCATGCCGAACTGCTCGAACCAGGCCAGCGCCCAGCGGGTGTCGCCGTCGAACTCGCCCTCCTGCTCGGCCAGCACCTCGTCGAGCGCCTGGTTGATCAGTCCCAGGGCCGTGCGAACCGACATCGGCGCGCCATCGCTCTCCATGACCTTGGCGTAGCGGGTGAAGACGGCCATGCCCGGCCCAATCGCCGCCTGCGCAAGGTCCACCGGCGCGATGCTGCCGCGTTGCAGGTTCCGCAACGCGTCGGGCAACTCCCGACGGAGGGCAGTGATGAACTCTTTGCGGGTTGCCAAGGGAGCGTCGTCGGGACGAGGACGACAGACAAGGACGATAGACGAGGCGAGAGCGTTGCTACCCATGCTTCTCATGCGATTCCCCAACTCAGTCCGCATCGGCCACGTTCCCGTTAGTTGCCAGCCTGTCTCAACCAGCGCTTGCAGAAAGGTCTCCCACCCGGTGGATGACCGCGAAATCCCGGCGGGTTCTGATTTGGTACCTTCTTCGTCGTCATCCTCGGTCTGCTTGAACGCATAGTAAATCGTTGTGGGAACATCGGTATGCCCCGTTTGCCTCATGCGTTCGAGAACGCGAAACATGCCTTTTTCAAAGAACTCCTTCGCCTCATGTTTTCCACCATGACGAAACGGGTCGGCGACAAGTTCATCAGCCTTTGGAACAAGGACTGTCTTCAGTAGATCTGGATAAACGAATTGCAAGCCACGCCGCAACCAGACATAGAAGAAGTCTGAAAGGTCAGCGTAAGGGACGTTATCGTAGTACGGTGGATCGGTCGAGAGGCATAAGCCCTTTCCGACAATGTCAGTTGCATTGCATTGTTGCACCGAACTGATTCCGGACGATGGCAGTGCAACAATTGCTTTCGCCACAAAGTCAACACTTGGCGTCCATGTCCCGGATGACATGCAGAACGGGTTCCCCTCGCCAAAGTCCCACGTCATTTGGATCGCGTGGCGCGCAAATGTGTTGCGCAACTGTAACTTTGAGGGACTGGAATCCCACGTCGCGATAGATGAGTGGCGATCAACAACTCGATCGACAGCGAACGCGAGGTAGGTGACCACCGCGTCTGCGTAGCATAGATCGCAATGGGCATCTTGGATTATTCGCTTTCGTGCCTCACCTACCAAATCAGCAAACGTAGTCATCGCGACTAACTGGCGGTTTGTGAAGAGTTGGTGGTGCTTTAGCATTCCGTAGTTCTGAACTCGAAAGCCAAGCGCCTCGTCGGGAAGATCAGTGTCCGGGTAGTTTTGGGGGTTCGCACTTTCAGAAACTCGCTCGTGGCTCTCGATAGGCGGCAAGAAAACTCGTTCTCGATTCCCCTCGGCGACGATGGCCATTAACCGTTGACCGAGTCGGGCGGCTTTACCTTCGTATCTTACGTGGTCCAATGGAATCGGGACACCGGTTAAAAGGCAATTCGCGCCGTTCCGATCGACTGTGCCCTCGGGTGCTTCCGCACTGCCTCTGCCAATCGAGAAACCGTATGTCATCGTAGCCGTGTCGGTGACCGGTTGCACCCATGCCTTCTGATCCTTCTTCGTCGAGAGCCAGAACGACCGAACCAGCGGCACATGCGCGCCGTGGGCGGCCGGGTTGGGTGAAGCAACAGTTCTTGCCCAAATCCAGGCGATGACGGTAAGTTTCTGTCCAACGTACGGTTCAAGATCGGGGCGGTCCTTGGCCATTTCGGCGGTGACCTCGACCTTGGGATAGAGGTGGCCGATCCGCTTCTCGGCCTCGTCGCGCATCCACTGGCCGTAGTAGCGCACGTCTTCGGCAAGGCCCGTCGCGCCCGGCCACTGTCTCGTTTTGAGATCTGAGATTCGAGATTTGGGATTCACCGGCGGCTGCCCGGCGAACTTGGGCGGAATCTCGATGAGGGCCTTGTTGATCAGCACGGGCACCGGGTTGAGGTCGCTGGCGTAGGCCCGCAGGCCCAGCCGCTGGGCTTCCAGCGGAATCGACCCTCCGCCGCAAAACGGATCGAGCACCGGCGGAGCATGCTCCGCCAGGAATGCGTTCACGGCTTCCGCAGGAGGCAACTCCGAAACGTCGAACGAGAATCGCACCCGGCCAACCTTCTTGTCCAGACCCGTAGGGATCGGCCGGCAATGCCCGCGCTTCACCAGGTCGTAGGCCGTCACCGTTGGAGTGCCCGTTGGAGTCCCGGCTTTAGCCGGCCTTTCACTTCTCGATTTGTCTTTTCCGGCTAAAGCCGGGACTCCAACTTTCGCATCCTTCTTCAGGACCCCCGTTTCAATCAAGCGGGATGCCACGCAACGCGCGATTTCCGCACGGGCCGTGCGGATCACGTCCGGGTTGTTGGAGTTCTCCCACATCACGAGCTCTTCGATCAGGTTGAAGAGGTCCGCCCGCTTGATCCCCGCCGCCTCTTCATCCACGGAACCGTTGGGCTTGAGGTAGTGCGGATCGCTATCGGGGTCATCGACCAGCGAGGCGAACAGCACCGCCCGGCAGGCCGCCAGTGGTCGCCTGGCCCACCATAGGTGCAGCGTGCTGGGATGCCCATGCCGGATCGACTTCTCGCGGGCCGACTCGGCATTGATGGCCGCCAGCGGCAAGGCGACTTCGATCAGCTTCTTGCGATATGGTTGCCTCATTCTAACTCAGCAAGTCCTTGATGTTGATCTTGAAACCAGCCTCTTGCAATTCGGCAGCGACACGTTCCTTGACCTCGTCGACACGCTCGGCGAACGGAATATATAGAAGCCCGTTAATGTCGGATGGTAACTCAAGGCTGCCCTTGTGCAAAATGGCGACGCGCTTCCTGCCCAGTTTGGCGAGGAACATGCCGAGTTCGAGAACAACATTCTGGCGTGCGCGGAATTGCCGCTTGTCGCCTTTCCCGGATGGATTTCCTTCGTCATCAGGCGTAAGCAGAACGCAGGCGAATGTCACGTCGGAACACGATTCCAATTTCTCGATGATGGTTTGGCCGGCCGACGGGAGATTTTGGAGAACGACGGGTTCCAGCCGCATGCGGCGCAAGAGAAGTTCAAGCTGTTCGCGGGCTTCGACATCATGACCATAAACGATAAAAACACGATTGCTGTACTTATGCAGCGACGTTTCCGTGGGCGCAGCAGAAGCAGTCGGCAATGGTGTTGAGATTGATGAAGTTCCCTCAAGCAGCTCTTTAGCTCGTTTTCGCATTGCCGTATCTTTTCCCTGCCAAACAAGCTTCCCCGACATGTAGGCGGAAAGCTTGCCTTCGTCAGGAAAGGTGAATTGCCTCCCGTGCTGGATGTCTTTTGTACCAAAGGGGATATTATTACCCTTGAGAATGTTTTCAATGTCATCGACCGTCATTCGTATTTCTCCTCGGGACAGGAATGCCCTGACAAGAGTGTTCTCTTGCGTGGTTTTTCGGGGCTAAGACGCGCGTTTTCTGGCCTTTCTCTTGCGTTGTTTCAGTGCCGAAGCTCGCGTTGGTCCCGCCGCCGGTTGGCGGTTAGCCTATTTGGTTGGCAACCCCAGCGTTTGCAGCAATTGAATTGCGGCTGCCTCGTTTCCACCCTCGCACTTTGCGCCTTTTTTTCGGCGAAGACGCTGAATGGCCTCTTTGTGGTCGGAACCCATGCCGCGGAACATGTCGTAGGTGGCCGCCAGTTCCAAGACTACCGCGTCCGCAGCATCCATTTTGTCGATGAAGCCCTGGTACGTCTTGATCTCGGGGAGCACTGCCTCGGGCTTGGCACGGAGGATGAAATAGGGAATCCAATCGGACGACTTCATGGGAGAGAAACCTTGCACTGCTTTGCCAGCTTTTCGGCGAGTCGCTTGAAATCCTTATAACACTCTTGCACGGCGTAGGTGTGCGCGCCAATGGCACCGTCGGCCGGCTTCAAGAAGAACATGGGCTTACGCGCTTCCATAGCCAGCGGCATAAGACTTCGATAGTGCTTCAGTTGGGCAAGACAATTGGGATCGGTCTCGACTCCCGCGGAAACTCTCCTATGATCATCGAGAACCGAGGATCGGTATTCGGCAGGAATACGGTCCATCCAGCGGCTGTAAGCCTGCACGGGCCTGTCCAATCGCACCGCGTGCTGCATGACCACGTAGCCCGCAGGCGCCATTTCACCGCTAGGTAGGGCGAGGTGTGGGTCAGGGTTCCGTTTCTTTCGCTCCCGCCACTCCTCTCGCCAATGCCGCAGTGTCGGTCCCAAGTTTCGTAGACCTTGTAGCGAGAACAGGTCCGATGCCAAGGGAATGGCAACATGCTCGGCGGCGATGATGGCTGCCCGGTTGATGGCGCCCAGGTTCGGCCCCACATCCATGAGGATCAGTTGGGCGCCGCGCGAAACGGCAGCGCGATGCAGTGCGCGATAGAACGCCGAGATCACGCGAAAGGCGGCCTCGTCGCGGTCGTGACAGCGGGGCCAAGCGTCCGATAATTTGTCTTCAAAAGTCGAAAGGCCTAGATCACCCACCACCAGGCCAATGTTGTCGCTGATGTCCTCAACGTGCGGATCAGCAATGTCCCCGGTCCCTTTGAGGATCGGCCGAATGGCCCCAAGAATGCTCTGCGGGTGCTCTCCGTCGGGCCAAAGTTCTTCCAACCGCTCCTCCGGAAGGAACATCGAACTGAGATTGGCCTGTGGGTCCAGATCGGCAGCGATGACGCCCAACCCCAGATCGGCGTACATTGACGCCAGGTGATAGGCCAGAGATGTCTTGCCGACGCCGCCCTTATTGTTGAAGAAGGCAATCGTTTTCATGCGCGCCTCCGTATCGTCGCGAGGACGGCAGTGGGGCTAGTGGTAAGTTCCAGGGGTGGACTGCCGTTCTTTTCGAGTTCTTTCCTGGCCAGCGGGATGCCCATGCCGAATCGCTGCACGTACCCCAACACTTTCATGGCCTCCGCGAGCAACGGATTGCGATAGTCGGTTACGTCAGGTTGGCCGAAATTCTCGGCGTTGACCCGGCCGTAAAGCCCGCCAGGACTGTGAATCTCAATCCGGTCCGAGAACCAATAGACCCGTGACGGCGCGTTCGTGGCCTCATAAGTGCGGTGCAGCACCGCATTCCGTGCCAACTGCTGGAGAGCGACAATGGGGTAATCGGCCCACTTAATCTCCGTGGGACCCGCGCGGACATCGCTGGCAAGCGAAACATTGGCGTCTAAAACCTCGTCCAGTTGCCGCAACAGCGAAGGCATGGGACCGTTGATTTCCTTCTGGTGGCGGATCGCATCCGTCATTTCCAGCCCCTCGAATCGCGCGAATTGAATATAGGCCCCGGGGAACCATGCAAGGGGATCCTTGCCGAAAACAAGAACGGCAGCCGTATTGGGGCTTCCGTCGGCCGTCACGAATCGCAAGGAAGCCAGTTGCTGGCTCGGCGGGCGCTGGTTCGCGGCCAGGACGTCGGCGGCAACCGCCGAGGGGAGGTACACCTGCCGGAACAGGTCGAGGTCCAAGTCGTTCGTTGTGGCATTCTGAACGGGACGTTGATCGAAGGGCAGGTCGCCGGCGCGCCGCTTTTCGCTCAAACGGCGTTCTTCGTCGGCGGTTGCCGTGGCGCGCCGCGGGCCGACTCGTATCCAGACTCTCCCGTTGTATCGAACCGGCGGAGTGTAGGAAGGCTGCACTTCTACGACGGCCATTTCACACCCGTCAAGGGTTTTCTTCTGGACCGTCATCATCGGAAATGGCAAGATGTTGCCATCGGATCGCATGTCGGACAGCGTTCTCAGTAGCTCGTCCGTGATCGGCAGGTTCGCACACGTGCCGTCGTCATGGACGCCAAGGAACACGACTCCCGGCTTGTGGTGCTCGGGAAGGTCGTTGGCAAACGCGCAGATTGCCTGCCGCACGCGGTCGCGGTCGCTGAGCGACGCTTTCCGCTCCACACGATCGGACTCGATTTCGGTAAGAAGTTCCAGTAACTCGTTATCACTGAGCATTATCAAACGTCTCCGAATTCAAGATGCAATCCGTAAAATCGTATCAAGTCATCATTTGTGAACAGTTGGATTGCATTAGAATTGTACCAAACCCCGTTACCTCGGACTCTCGGATGCAATTATCCGGGATTGGAGACCAGGATACCAGTGGCCCGTCTTGGCTCTGCCGGCCGGTTGGCCTGTCGGCACTCAGCACGGTTCTGTCGCGTGCTGGAGCAGTTCCTCAATGGCGTAATTGCAGCTTGTGACCCCGAAATCGGGTTCCCGCTGAAATGGGTTGCGAACGTAATACACCTTGCTCGCGTCCCCGTCATGTTCGACGATGGCCAGGATGAATTCATCGGGCTTATTCAACGCAGTAAGGATCTCGTTCTTGGTGACGGTGACGGTCTTCGCTCCGGCCGCACGGCCCTTGACCTCGATGAACCGCAGGCGGCCGGTGCAGGGGATGGAGGATTCCAGGTCATAGCCGCGTTTCTCGTCGCTCACGTCCTTGGGCAGGAAACCCAGCCGTCGTTCGGCGTCCATGACGGCTGCAACGGCCCGGAGTTCCGACGCCTTCGTATCGGCGGCATAGGTGGCAGGAATGCCCTCACCCCCGGCCCCTCTCCCAAAGGGAGAGGGGAGAGAGCCCTCGCTGGCGCTTCGGGTTAGTATGGCAAGCAGGCCGGCGGGCACAATCAGCGCGGCCCCGGTAACCACGGGGGGCAGGGGCGACAGCTTTCGCTCCTGCTCCAACTCGCCCATACGTTTCTGAAGCCGTGCTGCCAGGTCGTCGGCCCGCAGCCGGGCCAAGCCGGAGTTCAGCCGGGCATTCACCCTGCCAGCCAATTCCTGTTCCTTCAGTTCTATCGCACGGTGGTCCCAGTAGCGAATCTCCTGGGTCAGCCGGTCTTTGACCGCGGCGGTGGTCTTGTCGACCAGTTCTTCCTTCCGCCGGCGCAGTTCGTCGAAATGCGACGGAACCAACTGCTGGATAGCGTATTCGAGCACCTTGTTCTCCAGTTCACTACGGAGCCATGCCGGTTCGGGAATCTGGGGCAGCAACGGGAGTTCGTCTTCCGTCAGAGGGCGATAATCGAGATAGGGAGCGTAGCCCGCCGCCCGGGTGTTGCCGGCCGTGTCGATTTCGACAAATTGCATCTGCTTCGACACGATTCTCCGCTGGCCGTCAGCAGCCTTGCGGGCATCCTGAATCGAGTGCTCAAGGAAGACCAGAACGCGGGGCGCATCGCCCGGGTCTGTGTCATCGATCAGGACTGCCCCACGGCGCAAAAGGTCGCGGTTGCGCTCCAGCGTAAGGTCGATTGTGGCATCGAGCAGTGGGTGACCCGGGCAAACGAAGTCGGCAAGGGCCTTGCCGGGCAGGGCAATGAGGTCCTTCTCGAAAGTAATCCGTTCATACCGAATCATCACCGGCGAGCCGTGCCCGATAGCGCGGTCGCGGTTGCGGATAATGGCCGGGACATTGGTAATCTCAAAGCGTTTGGGCTCGCGGTCGTGAGTCTTGCCGCCCAGTCGCTTGAAAGCCTCGCTGAAGAACGTAGCAATGAAGTGCGGCTGGAGCCGGCGGGCCTCGGCCCGCTCCATGTCCTCGCGGATTGTCCGGACCTTGCTGGCGTCCATCGTATCAGCCGTTAATGCCCGTTCTTCGATGAGTTTACGAATTTGATCGTGGTCAAAGGCTTGCTCGACAATCTGGTACAGTCTCGCCCGAACCTCGGGGCTGTCACCGTAGCGCACGGCCTCCAGAAGCAATTCCCGCAGCGGCCGATTGTCGAAAGTGAGCTGGCCGAGAATATCGAACACCTGGCCGCCCAATGCCTGGCGTTCCTGGTCGAGCTTCTCCAAGAGCCGTAGATAGACTTCGCCTTCCCGCGTACACTTGGCAACCAGATTCCAGAGGTGGCAGACTTCCGTCTGTCCAATACGGTGGATACGGCCGAAACGTTGCTCCAAGCGGTTGGGATTCCAGGGGAGGTCGTAATTGACCATCAGGTGGGCGCGCTGCAGGTTGATGCCTTCGCTGGCGGCGTCGGTGGCGATCAGGATTTCGACTTCCTTGTCCTGGGTGAAGGCGTTCTGGGCCTTGCGGCGCTCCTCGCGACCCATGCCGCCGTGGATCGTGACGATCGCCTGGGGACGTCCCAGCAGTCCTGATGTCCGCTCGTGGAGATAGTTGAGGGTGTCGCGATGCTCGCTGAACACGACCAGTTTGCGGCGATGGCCTTCCGTGTCGAACATCTCGGAATTATTCTGGAGCAAGCGGGAAAGTTCATCCCATTTGCGGTCGGCCCCGGATTGGCGGACGCGGTAGGCCAGTTCCTCCAACTCCTTGAGCATGCCGATTTCGATCTGCAACTCCTTGATGGTGCGGGCCGCCGAGGCCTGGTCCACGACCTGCTCTTCCGCCTCTTCGACCTCGGCCTCCGGCGCGTCATCGAGATCGTCGAGGTCGTCCAGCGTATACACCGGAAGACCGGCATTCGGGGCAAGGCGGGCTTCCGCGCCGCGCCGGAGAATCTCCTCTTCGCGGAGGCGTTTTTCCAGGCGTTCCTTGCGGCGGCGAAGCGATTGGTAGATGGCTTCCGGCGACGAGGCAAGGCGGCGTTGAAGGACCGTCAGGGCGAAGCCCACGGTGCCCTTGCGACCCTCGTTTTCCAGGGCCTCGGCGCGGTTGAACTCCTCACGGACGTACTCGGTAACACGTTCGTAGAGCTGCGTCTCTGCGTCGGACAGGTCGTAGTTGACCGTGTAGGCACGCCGCTCGGGGAAGAGGGGCCGGCCATCGAACTTGAGCAACTGCTCTTTGACCAGCCGGCGCATGAGGTCGGAGGTGTCCACCGTGTGCGTGCCATCGCGGAACTTGCCCTCAAAACGGTCGCCGTCAAGCAAGGCCAAAAAAAGTTGGAAGTCCTCCTCCTTGCCGTTGTGGGGCGTGGCGGTCAGCAGCAAGAAGTTGCGCGTTCGGGTGGAGAGGAGTTGCCCGAGCTTGTATCGTTTGGTCGGCTTCACTTCGCACGAGAAGAAGGATGCCGACATTTTGTGGGCTTCATCGCAGACGATCAGGTCCCAATCGGACTGCTCCAGCTTGGCGTGGAGGGTCTCGTCGCGACTGAGCTTGTCGAGACGACAGATCACCAGGGGGTTCTCTTGGAACCAGTTGCCTGTGCGGGCGGATTCCAACTTGTCATTTGTCATGATCTCAAACGACAAGTGGAAGCGGCGGTCCAGTTCGTCCTGCCATTGCTCGGCTAGATTCCCCGGGCAAACAATCATGCAACGTTGCAGGTCGCCGCGGGCAATCTCTTCTTTGACAAGCAGCCCCGTCATGATGGTCTTGCCGGCGCCGGGGTCGTCGGCCAGCAAGTAGCGAAGCGGCTGGCGGGGCAACATTTCGCCATAGACGGCGGTTATCTGGTGCGGCAGCGGATCGACCATCGAAGTGTGGACGGCAAGCAGCGGATCGAACAGGTAGGCCAGCCGGATTCGCTGGGCCTCGGATACGAGCCGGAAAAGCCCGCCGTCGCCGTCAAAACTCCAAGGGCTGCCCTCGGCTACGATTTGAATGGTGGATTCGCTGTGGCGATAAAGAAGCTCGTTTGCCGGCCGTCCCGCCGCGTCTTTGTAGGTAAGATCCACGGCGGTGTTGCCAATCCACTTGACATCGACGACCGTCACCAATTGGTCCGGTAAGATCCCCTTTACGGTGGAGCCGCGAATCAGTTCTTCCAGTTTCGCCATGCTTCCCGCCCTAGACTTGCATCGCAGTATGATGGCATTGGTATCCCAGTCACAACTGCTCAGTACGCGTAAATTCCTGTGTAACGCTTTTTACAGCAGGGGCTTAAGGCGTAATGCGACTGGGCACTCGCGGCGGGGGGAGGATTAAGCTCATATCTTACCTCTTGGACTTTCAAGCTACAACAAGCCCCGCGAAGAAATTGGCAAAAAATAGTTTAGTGGGGTGCGATTTACGGGTCGGATTCGGCCTGTTTCGGCGACGAGTAACGATAGGTTGTTCCTTGGACTCCCCGTTTTGGTGCTGGAAGTGCTGTTTCCGCCGATAGCCACTTTTCCGACCATGCTCGATGGCGAGCGGCAAGCCGGTCGCTCCGTTCAAGCCTTTCGGCGGCTCGAAGCCGACGGCGAACTCCTGGATCAAGGCCAGCAGGTCGGCATTGAACAGCCGCGTGTTGCTGGCCGCATGGATCGAGCGAAGTTGCCCGCCCCGGGTGAACAGTTGCAGCGGCTTTTGGCATGAAAACATGGCGTCAACATCAGCCCGGTGCTGTTGCCCAACGGCAAGATCATGTTCGTCTCGACGCGGCACGGGACCTACGTGCAGTGCCAGCCGGCGCCGTCCGGCTTGCTGCACGTGATGGACCACGACGGCGGCAACGTCCGCCGCATCTCGGCCAACATCGACAGGCGAACAGCATCCCGGCATAGCCCACGCAGCGTTGCCTGTCGTGGGAAGCCGCCGTACCGCATCGCCCTCATGGGATGCGTTGCACCGCTGCCAAACCCTCGTAGCGGCCCAAGAAAATCTAGAAGCAGCTTGTGACGGTCTCTTTGGCGGTGAGAATACCGTGGATGTTCTGTTCGCGCGCCACCACGCACTCCACGCAACCGTGCAAACAGAAGCCGACGGCCGATTCCAATGCCTGAAAAGTCCAAGTGCGCGGCGTGGCTGTTTTCGTACTCCTGGAACTCCTCCTCAAGGCAGCGAGCCATGTCGAGCGTCGGCAGGGCATCCGCGCCGCTTCTCCCTTTGCCCGTTTCGAGAGAGGGGCAGGGGGGTGCGGGTGGCCGCTTCCCGTTCCCGCCTTCTTCATCCTTCCGCCTTCCCCTCCCTGCCAGCACCCGCTCGACCGCCGAGACGTACAAATTGCCGCGGATCACGTCCGACGTGCCGTTGCCGAACGCGTCGGTATCAAACAAGCAAATCGACGCGCGGCCCTGATCGTGAAGTTTTTGGCGAAACAACGGAGTGAGAAAGAAATTCGGCCCACAGTCATGCAGCGAGCGATTTACAAACGGAAAATGTACGGCCGCGATGGGACTTCTGATTCCCGAGGATTGACCACTCCCTCAACCTAGGATATCCTTAAGAGGCAAGCTGGACTGGTTTTTCTGGTTTTCCCTGACAACCTTCGGAGCCGGATCGTGGCAACGGTGGAAACAAATGACGATGGCGGACTGCACCTGCCTCCCGAGTTGATTGGCGGGGTAAGACCTCACGCCAAATTCGAATTGGAGGTCTTGGGCGACGTTCTGGTCTTGCGACCCGCCGATAAGGGCCGCCCCTTCTGGCAACAGGCAACTTCGCAACAACGGGCGGAGGCCTTCCGACATTGGGTAGAATCGCCCCGGCCACCTGCGCCCGATCTTCCCGATGAATCATTGCGGCGCGAGCATCTTTACGACTGATGATGACCCGCTATCTGATCGATACGAACGTGCTGCTTCGCAGCGCTGTGAATACGTCCGCCCGCAACCCCGCGGCGGCCGGTGCGATCACCATCCTGCTTGCCCGGCACGACGAACTGCTTCTTGCTCCGCAAGTACTGATGGAATTCTGGTCGGTCGCTACCCGTCCAATCGATGTGAACGGCATTGGCTGGCCTGTCGATACAGTTGAAACTTAGGTCGACAGGCTTCTTGACCAGTTCCCGCTCTTGCCGGAGACGCCTGCAGTGTTCGATGAATGGTTGCGTTTGGTCAAGAAGCATCGGGTGATCGGCAAACAGGTGCATGACTCACGGTTAGTGGCCATTCGGAACATCCATCAGGTCGATCACCTGTTGACGTTCAACACCGGCGACTTCAGGGTCTTTGGCGAAATCGCCGTTTCGCCCGATGAGATTGTGGCGGAATGATCGCCCGTATTTCCGCACTCTTCGCGGTTCACGGGGCAGGAAACGTGCGCAGGTGCTCGCTCACCAACGCGAGAAACTCGGGACAGGCCTGCAACGCCGCGACGTGATCGAAGCTGGCGATCTGCAATACGACACTAGCCCGCAGCGCAAGCGAGGGTCGCACGTTGGTCGCTCGCCGACCATGCTGCGCACGGTGCCCGCTTCGGGCTAATGTGAATCGTGCCATTTCAAACCGTGCAGAGTATAATAGGACTAGACGGCAAAATCCCGGAGAATTCCTATGTTGATCCATCCACGCTGGTCCTGTTTCCTGCTCGTTCTTCTCGCTCCCCTGTCGCTCCTGCAAGCGGCCGAAGAGCGTGCTTTTTCCGAGGGCCGATTTGAAAAAGGGGAACTCAAGTATGTCAATCATCTGCCCGTGCTGAGCGTCCAGGGCACGCCCGAGGAAATGGGCCGCCAGGAAGCGGCCCTGACCGGCGCGGTGGTCAAGGTCCTTGCCTCATATCCCCAGCAACTCATGGTACTCAGCGGCCGCGGCCAGCAGTGGGGTAAATGTTTGGAAACCGCCCGCACGCTGATGTCGCACGCCCCGCAGGCCTACCGTGATGAACTGCAAAGTTTCGCCGCGAAATCGGGCGTCTCGCTGGAGCTGCTGACTGTCGCCAATACGATCATGGACCTGCACCGCGGCGGATTCGCCTGCTCCTCGCTCATGATCGAGCCAAGCAAGAGCCAAACCGGCGGCGTACTTTTCGGACGGAATCTCGATTTCTACACCCTGGGTGTCCTCGATCGCTATGGACTCGTCACCGTCCATCGGCCCAGCGGCCAACATGCCTTCGCCACGGTCGGCTTTCCGGCCTTGACGGGTTGCATCTCCGGCATGAACGACGCGGGCCTGGCAATCGCCGTACACGAAGTGAACCTCTCGGCCGACGGCGCGCCGATGTTGAACCCCAAGGGCATGCCCTACGCCCTGGCTTTTCGCCGGGTGCTGGAGGAGTGTACGACGATTGAAGAGGCGGAAAAACTGCTGAACAAGACCGAGCGATCGACCATTGTCAGCCTGGCCGTTTGCGACCGCCAGCATTCCGGTGTGCTGGAGATCACCGCCAAGCACGTAGTCCTGCGCCGCGGCAGCAAGGGCATTTGTGTGAATACGAACCACTTTCGCAGCGAGTCGCTCTGCCTGTGGACGGCCTGCCCCCGCTACGCGCTGCTTTCCCAGGCCGCGGCCGTCGAGAAACTCAGCGTGGCCGACGTCTTCAGGCGGCTCGACGACGTGAACCTGGGCCCGCGGACTGTGCAATCGATGGTCTTCGAACCGGGATCGCTGATTCTGCACCTGGCCATGGGCAGTTGCCCGGCGACCAAACGGCCGCTGGAAGAACTGGATCTCAAGCCGTTCTTACACCGTTGACACACGCGCGGCCAGTAACGACAATGGGTACAGGTTTTGCTTTGTTTCAAAAAATCCGGGAGATCCAGAATGCGGACGGTGCGAGCGGTTGCGGCGGTGTTGAGTGTTTCTTTTTTCCTGTCAGGCGTGCTTTCCTTCGCAGCCGATTGGCCCCTTTATCGCGGACCGAACCAGGACGGAATCTCTCTGGAAAAAGTCGATATTAAGTGGGGCGGTGACGGCCCCAAGCTGGTTTGGAAAACGCCGGCCAACACGGGTTTCAGTTCCTTCGCCGTGGCCGATGGCCGGGTCTTCACGCAGGTGGTGCGCGAGATCAACGGCGACCAGCGGGAAGTCTGTCTGGCCCTGGACGCGGCCAGCGGTAAGGAACTCTGGTTCGCCGATATCGCCGTGGGTCGGGGCTATAGCGGTGGCGGTGACGGCGACGGCCCGCGCTCCACGCCTTCGATCAGCGGTGGCAAGGTCTACCTGCTCACGCCCGACCTGGTTGCCCAGTGCCTCGACGCCGAGACGGGCAAGCCGGTTTGGAAACGCGATTTGATGCGTCAAAACCACGGGCGGAACATCGGCTGGAACAGCGCCGCTTCCGTGGCCATCGATGGCAACCTGGTCTTCGTCGGCGGTGGCGGGCCGGGCGAATCGATGCTGGGCCTGAACAAGGACACGGGCGCGGTGGTCTGGCGGACCGGCGACGAGATGATCACGCACTCCACGCCCGTGGTGGCCACGATCCAAAACCAGCGGCAGGTGATCTTCTTCATGCAAAGCGGCCTGGTCTCGGTTGCCGCCAAGACCGGCAAGTTCCTCTGGAAGTTTCCGTTCCGCTATAGCGTTTCCACGGCGATCTCACCGGTCGTTTCCGGCGACATCGTTTACCTCTCGGCCGGTTACGACGTGGGCAGCGCGGCCATCCGCATCAGGAAGCAGGCCGGCGGCTTTACGGCCACCAAGCTCTGGTTCAGCCCCGGCAACGAGCCTGTCGTCAGCCATTGGAGCACCCCCGTCTGCAAGGACGGATATCTGTACGGCATGTTCGGCTTCAAGAAGTTCAAGACCGGGCCGATGAAGTGCGTGGAACTGGCCACGGGCAAGGTGCTGTGGACGCACGCGGGCTTCGGCCAGGGGAACGTGATTCTCGTGGGCAACCGGCTTGTGGCCCTAGCCGAGGACGGCAATCTGGTGGTCGCCGCCGCCACGCCCAGCGCCTACAAGGAGATCGCCCGCGCCAAGGCCTTCCAGGACAAGTGCTGGAGCACGCCCGCCTTTGCCGACGGCAAGATCTACGTTCGCAGTGTCGGCCAGGGCGCGTGCTTCGACGTGAGTGAGAATTAGATGCGCATTCTCTTGGCGACGATGATCTTGTTCTGGCTGGCTCTGTCCGCGGCGGCGGCCGACGTGGCCCCGGCGGAGGCCTGGCCGGTGGCCCGCGGCACGGCCTCCGCTTGCGGTGTGAGTGGCGGCACGCTGTCCGACCGGCCGCAGTTGCTTTGGACCTTCACGGTCGAGGACCAGGACTTCCAGGCCGGCGCGGCGATCGAGGGCGGCAGCGTTTACGTCGCTTCCGCCAACGGCCCGCTCTACGCCGTCGATCTGGCCAGCGGCAAGAAGCGTTGGGAGTTTGCCGGCAAGTCGAGCTACAGGGCCGCGCCCGCGGTCCGCGACGGCCGGGTCTTCCTGGGCGACCAGGACGGCGAATTCGCTTGCTTCGACGCCAAGTCGGGCCAGTCGCTGTGGAAGTACTCGACCGATGCCCCCATCGATTCGGCGGCGAATTTCTACCGCGATCGCGTGTTGTTCGGCTCCGAGGACGGCAACGCCTACTGCCTCGACGCGGCCAGCGGCAAGTTGGTCTGGAAGTTCGACATGCAGGACCAGGTCCGTTGCCTGGCGACGATCGCCGGCAATCGCGGTTACTTCGCCACCTGCGGCGCCTTGCTATACTGCATCGACTTGGACAAGGGCGCCGCCTTGAGCAAAGTACCCATCGATTCGCCCACCGGCTGCGCTGCGGCTTTGGGCAAGGACCGGGCTTTCGTGGGCAACGAGGACAGCCAATTCCTGGCCGTCGATCTGGTCAAGGGCGCGATCGCCTGGCGTTTTCAAGACGCCGACCATCCCATGCCTTATCGCTCCTCGGCGGCCGTCACGGCCGAGGGCGTTTATGTCGGCGCGCGCGACAAGAAGCTCTACGCCTTCGATCCGCAGACCGGCCGCCAGCTCTGGATGTTCACAACGCGGGGCATGATCGATAGTTCGCCCGTCGTCGTGGGCCAGCGGCTGTTTTTTGCTTCGCAGGACGGGCGAATCTACGGCCTCGATCGTCGCACGGGCAAGGAGGTCTGGCGATACGAGGCTGGCGGCAAGTTCATCGCCTCACCCGCCGTGGCCACCGGTCGGCTAGTGATCGGCAGCGACTCGGGGCATCTGTATTGCTTCGGCAAGTAGGTCCTTTCTGCCGGAAAGGACGATTCTGGATGGCCACGCCGGACTAAAAAGGGTTCGCCACCTGCTCGGCGAGCGGCGGAAAGGACTGTTGGTCCGCTCTCTAACTGGCAACGGCGTAAGATGTTACGAATAGCGGAGTTGTCGGATTTCCGTGTGAGATGATACAATTCCTGCAAGAGTGACCGGGCATTCGCCTTCACTTTCCCGATCTCCTTTAAAGCGATATGTTCTTCCATTCGTCCACAACGAAAATTGTTCAAGCGGCTTCTCTTCTCTTGGAGAGTACGAGCGATCGCCGGATGTCTTACTTGCGATTGCTGAAACTCCTCTACGTTGCGGATCGAGAAAGCCTCCGCCAGGCAAGGCGGCCCGTGATCGGCACTCGCCCCGTGGCCATGAAGAACGGGCCTCTGCACAGCAAGGTACTGGACTTGATCCACCAGCGGGACATAGACGAACCGCAGTGGTCTCGCTACATTCACAAACACGGCTATGAAGTTGTTTTGGCGCAAGATCCTGGTGTATCCGAGCTGTCTCGGTTCGAAATCGACTTGCTGAATCGGGTTGCCCGGGAGTACAGTCAGATGGACGACTGGGAGTTGGTGGAGCACACGCACACTTTTGCGGAATGGCGACAGAACTACCAAGAGAATTCTTCTCGCACGATTCCCATGGAAGACATTCTGGCAGCGGTGAATGTTTCTGCCGAGGATAGGGAGGATATCATGGAAGACTTGCGCGAGGATACCGAACTCAATCGCTTGTCGCGGTCCATTTCGCGAGCCTAGCACTTGAGGATCGAAATGGACGCGGGCGACACGTTCTTCTTTGACTTTTCACCTCATCTTTGGGTCGTTGTGTCGGATCCGCGGCGAGACTCGTCAAGTGTCCTTGTTGCAAATCTGTCAGAGGATCGCGGCAAAGACCCGGCCTGTATTTTGGGTCGTGGCGATCATCCTTACTTACGCAAGCGCACTTGCATCCGCTACGACAAATGCAGAACCTGGTCGAATGCCGAACTCGATGAGATGCTGTCGGCCGGCAGATTGAGGGTTCAGGAACCGATGTCAGAGACAGTACTGGAATTCGAGAAGGTGCCGCGGTGTCGGAACATATTCCACTGAAATATCAGAAACTTCTGGTGGATCAAGGTTTGATCGACGACTCTTCCGAATAATTGCCGGTTCGCCACGTGGCTTATACTGATCCCAAGGACTCACTGCATGTCCTCGAAGAGTGCGTCGACGAACTTGTCAGGCTCGAACAGCGCCAGGTCCTCGGCCTTCTCGCCCACGCCGATGTACTTCACGGGCAGGCCGACGGTCTTGCGAATGGCGACCACCACACCGCCCTTGGCCGTGCCGTCGAGCTTGGCGAGCACCAGGCCCGTGCAGCGCACGGCATCGGTGAAATGCTTGGCCTGGCTGATGCCGTTCTGGCCGGTGGTGGCGTCCAACACGAGAATCACTTCGTGCGGGGCCTCGGGGATCTGCTTGCCCAGCACGCGGTGGATCTTGGTAAGTTCCTGCATCAGGCTCTGCTGGGTTTGCAACCGGCCGGCCGTGTCGACAATGCACACGTCGGCGCCGATCTGAATGGCCTGGGCGACGGCGCGATGCGCCACGCTGGCCGGATCGCTGCCGGAGGCGCCGGTCACGATCTCCGCTCCCAGGCGTTTGGCCCAGATCGTCAGTTGCTCGACGGCCGCGGCCCGAAAGGTGTCGGCGGCGCCCAGCACGACCTTCCGGCCTTCGCCCTGGAACATGGCGGCGAACTTGGCGATCGTGGTCGTCTTGCCCGCCCCGTTCACGCCGGCCACCATGATCACCGTGGGGCCGCTGGCGGCAAAACGGATCGGATCGGCGGGCTGGGCCAATATCTCCTTGAGTTTGGTCTTGATCTGTTCGAGGATCTCGTCCATCTTCACCACGCGGGCGCGGAAACTGGTGCGGATCTCGTCGGTGATCTCCTGCGCGGCCTCGACCCCCATGTCGGTCTTGATGAGCGTTTCGAACAGCTCGTCGACGAACTTGTCGTCGACCAACTGCCCCTCGCTCTTGAAGAGGTCGCGGATGTCGGTATTGAGGAACTGGGCGGTCTTCTTCAGACCCTGCTTGAGCTTTTCGAATAAACCCATGATGGGGCAAGTGTAAGAGTAGAGGTGGCGTGCGACTAAACGAATGACGAAATCCGAATGACGAATGACGAAGGGGTCGCTGGCAACTCCTGCGTTTCGTCATTCGTCATTTGTCATTCGTCATTCGTCATTCGGGTTTCGGATTTTGTGTTTTCGCGTTGGTGCATCAGTTTGTCGAGGATGCCGTTGACGAACTGGGCCGACTGGGCGCCGCCGAAACGTTTGGCCAATTCCACGGCCTCGTCGACCACGACCTTCGCCGGCGTGTCGGTATAGTGGATCTCATAGGCCCCCAGCCGCAACAGGTTGCGGTCTGTGGCGGCCATGCGATCGACGCTCCAGTTCTTGGCCGCCGCGGTAATTTTCTGATCCAGGTCGCTGCGGTTCCCGGCCACACCCTGAATGAGCAAGCGGGTGAACTCGACCAGCGACGGCGTCCGCAGCCACTGCGAGTAGAGCTCGCCTTCGTCGGCCGCGATCGCGTCTTCCTGGTCGCGCAGTTCGGCCAGATGGCGAACGAACTCCATCAGCTCGCGGGTCTGGCGGCCCTGGTCCAAGAGCAGATCGCCGTAAAGGGTGACCGCTCCCGACTGGGGGGGATTCAAGTCTTCGCGATAGAGGACTTGGAAGGCAATTTCGCGAGCAAACGTTCTGGGGCGTATGGTCAATGTCAGGATCCGTCGGGGCTAAGAAGCCGCAAGAGAATACGTTGAACGATCACCGTAGGACGGATTGCCAATCCGTCTGGGAAAACACGACGGATTGGCAATCCGTCCTACGATCCAATGTGCCGGTTATTGTCTTACGCCTCTCAAGCTTTGGGCAACTTGTTCAAGAGGTTCACCATCTCCAGCGCGGCCTCGGCGCAATCGACGCCCTTGTTACCCAAGTGGGCCTGGGCGTCGTCCTTGCCCGTGGTCGCCGCGCTTCCGCCGCTGCGGGCGATGGCCTGTTCGAGTGTCTCGCAGGTCAGGATGCCGAAAATCACGGGCATCTTGTATTGCGCGCCCAACTGGGCCAGGGCCATGCTCACGGCGCGATTGATGTGCTGGTCGTGCGTCGTCTGGCCGCGGATCACCGCGCCCAGACACAGAATGGCGACGTGCCGCCCGGCCGATGCCAGCCGCGAGGCCACCGTGGGAATCTCGAATGCCCCAGGCACCCAGGCCACGTCGATGCGCTCGTCGGGGATGCCGTGAGCCACAAGCGTCTGCACGGCCCCGTCCAGCATCCGCGCGGTGATCGACTGGTTGAACCGTGCCACGACGATGGCGAAGCGGCCGTCGCTGGCCGTCGCTGTGCCTTCATAAACGGTGATCATGGTTCTTCGCGTCCAGGTCTTATCCGTGTTCCATCCGTGTTCCGTCCGTGGCCCCTTCATAAACGGTGATCATTGGTTCTTCGCATTCAGGCTCATGAGGAATTCGGCGTTCGACTTCGTCTTCTGCAAGCGCGTGACGAGCAGTTCCATGGCGTCGGGCGGGTTCATGTCGGTGAGCACCCGCCGCAGCACGCAGATCCGCCGGTATTCTTCCGGGTCCAGCAGCATCTCTTCCTTGCGCGTGCCGCTGCGGTTGATGTCGATCGCCGGCCAGATCCGCCGGTCGACGAGCTTGCGATCGAGCACGATTTCCTGGTTGCCCGTACCCTTGAACTCCTCGAAAATTACTTCGTCCATGCGGCTGCCGGTATCGACCAGGGCGGTGCCGATGATCGTCAGCGAGCCGCCTTCCTCGACCTTGCGAGCGGAGCCGAAGAACCGTTTGGGGCGCTGCAAGGCGTTGGCGTCCACGCCGCCGGAAAGGATCTTGCCCGAGTTGGGGCATTCGGAGTTCCAGGCCCGCGCCAGGCGCGTGATCGAATCCAGGAAGATCAGCACGTTGAAGCCGTACTCGACCATCCGCTTGGCCTTTTCCAGCACCATTTCCGAGACCTGGATGTGCCGCGCGGCCGGCTCGTCGAAAGTCGAACTGATCACTTCGCAATTGTGCCCCTTGACCTGCCGCTCCATGTCGGTGACCTCTTCCGGCCGCTCGTCGATCAGCAGCATGAAAACATACAGGTCGGGATAATTGGCCAGCGCCGACTTGGCCATTTTCTGCATGAGGATGGTCTTGCCCGCCCGCGGCGGACTGACGATCAAGCCGCGCTGGCCGAAACCGATGGGCACGACCAGGTCGACGACGCGCATGCTGACCTCGTCGGGCGCGGCCTCCATGCGAATCCGTTCGTCAGGGTGCAGCGGGGTCAACTCGTCGAAGGCCACCTTGTTGTTCAGCAGGTTGGGGTCCTGGTAGTTGATCGCCTCGACCCGCAGCAGGGCGAAGTAGCGCTCGTTTTCCTTGGGCGGGCGAATCTGCCCGGAAACGGTCGTGCCCGTCTTCAAGCCGAAGCGGCGGATCTGGCTGGGCGAGACGTAAATGTCGTCGGGGCAGGAGAGGTAGTGGTAGTCGGGACTGCGGAGGAAGCCGAAACCGTCGGGCAGCACCTCCAGCGTCCCTTCGCCGTACATCAGGCCGTTGAGCTTGACCCGTTCCTTGAGAATCTTGAAGATCAGGTCCTGTTTCTTGATGCCGGCATAGTCGCTGAGGTTGTCCTTGCGGGCCTCCTCGATCAAGTCGGACATCGACATCTTCTGCAACTCGGCGATATGCGTATCGCCGGCCTGCTTGATCTGCTCGTAGCGGTCGTGGATCTCGTCGGGGAGGTTTTCCACGCCGGCGGCGATCTCTTCGGCCAGCGAGAGCGGCTCCTCATCGTCGTAGGAAAAAGGATAGTCTGGCTCCACGGCGATCTTGACGACCCCGTCGGTCGGATGGCCCGACAGCGGATTCTGGAGATTATCGGCCTTCTCGGGAGGATCGTCACGATCGTCGCGATGAGCATCAAGGTGGTGGGCCGAAGGCATCGAATGAACTCCTGACAAAGGATGGGTGCCGACGCGCGGAAGGCGTCAGCGGCGGGTTATCGGGCGAAGGGGGCGTAAGGGGGGACGGTGCAGCTTCCGCGCGCGGAAATCGCGGCGAAGGCCGTATTTCAGTGTCGGGATTCTCGAGCAGGAGCCTGCGAGGCTGGATTTGAGGGAAAAAGCGAGAGTTGCGTCAGCCGACGAGGAACTGCCAAAGGCGCTGGACCTGCGCTTGAGTATGTTCGGCGGAGCCTGAGTTGTCAATAATCAAATCGGCACGGGGGCGTTTGCAGTCCAAGGATTCCTGTGCGGCCTCCCGGGCCGTAAAATCCTCTTCCGTCCACCCCCGCTTCAGGGCACGCGCCATCCTCATTTCTCTTGGTACATCAATGAAAGCGAGATAATCACATAGTTTATCCCACCCGGCCTCAAGAATCAATGCGGCGTCCAATATGGCCAGTGGGGGGGCGGTTTTTCCGCCCTCCGGGCCATCGACGACGGCATTCGTTGCCGACGAAGCGGTCTTGATGGCCTCAACCTGAGCCAAAAGCCGCCGGCCGATCTCCGGGTGAGTCAGGTCTTCGAGGAATTTCCGTTCCGGCGGCCCGTCCGGTGGTGGAGCAAAGACGATTCTTGCCAGACTTCGGCGGTCAACATGGCCATCAGGGCCGAAGATCTTGTTGCCCCAACGCTGGCGGGCCGCTTCTTCCACGCGCGGCAGCCGCAGGGCCTCGTGCCCCGCACGATCGGCGTTCAGCACTACGGCACCCATGTCCGCCAACTGCCGCGCGACCAGGCTCTTGCCGCTCGCCACTCCGCCGAGAAGACCAAGGATTTTCATGAGGGCGCCTGCTTACAATAGATCGTAACGCACGATGCCCGGCACTCGATCGAAATCGTTGTCGCCGCTGGCAAGATTCACGAGCCTATTGCTCTGCATCATGGCCACAACCAGGGCATCGCCACTCAATAAGCCGTGCTTGCGGCTCAAATCCGCTGCAAGCAAGATATGATTCGACGTGACCTGAATGACTTCCACGCCCACGGCGAGGATCTCGTCAAGCATTTGCCGGAAGCGAGTCAGCTTTTGGATCTCGGCGGGATTGTTCCTGAGACGTCGACCTATGCCGGCATACGGCCATCCGAGACATTGACACGCCTCCACCGTCATGGCACGGTGCGCCACGTCGTGCAATACGAGCGACGATGTAAAACCTCGAAGGTCCTTCTTTTCGAATCGCTTGAGCAAAGCGTTGCACGATGGACCGTATACGGGATCCGGGCCAAAGTCATAGACAAAGACGTTCGCGTCAACGAATACCGGTTCGCCGGCAGGAATCATTGTTAAGTTCACGGTGACTCCAGCACACCAAACTCGTCGTCTTCTGCAATCTTCCGAAGGATCTCTGGATCACCCGTCCAACCTAGCAGCCCATAGCTGCTCTCAGCACGGCTGATTTCTTCATGAACGGTCACCTTGACCCGTTGATGCTCCTGCAGGGGTATAGGGCTGTCAAGTTTCAGAACACCATTCTCGTACGTCGCGGAAATTTCCATTGGCATCGCAGATCAGTCCTCGTCTGAAAAGGCCGGTTTTTCCCACCTATAGCAGCAAACTCGAATCAATTCTAGCATAGTCGCTTTGTTTCGCCAAGCTTGTTGCGGAACCCGATGGGTATTATAGTAGCTTTAGGTTCTTCTGGCATTCTTGGAGGCCGACCGTGGGGCTATCAATCGAAGTCGAACAGGAAGAGGACGGCCGCTGGGTGGCCGAAGTGCCGGGGCTTTCTGGTGTCTTGCCGTACGGGCCGACCCGAGCCGAGGCCATTGATCGCGCCAAGGCACTCGCCCTGCGGGTCATCGCCGACCGTCTCGTTCATGGCGAACCCGTTCCCGCGTTGGAATGTTTTTAAGCACTTGCTATGGCAAACACCAACCGCTCTGCCTCGAAATCCGGTTCCGGCTGCCTGGTTCTGTTCGCCTTGCCCTTTGCCGCGGTTGGTGTCGGGATGGGCGTGTGGCTTTGCAGCACGCTCCTTGCATATTTCAGCGCGAGGAACTGGGTGGAGACGCCGGCCCACATCATTCGCACCGAATTGAAGGCCCAGCGTGGGAAATCGACTACCTACGAGACCACAGCCGAGTATTCTTACGAGTATGGCGGCCAAAAGTACACCGGCACGCGCGTCGGTCTCAACAGTGGCGAGGACAACGTCGGGTCGTTTCAGCAAACTGCCTTTCGCGAACTGAGCAGGTACCAGAAATCCAAGCAACCATTCCGTTGCTACGTCAACCCGGCCCAGCCCGATCAATCGCTCCTGTACCGCGATTTACGCTGGGAGCTGGTCGCTTTCAAAATGCTCTTCGTTCTGGTTTTCGGGGGCGTGGGCTTCGGCATGCTAATCGGCGGCTTGGCGGCGCATGGAAAACAACGGGTGGAAGCCGCCTTGGGCACGGCGCACGCCGAAAGCCCTTGGATGTGGAAGGCCGACTGGGCCGCGGGGCGAATCGTCACGTCGTCCAAGACCGCGGCGCTGGCGGTTTTGGTGTTTGCCGTCTTCTGGAACCTGGTCTCTTCTCCGCTGTGGTTCATCTTGCCCGGCGAAATTCTCGACAAGGGCAATAATGTGGCCCTGCTGGGCCTGTTGTTTCCGGCTGTCGGCCTGTTGCTCATCGGCTGGGCGGTTCTTTCCATCCTGCGGTGGCGGAAGTTCGGCCAATCGGTGTTCCAGATGGCCTCCGTGCCAGGCGTCATCGGCGGGCAGCTTGCCGGCGTAATCCAGACCTCCGCCAAGATCCGGCCGGAAGACGGGTTCCACCTGCTGCTCCGCTGCATACGGCGGATCACCACCGGCAGCGGTAAAAGCCGCAGCACGTCGGAAACAGTCCTCTGGGAAGACGAGCGGATCGCAATGCATGAACTGCTGGACGACCAGGCCGAGCAATCGGCGATCCCCGTGGTGTTTCAGATTCCCTACGATTGCCATCCTAGCGACGAGCAGAACCTCGACAACCAGACCCTCTGGCGGCTGACGGCCGCGGCGGAGGTGCCGGGCATCGATTATGTGGTAACGTTCGACGTTCCCATTTTCAAGACGCCCCAGAGCGATCCCCACTTTGTGCCCGAGCGTGGCACGATGAGCGAGTATGTCGGCGTCCCCACGCCGGAACGCGAGTTGCGCGAAGCGGGTGTGGCCAAGACGACCGCTCCGGACGGTGAAGGCGTTCGCTTCGTTTTCCCCATGGCGCGAAATCCGAGCAGTACCGTCTTCTTCACCATTTTCTGGCTGATTTGGACTGGGGCGATCGTCGTTATATTCCACCTGGACGGGCCGTTGGTCCCCATGGTCATCGGCTTGCTAGTCGACATACCGATTACTTGGGCCCTGATCGACTTCTGGTTCTATCGCAGTGTCGTCGATATATCGGACCGCGAACTGGCGGTCAGCGGCGGGTTGCTGGGGCTTGGCGCTACGCGGCAAATCGAGTTGGCCAACGTCAAGGCCATCGAAACTCGGCAAGGTATGTCGTTCAACCAGAACGTTTACTACCATGTGGTCGCCGTCTGTAGCAACGGCAAGCGGATTACGCTGGGGAAGCGATTGCCGAGTCTGCGCCTGGCGGCGGCCGTCGCCCGGCAGATGGAAGAGGCCCTGGGCAGGCAGCCGGCCGCGGCGAAAGGTACATAAGACTTGTTAGCAGACTGCCTTGTCGCCAGACCCCAGCCCGCTTGCCGGGCTGGTGAACAAGTCTTATTAGCGAGAACGGCGTCAGCTCCCCGACACGGTTCGCGTCCGGCCCGGCACCCTTCGGGTGCCGGGCCGGACACGACAAAGAGATCGGCGGGGTCCTGTATCGACTCGCTTATAAGACTCGTTCACCTGCCCGGCAAGCGGGCAGGGGTCAGCTACTTCAGTCCGTAACCAGAACCCACTGCTGAACTTGTATTACGGCCTTATCGTCTACGCAATCTCTTTCGTATCCGCCCAGTTCGGCCCGGCCTTCACGTCCACCTTCAGCGGCACGCGCAGTTGATATACGCCGGACATTTCTTCGCGCAACAACTTCGCCAGATAATCCACCGCGCCCGCCGGCGTCTCAAAGATCAGTTCGTCGTGGATCTGCAACAACATCCGCGCGGGGTGCTGCTCGCGCTTCAGTCGGCGATAGACCGCCAACATCGCCAGTTTCATCAGATCGGCGGCCGAACCTTGAATGATCGTATTCACAGCCGTGCGCTCGGCCATGTTCCGCGAGCGGCCGGCGTCGGCCCGCACACCCTCGATCGCCCGGCGTCGGCCGAGGATCGTCGTCACGTAGCCCTGCTTGCGGCACTCGGCCAACGACTCGATCAAGAACCGCTCGATGCCCGGATAGGTTTCAAAATAACTGTTGATGAACTTCGAGGCCGTCTCCCGCTCGATGCCCAATTGCCGTGCGAGGTTGACCGACCCCTGCCCGTAGATCGTGCCGAAGTTCACCACCTTCGCCTGCCGGCGCATGTCGGCGGTCACCTCCTCCAGCGGCACGTTATTGACCTGGCCGGCCACGCGGGCATGAATGTCTTCGTCGCGCTGAAATGCCTCGCAGAGCCGTTGGTCGGCCGTGTAATGGGCCAGCACGCGCAGTTCGATCTGCGAGTAGTCGGCCGCCACCAGCGACCATCCCTCCTCGCCGGGCACGAAGGCCGAGCGGATCGCCCGCCCGGCCTCGGTCCGCACAGGGATGTTCTGCAAGTTGGGATCGTGCGAGCTGAGCCGCCCCGTGGCCGTGACCACCTGGTTGAACGAGGCATGCACGCGGCCCGTGCCCGGATGGATCATCTGCGGCAGGGCGTCGACGTAAGTCCCCTTGAGTTTGGAGTATTGCCGATATTCGACGATCTTGGCCGGCAGGGGATGCCTGAGGGCCAGTTCCTCCAACACGTCGACATCGGTGCTAGGCCCGGTCTTGGCCGTCCGCTTGATCACCGGCAGCTTCTTTTCGACGAAGAGGATTTCCTGGAGCTGCCGCGGCGAGGCGATATTGAACTCGTGGCCCGCCATGGCGTAGATCTCCTGCTCCAAACGCCCGATCTGCTGGCCGAAGTTGTCGCTAAGCTCGGCCAGGCGGCGGACGTCGAGCTTCACGCCGTTGTATTCCAACTCGACCAGCACGTCGATCAGCGGCATCTCCAGGTCGCGAAACAGCGGCACCAGGCTCTCCGCTTCCAGCCGCCGGGCGAGGATCGGCTGCAAGCGGACCGGCACCAAGGCATCTTCCGCCGCATAATCGGTGATCTGCGGCACGGGCACCTCGTCCATCCGCTTCTGGTGCTTGCCCGAGCCGATCAGCTCTTCGATCTTGATGGTCACGTGGTGGAGATAGCGCTTGGCCAGGTCGTCGAGGCTATGGTTTCGCTGTCCGGCGTCCAGCAGGTAACTCGCGACCATCGTATCGAAGGGCGTGCCGGCCAGCTCGATACCGGCGTTGCGGAGCACGATGCGGTCGTATTTCAGGTTCTGGCCGAGTTTGCCGATGGCCGTGCTCTCCAACACCGGCCGCAAGGCCTCGAGCGTTTTCTCCCGATCGAGCAAGCGCGAACCTTCCGGTCCCCGCAAGGGCAGATAGTAGGCCTGCCGCTCGTTCCAGGAGAGCGAGATACCCACGATCTCGGCCCACCGCGGCCAGATGTGCGTCGTTTCCGTATCGACGGAGATTTGCGGTTGCCGCCACAATTCGCCCACGAGGGCCGCCAGGGCCTCGGGCGTGTCGATCGTCACGTACACCGGCATCGTATCCGGCACGGGGCACCCGCTTGCGGGTCCAGTGCCGGGTTCTGACGGCACACGGAGCGTGCCGAGTATATGCGGCAGGCGCTCGGCAAGGCGGCGGAAGCCGAATTCCTCGAACAGCGCACGTGCCCGGGCGTGGTTGCTGCCGTCCGGCCGGGCCGATTTCCAGGAAATCGCCACGGGCACATGGGCATCGAGTTTCACGAGTTGCCGGCTGAGCAGGGCCTGCTCGCGAAACTTCTTGAGGTTCTCCTTTTTTGCCGTGCCGCCCACCTCGTCCACGTGCGCCAGAATGTTCTCCAAGGAGTGGTACTTCTCCAGCAAATCGCGGGCCGCCTTGGGGCCGATCAGCGGCACTCCGGGCACGTTGTCGGTCGAATCGCCCACCAGCGCCTGGTAATCGACCACCTGATTGGGCGCCACGCCCCATTCCTCTTTCAGAACCGCGCGATCGATGACCTCGTTCTTGCGGATGTTGTAGAGCTTTACGTGATCGGTGATCAGTTGCCGGCAGTCCTTGTCGCCGCTGACGATGAAGCATCGCCCGCCCAACTCGTCGGTGAGCCGGGCGACCGTGGCCACGATGTCGTCGGCCTCGAATCCCTCATAGGCCAGCAGAGGAATTCCCAGGGCCTCGACCATGCGATGCACGAAGCCGATCTGCGGCACGAGGTCCTCGTGCATGTCGGGCCGACCGGCCTTGTACTGCTCGTAAAGCTGGTGGCGGAATGTCTTGCCCGGCAGATCGAAGGCGCAGAAGAGGAAATCGGGCTGTTTCGATTCCAGCAAAAAGAGCAGGTCCCGCGCAAACCCATAGACGGCATTGACCGGCTGCCCGGTGGGGCTGGTCATGTCCGGGATGGCGTGGAAGACCTGGTGGATCAAGGAATGGGCATCGACCACCCAGACCGTCTGGCCGGCGAGACTTTCGGGCTGCGGCGCGACTGCAGGATAGGTTTGCAACCTGTCAGTACGGCTGGTTTGCAACCTGTCGCTGGGTTCGGTTTGCAATCGGTCGCCGCCAACCGTTGCGGGTGGAGGAGACGGCGTTTCCACGGCCTCTTGATCGAAGAACGATTTCTGATCCTTGGCGGCGCGCTTGACCATCGAGAACTCGCGAATCATGGGAGCAGGAAAGCTGCGGTATACATCCGGGACGACGCACCTTACAAATGATACCCCCGCCGGGGATTGCGTCAATATGCGCCACGTTCGATTCGAGGAAATGGCTTCTGTAGACCTTTTCCGCCCAAGCCGTTTACGATCTAATGGAACTGTTCGCGGAGTATGAACGCACAAAGAAACCCGCCGGAGGCGTCTCATTTTCGGGGCCAAGGTTGTGTATTCAAAGAAAAATGCCTGGAGCGGACCAAAGATCTGCCTTCGTCGTGAGTCTAATCCAATAGATACGCAAACGGAGGGCCGCCGTGAAGTCCGACGAGCAACTGGTTGCATGTTACCGGGATTCAGGGCGTCGCGAGGCCCTCGACGAACTGACAAGGCGACACCTTGGCAGGGTGCGGGCGATGATTTATCCCATGGTATTAGACGGAACCCTGGCAGACGATTTGACCCAGGAGGTCTTTCTCCGGGTGTTTCGTGGGCTGGCGTCATTCAACGGGCAGTCGCGGTTTTCCACGTGGCTGTATCGCGTGGCCATGAACACGACCAGCGGTTTCCTGAGCCGGCGGCGGCGATCACGCGTCGATTTTCGCGCCGAACTGCCCTGCGATTGCCGGTCGTCCGTGGAACGGCCCGAATCGAGTGTCATGGACATCGAGTTGCAAACTGCCGTGGAGATCGCGCTCGGCGAGTTGCCGCCGAAACTGCGGGCAGCGATCGTACTGATCACATTGGACGGCATGGATGCGGGCGAGGCGGCGCGGATCGAAGGCTGCAGCCGTCCCACCATGTACTGGCGGCTGCACGAGGCGAGAAAGCGGCTCAAGCAGCGGCTGAAAGGGCACGTTTCGCCATGACTGGCAAACCGGACGATACCTTGAACAATCTGTTGCGGCAATGGCACGAGCGGAACACGTCGGCCGAGGCTGAGTTAGAGCGCCTCCACCGCCGCATTTCGAGGAGCATCGAGAACGCCAGGTTTCTGGACTTGCCCAGCGAGCCGCCCCAACGATCGTTGCGGGCAATCCGGGCGGGGTGGTGGTTTGCGCTGGGATCGGCAGCAACGGTCTTGCTGATGCTTGGCTTGCGGCCGAGCAGTCAGTCGCCGCAACCGGTGACAGCACTCCACGAGCCATCGCAAGCCTTGCCGCCGGAAGTCCAGTTCCCGGCCTCCCAACTAGCCGAAAAGGCCCGCTTGCTGGCGGGCATGGAGGAAGCCTTCAATGGGCGGCTGGCCTGGGTAGCCGAGCACGGCCGCCAGGTGGAACTGGGCCTCTTGCCCGATACCGCACGGCTTCCGCGCGATGCAAGGTCTTTGGCGGTGCGGCTCATCGTATTGGCCCGCCAGGGGAAAGATTCCGCCTGGCGGCCGATTTGGCAGGCGGACGCGATCGCTCGCGACGAAGAAATTGTCGATCTTACGGCCGAAAGCGTCGGCGACGGCAGCTTGCGGGTTTGGATGCACCCGCTGCCCGACGGCGCAATCGCCGTGGACACCGATCTAGCGGTCAACGGTTTGCTGCCCGTGCGATCCTCGTTTAGCGGCGTCCAGCACAGCGGAACTCCGCAACGTGTGTTCTCGTCGCAGAGCGAGGACGCGGAATTTCAGATTTATCAGATTGTGGCCGCACTGCCGGGAGGGAAGGGCTTATGACAAGGATAGAGAGCGCGTTCGCAGCCGTAGTCCTACTAGCCTTGGCGCTCGTTCATGGACCTAGTGCAAGCCCGGCTGCGGAAGCAGCAACGATCGCGCCGTCGGAAAAATGGTCCAACGTGTTCAGCGGCGCGGACGTCACGTTTCACTACGTCGTTCGTTCCGATGAGGCGTTGGCCGGCCGCCTGAACTGGTCGCTCTCGGTCGACCGGCGGACCGTCGAACACGGCCAAGTGCCGCTCAATATCCCCGCGGATCGCGCCGCCGAAATCGCCGTGCCGCTGAAGATGCCCGAGGTCAAGCCGGGCGTGATCTTGCAGGCGCAGTTGAGCGCGGCCGTCTATCCGACGGGAGCGCGGCGGCCGGCGGCCGAACATTCCAAGACGGTCTGGATCTTCCCCCGCGACCCCTTCGCAGAACAAAGCGAGTGGCTCAAGGGCCTAAAGATCACCCTCTTCGACCCGGAAGGCAAAACGGCCGACGTGCTGGAGAAGGTCCACGTGCCCGTGAAGTTCACCAAGAACATCTCCGCATTGGATGACTTGAAGGAAGGGATGCTGGTGATCGGCGAGGGCACGGCGTGGCGCGACTACCGCGGGCTGGGTGAGGCGATGGTCAAAGCGGCGGCCCGCGGTGTGCCGGTGCTCTGTCTGGCGCCGGGTGACGGCTGGCTGGTCTTGCCCGGCAGCGAGGGTACGGATCTGCCTCGGCCCGCCGGCTTGACCTTTCGACAGGAGGACGTCATAACGGAGTTGGACAAACGCCTGGACGCCGGCGCGTGGACGTTCGGCAGCCGGGTTGCCGCCATCCGGTTGGCGATCAAAAGCGACCGCGACCAGGTTGTGGCCGCGGCAGCGAATGACGGCCCCGGTTGGGCTTGGCTCAATGCACGTTACGCCGCGCCGAGAGGTCGGCTGATCATTTGTTGCTTCCCGATTATCCGGCAATGGGAGGCCTCGCCCGCGCCGCGGTACCTGCTCGTCGAACTATTTCGACGGCTCAACGCCGCCGCGCAATCCGTCTCATTACCTTAGAACCCCTAACACAACCCTTATTTGCCCCGTATGCCGGCCGGCAACGCCCGGTCGTGTTAGGGGTTCTTAAGAGGAAAGGAAAAACTGACCATGAACCCACGTACTCGACTGTTCGCCCTATCCGTCGTATTGCTCGTTTGTACCGCGCTTTCGGCCGGGGCCGCGGACGATAAGAAAGAAAAGACGCCGCAGGTCTATGCGGCCGCCGTGCTTCCCTTCCAGGAGCGCGGGCGGGAGACGAAGGACCAAGGCAGCAAAGTCACCGACTTGCTTTTCGCCAAACTGGCGGCCGAGCCGGGGCTGACGCTCGTGGAGCGCGAGGACGTCAGGAAGCTCCTGGAAGAGCAGGAACTGAACCTTTCCGGACTGGTCAACCCGCAGCAAGCCACCAAGGTCGGCCAACTCACCGGCGCCAAGCTGCTCATCACCGGCTCCGTGCTCCAGGTCGACAATTCCCTTTACCTGATTGCCAAGATCATTGGCACGGAAACGAGCCGTGTCGTGGGCGCCTCGGTGAAGGGCAACGTCCGCGACGACCTGGGCAAGCTGACCGACGACCTGAGCGCGGAGATCGTCAAGACCATTGCCAAGCGGGCCGACGACCTGGTCGCCAAGCCGCTCACGCACGAGGACCGCATTGCCACCCTGAAGAAGAAGCTCGGTAACGGCAAGCTGCCTTCGGTGCTGGTCGAGATCTCCGAGCAGCACACGGGCCAGGTCGTTCCGCTGGTGGTGCGGAGCGAGGTGATCGTCGTCGGGCGGGCGGGCGGCCAGATAACGATCGACCCGGCGGCGGAGACCGAGGTCACCCTGTTTTGCAAGGAGTCGGGGTTCACGGTGATCGATCCCAAGGAGGGCCGCAAGAAGGACGCCGATATCCTGATCCAGGGCGAGGCCTTCAGCGAGCACGCCGTGCAGCACGGCAACCTGATTTCGGTCAAGGCCCGACTGGAGGTCAAGGCCATCGACCAGACCAGCGGGAAGATCGTGGCCGTCGATCGTCAGACGACGGTTGCCGTGGATCTAACGGAACAGATTGCCGCGAAGAACGCCTTGCAAGAGGCGGGGGCGGTAATTGCCGAGAGGATGCTGCCGAAAATCGCGGCGGCCAAAGCCGGCGACGGAAAGGGCAAGTAGGCGCGCCCGTTCCCGTGGACGTTGGAACTTGTGGATACTCGCCTCTTGCCGGGAAGCGAGCGGAGACCGAGAATGCGGTACACAACAGCTTCGGTTCTGTTGGCCACGACACTAGCTCTTGCGACAGGCTGCGGGCAGCATACATCCCAGTCTTCCGATTCCCGCGACGCAGCGCCCGGCGTGCCGGTTGATGAGTCCAAAGGCGACGACAAGCAAGTGCGGCCGCCCGTTCGCCTCGCAATTGTTTCCTCCGTGGAAGGGAAACATGCGACGGCCGAAGATTTCTTCCTCGTCGAGGCGTCGAAACTCGACGGCGTGGAACTCCTCGAGCGCGGGCGATTGGACGCCGTGCTCCGCGAGCAGAAGCTCAGCACGACGAATCTGCTCTCTCCTGAGACAGCGGTCCGTATCGGCCGGCTGTTGACCGCGGACGCACTCGTGCTCGTGGAAGCCGCGGCGGGTGGGGGCAAGTCGGCCGATCGCATTCGCCTCATCGAAACGCGCGGCGGAGTCCGGCTGATGGATCACCCACTCGCGTCCGCGGCGGCCCCGGCCGACCGCGACGCCCTGATGGCGGACGTCCGTCGCTGCCTCGGCAAACTTCGTGCGCCGGAAGATCGCCGGCTGTACGTCGCCGCCGTCGGCTGGCACTGCGAGGAGCCTAACGACGTGCTGGCGGGCGATGCCCGATTGCTCGGCGTGCTGTTGGAACAAGATCTCGGCGCGTTGCCCGATCTCGTGATGTTGGAGCGCGACCAGGCGCGCCATGTGACCGCGGAGCAGGCATTGGCCAACGTCGGCCCGCACCTCCGCCCCGCGGCCGTCGTGATCGAAGGCGGCTTGCAGCGGGACGTGGACGGCAAACATCTGATCGTTTCCCTCGTCGTCCACGGGCCAGGCGCGAAAAGCCTCCGAACGGCCCGCGCGCGGATCGCCCGCGACGCCCTTGTGGCCGAGAGGACGGCGGTCCTCGACGCCCTGGTTGCGGTCCTCGGCGCAGGGAGGGAAACAGCGGCGTTGGTGCCGGTTGACGAGGCCGCGCTGTTGGCCGAACGCGCGGCCGAGCTGAAATCGAACCAGATGCCCGCCGAGGCCGCCGCGGTCTATCAGGCCGCGTTCACGCTGGCGCCCCGGCGAGAGTGGTTCGATTTGGGGAAGTCGTGCTACCGGGACCAGGCGGCCAACTACTCACTGTTTCAGGCCGAGCGCCTTCGCGCGAACCTGCGGGGATCGCGCTTCGCGCAACAGTACGTCGAGTGGTGCATGAAACATAATCGGGAGGGCGACGGATGGAATGTGGATCTCGTTTTCCAATTCGCCCCCTACGTTGCGCTCTACGCGAAATCGGTCGAAGAAGTGCTTGCCCGCGATCCGCGCGCCAAGATCTGGTACGATAAGACCTCCGGCCACGAGTTCTACAGCGGCCTGGCGCGGGGCGACGACGATGCCGAGATCGTGCAACTTCAACGCGAGATCCTGCGCGTGCAGGACGAAAGCTACGAACTGGTTGCCGCCTGGCGCCGCGAGCACAAGAAACCGCTCGATGACCTTCTCCTGGGGCGTCTCGTCCGGGCAGCCTACTCGGTTACTCCCGGCGAGGCCAAGACGGAAGTCATCACACTGCTTACCGAGATCCGCCGAAGTGGCGCCTGGGCGCGGATGATTGCCGCGAGAGACGCTTCCTCGGCCCGCAAGTACGTCAAACCACCCGATCCGATCGTTGTCCTCCATCGCTGCATCAACATCATGGTCGATTATCGCTGGCACGCTGAGGAGGTGTTGCCGTTGTTGGACTGGCTCACGGAGCAGGACGATCCCGCGATCCACGCCGCCGGGCTTGCCGGCAAAGTCCGCTTGAAGGGCGCGGCGGGGAAGAAGGCTGCCGGAGAGTTCTTGTCGGCACTGTCGCGCGGGACTGCCGGCGTGCACAAAGCGTCGTTGCAGTCGATCGTGCTGAGTTGCATGTACTACGTGCCGCCGGCGGATCGTGCCGCCTGGTGGGCCTTGTTTCAGCCCGCAAGACTGACTTCTGTACCGCAACAGCCGGGAAAGTTCATCGACTTGCGTCCTTCCAGCAATCGGCCGAGCGCGGGCAAAGGCTACGGCTTGCGCCTCGTATCGCTGGAGGCCACGCAGGAGGGAGCCCAAATCGCGCATCTTGTCGTCGACGAACGCACGGCCATGCCCGGCGACGGGCCGGTCTTCATCGTCTGGGACCTGACGGGGCCGGTGCCGGGATTCGACTATCGGACGTATCCGCCGGCCGACGAAGTCCACCGATACCTTGTCACGCGCCTGCAACCGGAAAGCGGAAAAATGAAGGTGATCGCGCGCTTTGAAATGAGGGTGCTCGATTACCGAGCCGCCATGGCCGTAATGCCTGGTGGGCTGGCGTTCAATCTCCGCGAGGGCGGGATGGCCGTCGTGCGGGGAGAAAGAGTCGCCTATTTCGACGAGTTGAAAGGACTGTCCGTTCACAAGGTCGATACCATGGTTTGGTTCGAGGACCGTCTTTACGTTGCAGGGCTTGGCACGTTAGCCCGGTTCGATCCGGGCAAGAAACAATTCGAGTTTTTGGCTTCCAGCCGCAGCGTTGCTCCGCGAAACGGCCTGGACGGCGGCGGTCAATGGTGCGTTCTCTCGATCCTGCCTGACGCGCAGCGCCGCTGCCTGTGGCTTTCCGTCGGTCGTGACTTCATTCATCAGAATACGGGCGGCGAAGCGAAATATGGCATCTGGAAGTTCACGCCTGCCGACGATGCGTTTCGGCGTGTGGTGAAATGTAGTCCAGGCTATTTGGCATGGAGCGATGAAGAGATTCTGTACGTTCATTGCGATCTGAGGAAGGACCCTGCTCCCTTCCTCTTGGAGCCGCAATCGGAAAAGACCACGCCCTTTGCGCGGGGACCGTTTTGGACCATGGATACGCGTCGTGTGACTTGGGTCCCCATGAACGGCGACGTTCTTTCCGCCTCCGGGCATGTCTATGAGCCCAACGGCCGGAAGTATCGCCTTGCGCCGTCGGGAACCGCATGGGACTACGTCCTGCCGCTGGGGCGTGGCGCACTGGTGAGCGTGACGCGGAAACGAGAACTCTGGTGCGTTGAACCTCGTCTGGCTGTCGGGCCGCAATCGGATGCAGAAGGCACGACTGCAGAGCCCGTGCCGCAGATGCGGACCTGGAACATCACCGGCAGGCCGCCGATGGAAGCGGAGCTTATCGGCGGCATTAAGCGAAACGTCGTCTTGCGGAAAGCCGACGGATCCACAGTCAGCGTGCCCATTGACGAATTGAGCAAGGCCGACCGCGACTTCATTCTCAAAATGGCAACGGAACGATAGATGGGATGTTTTGAATGAGTGGGCAGCCTTCGCTCGCCTTGCGACAGGAGAACAACATGAGGGTCGTGTTTTCTTTCTTACGGACGCTGCTCGGATTGGTGTCAATCACCGCTAATCTCATTGCCGCCGAGCAGAACGGCGGGCCGGCGGGTCAGTTCCCGCCCCAACAAACCAAACAGTTTCAGCAATCAGCGGCGCGGCGGACTCCGAAGTGGGAGCCGAGCGTGGAGACGGCGATATCCGGTCCCTCGCCCGATGATGAGCAGTTCGGTTCCGCGACGATCGATCCGCCGAAAGACATCGTCCTTCCCAATGTGCGCTGGCAGTCCCTACCCGATGGAGTCATGTCGGCGGCCATTTCGCCCGACCAGCGGACCTGGTATTTGCTGGGCGGCGAAAGCGGTCCGCGCGAGCTGCCGCAGTCGGCCATCCGTACGGTTGTGGAACGCGAGTTCGCCAAGCCGTCGCCCCAATTGCAGGGCGTCTTCCAGGTCTTCTTTGAAGCGGAAGGCATCGAAGGGCCTCAGCGGGCCAAGCTCAAGCGCGTCTGGTTGATGTGCCCTTTCGGCCGGAAACTCCTGCTCGGCTACGACGGCAAACGGTGGATCGAGCGGCGGATGAAGAGCGGGTTCTTTTGGGAACCGGACGCCCTGCGGAGGTCTTTCCTGCAATTCGACGGCGGCGTGGCGTTCTTCGAACAAGGCGGTTGCCACGTCATTTCGGAAGGCAAGTGGTTCTACCACCATCTAGGAGTGACGTTTCCGTCCTTTAACTATCGGACATGGCTTGAACCGGACGGCAAGGGCCTGACCGCATGGATCGCCACCGACGCGGGACCGAGGCTGTGGCGGTTCCGGGAGGGAGCCTGGAGCGAGCGGCCCTGGCCGGAGGACCGATACGCCGCGGCCCGAGCGGCGGCGCCCGTGAAACTGGGCGACCACTTCTACGCTCGTGTCGGCTTGCGCACGGACCGTCTGACGCCACCGCAACGGGCTTCCATGATTCGAAGCAAACTGCTGCCGGAGAAGCCGTTGGTCATCGATATCGGTCCCGACGGCCAGGCCACGGAACTCGACGCGGAAGGAACGCTTGCGGTGGGCCGTTACAAGGTACCTTTGCGCTCGGCGATGTGGAACGACGTGCCTGGGACATTTTACGCGGGCTGCGGCAGCGCCGCCATAGGCAGCCGCAAACTCGGGCCGGGCTTGCTGATCTGCGGCCCTTCCGGCAAAGAAGCCCGTTATGTCAACGTTGACAGCCGGTCGCCGGTGGATGTTGACCGCCTGGGAGCAACGCCGCTTTTCCTGGACGACGGCAAGCGGGCCTGGACCGCCCAAGGGCTGCTGGACTTGGGGAACTTGACGCTGCTCGGACATCTTCCGAGCAAGACTTACGAAGTTGTCGCCGCCGCCCATGGGATCGCGTTTGCCGAGCGCATCGGCGGTCATTACGGCGGGAAGATGCCGCAGCAAATGGTTTATCGTGTCGGCGCACCCGAAGCCGCAGACTCGCGGACGCACCTTGTCGGGCAAACCGTCGCGCTGAACGGGCCGGGGTACTGCATTGCCAGCGACGGCAGCATTTGGGCTTCCCGCGGCGATTTCGGCATCGAGCGGTTCGATGGCGCCACCTGGCGGAACACCAACGCGATCAGGCCCGGCGGCAGCGGCGATGTGGGCCAGGCAATTCGCTTGACGCCTTTCTCGCTCGTCCCGGCGCAAAACGGCTGGGTCTTGACGTTTGTGGGCCATCGCGTGAGCGATCTGCACATCGAACGCGGCTTCCTCGACGTGCCTGTATTCCAGCCCAGCTTCCTGCTGCTGAACGGCCAGAAGTGCAGCGGTGGAAGAGGGTTCGAGAAGTGGATTCCCGAGTGCAGAGACCTTTTCCTGGAAGCGTTTTCAGCGCCGAGTCCACACGCTTCCTGGCGCGCCATTCGGCCCGAAATCGCTGAACAGTTCGGTAATAACGTCACGATCAAGTCCACGAACATCGACCCGTTCAACGTCGTGGTCGACGCCGGCAAGAACATCTGGGCCCTTGCGTCGGGAAGCGTCAGGATAGTCACCACGGATCGCACAATCGAAGTGCGGCTCCCAGGCACGATCGTAGGCGGTGCGCGGCAAGTGACGCAAATCGCCTCCCTGGGAGACGGGCAGTACGTCTTTCTCCGCGGCGCAGCCGGCGACACGTTTTACGCAAAGCTCGCAGCGACGGGTGAGCCCGAATTCCGCATCGGTCCCAAGATCTGGGACCGCGGACCGGAAGCCTGCCGGGACACCGCCGGAGGACTCTGGTTGACTATCAAAGACGCCAGCGGCCATAAAGTCGTCGATGCCCGAGATACGGGGATTACCGTCCGGCGCGTGGCGGTGCGCGGCCGGGCGCAGAACTTCCCGGACGTCGGTTTGCCGGTACTCGTCGATGACTCCGGGTGCGTCTGGCTTGCGCCCGCTACGGCCAATGACGGCAGCACGGTGACACTTTGGGTTCCCAGCGGGAAGACAACCACCGTGACAATCCCCCGTCGCGCCGCCGGCAGCTCTCTGGTCGCCGCCGGAAAGGGTCGTGTGCTCGCCGTTACCAAGGATGGCCTGCAGGAGCTCCTGGCCGACAGGACAGACCAGCCGGAGAACTACGCGCTAGGAAAACTCTACGCGCTCGACGTGCCGGACGGCGAAGATGTGCGTAGCTTGCAGTACACCAGTCTGGGTTACCTTGTGGGCACGAGTGGCAACGTCGACGTGGGTGGCGTCCACACGATGCTTTGCCTGTTCAATCTTGATCGCGCCTCCGCGGGGCCGGAGGACGCTCGTGCTGCCAAGACCGCCGAGTCTACGACTAAGTCCGACGCGCCGGCGTCCGGCGATCCTCGCACCTGGCATGACGCCGGCGGGCGACACTCGCTGAAGGCTACTTTCGTTAGTGCCGAAACGGGAATCGTAAGGCTCCGCAAAGCCGACGGCTCGACAGTCGACGTGCCGATCGATAAACTCAGCGATGAGGACCGGAAGTATATCATATCCACACGCGCGGGCACGGAGAGAAAAAAGGACCGACCATGAAAGGCCTATCTATCGTTGCTGCTACAATGATCTTGGCCCTTGTGATCGGCTGCTCGCAATCCGGTCCCACCGAAGACATTGCAGGGAGCGTGCCGGCCAAATCTACGTCCGCGCAACCGGCCGTGCCGCAGGCTACGGCGCCGCGCAAGCCGCGGTCGCGACGGCTGGCGGCAAGGCCCTCCGCAAAGCCGTCCTTCCGCCGCTGGGCGGTGATATGTTCGGAAGAGGCACGGCAGGCCGGGCTGGGCGATCTGGTGACGGCCGAGTTGTCCAAGATCAATGACCTGGAACTTGTCGAGCGCGACCAACTCGAGGCAGTGACCAGGGAACTGCAGTTGGCGGCCGCTATGGAGTCGCAAGCCGCCGCCACGCGGCTGAAAATGGGCCAGCTCTTGAAGGCCGACGCCCTGCTGTTCTTGTCCATCGCGGGCAATGAGAAGCTCCGCGCTTTGAAGGTGGTCGTCAGCGAGAGTCTCTGCGGGGCGCGATTGCGGATCGAATATCTGCCCTACGGCCGCAGCGCGCCAGCCGATCTGCCGCGGCATTGCGCCGATATCGTCGCCGACGTCCGCGAGCACTTCGCCGGCGGGATCCGTCAGATCGTCGGCGTCTCGCCGCTGTTATCGAAGAATCTGGTCCACGATTACGACCACCTGCAAATCGTCTACGCGAAGCTGTTGGAAGCCGCCCTCACGGCTGCTCCCAACGTGGCGGTGATCGAAATCGAAGAGGCCCGGGCCATCGGCCACGAGTTGTCTCTGACCGGCGCCGCGCTCGCGGACCGGCCGACTCCTCTGCTGGTCGAGGGCGAGTACCTCGTTTCCGCGCGCGAACGAGGAAAGCCGGACGTCCAGTTCGAGTTCACTTGCCAGGCGGCGGGAGGCCAGCGGCGGACAGTCCACCCGCCGTCGATGCCGCTTTCCGCCTCGGCACGCTTCATCATCAACGATTTGCCGCGGCAACTCTTGCCCCAGAAAGCCGGCGAGCCGGACGAGGATGTCTCGACCGAGGAACAAGTCCAGTGGCTCGTCGCCCGCGGCGAGGCGTTCTCGCAGGTGGGGGCCTGGGAGGAAGGCATGGAATTGCTGGAAGCGGCCGTGCTGCTGTCACCCGACGATCTCAATCTCCGCGTGAAACTGCTGTCCGGGTACAATGAGTTTCTCGTGAGCCGCAGCATGTGGTTGTCCGGGAGACCGGAGGCAGTCTTGCGGGCCTGTTTGCCCCCCATGATCAAGGCCCGCTTGGCCTACATGGGGCACGTCGAGTACCTCATTCGCAACCGCCGCCTCAACGGCATCCAGGCTGTTGCCGCCGTCAGTACTCCCTATCCCTTTCGTGTTTGGCCTTCCTTGGGCGACAGCGGCGCCTCGCATGGCTCCAGCCAGCCCCTCCAAGATATCCTCCAGCCGGTAGCGGACGCGGACGAGCGGTTCATGGCTGAAGTCTATCCGCAGATCCTCCAGTTTCCTGCCTGGCGCGCGGGCGAGAATCCCGAATTCACGGCCATTTTCCATGAGCGCGGTTCGCGCGCGGGCGCGGACATACACAGCGTGTGGCTCGCGGGCTTGGTGAACTGGTTCGTCAAGGAGAGAGCCTCCGATCAATACCCGACCACGCACGACCTGGACTTCCTCTTGCGCTTGTTGACCGAATACGTCCCGGACCGCTGCGAAACCCCTGGCGGTATGGTCCAGTTCCTGGAAAACAGGGGCATCATGCGAAACCTGCGCCAACGGACCGATTCTGCGGCAAAGGCGGACGATGACTGGGTCGCGTTTCTTCGCCGGCTCGCTGAGTCGAAGAATCGCAAGGCAAGTCTATATGGACGCTTTGGCCTGCTGAACCGCGACTTTGAGAAGCATCTCGCGAACGTCCATTTGCGGGAGCCGGCCGAATCGCTGCTCGCCGGCGTCGAGTCCTGGCTCAAGGACTATGCGGCAATCGACAGCGATGAGGCGAATCGCAACCGGAAACTCCGCGAGAACCTGTATAACTCCGTTGATCAGATGCGAAATCAGCTCGTCTACGAGTTGAAGCAGCCGGCGCAGGTCGTCGTTCGTCCCAGATCTGCGCCGGTCCGTCCGGGGCAAGCAACGGGGCCTGCGAGGGTGAAATCCCCGCCGGCCGCTGCCAAGTTGTCATTTGAGGAGATCGAGCTGCGCGGCTTCAATTCCGCGGGCTTCGACCGAGTGCTAGCTTTCGGCGACAACTGCGATGTACTATGGCGGGATGACGCTCTGGCGATCGTTCGCGAAAAGGGCGCCGCGGTCGAGATCCTTCCCACACAAACCAGGTTCTACAACGCCTGCTGGGATGGCCGGCAAATCTGGGTTGCGACGAGCCAACAGGGGATCTGGGTGTTGTCGACGGACGGGCGCATCGTGGCCAAGATAAGCGCGGAGCAGGGCCTGCCGCCCGCCGATCGAGCGCTGGTGTTTCACGTCCTGGAGCCGGGCAAGGTCTGCGCGGCCGGCTCGTTCGGCGAGCACCGTCGGGCATGGTGCGCGATAGTCGAGCTAGGACAGCGCGAGGTGAAGGTCAACGTCTTCTTCCACGCCACCCACGTGCCGCCAAACCTCACCGCTCCCGGCAAAGGCCTGGAGCAGGTCTTCGTGCCGAGCTTCTTCTGCAACTACGATCCGGGCAACGGCGGGCCCCGCCTGCTGGTGCTGGAGCGCGGTGCTCCGGATCGGGTTCCGCCCTTGGCGATCAATCCCAAAACGCTGGAAGTTTCCGAGCTGAACGCCCCGCCCGGCACGCGGTTCGCCCGCCCCGGCAGGCGCTACACCAACCGCAAGGGCGAAATCCTGGAACTCGGCGGCATCCCCGGCGGCGACATCATGCAACTTGCGCGGCCTGGAACCAGATTCGACGACGGGACGACCGCCCGACACCTGGAAATTCCCGGTCCGGAAAATGGGCCGCCGTTGCGTGTCGCCGGAACTGGGCTTCTGGAATACCGCGGAGCGATCTACGTTCCTGGTCTCAATCGCAACATCGGCTACATGCACGTGGGAGGAGGTCGCTACGTTTCCCGTTTCAACCGCGCCGACGCGCGGTGGTTCCGGATCGATCCGGAGACATTTCGGGTCGAAGTGCTTGAACTGGGGCCTACGTATCCGAACCTGGATTGCTGGTACGGCGTGTCCAACCACTATGGTTTGATCGGCGGGTGCAGGGCCATTGGAAACTCGCCGGCACGGTTGTTCCGCGTGAGTGTCGAAGAACCGGACCAGGGCGGCGCGGCGGCGGTCGAAGTGGACGTCGGGCCCGATGACTTAAGGCCGGTCCAGCAAGGCCTGCTGCTCGTCGCGACATCGCGCATTGGGTTTACCGCCGCAGGTCAAGTTGAGACTCGCATCTGGACGTCGGCGGACGGCGGGGCCCGCGTGCGGGCGCGGCTTGTCAAGGCGAACGAAGATGCCGTCGTTCTGGAAAAGGAAGACGGCGTCCGCGTGACGGTGCTACGCGAAAAACTGAGCCGGGCGGACCTCGATTACCTGGCCGAACTCGTGGCGCCGAAGCATCAGTGAACAGCCATTATCGGGATAGGAATTTCGTGGTCAATAATTCGGCGTGGGCGGGCGGTACTCGCTCATGTCGATCGAGCGGAACCAGTCGATCGTCTTGGCCAGCCCCGTGCGCAAGGGAACGGTCGGCTGCCAGCCCAACCGCTGCTGGGCGAGCGTAATGTCGGGCCGGCGCTGCGTGGGGTCGTCGGCCGGCAGGGGACGCTCGACGAGCCTCGAGCCTGCTCCGGTCAGCTCGATCACGATGTTCGCCAACTCGCGGATCGTGAATTCTTCCGGATTGCCCAGATTCACCGGGCCGCAAAAATCGTCCGCCGCGCCCATCATGCGGATCAGGCCCTCGACCAGGTCGTCGCGATAACAGAAGGAACGCGTCTGCCGGCCGTCGCCGAAGATCGTGATGTCCTCGCCTTGCAGGGCCTGGCGAATGAAATTCGAGATCACGCGGCCGTCGTAAGGGTGCATCCGCGGCCCGTACGTATTGAAGATCCGCACGATCCGCACGTTCACACCGTTGGCGCGGTGATAGTCCATGAAGAGCGTCTCGGCGGCCCGCTTGCCCTCGTCGTAACACGCCCGCGGTCCGATGGTGTTGACGCTGCCGCGATAGCTTTCCGGCTGCGGATGGACCTGCGGGTCGCCATAGACTTCGCTTGTGGAGGCCTGCAGAACCTTGGCCCGGCAGCGTTTGGCCATGCCCAGCACGTGAATCGCGCCCAGCACCGACGTCTTCATCGTCTTGATGGGATTGTACTGGTAATGGCCGGGGGCTGCCGGGCAGGCCAGATTGTAGATCTCGTCGACCTCCAGCCAGAGGGGCAACGTGATGTCGTGGCGGATCAGTTCGAAATTCGGCGCCGCCAACAGATGCCCGACATTGGTCTTCTGGCTGGTGAAGAAGTTGTCCAGGCAGATCACGTCATGACCGCCAGCGACCAGGCGTTCGCAGAGATGGGAACCGAGAAAGCCGGCCCCGCCGGTAACCAGGATTCGCTTGATGGCGCCCATGAAATCGATTTCTTTCCGTCGGATTGTACGCTCTTTGCCCCCGCGGGCAAAGCTACACCATTATAGCACGTAGCACAATGGCCGATGTGCGAGGAAGATCGGCGGAAATGTATCCGGCACACTCCCTGTGCCGATTGCCAGCGGCACACGGAGTGTGCCGGATACAATGCTATTCCAGTCCAGCGAGCAACTCCGTGACATAGTCGCCAATCTCTTGCAACACGGCCGCGCGGGGCCGGGTCGAGGCCTGGGCCACGCGACGTACGATCGCCGAACCGACGATCAAGCCGTCGGCCACCGGCGCGAGCATCCGCACGTGCTCCGGCCGGCTGATGCCGAACCCGATACAGATCGGAAGCGGCGTCTGGCCGCGCAGCCAGGCCACATTGTCCAGGATCTCCGGCGGCAACTCGGTCCGCTCGCCGGTGATGCCGGTCACCGAGACATAATAGATGAACCCGCTGGTGCGCTCGGCAATCCGCAAGGCCCGCTCGCGGGGCGTTGTGGGCGTGACCAACTGAATGAGGGAAAAGTCCTGGCGGCGGCAGACCTCGGCCAGCGCGGCCGATTCGTCGGCGGGCAAGTCGGGCACGATCGCGCCGGAAACGCCCGCCTTGCGCGCGGCGGTCACGTAGGTCTCCAGGCCCTGCCGGTAAATGATCGCGTAGCTGACCATCGTGACCAGCGGGGCCTTCAACTCGGGCATGACGCGGCCGAGCATGTCGAAGATCCCGGCCAGCTTGACCTTGTTTTGCAGCGCCCGCGTGTACGAGCTTTGAATTACCGGCCCGTCGGCGATCGGATCGCTGTAGGGGATGCCCAGCTCACAGAGGCTGGCGCCCCGCGTGATCAGGCAGCGGAGCAAGTCGGCGGTGAACGGCAGATCGGGATCGCCGGCCGTGACGAAAGGCATCAGGGCCTTGCGCTTGGCAATGCGAAGGTCGCGAAAGAGCGTGTCGAGTGCAGACATGGGGAGAAAGGAAATGACGAATGACAAATGACGAATTTCAAATCATACCCATTCTCGCGTCTCTCGTCGGCAATTGCAACTCCCCTTCTCCCCTTCTCTCCTCGCCTATCCCCGGTCTATCCACCGTCCGAGAAATGTCGTGGGAATCACCAACACTGCGACCAGAAGTGCGTACACCTCTCCTGTTCCGGCATAGCAAGCGGCGGCATCGAGGAAGATCAGCGCGGTGATCGAACGGCGGACGGCGGCACGCACGGGATCGGGCGACGGCTGGACGATCGCCGGGACAGCCCGCGCCAGGACAAACCCGGCCAACAGGGCGATGATCCCATACCAATTCAACCAGCGGTCATGCCAATTAGTAATTATCCAAAGTTGATCATCGGTCAGCCAAGGCAGCGAGCCAACCAGTCCAACGCCAGCCAGCATGACGAGCGTGGCGGCCACGAGTTGCCGACGGTCGCTGCGGCGGGCGTCGTTTCTGGCCAGCCAGGTTACGCCGGCTATGTAGACGCCAATGCCCGCGGCCACCGCCCAATGCTCGACCCGCCACGGCTCGCGTAGCACGCTCATACCCAACAACACGTTGAGCATGCGGCAGCCGCCCATGGCCACGGGGCCTAGCGGCGTCCGCTTCAGCCCGGCGTTGTACAGGATGATGAGTACCGCCAGCGCCCCCGCCACGATGGCCGGCAACCAGAAGAGGACGAAGTTATCGGTGTGCGCGGGCGGGAATTTCCCCAGCATCGCCGCCGTGCCGCTGGCCAGCATGACTCCCAGTGTCAGCAGTTGCCAACCCAACCAGCGGGCCGAGCTTAGCGAGATGCGGCCTGACGGCAGTGGCCGATAGGGCTGCTCCTCGCGATCGAGGTCGATGTCGAAGACGTCGTTGAGCACCATTCCGCCGCAGTACAGCAAGGCGGATGCCACGGCCAGCAGGCCCACGGTCCAAAGGCCGATGGGCAATAACGACACTTGGGGGACGGGAAGGCCAAGGCCGCGTAGCGCGTTCCGCAGGCCGATGGGGAGGAGCGAATACTGCGGGTCATCACTAAATGCCCAAGGGGCCTGGATGAAGAAGAAGCCCATCGCCACGTCGGCAATGGCGGTGAAGACATTGGGCAGCCGCAAAAGCTCCAAGTAGCTTTGCAGCGGGGAAGTCGTTTCGGGTTCGTCAGGTGTTGACATGTTCGATAAACCGTTTCGCCTCCCGCCCGGCCTCGTCGGGATTGTCGATATAGGGATAAAGTTCCACGGTCACCCAGCCCGTGTAGCCGCTCTTGGCAATTTCTCGGAAAACGGCCGGGAAGTCAATCGCCCCCCGGCCGGGTATCATGTGGCGATGCTCGCGCGACGGGGGAATGTCTTCCACATGGTAATGCTTGGTATGCGGGGCCATGCGCGCGATCCAATCTTGGGGATCCTCGCCCACGCAGTAGGCATGGCCGATATCGAAATTCAGCCCTATCCAGGGCGAACCAATACGGCCGGCGAATTCCAGGTACTGCTCGAAGCGCTCGATCAGCAGCCCCGGCTCAGGTTCGATCAGCAGGAAGACCTCAAGCTTCTCGGCCAGTTCCACGCAGGGCATAATCTCGTCATAAAATACCGCGGCGGCGGCCTGCCACGATTGGCCCTCCTCCAGCGGCCCGCCAGGTTCGGTTTGGATCGATGGGCCGCCGAGGTCTTTGGCCAACTGCAAAGCCCGCTTGGTATGCTCGCGGCGGATGGCCCGATAGTGCCGGTCCGGCTCGATCCAGGACGGGTGCCAATACGGCTGCCGCGGATCGGCCACCGCGTTCATCATGAAGCCGTTGACGTTCGCGATCACCATGCCGTGCCGGTCAAGGCAGGCGCGGATCTCGCTGCGCCGCTGAGGTAGCAGTCCGGCAGGCCAGGCATGCGGCACATCGGCCAGCAGCTCCATGCCGCGATAGCCCAGCGCGGCAATGCGGGCGACGGTTTCTTCGAGCGCGTAGTTCAGGTAGGCGTTGGAACTGAAAGCAAGCTGCATGGGCGTTTATGCCGTCAACGGTACATCGTGATCTAATCCTGCAAAGTATAACCGCGGGGAGAAAGTCTCCAAGGTGCGAATCGCATTTTTCTTACAGATTTATTCCGCCTACCACTGGAAATACCGATACGGGTCGTCGAACTCCGACGGCGCGTCGAGATAGAAGCCTGTCTGCCAGCGGTTCTCCGCGATTGCCGCTTGCAGCGGACTGGAGAACCGCTCCAGCAGCGGCGTCGGTGTATCGACACCCATGTTGCCCAGGATGCGGGTCAGCACGCAACTCAACCGCCGGAAGGTCCGCTTCTGGTTGTAGTATTTCTGGTAGTCGAACTGCCAGGGCGCCAGTTGACAGAAGACGACGTTGGCATCGGTGGCCACGGCAAGCACCCCATCGCCCACAGGCGTGGCCCCGGCGGAAATCAGTTCGACTTCCCGCGGATCGCGGTTCATGACGTCGGCCGGCCCCACACTGGCCAGCAGCGAGTTGCCGGCAGGCGGCGAAAAGACCGTGCAGATATACTCCTGTTTGCGCGTCTTGATGGCAAACGGCAGGAAGCGATTGGCCTCGTCCTGGCCCAGCCCCACGGCCAGGACCTTTCCGCCCGCCTTGATCCACTGCCGTAAGCCGTCGGCGTTGGCGGCCAAGCTCTCGGACCCGCCCGGCCCCACGATCAGGACTTGGCCGGCGCTGGGTACGCCGCCCGCGGGCGCCACCACCGTCAGGCCGATCTGCTCCAGATGCCGGCGTCCAGCATCCTCGCCCACATAGACCACCTTGCCCACCGACGGCGGCACATAGGCGGAAACATAGTCCAACATGTTGGCGACCAGTCGGGTGGCGGCCGGATCGTCGGCGGTACGCCCCGTCACGTCGGCCTGGCAGAAGAGCACGATGCCCCGGCCCTCGCGATACAGCATCAAGGGGCTGAATTGCAGGCTGTAGCCGCCGTCCAAGAGCGGCAGGAAATTCCCCCGCGCGGGCTTCTCGATGAGCACGGAGGCCACGTTGCCCCAATTGCCCGCCCGATAGGCCCGGGGCAGCTCGATGCCGCACCACTTGATCGTCGGGCCGAGGCGCGGCCGCACCGTCGCTCCGGTCAGATGCGGCGGCAGGATCGTCGCCGCGCCGCTCCAGTCGCGGAGATTCTCGTTCGTCAGCCCCTCGAGCAACGGGTGGTCGGGCACGCGGGCGAAGACTTGCCTCAGCCCATATTCCTCGACACGGAACCCGAAGCGTTTTTCCAAGACGTTGGCCGTCTGCTCGAAGAGGATCACCTTGAGTCCCTGACGGACCCGGGAGATATCCGGCGCTGGGCCATCCACGGTGAGCGCGGCCTTGCCGACAATCAGCAGATCGTAGCCCGCCAGATCGGCATGCACGTCGACCGGCTCAAAGCGAACGCCCATCTGCGCGAGCAATTTGGCCGTCTCGCCCTGGGGGTCGAACAGGGCCGTCTTGGCGGTCGCCTTGATCGGCTTCGTGGGAGCCAAGACATGGACCGTAAAGGCGTCGTCCTGGGTTTCTCCCGTGCCAAAGTGGGCGGCGAGCGCGATCTGGTAACCGCCCGGCTTGAGGTCGGCCGGCAGCGTGAAACTCAGCGGAATGCGCTCCTGCTGGCCCGGCGCAACGTTGAGCGTCTTGTTGCCGTTCACCGCCAGCGGCAAATCGAGCGACCAGGAGCAATCGCAAGCGGCGGCGATCCGCGAGTCGTTGATGACGATGATTTGCTTCTCGACGGTCTGCCCCGCCAGGAAATTATGTTCCTTGGTGGTGAAGTGCGGCGGCTTGCCGGCAATATAGGCCAACAGCGGCCGGTTGTTGCGGATCAAGGCTTCGCCGGCCTTGGTGGGAACCCAGTCGCTGCGTTCCAGGGCTGTGTCGACGGCCGCATTGTAGCTAGCGGGAACGCAATCGGGGCTCAAGCCGGGCTTCTGCAAGTGGTCCCAATCGACCGCAAGATTGCGGGCCTTTGGCTGGATGCGGCTGCGGGGTTCCCAAAAAACCGAGTAGCCCCAGGCGTTCCGCGCCGAGACACCCAAGCTGCGGAAGGCCCGGAAGTTGTCGGTGATGTACATCGCCCAGACGTCGTCCTGCTCCTTGTGGCCCCAGGAGTAAGGGCTCGATGGGTTGAAAGGATAGTTCCACTTAGCCCACACGTGCCCGCTGCGCCATTGCTTGGTTTCCCAGCGGAGGTTGACCTTGTCGGCCTCGCTGAGGTGAAAGCCCCGGTCGCCGACGAATTGCGAGTTCCATTCGCCCATGCAGAATTCCCACTGCGCTCGGGCGCTGCCCCAGGAGCGAACGCCCTTGTACCAGCCGCGATACATGGTCCAATTGATGTCCCAGGGCACACCGTACTCGCACAGCAGCAGCGGCTTGACGCCTTCGGTCGCCCAGTGCTCGAACCAATCGGAACGTTCCTGGATGGGGACGAAGTCCAGGTACAGGTTGTTGGTGTGCATGTTGCCCAGGTTGCCGGACGAGTGATGGTAGACGACGCGCGTGGGGTCGAGCCGCTCGAGGATGGCCTGGGCCTTCAAGCCCCGCTGGGCGCCGGCGTCGGTGCGCGGGCCGATGCGGCCTTCGGCGTTGTGCCTCCCGTCGATCAGTTCGGGATTGAAATCGCCCAGATAGCTCAGCGCGTTGTGGTTCATGGAGTACATCACCACGGCGGGATGGTTGCCGGCCACGCGGACATAGAACGCGGCGTGACGCGCGTAACCGTTGTTACGCTCCGCGTCGGGGGCGGTCCACGTGTAGTGTTCGCAGTGGGGCTGGGCAAGGGCCACGAGCATGCCCACGTCGTCGGCCGCCCGCAGCAATTCGTTGAAGCTCACGTGCATACCAGGCGCGCAGCCGTAGTTGTGCGTGTAGACCGCGTTCACCCCGATCGACTGTTGGCGGAGCAGCGTTTCGCGGGCGGCCTCGTACGTGGCATACGCCGCTTCGCCCTGGGCGCTGTCGCAGGGCACGATGAAGGCGTGGAAGCGCGTGCCGTTGAGATAATAGTCGCGGCCTTCGATCCAGAACTCGCGGAATCCGAACCGCTGCGGATAGAACGCGTCCAGCACCCGCCCATCGCCATCCAGCAGCGACATCGCCAGGTCATACGTGTTCTGCGGAGTATGGGTGTCCCAGAGCTTGTCGGGATGCCAGGCGGCAGTGAACGAGAACCGGCCGTTGCTAAGTTCGGCCGCGGTAAACGGATCGCTGCTAAATTCCTTGATCGGGCGGTCCTTTTCGCGGACTTCCGCCCGCAGGCGGCACTGCGCACCGGGCGGCAGTCCCTCGACCACGGCATCAAAACTGATCGTCCACTTGCGCACCGAGGTGCCGACTTTCACATCTTCGATGCGGGCCGCCTTGGACGTGCCCAACAGGTAAACGTCGCCGCACAAGCCTCGCTGCTCGACCGCGCCGCGGACGTTCTTGGGCGCGCTGGTATCGGTGAAGGCCTGCATTACGGAGGCCAGCGGGACCGCCTTGACACACAGCGACAGCACGTGTTTCTCACCGGGGCGGCAGGCGGACGTGATATCGACCTCGCCCGACGGGAAGTAGATGTTGCCCAGCTTATGGCCGTCGAGGAACACGGCCGCGTAGGAATTGACGTACTCGGCATAGACGGCGATCCGCCGCCCTTGCCAATCGGGCGGGACAGTGATCTCGCGCTGATACCAAGCGACATCGACGTCGTGTGGGTTCTTGCCTTTCCAGGCCGGATGCGGATAAAGGAACTGACTGTTGGACGACCAAGGTGCTGGGACCTTACAGAATCCCCACTGGTCAGCGGGGACCGAATTATCCAGCTCTTTGGTTGGCTGCCAGCGCCACAGGCCGTTGATCGAGATCCGCTGGCGGGTGGGCGTGGTTTCGTGATGGGCCTTATCCAGGTCCCAGACGGCCTTGACCCCTGCGGGAAGCAAGGCGTCGTCGCCAGAGGCGACCGATTGCGCTATGGTGAAACACAAGGCAATGCATGCCAGTGCACAGAGGTTACGTCGATTCCACATCTTTCCGCTCCTTGATTGTTATGGGCCAAGCAGCTTTACGATAACCAGTCCCGACGTGAGAAGCAACGAGCATGGCGTTCGGCGTTCGTAGTCCCGGCTTTAGCCGGCTATCCTTTCCACGATTCCCGCTTCAAGGTGGGCGATGATCGCTCGGCCGGCCTTGGCCTGCGCAAAATCGGCGTGGCTCAGGCCGTGCGGTTTATTCCACTCTTGTTCCAATTGGGCAGACTTGGCCGCGTGCATGGCCGAATTGTTCCTCGGCGGCAAAGACGGCATGAGTCAGAAAAAAATGCTTCCCGCGGCACGTCTTCCGCCTTGGCCGCCGTGACCAACCCGCCGTATCGAGTCAGGCAGTGGTGTGACTTGGCCACAAAAAAGGGCCTTCTGGCGTTTTCGCGGCGAGTTTCTACGTCCACGGCTGGATTTGGATTTCACTAAAGGTAGTTGTTCACATAACGGAAACTGCGGGAATACTATCGCTTGACACTCTAATGATTATTTCGGCATAGCCAAAGGCCGTGGCCATTTTTGTGCCATTCTGTGCCACTTTTTGGCCACTTTGTGCCATTCCGTGCCAGTTTGTGCCATTTCTTGCCAAATGTGTTCATGTGTGCAGTATATAGGAGTAGGACTCATGGTGCTTTCTTCAAGCTATTTAGGTTCAGAGTCAGAAAAATAATTAATTGCCGTCACGGCTGGTGCGGCCGTTCGCGACCGTTGCCCGGGCCGTAGGTGGGTCGAGGCATGTGACCCACGCGCCACAGCCTTCGCGCAGCCGCCGGCGCGGACGCCGACTTGGGCAAGTCGGCGCCGCGCGCTACTAATGGCCCCCGGTTCGCTACACCGGGGGCTGGTTAAATTGTCAAGGAACAAATACACGCGCAGAGTATTCAGGCCGGGCTGAATCTTCTTCAGCGCGCTTTATACCCACATAATACGCAAAGAATCTCGCCACCATTTGCGCCACGGCGCGGATTTGCGCGGCAAGCCCAAGCGGTTGTGGAACCGTAAGAGATTGCCGCGTACGCTCTTGATTCGGTAGCGGTCACCTGTGAATAGCCGCGAGTGGAGCGCAGCGCAACTCGCGGAGCCAGATTCATTTGGTTGGGTGTGCCACGTAGTGGCACGACAGGGTTCAGGCGAGGTATGGCTCGCCGTACGGAACGCTGTTTTCGCGGAGCAATCACCGATATTCGTCGAGCAGGGAATGTGTCGCCGCTAACGCGGCTGAGATCGCATTGGCATATCATCACCGCGGGTTGCGCTG